>ENA-ORCP01000027-ORCP01000027.1-human-gut-metagenome-genome-assembly--contig:-NODE-27-length-96483-cov-15.995177_pt1 | contig 96483 bp, 75 predicted proteins | sample MGYA00242990_ERZ507991 | MGnify/ENA primary metagenome ERZ507991 (study PRJEB26167, sample SAMN06115496) | human gut metagenome | host: Homo sapiens | place: China:Henan | collected 2015-05-07 | study... | reverse complement strand
ATGCCGTGGGCACCCTTCTCCTTGCGGAAGCAGGGGCTGTAGCTGGTCAGGGTCAGGGGCAGCTTGGCGCCGTCCAGCGTCTGGTCAATGAAGCGGCCGATCATGGTGTGCTCGGACGTGCCGATCAGGTAGAGATCCTCTCCCTCGATTTTGTACATCATAGCGTCCATTTCAGGGAAGGACATAACACCCTTGACCACATCGCCGTGCATCATGAACGGGGGGATGACATAGGTAAAGCCCTTGTCGATCATGAAATCGCGGGCGTAGGCCAGCACAGCCTCATGCAGGCGGGCAATGTCGCCCAGCAGGTAATAGAAGCCGTTGCCGGAGACGCGGCCGGCGGCGTCGAGGTCGATGCCGTCGAAGCTCTCCATGATATCCACATGGTACGGAATCGGATAGTCAGGCACGACCGGCTCGCCGAAGCGCTGGACCTCGACGTTATGGCTGTCGTCGGGGCCGATGGGCACGCTGGGGTCGATCATCTGGGGGATCGTGTACATGATCTCCTGAATCTTGGCCTGCAGCTCGGTCTCCTTGGCTTCCAGTTCCTTCAGGCGGTCAGCCTGGGCGGTGACCTGCTTCTTGATTTCCTCGGCCTCGGCGGCCTTGCTGGGGTCCTTCTTGGCCTGGCCCATCAGTGCGCCGATCTGCTTGGACAGCTTGTTGCGGTTTGCGCGCAGGTCGCTGGCCTCGCCGATGGCGGCGCGGTACTCAGCGTCAAGCTTGATGACCTCATCGACGAGGGGCAGCTTGGCGTCCTGGAACTTTTTCTTGATGTTTTCCTTGACAGCGTCCGGGTTTTCACGGACAAAACGAATGTCTAACATAGTGGTACTCCTCTATTCAATATTTGCTTTTGTAGGGGCCGGACATGTCCGGCCCTCGGCTTTACAAATAAATAGCATTTTATGGGTAGGCTGCGGGCGGGGCATGCCCCGCCCCTACAAGGCTTCCCCCTCGGGGCTGCGCCCGCAGGCGGCTGATGAGGGCAAAGTTTATCTTCATTGCCCATCAGCGGGTTACTGCCGTAAACTTGCCCCTCATCCGGCCCGCGGCCACCTTCCCCCAAGGGGGAAGGCTTTATAACGGCTGCTCACCCTTCCGGGTCATACATTCCCAGCAGGCTCACGAACTTTTGCAGCATATCGTCGCTGTAAAAGTCGATTTTCAGTGAGCCTTTTCCGTCCTTGTATTCCACGTGGACCTCGCTGCCGGTCACCTCTTTCAGGGCGGCTTCGACCTCGACGGCACGCTTCGGGCGGGTGAAGTTATCCTTTTCCTTCGGCGGCTTGGCGGGCTTGGCCAGCTTTTTGCACAGGGCCTCGGTCTGGCGCACATTCAAATTCTGTGCGACGACCTCGGCGGCGGCCTGCTGCATCAGCTCGGCGCTGGGCAGGCCCAGCAGCACCTTTGCGTGGCCGAAGCTCAGCTTGCCCGCGCTGACCATGCGGCGCACATCCTCGGGAAGGGCCAGCAGGCGCAGGCTGTTGGTGACGGCGCTGCGGCTTTTGCCCAGCTTTTTGGCGGCGCTCTCCTGGGTCAGGCCGTACTTGTCGATGAGTTGTCGGCAGCCCTCGGCCACCTCGATGGGGTCCAGGTCTTCGCGCTGCAGGTTTTCGATCAGTGCCAGCGCGGCGGCCTGCTCGTCGGTCACATCCTTGATGATGACCGGGACCTCGTCCAGGCCCGCCAGCCGGGCGGCACGCCAACGGCGCTCGCCCGCAATGATGATGTACCCGGTGCCCACCTTTTTAGGCCGCACCGCGATGGGCTGCAGCAGGCCGTTTTCGGTGATGCTGTCGGCCAGCTGATTCAGCGCATCCTCGTCAAAGCGTTTGCGGGGCTGTTCGGGGTCCGGCTCGATTTCCCGCAGCGGCAGGGTCGAGCTGGACGGCTCATCGCTGATATCGGGCAGTTCGGCAAACAGGCTGTCCAGCCCTTTGCCAAGCCCGCCCAGCTTTTTTTTTGCCATGGGCGTCCCTCCTTACCGTTCGTTGTTGGCTAAAAATTCCCGCGCCAGTTCCATGTAGGCGTCGCAGCCCTTGCCGTTCGGCTCATAGAAATTGATGGGCATACCAAAGCTGGGTGCCTCGCTCAGGCGCACGGTGCGGGGGATGACGGCGCGGTAGACCTTGTCGCCAAAGTACTTTTTGACCTGCGCGACGACCTGCATCGTCAGGTTCAGCCGCCCGGCGTACATCGTGAAGAGCACGCCCTCGATGTCCAGGTAGCGGTTGTACTTTTTGCGCACGGTCTTTAGGGTCGTCATCAGCTCGCTCAATCCTTCCAGCGCGAAGAACTCGCACTGCATCGGGATGATGACCGTGTCCGCCGCGCAGAGGGCATTGACGGTCAGCAGATCGAGCGACGGTGCGCAGTCGATGAAGATGTAGTCGTAGAGCGGCACGACCGGTGCTAAGACGGTGCGCAGACGCATCTCACGCCGGGGCACCGAGACAAGCTCGATGGGAGCACCCGCCAGCTGGGTGTTGGAGGGTAAAAGGTCCGCGTTGTACTCGGTTTTCACGATGGCCCCGCGGACGTCCTCGTCGTCGATCAGGCAGGTGTAGGTGTCGGCCTCGACCTTGTTTTTGGATATCCCGTACCCGGAGGTGGTGTTGCCCTGGGGGTCCAGATCCACGATCAGGACCTTCTTGCCCAGCGCCGCCACACAGGCACTCAGGTTGACGGCGGTGGTGGTTTTGCCAACGCCGCCCTTCTGATTTGCTATTGCGATGACTTTTGCCACGCCGTACCTCCCCTATTTTTGCGTTTTTTGGGCGGCACAGGGCCGCTTGGTATTATTATAGCACAAAAATTGGGGATAAAAAAGGGGTTAAACAGAAAAAAGCCCCGGTAAATGTTCCACGTGGAACATCTACTGAGGCAAAGGCTTCTCCCCTGGGAGAAGCTGTCTGCGAAGCAGACTGATGAGGGGCGGCCTTGGCTCTACTGCCCTTTTTACCGGGCGGCACCCTTACGCCGCCCCTCATCCGGCTTTTGGCCACCTTTCCCCCAAGGGGGGGACTTTTCTTCCTCACACCTTCACCACAAACTCGCTGTCCTCCTTCTTGGGGGCGTCCTCCTGCTTGCCTACGGTCCCGTCACTGCTGACCGGTATCCTCACTATGTACTCCAAACATCCGTCATGCTTATCGCAGTGCGTCGTGGCGGCTATCCCCTTCTGGGTCATCAAATCCACCGCGTGCTGCAGCGTGTTTACAAAGAACCGCACATCTCGCACCATGGGGATCGTGCGGCGGCAGGGGCTGGGGGCGTTTGGCGCGGTCAACATCTGATCCACGAGCTTGTCCGCCTGGCGCACACTCATTTTGTCCCGCGCCATCTTTTCCAGCGCGGCCGTGCGGCGGCCCTCGGGCAGACGCAGGGCGGCGCGGGCGTGGCGCTCACTCAAATGGTTGGCCGTGCAAAGCTGCTGCTGTTCCGGCGTCAGGGTCAGCAGCCGCAGTTTGTTGGCAAGGGCGGGCTGGCTCAAACCCAGCCGCCGCGCGGCCTCGGCCTGAGTGCAGCCCCACAGGCGGATGACCTCCTTGATGCCCCGCGCCGTGTCAAACGGATCCAACTGGCTGCGCTGCAAATTTTCCAAAAGTCCCAACGCGGCGGACTCGCTGTCGTCGTAGTCGGCCAGAATCGCAGGGACCTTGTCCAGCTTGGCCAGGCGGCAGGCACGCAGGCGGCGTTCCCCCGCCACAAGCTGGTATTTGCGGATACCGACCCGCCGCACGCTGATGGGCTGCAGCAGACCGTTTTGCAAAATGCTGACCGCCAGCGCAGCGATTTCCGGCTCATCAAAGGCGGTGCGGGCCTGGTAGGGCGACGGCTCGATGCAATCCACCGGCAGCATTAAAATACGGCCCTGCTTTTGGATATCATTCTTTGGCAATTTTGGTTCCTCCCCCTGGGTTTACTGTATGCCTGCCGCAAAGCTGAGGGCCGGGTATGCCCGGCCCCTACAAAAGCGGCCCATAAAAATATGCTATGCCTTTTTCTACAAAAAGCATAGCATATTTTATACGCCCGGGAAAGAAAAATCGTTCGCCCGGATATCCGGTTTTTCGCGGTGTTACAACGGTTTCTTTGTGATTTTTCCGCCGTTTCGGGGGTAAACCGTCGGAGTTTGCGATATTTTTTTGCAGAAAACCAGTCCCCGCGCACTGCCGTCCGGCAGAGTGAACTGCCGGGTTTCCTCATATCGGCCGCCCAGCTTTTTCAGGGCGTTGGCCGCAGCCTTGGCCTCGGCATCGGCTTCGGGGCCCTTCATGGCGATGAACCGCCCGCCCACCTTGACCAGCGGCAGGCAGTATTCGCTCAGCACCGGCAGGGCCGCCACGGCACGGGCACTGGCAATGTCAAACTGCTCACGCCAGACCTTGCGGGCGGCTTCCTCGGCGCGCTCCTTGGCAAACTCGACCCCGGTCAGGCCCAGTTCAGCACAGACGTATTTCAAAAAGTCCACCCGCTTGCCGGTGGGTTCCATCAGGGTCAGCTGCAAATCGGGCTTGTAGATTTTCGCCACGATGCCCGGGAACCCTGCCCCGGTGCCGACGTCCACCATCTTGCCCTGCACCTCGGGCTGGGCCGCAAACAGCAGGCTGTCCGCAAAGTGGCGGTCCTCGATACCCTCGGGGCTGGTGATGGCGGTCAGATTGACCTTCTCGTTATAGCTGACCAGCAGCTCGGCGTACTTGTCCAGCAAATCCAGCTGGGTGGGGGTCAGGGTGATGTTCCATGTGGAACATTTGGTGGCTAATCTGTTTTTATCAATCATTTTTTCATCTCCTTGCACAAAGGCTTCCCCTTAGGGGGAAGCTGTCGCCGAAGGCGACTGATGATGGGCGGCGTTGCCTCTATTGTCCATTTACGGGGTTGCTGCGGGAACATCGGCCCTCATCCGGCCTCGGTCCTAGCTCGGCCACCTTCCCCCTCGCGGGGGAAGGCCCTCCCCAAAAGGCTTCTCCCTTCGGGGGAAGCTGCCGCCCGCAGGCGGCTGATGAGGGCAGACTGTATGTGGCTGCCCGGTTGCGGGTGAAATTGATATACTCGGCCCTCATCCGCCCTCGGGCGGGGCCTCGGGCACCTTCTCCCTCGCGGGAGAAGGCATCCTGTTTATTTCAGTTTCAGCAGCACAATACTCAGCTGCGCCAGATCACTGGGTGATACCCCGGGTATCCGCCCGGCCTGGGCCAAGGTATGGGGGCGGATTTTTGCCAGCTTCTCGCGGGATTCCAACGTCATCGTCTCGATGGGCGCATAGTCGAAATCCTCGGGGATCTTCACGTTCTCATGCCGCTGGATGTCCCGGATAATGCGTTCCTCGCGGGCAATGTACCCGGCGTAGCGTATTTCCGTCTCGATGCGCTGGGCCATGGCGGTGGTCACACCCTCGCCGCGGCCGATGACCTTGGCGACCAACTCATAGTTGATGTAGGGGCGGCGCATCAGCTCGATGGCCGTGCCGCCGATTTCTCCCAGCTCGGCACCTTCGGGGGCAGCCGCGCGCAGGTCGGCCAATTTGATGCTTGTCGTCTCCAGCCGGTGCAGCTCGGTCTGTTTGACCTCGCGGTCATGGCAGAACATGGCCCACCGCTCATCGTCCACCAGACCGTATTCCCTGCCAATGGGCGTCAGGCGCTCGTCGGCATTGTCTTGGCGCAGGCTCAGGCGGTACTCGCTGCGGCTCGTCATCATGCGGTAGGGGTCCAGCACGCCCTTGGTGACCAGGTCGTCCACCAGCGTGCCCAGGTAGCTCGTGTGCCGCGCCAGCACAAGTTCTTCTTTGCCCAGCGCATGGCGGGCGGCGTTTAAGCCGGCCAGCAGGCCCTGGGCGGCGGCTTCCTCGTAACCGGAGGTGCCGTTGAACTGCCCCGCGCCGTAGATGCCGCTGACGACCTTGCTTTCCAGCGTAGGCTTCAGGGTGGTGGGGTCTACGCAGTCATACTCGATGGCGTAGGCCGGGCGCATGATCTCGAGATTTTCAAACCCGGCGATCGTGCGGTACATCTCGTTCTGCACGGCCTCGGGCAGGCTGGACGAAAGGCCCTGCAGGTACATTTCCTCGGTGTCCTCGCCGCAGGGCTCCACAAAAACCGGGTGGCGCTCCTTCTCTTTGAAACGGACGACCTTATCCTCAATCGAAGGGCAGTAGCGCGGGCCGACGCCCTGAATGTCGCCGCCGTAGAGCGGCGAGCGGTGCAGGTTGTCGAGAATGACCTTGTGGGTCGCGGGGTTCGTGTAGGCGATGTAGCAGTTGACCTTGTTGTGCATCGGCACGCGGGTCATAAAGCTGAAGGGCTGCAATTCGTCGTCTGGGTCGCCGGGCTGGCATTCGAGCTTCGAGAAGTCGATGCTGCGGCGGTGGACGCGGGCGGGCGTGCCGGTCTTGAAGCGGCGCAGCGTGAAGCCGTGCGTCACCAGACATTTTGTCAGCTCGGTAGCGGCGTGGGTGCCGTCGGGACCGCTGTCATAGTGGGCATCGCCGACGAAAATGCGGCCGCCCAGGTTGGTGCCGGTGGCCACGACGACGGCCTTGCAGCCGTAGTAGCCGTACAGATTAGTGTACACACCGCAGACCTTGCCGTCCTGTACATCCACGCCGACGATTTCACCTTGGTGGATATCGAGGTTGGCGGTCTTTTCCAGCGCGTGTTTCATCCAGATATGGTAGCGTTTGCGGTCGGTTTGCACGCGCAGGCTGTGTACGGCGGGGCCTTTGCCGCGGTTCAGCATCCGACTTTGCAGGTAGGTAGCGTCCGCGGCAATGCCCATCAGCCCACCCAGGGCATCGACCTCGCGGACGAGATGACCCTTGGCCGTGCCGCCGATGGACGGATTGCAGGGCATATTGCCGATAAAATCCAGTGACAGCGTAAACACCGCAGTCCTTGCCCCCAGTTTCGCTGCCGCGTGCGCCGCTTCAATACCGGCGTGCCCCGCGCCGATGACGATGACGTCGTAGGTTCCTAGTTTGTCCATAGTTTGTGGTTCCTCTTTTTTAGATAATAGATAAAAGATAATAGATAATAAAATTGGTTGCGCGCCACGCGCGCAAATTTAAAATGTGTTCATCGCTTCTTTTTCATTGAGTGTTGGATTTGCTGCTTTTCAGTGTGGCAATCAGGATACGCTTTATTTCAACACAGTCTCTTTTTAGCTTTTCGCCTTGTTCCGGTTTTACTGTTCCTGTTTCCTGCAAAAGTTCTATCCAATATTCAGTTTCTGCGGTTTCTTTCAATGCAATTTGCAGTTTTGCTATAAAATCTGCCCGGCTTACGCCGTATACAGCTTCCCGTACATTAGCACCAATCGAGGTTGCACTACGCAAGAGTTGCCGTGCCAATACCTCGTTACCTCTATTATTGCACAGCTGGCGATACAAGTAAATAATAGATACAGATAGCTGAAAAGTTTTATCCTTAAGCGCATTCTTTTCCATTGCAGCCCTCCGCATTTTGAGCGGCGCTGAGCGCCGCGATCCACTTTTTTTATTATCTTTTATCTATTATCTTTTATCTTTCTTATTTGCCCACGCAGAATGTTTCAAAAACTTCCTCAATGGTCGATTCCGTCGCGCTCTCCCCTGTCAAATCACACAGAGCCTGCAGCGCATCCGTCAAACACACCGCCGCTGCATCCAGTCCGAAACCGTCTTTTTTAGCCGTTATCGCTTCGGCCAGCGCATCCCGCGCGCGGGTCGCGGCTGAAAGCTGGCGGGCGCTGCACAGCTGCGCGGCACCCGGGTCCAGCTGGGCCGTGCCTAACAGATCTGCCACGGCGTCCGTCAGGGCCTGCAAGCCCACAGCGTCTTTGGCACACATGGGAACGATTTTCTTAAAATACGGCTCCAATGTTCCACGTGGAACATCCTGCTCCCCCGCCAGGTCCTGTTTATTCAGCACGGCAATGGCCGGGCGGCCCTGGCATTTACGGGCCAGCTCCAAATCATCTTCGGAGAGCGGCTGCGCGGCATCGAACACCGCCAGCACCAGCCCGGCTTCGTCCAGTTTTTTCCAGCTGCGGCGGATGCCTTCGGCCTCTATTGCGTCACCATCAACACCAATCTCCCGCACACCGGCGGTGTCAAACAGGTTCAACCGCACGCTGCCCAGCTGCACGGCCTGCTCGACAATATCCCGGGTCGTGCCCGCCACCGGCGTGACGATGGCCCGGTCGAACCCGGCAAGCAGGTTCAGCAGCGTGCTTTTGCCCACGTTGGGTCGCCCCAGCAGCACGCAGTCCACGCCGTGGCGCAGCACCGCGCCCGCACTGTACCCGTTGATCAGCGCGTCCAACTCGGCCTTCTGTTCTGTCAAGGTTTGCACAAACGCCTCGTCGGACAGTTCGGGGACGTCCTCCTCGGGGTAATCGACCCAGGCGGTCAGGTGGGCGTTCAGCGTTTGCAGTGCAGTCTGGATGCAGCCAATGCGTTTTGCCAGCCGCCCATCCAGTGCGGATTTTGCCAGCGCCGCCCCCTGCCGGCCGTTCGCCGCGATAACTTCCATCACGGCCTCGGCCTGGGTCAGCGACATACGCCCATTTTCCAGTGCGCGGCGGGTGAACTCACCGGGGCCTGCAGGCGCACACCCCGCCGTGATCAGCGCTTCCAGCAGGCCGTCCGCCATAGCCGTGCCGCCGTGGACCGACAACTCTATCACATCCTCGCCGGTGTAGGAGTGCGGTGCGCGGAAAAACAGTGCCACGCACTCGTCCATCTCCGCGCCGTGCAGCAGGTAATGGCCCAGCATGGCGGTGTAGCCCTTGGCGTCGGCAACGCTCTTGCCCTGCCGCACCGGCGCAAAAATCTTGCCGACGATGCCGTAGGCGTCCGGCCCGGAGACGCGGACGGTGGCAATGCCGCCCTCCCCTGGCGGCGTCGCCAGGGCACAGATGGTCGTATGCAGATGTTCCATGTGGTACTCCTTTATTTTTCTTTTACCAAAAAGGAGAGGCCAACCCGGCCTCCCCTTCACGGTTTGCTATTTTGGAGTTTCTTTGCTTACTTTCTTTGCAAAGAAAGTAGGGTTATTCTTCGTCGTTGGTATCGGCTGCGTTATCCTCTGCGGCCTCCTGGGCAAGCTCCTCCGCCTCAATGGCTGCCAGCTCCTCAGGGGTCGGGTCAGTCTCGCCGGTATCCTCGATTTTCGCGGTCTCGGCTTCGTTGTCGCGGTCGACACGGGCAACCACGGCCACCTTGTCATCCTCGACCAGGCGCATGACGCGGACACCGCTGCCGTAGCGGCTCTGGATGTTGATGTCCGACGCATGGATGCGGATCAGGATGCCGTTCTGGCTGATCAAAATCAGATCATCGGTGTCGTCCACGATCTTGATGCCCGCCACATTGCCGTTGGAGTAGTTGCGGATGCCTAAGCCGCCGCGCTTCGTGATACGGTAATCGTCGATGCGGCTGCGGCGGCCCTTGCCCTCTTCGCTGATGGTCAGCACAGTGGCACCCGGGCGGCAGACACCGGCGCCGACGACATAATCGCCCTCGCGCAGTTTGATAACGCGGACACCATGGCCGGTACGGCCCATGGCGCGGGCATCATCCTCGGTAAAGTGGATGGCCGCGCCGTCGTGGGTGGCGACAATAATTTCATCGTCGCCCTTCGTCAGGTGGCTCCAAACCAAGCTGTCGCCCTCATTCAGGGCAATGGCAATCAGGCCCGCTTTGCGGATGTTGCGGAAATGGGACAGCGGCGTGCGCTTGATAAGACCCTGCTTCGTGATCATCGTCGCGTAGGTGTTGTCCTCGTCCACGTCGGCCTTCTGCTGCAGCATCAGCGTGACCTTCTCGCCCTCCTGCAGCTGCAGCAGGTTCACGATATGGCTGCCCTTGGCGGTGCGGCTGCCCTCGGGCACCTGGTAGCCCTTCAGGCGGTAGACACGGCCCTGATTCGTCAGGAACAGCATATAGTCATGCGTTGAGCCGACATACATTTCCTCGGTGAAGTCCTCGTCCTTCTGGGTCATGCCCTGCACACCGCGGCCGCCGCGGTTCTGTGCCTGGTAGGTATCCAGCGTGGTGCGCTTGATATACCCCTCGTGGGTCAGCGTAAAGACGCAGGTTTCCTCGGGGATCAGATCCTCGATGTCGACCTCGCCGGACACAGCCTCGATGGAAGTGCGGCGCTCGTCGCCGTACTTGTCGGCCAGCGTGGTCAGGTCGCTCTTGACGATGCGCTTGACGTGCTCGTCATTGGCGAGGATATCCTCATAATCGGCGATGGCCTCGCGCAGCTCGCCCAACTCCTGCTCGATTTTCAGGATTTCCAGACCGGCCAAGCGGCCCAACTGCAGCTTGACGATTGCGTCCGCCTGTGGCTCGTCAAAGCCAAAATTGTCCATGACGGCCTGGCGTGCCTCGGCAAAGCCGCCCTTGCAGGCGCGGATGGTCGCGATAATTTCATCGACGATGTCGACGGCCTTGTGCAGGCCTTCAAGGATGTGCTCACGCTCCTTCGCCTTGCGCAAATCAAAGGCGGTTCTGCGGCGGATGACCTGCATCTGGAACTCGATGTAGCGCTCCATCATGGTCTTGAGGCTCATGATTTTGGGCACACCGTCGTCCAGCGCCAGCATAATGACACCCACGGTGTCCTGCAGCTGGGTGTAGCGGTAGAGCTGGTTCAGCACAACCTGGGGGTTCGCGTCCTTCTTGATTTCAATGACGATCTTCATGCCGGTGCGGCTGGAGGATTCGTCGTTCAGGTCGCTGATGCCCTCAATGCGTTTATCCTTCACAAGGTCCGCAATAGACTCGATGAGGCGGGTCTTGTTGACCATGTAGGGAATTTCGTTGATTAGGATTTCATAGCGGCCGTTCTTCTTCTCGACGATTTCAGCGCGGCCGCGCAGGGTGATTTTGCCGCGGCCCGTGGCGTAGGCTGCGCGGATGCCGCTGCGGCCCATGATGATGCCGCCGGTCGGGAAGTCGGGGCCTTTGACGTATTCCATCAGCCCGGCCAGGTCGATTTCGGGGTCGTCCATCAGGGCGACCATGCCGTTGACGATCTCGCGCAGGTTGTGGGGCGGGATGTTGGTCGCCATGCCGACCGCAATGCCCTGGCTGCCGTTGACCAGCAGGTTCGGGAATCGGCTGGGCAGGACGTGGGGTTCCTTCTTGGTTTCATCAAAGTTGGGATTCCAGTCGATGGTCTCCTTCTCGATATCCGTCAGCATCTCACAGGCCATCTTGGACATACGGGCCTCGGTGTAACGGTAAGCAGCCGGGGGATCGCCGTCAACGGAACCGAAGTTGCCCTGGCCATCGACCAGCGGGTAGCGCAGGCTGAAATCCTGTGCCAGACGGACCATGGCATCATAGACCGACGCATCGCCGTGGGGGTGGTACGAGCCAAGCACCGCACCGACGGTATCGGCGGATTTGCGGTAGGGGTGCTGCGGGTCGTTGCCGCGCTCGTGCATCGTATACAGGATGCGGCGGTGGACGGGTTTCAGGCCGTCGCGCACATCGGGCAAAGCGCGCGCCACGATAACGGACATCGAGTAGTCCAGGAACGCCGTCTCGATCTCCTGTTTCACATCGCGCACAATGACCTTAGTACCGGACCCCGGCACCATGATGATGTTTTCTTCCATTGTATCACCTTAACTCAATCTAACTTGCACTTACGAATCTTACTGCGCCGTAGGGGCCGGGCATGCCCGGCCCTCCACCTTGCCTTTGCTTCCCTCTTATGGATTATAACGGTTGTTTTTATCGCAGCCGTCAATTGCCCACAAGGGGGTCATTCTTTTTACGTCCCGGGCCGGGCATGCCCGGCCCCTACGCTAAACATTGGGGTTATATTCATCCAAATCCCATTTCAACGGATTTTCCCGAATATATCTTTTTATTTCCAGATATGCGGCTTCATCCCGGATAACATGGTCATAAAATGACCGCTGCCACAACGGAACACCCGGATGTTCCATGTGGAACATCTTGGACACGTACGATTTATAACTGCCCACTACGGAGGATAAATTGGATTTACCCTGCGGCAAAATCAAAATCATATGCACATGGTTTGGCATGATGACATATTCGTCCACGACCACACCCGAAAAATGCTCCGGGATGGCCTCTATCCCCTGCGCGGCCATTTGGCCGATGCCGTTTGGCTCGCCTGCCGCGCCAAACATACATTGTTTATGATGCGCACATACGGTCACAAAATAATAATTTTCTCTTCTATAATCATAATTTTGCAAACGGGGATTTTTGCGCGGGCATAAAATCGTATAATCCATGATTCATACACCATAAACGGGGCGGTGGTTTTTATGCGGCGGGCCGGGCATGCCCGGCCCCTACACGGGCGGTGTATGATGTATCACACATCCAAATTCGCGTACTTGGCGTTCTTTTCGATGAACTGGCGGCGGGGTTCGACCTGCTCACCCATCAGGATGCTGAATGCTTCGTCGGCGCGCTCGGCGTCCTCAATTTTAATTTGGACAATGACGCGGTTATCGGGGTTCATGGTGGTTTCCCACAGCTGGTCGGGGTTCATCTCGCCCAAGCCTTTGTAGCGGTTGACCTTCGCGCCGGGCATTTCGGCGCTCAACACCTTCATTTCTTCGTCGTTGTAGGCGTACTTGACGGTCTGACCCTTCTGCAGCTTGAACAGCGGCGGCTGGGCGACATAGACATAGCCGTTGTCGATCAGCGGGCGCATATAGCGGAAGAAGAAGGTCAGCATCAGTGTGCAGATGTGCGAACCGTCAACATCAGCATCGGCCATGATGAAGATTTTGTGGTAGCGCACTTTGCTGATATCAAACTCGTCGCCAATGCCGGTGCCCAGCGCGGTGACAACAGGCATCAGTTTATCGTTGCCGTAGATGCGGTCGGCGCGGGCCTTTTCGACGTTCAGCATCTTGCCCCACAAAGGCAGGATGGCCTGAATGTTGGAGTCTCGGCCCATCTTGGCCGAGCCGCCTGCAGAATCTCCCTCCACGATGAAGAGTTCTGTCTTGGCGGGGTCTTTTTCGTGGCAGTCAGCCAGTTTGCCGGGCATACGGTTGGATTCCAGCGCGCTCTTGCGGCGAACCAGCTCGCGAGCCTTTTTGGCGGCGGCGCGGGCGCGGGCAGCCTGGGTGGCCTTCTCCAAAATTGCCTTGGCAACGGCGGGGTTTTCCTCAAAGAACTCTGTCAGCGCCTTGTAGACGACGTTGTTGACCAGGCCCTTGATGAAGGTGTTGCCCAGCTTTGCCTTGGTCTGGCCCTCGAACTGGGCCTCCTGCAGCTTGACGCTGACGACGGCGATGATGCCCTCGCGGGCGTCGGGGCCGGACAGGTTCTCGTCCTTATCCTTCAAAATCCCCTTGGCGCGGCCGTACTCGTTCAGCACGCGGGTCAGGGCCAGCTTAAAGCCTTCCTCGTGGGTGCCGCCCTCGGGGGTATGGACGTTGTTGGCAAAGCTCAACAGCAGCTCGTTATAGCTGTTGTCGTAGTATTGCAGGGCGACCTCGGCCACAGCGCCCTGGCCCTCGCCTTTCATATACATGACCTGGGGGTGCAGCGGCGTTAAGTCGCGGCGCTCGCACAGGTAGCTGACAAAGGAACGGATACCGCCCTCGTAGCACATTGTCTCGGCGCGCATTTCACCGTTCTGCTCATCCTGCGGGCGGTCGGCGTCGGGGCGCTCATCGGTCAGGGTGATCTTGACACCGGCGTTCAGGAATGCTTCCTCCCGCAGGCGCTTCAGCAGCGTTTCATAGCGGTAGAGCGTCGTTTCCTGGAACATCTCCGGGTCGGGCTTGAAGGTGACTGTCGTTCCGGTAGAAGCCGCCGCGCCGATCTTTTTCAGGTCGCCGTCGGGCTTGCCGCGCTTGAAGCTCTGCTCGTATTCTACCCCATCGCGGCGCACACGGACGGTCAGCCACTCAGACAAAGCGTTGACGACCGACGCGCCGACGCCGTGCAGACCGCCGGCAACCTTGTAGCCGGAGTCCTCGCCGCCGAACTTGCCGCCGGCGTGCAGCACAGTGTAAACGACGGTGACAGCCGGGATACCCAGCTTGGGCTGGATATCGACCGGGATGCCGCGGCCATTGTCCGATACTTCAATGATGTTGCCGGGCTTGATGCTGACTTCGATGTGGGTGCAGTAGCCCGCCAGCGCCTCGTCGATGGCGTTATCGACGATCTCATAGACGAGGTGGTGCAGACCGGAAGGCCCGGTGGAGCCGATATACATACCGGGGCGCTTGCGCACAGCCTCCAGACCTTCCAGGACCTGGATCTGCGCACCGCCGTAGGCATGGTCGGTAGCCGTCTCGCGGTTGGTTTCGGTGATGATTTCTTCTGCCATGAAATGATAGCCTCCTGTTGTGGGTGGGTATCTCTTATTTCTGCAATGTAGAGGCCGGGCATGCCCGGCCCTCCGCCTTGCGTTATTGCCCTTTTATTGGGCGGTACTTTTTATGTTGCGGGCCGGGCATGCCCGGCCCCTACGGTCGTGGTTCTTTAAAATTCTAATTTTTCCGCCCTCTTCTTCAATGCGGCGGGCGAAAGCTGGCTGATATACACGGTCTCATCGGGGAAATCCGTGACCATAAAACTTTTGGGCAGGGTGCCGGGGGCGCAAAGGTCCACGACCGCACCCTCGTTCTCGGCGTGGCGGAAATATTCTTCCGTCCGCCGCGACGCCCCGGCTGTGTCCAGATCAAACACCCCGATGACGTCCCGGGTGTTGAGTACAAAATCCTGACCTGCGTGAAAGTACATTTCCTGCACCTCTCTGTAGGGGCCGGGCACGCCCGGCCCTCCACTCTGCGTCATTGCCCGTCAGCGGGCAACCGCCCTACTGCTGCGGGCCGGATATGTCCGGCCACTACGGCTCTGCTACGGTTCCGCCCTTGACCATCACAATTTTCCCGTTGGTGCGTGCAAATGCGGCGGTGTCGCAGGTCGTCACGATGGTCTGGTGCTCGCCCATGCGGGTCAGCAGGTAGGTCTGGCGCTCGTCGTCCAGCTCGCTCAAAACGTCATCCAGCAATAGTACCGGATGCTCGCCGAACAAGTCCCCCACTACCGTGGCCTCGGCCAGCTTCATAGCCAGTACGCAGCTGCGCTGCTGGCCCTGGCTGCCGTAGACCCGGGCGGGCTGACCGTCCAGCAGTATCTCCAAGTCCTCCCGGTGCGGGCCTGCCAGACAGAACCCTGCCCGCAGCTCCGCAGGGCGCATGGCGTGCAGCTTTTCCAGCAGCGCGTCGGCGGTGGGGGCCGGTGTACACATCTGGTAATGCAGTTCCAGCGTCTCGGCTCCGTGGGAGATATCCTTATAATTCTGCGCGGCAATGGGCGCGGCCGCCGCCAGGAATTTGCAGCGGTGATCCATGATAAGTGCGCCGTACTCAGCCAGCTGCTCATCGTAGGTATCCAGCAGCACGCCGCCGTTTGGCGTGATATCGTAACTTTTCAGCAGTGCATTTTTCTGGGCCGTCAGCCGCATATACCGCCGCAGCGCTACCAGGTACGGCCTGTACACCTGGCACAGCGCCGAGTCCAGGAACCGCCGCCGCCCATCCGGTCCGCCTTTGACCAGGCTCAACAGGTCTGGCTCAAACACGACGGCCTGAAAATTCCCGGCCAGCGCCGCCGCGCGGCCAATGTCCGCGCCGTTCAATTTGCCGGTGCGGCCGGGCCGCTGGCTGCCCTTGCTGCCCACGGTCAGGCGGATGGATTTTTCCACGTCCTGTGTCTCAAACGTCCCCTCTATGACCGAGAAGTCACAGCCGCGCTGGATGAGTTCGGCGTCCTTTGACCCGCGGAAGCTCTTACCGCCGGTCAGCAGCCAGACGGCCTCCAGCAGGTTCGTCTTGCCCTGACCGTTGGGGCCGCACAGCACGGTCAAATGCGGGTCCGGATTTAGTTCTGCATGGGTAATATTGCGATGGTTCGTTAATTCCAGGTGCGTTAAGCGCATTACGCGCCCTCCGCGACCTGCACGGTCTGGCCGTCCAGCTCGACGATATCGCCTGCGCGGCACTTTTTGCCGCGCATCGTGCAGACCTCGCCGTTGACCTTGACGGCCCCGCCCTGGATCAGCTCCTTTGCCTCGCCGCCTGTCTCGCACAGGCCTGCGAATTTGAGCAGGGCGTCCAGTTTGATAAATTCAGTGGTAATGTGAATCTTTTCCATACACTATCCTTCTATCTTATCGGTGCATCCGTAGGGGCCGGATATGTCCGGCCCTCAACCTTGCTGCAGCAGCCTTTAACCGGGCGGCTGTTTTTATCTGCAGGGCCGGGCATGCCCGGCCCCTACAACTCAACCCTCGTTCTTAAAGCGCACCGGCAAAACCAGATAGATAAAATCCTTGCCGTCCTCGGGCAGGAGCTTGACCGGGCTCAGGGGGCCGTTGATCTCCAGCACCATCTTCTCGCATTTGGAGTAGCGCAGCGCGTCCAGCAGGTAGCGGTTATTGAAGCCGATCTCTACCGCGTCGCCCTCCATCTGCACCGGGGCAAACTCGTCCACGACCTTGCCCAGCGGCGTCTGGCAGCGCACGGTCACGCGGTCCTCGCCAAAGCTGATGCGCAGCGGGTTCTTCAGGCGCTCGGTGATAATCAGCGACGCGCGCTCGATCGTATCGATAAAAGTCTTACAATCCACGGTGATACGTGTTTTCTTATCCTTCGGGATAACGCTCTCATAGTTGAGGAAATCCCCCTCGATCAGGCGGCTCATGATGGTATAGCCGTTGGATGTGAACACGACATAGCGGCGGTTGGCGTCGATCTTCACATCGTCGTCCGCGCCGCCCATGATTTTCAGCAGTTCCTGCAGCGTCTTGGCGGGGATGATGATGCGGATATCGCGGGTACACTCAACATCGCGCTGGATGATGGCCAAACGATAGCCGTCCAGGGCAACGATGGTCAAGCTGCCTGGCTCAATGACGAACAGCTCGCCCGTGTGGGCGGGTTTCTTGTCGTCCTGGCTGACGGCGTAGATGGTTTTCTCGATCATCTCGCGCAGCATACCGCACTTGACGGTCATCGTGTTGTCGGCGCCGGTCACAGGCAGGCTGGGGTAGTCGCTGGCATTCAGGGCAGGAATTTCAAATTCTGCCACACCACCGCTGATTTTTGCCTGGCCTTCGTCGTTCAGCTCAATGCAGACATCGCCTGCGGGCATACGGTTGATCATGGCGCTGAGTAATTTTGCATCCAGTACGGTTTCACCAGGTACAAGTACGTTGCATTCAATAGTGGTCGTGATGCCCATTTCCATATCGTAGCCGGTCAAGGTCAGGTTAAAGCCCTCGGCTTTCATGTAGATGCCTTCCAGCACAGGGATGGCCGCGCGGTTGGTGATCGCGCGGGAAACGCCGTCAATGGCACTGGCAAGCAGGGTCTTTTCGCATTCAAATTTCATGGTTTCTTCTCTTTCCGGCTTTTTTGGAAAAAAGCCTCGGCAAAAAACGTAAAATTTACTCTACAATTTGTATAGTTTTGGTTTTCCACAAAATGGTTGCCGTTTGGCCCGGTTGTAGAGCAGTTGTAGCAGCTCCCTATCAGCAGAAACTATTAACTTTGGTAGTAGCAGTAGTAGGGGCTGTTAGTTTGGTGGAAAACTCCGCGGACTGTGATAACTGCGGTAAAAACCGGCCGTGGATTGTTTTGAACAGTCTGTGGACATCCTTGTGGAAAACTCAAAACCCGCGCTTTTTCAACACGCGGCGTGGAGAACTGTCTGTTAAAAACTAAAAACTCTGTGGAAAAAGTTACTTTCTTTGCAAAGAAAGGTACCAAAGAAACTCCAAACCTTCAACCCACAAAATTATCGCCGATAAAACGTTTAATTTTATTTGGTGATCCCTTTGCTGGAACAAAGTTTGAAAGTTCTTTGCCTACTTTCTTTCAAGAAAGTAGGCTAGGTGCGGACGTTTTTCATGATGTCGCTGCACATCTCTTTCAGGTGCTGGTCGCGGTTGATGTTTTCCTCCATCGTTTTGATGGAATAAACCACCGTGGAATGATCGCGCTGGAACTCCTGGCCGATGGCCTCCATGCTCATGCCGGTCACTTCCCGGATAATGTACATCGTCATCTGCCGCGCCGCGCTCACATTCGCATTGCGCTTCTTGCCCCGGATATCCGCCGGCATCACATTGTAGGTGCGGGCAACCTCGTTGAGGATCTTTTCAATCGTCACCGGGATCGGCTGACTGTCGTTCAGCGTGTCCTTGATGGCCGTCGTCGTCACACCGATGCAGGGCTCAATGCCCTCCAGCATATAGTAGGCGTTCAGTTTCTTGACCGCGCCCTCCAGCTGGCGGATGTTCTGCTTCAGGTGATTTGCAATGTACTCGGCCACATCGTTGGGCAGGTCAAGATTGAGAAGCTCGGCTTTGCGTTTGACGATGGCGACACGGGTCTCAAAATCCGGCGGCTGAATGTCGGCGGTCAGGCCCCACTCAAACCGGGTGCGCAGACGCTCCTCCAGCGATTTGATCTCCTTCGCCGGGCGGTCCGACGCGATGACGATTTGCCGGCCATCGTTGTGCAGCGTGTTGAAGGTGTGGAAAAACTCCTCCTGCGTGCTCTCCTTGCCGGCCAGGAACTGGATGTCGTCGATGAGCAGCACATCCGCTTTGCGGTATTTCTGACGGAACTGCTCCATCGTCGCTGTCTTGATGGCGGAAATCGTCTCGTTGGTGAACATTTCACAATCCACGTAAACGATGTTGAAATCCGGGTGATTTTTCTTGATCTCAAACTGGATGGCGTTCAAAAGATGGGTTTTGCCCAGGCCTGACGGCCCATAGATGAACAGCGGGTTGTACGCGCCGGAAGGATTCGCCGCCACGGCCTGCGCGGCCGCAAATGCAAACTGGTTCGACGGTCCCTTGATGAAATTCTCAAAGGTGAAATCATACCGGCCGCTGGGCAGCGATTTCTCGTCCCGCTGGTCCGCACTGCCGTCGGCCTTCTCGCCGTCCTCCGGCGGGGCCGCCACATAGAGAATTTCCACATCAAAGCCGAGAATGGCCTTGAACGCTTCTTTCAGCAGCGCCGTGTAGCGATCGGATACGATCTTCATCACAAATTCACTGCGCAGTTCCAGCGTGATGGTGTTGGAATTTTCAAAGCTCACGGCCTTGATATCCTTGATGTAAAATGCGTAGGTAGCGTCCGAGGTCTTTTCCTTGCAGTAGGCCTTGACCGCTTCCAATACCTCATTGATGGAATCCATGAATGTCGATACTCCCCACTTCCTGTTTATGATGGAACGCCCTGTGCGGAAAACAGGGCGCAAAAATACTGAATACAGTATACCACAAAATCCGGTTTTAAACAACAGCTATATATAATAAAGTAGAAACTTTTTTGTAAGGCGGAATTGTTGAAAATTTTAAGCGCGGCGGACGGTAAAATTTTTTGCTGGAAAGTTTTCCACAAGAACTGCGTTTTTCAACAGTAAATAGTACAAAATGTAGTGGATAACTCTTTGTAGCAGCAATTCTTTGACGCGGGAGCGAAAAATTCTGCCCAAAACCTCTTGACAAATGGGTGGTTTATCGCGTATAATCTAACTCTGCAAGGCTGCCCCAGTGTATGGGCGAAGCCCTGAGCAAACAGCCCATACCGGGATTTCAACAGGAGGAATGAAAAATGAAGCGTACTTTCCAGCCCAAGAAGCGTCAGCGCAGCCGCGTCCACGGTTTCCTGAACCGCATGGCTACCAAGAATGGCCGCAAGGTCATTGCCCGCCGCCGTGCGAAGGGCCGTAAGAGCCTGACTGTCTGATTCTATCAGAGATGAAATGAACAAAAGGGTTGCTGATTGTAAAATCAGCAACCCTTTTTTCAAATAATGGCTTTACATCTTGATAAAATTATTAGATAATAGATAAAAGATAATAGATAATAAAAAATTGTGGAGTTTTCTCCCTACGGTCGAAAACAAAAACAGTAGGGGTGGATTCCATATCCGTTCTTACGGGCGTAGAGAAATTTTGAAGCGGTGTGCCAGCACCGCGAACCACCAATTTTATTATCTTTTATCTATTATCTTTATAAAAAGGATTTCACCTATGCGTTACCGCACCTTAAATAAAAATTGGCAGTTCAACCGGGTGTATGGCCGGGGCAAAAGCTATGTGCATCCGCACTGCGTTTTGTACGTGGCTAAAAACCGGGTGGGCTATACCCGCATCGGGCTGACCGCAACCAAAAAGGTCGGCCATGCCGTGCAGCGCAACCGCGCCCGCCGCGTTATGCGCGCTGCCCTGGCCGAACACTTGTCGCAAAATATCGGCGGATATGATATAATACTCGTAGCCCGCGGCCAGACCCCGCGCTTAAAAAGCACCCAGCTGAGCAAAACGCTGGGCAAGCTCTTCACCAAGGCGGGTCTGCCCGATAAGGCTGCCCCCGCCGTGCCGGCTGCCGAATGATCACACGCTTTCTCATCAAACTTTTGCGCGGCTACAAGCGGTATATCAGCCCACACCTCGGGCATCACTGCCGCTTTGTGCCCACCTGCAGCGAGTACGCCATGCAGGCGCTGGCCACCCACGGCCTGGTCAAAGGTCTGCTTTTGACCACCTGGCGGCTTTTGCGCTGCCAGCCATTTGCGAAATTCGGCTATGACCCGGTACCCCCGAAGGGGAGATGGGTCAGCCCGGAACGCAGGCTGACAAAAGATAAAAAATAATAGATAAAAGATAATAAAAATGGTGGATCGCGTCGCTGCGCTCCGCTCAAAAATTATCTGCCACCCGTGCAGCTTACGGCAGGTACCGCGGGCGGATATGGAATCCGCCCCTACGTTCTGTTTTGGCCCCTCAGGGCCAAAACTCCACATTTTCTATTATCTATTATCTTTTATCTATTATCTAATTTCTTCGCTTCTCATGTCTTTGCACTGCGCAGCAGAGACCTACATAAAAATAATGGTCCCGGGCGCAGACGGGGCAGAAGGAAAGGCTATGAACTTTATGTACTTCCTGGCCATATTGATTGGCCCGCTGGTGAAGATCCTTTACAGCTTCATCGGCAACTACGCGGTAACGATGGTCGTTGCCACCCTACTCCTCAAACTGCTGCTCTTCCCCCTGAGCATCCATCAGCAGAAATCCTCGGCAAAGATGGCTGTTTTTCAGCCGCTGATGAATGAGATCCAGCAGAAGTACAAAAACGACCCCCAGAAACAGCAGGAGGAGCTGATGAAGCTCCAGCAGGAGCACGGCTTTAACCCCATGGGCGGCTGCCTGCCCATGCTGCTGACGATGCTGGTGCTGTTCGGCTTCCTGGGTGTTGTGTACTACCCCGTGCATTACATCTTTGGTGTGGACAACGCCGCCGTTAAAGCCGCCTGTGAGGCAATCGGCATTGCCACCGCCAACACCTCCACGATGCAGACCGCGCTGATCCAGGCCATCCACAACGGCGCTGTGATCGACCCGTCCATCATCCCCGCCAACATCGTGGCAGAGATCCAGAACTTCAACACCAGCTTCTTCGGCATGGATATGTGCGATATCCCCGGCTTCCGCCTGGTGCCCATCGCCATCTTCCCCGCTATCGCAGCGGTCACGATGTTCATCAGCTACTTCGTCACCCAGAAGCTCTCCGGTATGGATGCCCAGATGCAGGGCAGCATGAAGGTCATGATGCTGGTCATGAACCTGATGTTCGTCACCTTCTGCTTTAACGCCCCCGTTGGCTTCTCGCTGTACTACGGCGTGTCCAACCTGCTGCAGATCGGCCAGTCCTATGTCACCTACAAGATTTACAGCCCCGAGAAGTTCAAGGCCCAGTATGAGGCCGAGCTGGCCGCCAAGCGTGCCGAGCGCAAGAAGAAGCGCACCGTCACCATCGAGCAGAACGGCAAGCAGGTCGAAAAGGAAGTTACCCTGGGCGAGGTCAACAAGCTGCGCCTGGAACGTGCCCGCCAGCTGGAAGCCGAGCTCTACAAAGACGAGCGCACCACCCCGCTGAACAAAGACTAAGAAAAGACGCCGCGCAATCGTAGGGGCGCATTCCATATGCGCCCGCTATGCAGTGGAAAACTGCACGGGCGGATATAAAATCCGCCCCCTACGAAAAGCTGTGGTTATGCTATAACTAAGAAGGAGGTCCCCCATTATGCGCAGTATGGAAATGAGCGCCAAGACCGTTGAAGCCGCCGTGCAGGCCGCCTGCGAAGCCCTGGGCGTTGACCGTGACGATATCAATGTCAGCTATGAAGTGCTGGAATTTCCCACCCGCAAGCTGTTCAAAACCATCCCTGCCAAGGTTCTGGTAAAGGTCGAGGAACCCGAGGCTGCCCCGGCCCCGGCTGCTGAGGAAAAGCCTGCCGAAGTTTCCACCAAGCCGGCAGAAGTTGTTGAAATCTCCGACGAGACAGCCCCCGAAATCGAGAAAGCAGTCGTTGAGGATATGGTCGAGGCCGCCGAGCTGGCCCCGGTTGCCGAGGACGACGTTGAGATCCCTCTCGATATCGCCGCTGACCCGCGCCTGCAGGCTGCGGTTGACTACCTGACTCCCATCTTCAACCTGATGGGTGTGGAAAACTTCAGCTTCACCGCCGTCAAGAAGGGCGCTGCCATCATCCTGAAAGTCTCCGGCGAGCACATGGGCGCACTCATCGGCCGCCGCGGTGAGACGATGGAGAGCTTGTCCTACCTCGCCAGCCTCGTTGTGAACCGCATGGAAGGCCCCTATATCAAGCTGGGCCTGGATGTCGGCGGCTACCGCAACAAGCGCGAGGACGACCTCTCTGCCCTTGCCAAGCGCATTGCAGACCGCGTCATCCGCACCGGCTGCTACTACGAGATGGAGCCGATGAACCCCTACGAGCGCCACATCATCCACACCGCCATCGCTGATATCGAGGGCGTGCGCAGCGAGAGCAAGGGCGAAGGCCCGGCCCGCCATGTGGTGCTTTACTCCACCGACCCCAACGCCAGCAACCTGCCCGATCGCGATAACGCCCGCAACCAGCGCGGCGGCCGCCGTGACGGCGGTCGTGGCCCCCGCCATGATGGAAACCGCGGCTACCGCGGCAACGGCCCCAGAGGCCCCCGCAGCGGCCGTGACGGCCGTGATGGCGGGCGCGGCGGCTACCGCGGCAATCGCGGCGACCGTGGCCCGCGCTACGGCGGCCCGCGTTCCAGCGTGCCCGCCCGCGACTTTGCCGACCGCCCGCGTGACCCGGATGCCAAGCCGATGGCCCCCAAAACCACCGAGCGCATCCACGACGGTGACGATTTCGCGTTTGGTAAGATCGAGTTTTAAACGAAATTGTTGAAAAAGCAGCCTGACTGTAAAGCCGGGCTGCTTTTTTTGGTGGGTGGCAAGGCGGAGGGGCTTTGCCCGCGCCTGATTGTGGACAACTTCCCTACTTTCCACACCGTTTTCCACAACCGTGTTGAAAACTCTTATTTTTCCACCACCCACAACCGGGTATACATCCGGGTCAAAATCCCCAATTATTAACAATATATAGACATGCCCGGTCGCTTATCCCCTATTGGTATGAATTTTCCACCGCAAATTGGGTTTTCCACATGGTTTTTGCACTTTCATCGTGGAAAACTCGGGAAAACTGTTGAAAATTATAAAACAACGATGTATCGCATAGAACGCGGTCAAAACTCGGTGGAAAACCCATATGCACCCTATTTTTCCTGTGGAAAATGTTGAAAACTTCCTTTAGTTGTGGGAACCTGCGGTGGAAAAGTCCAATTTGTTGTTAAAAACCCGTTGTATACAAAAATCCCGCACAGTTTCTGTGCGGGATGCTTTTTTTATTCGTGGCGTATCGCTTCCAGGGCGCTGATCTTGACCGCCTTGTTTGCGGGCAGGATGCCGGCCACCAGGCCCACCAGCGTGGCGAAAACCAGCGCTGCCAGCATCAGCCAGGGCGGGATAATGGAAATCGTTCCACCGCCGCCGCCCATGTAGTAGCCGCCGCCCATCAGGCCGGACAGGTCCAGCCCCTGCCCCAGCGTGGACAGGTTGTTCAAAACAAAGCTGGCGATCAGACTGATGCCCAGCCCGATCAGCCCGCCGATGAAGCCGATGGTTGAGCTTTCGAGCAGGAACATTGTGCGGATGTTGCCCAGCTCGCAGCCCAGCACCTTCATGACGCCGATCTCACGGGTGCGCTCATAGATGGCCATTGTCATGGTGTTGATGATGTTGATGGCCGCCACCAGCAGCGAGACCGCCGCAATGCCGCCAAAGATCATCTGGCTCTTCATGACCTGCTTCTGCATCTCCTCGCGCTGCTGGTTCATTGAGTAGGTGTTGGTGAACCCCAGCTCATGGATGGCGTTTTCCACATCCGTCACATAGGAGAGGTCATCGACCTTGACATAGACCTGGTCGTAGCTCTTGCTCTCCTCCTTGGTCTTGGTCATGTCATTGTAGAGCTTTTGCAGCATCTTCATGTCCTGGATGCGCAGCACGATACCACTCTGGGTCCAGTAGCCCTTGGCACCGTCCGGCTCCAGAACGCCCACGATCTCCAATTCCCAGCTGCGGCTCTTTTCGGTGGAGCCTTCGCCAGTCTTGATGGTCAAGGTCATCTTGTCCTTGTCGATGTCCACAAAGGGCGGCAGCTCTTTACCGTTGGCGTCGGTCTGGCCCTCGTAACGGTAGCGCTTGGGGCTGTTGTAGCTCTTGCGGGAATCCTGGAAGTTGTACCCGGTGGAACTGCCCACCAGCACTTGCAGCTTGGTGGCCTTCTCGCTGGCGGGGGTGTTGGTCGGCCAGCTGCCGCTTTGCAAGGCAAAGCCCATCGGCTCCAAGGCCGTGGGGTCAATGCCGATCAGATTGTAAATATCGGACGTGTAGCGGCCATTGCGCCCGGCTGTAATTTCACCTTCCAGGTTGTAGGCCTGGGCGTAGGGCGTGGCCGCCGCCACATGGGGGATTTGCTTGATGTTGGCGATCGCGGCATCGTCCAGATACAGCGGCTTGCCGTCGCTGCTCATCATCATGCCGTAGCCGTAGATCTGCACCTGGGTCAGGTCGCCCCAGCTTTGCAGCATTTCCTCGTTGGTTTTGGTCTGGGCAATGCCCAGCGAGATCATCAGCACGACCATACAGGTGCCGATGACGACGCCCACCAACGTCAGGGCCGTGCGGCCCTTGCGGCGCAGCAGGTTGCGCGCCGACAGGCTGATTTCATCAGAGATCTTCATCGCTGTCCTCTGCTTCCAGTGCGGCCAGCGCCTTGGCCTTCTTGCGCTTGCGGACCACAACCACGATAATCACCACAACGACTACCGCGCCGCAGACGCCGATCAGCACCCACGCCCAGACCGGCATACCGGTCTGCTCGGGCTGCATATCGTCCATCGACGGATCATTGTTGAAGTCGTCCATGTTCATCTCCTCGGCGCTGACGGAAAAGTCCTTGGAGACGGTCTGCGGGTTGCCGGAGGCATCCTCATAGTTCAGCGTGATAACGCCGGACACGGTGCCTGCGGCGTCGGGGGCGATGTCAAAATCCACGCTGCCCTCGGTGCCGGCGTTCAGGTTGCCGAGGTACTGGTAGCTGCCCGCGCCCAGATTGGTGCCGGTCAGGCGGGCCTCAAGGTTGGAGACAGGGTTTTTGCCCTTGTTGACGTAAGAAAGGGTGACGCTGCCGGTGTCACCGACATAGATCGTATCGCTGGACAGTTCCAGCTGGCCGACCTCAAAGCGGTTGGGCTGGCTGATAGGCACGGAGATGGTCGTTGTGCCGGTCACGGCCTTGCCGGTGATAACGCCGGTGCCGCTCATGTTGACGGTAATATCGGCCACCGTGCCGGTAAAGCCCGCCGACGGCATGACCTGGAAGGTGATATCCCGCATCTGCTTGGGGGAGATATCGCCCACATACAGGGACAGACTGCCGCTGCTCAGCGAGATATTCTCGGGCAGGGTCAGCGAGACGATAACGTCGCTCAGATCCTCGCTGCCGTCGGTGGCGTAGATGCCCAGGGACAGCGGGAACTCGGTGCCCGCCGTGACCTGGTCGCCATAGCTGGACGTGCGCACCAGCAAATTGGGCGAGGTGGTCTGGTCCTTGTCCACGCACTGGCCCAGCGTCACGCTGAACTGCTGCAGCGGCTTCGAGGTATCGAGATAGGAAAGGTTGATGGGCAGGGTATTTCCGCCGCCGTTGTAGATGACGTCGCGGAACAAAATGACGTAGCTGTAATAATGATACTGCGCGTTCGCGGTGATTTCCTCGGGGCTGGCCGAGCCGTTGCGGACATTTTGCAGGCGGGTGGCGTTGGGGTCGTCGTTGTTGTCAAACAGCTGGCCGATCTCGCCGATGCCGGTGTAGGTGAACACCGCCGAGTTGATGCGGGTGGAGATTTCCTCCGGCTTGACGCAGTAGCGGGCCGAAGCGTGGTCCACGACCTTTAACACGATGTTGATGCGGTCGCCGACCTCAATGGTCGAAATTTCATTGCCTGCCGTATCGGTGACGGTGTAGGCGGAGACATAGACACCGTCCGAGTTGGTCGCATCGATGGTTGCCGTCGGCGTGGGGGTGGGGTCAGGTGTAGCGTTCGTTGTATCGTCTGCCAGCACCGGCGCGCACAAGGCCGCCGCAAGCACAAAAGCGGTAAGCAGGGAGAATAGGCGTTTCATGATATGTATTGACCTCCGGTTTGTTTAGATAATAGATAAAAGATAATAGATAATAAAATAGGTGGTTCGCGGCGCTGCGCACCGCTTAAAATTACTCTGCTGTCGTAGAAATGCATTCTATATGAGCCCGTGCAACTGCGGACAACGTCACGGGCGGATATGGAATCCGCCCCTACGGTTTTGTTTTGGCCCAAGGGCCAAAACTCCACATTTTTTATTATCTTTTATCTATTATCTTTTATCTTTTCGTTTTGTTCCTTCGCCGCTTCTCCCCCAATATCCAGATCCCCATTCAGATCGGCGAAAAGCGCGTCGCGGTTTTTCTTCTTTGTTTCCTCGTCCTGCACGACATTGGAACAGATCTTGCCGTCCAAAATCGTCACAATGCGGTCGGCACACTCGGCCAGTTCCGGCTCATGCGTGACCATAACAAACGTTACATGGCTGGTTTTGGACATTTCCAGCATCCGGTACAACACCTGCTTGCTTGTGCGGGAATCCAGGTTGCCGGTGGGTTCGTCGGCAAAAATGACCTTGGGGCTGCTGACGAACGCGCGGGCAATGCCGACACGCTGCTGCTGGCCGCCGCTCATTTCAGTGGGCAGATGGTTGGCGCGGCCCAAAAGCCCCATGGCTTTCAGCTCCTTGCGGGCCTTGGTCAGGCGGGTCTTCTTGCCCACGCCCTTGAACATCAGCGGCAGGGCCACATTCTCCGCCGCCGTCATCGTGGGCAGCAGGTTGTAACTCTGGAAGATGAACCCCAAATGCTGCTGGCGGAACGCGGCCAGTTCGTTCTCGGTCATTTTGCTGATCTCGTGTTTGCCTATGTAGACCTTGCCGGATGTTGGCTTTTCCAGCCCGGCCAGCTGGTTCAGCAGCGTGGATTTGCCGCTGCCGGATTGGCCGACAATACAGCAGAACTCGCCTTTTTCTATTGATAAGTCGACGTTATTCAGCGCTACAACGCGCTCTTTTCCGACGGCATAGACCTTGCGCAGTTTCTCTGTATGGATGATAGGTGCCAAGCGCACACCTCCTTATAGCAGTATACAACAGATTGTACCATATTTCGACGAAAAGTGGAAGATGGGGAGTTGTAAAAAGTTTGCGAAGCATATGTAGGGGCCGGGCATATCCGGCCCGCAAGGGTACGGTAGATGCCCCTTTCCCCGGAACCGTAGGGCGGGGTGCCCTCACCCCGCCGCGGCGGTCTGGGGGCAGGCCGCCCTACAATCGCCCGGCAGGCGGCTGCTGCCCTGCGGGGCGTCGAGGACGCAGCCCCCTACAACCGTAGGGGAGGAATTTGTCCCTCCCGGGCATATTGCGGCTGCCGCAATGCCCCGCGGCGGCCAGAGGACTGGCCGCCCTACTTCCCTTTTTTCTCTCTTTCCTATATAATAGACGGTAACAAGGGGGCAAATGTTACCATGGACTACACAATTCATCCCATCGCAACCATCCACACGGATTTTGCCGATAAATTCGGCATACCGCGGCAGAGCGGACTGGTGCCGGAACTGACGGCCCGCATCGTGTTCGAGCCGGAATACCGCGACCCCAACGCCCTTGTGGGCATCGAGGGCTACGACCGGCTCTGGCTCATCTGGCAGTTTTCCACTGTGGCGGCCGAGTACGCTGCGGGCAAAAGCTGGCGGCCCACCGTGCGCCCGCCGCGCTTGGGCGGCAACGAGCGGCGGGGCGTGTTCGCCACACGCAGCCCCTACCGCCCCAACGCCCTGGGCCTGTCCTGCGTTGAGCTGGCGGGTGTCGAGAACGGCGAGCTGATCGTGCGCGGCGCGGACCTTTTGGACGGCACGCCGATTTTCGACATCAAACCTTACCTGCCCTATGTGGACGCCCACCCCGACGCCCGCGGCGGCTTTACCGACACGACGAAAGAGTATGCCCTGCAAGTGGAATGCCCCGATACCCTTTTGTGCAAAGTGCCGGAGGAAAAGCGCACCGCTCTGCTGGGCGTGCTGAAGAACGACCCCCGTCCCGCCTACCAGCACGACCCGGAGCGGGTGTACGCGCTGGATTTTGGGGGCAATAACGTAAAATTCACCGTGGCGGGGGATGTGCTGACCGTGACGGAAATTTCCTGAAAAATTCCGCGATATGGAACGATATCCCATAAATCGTACTGCAAAACACCCTAAAATCCGCCTGGTTCGTCACTATGGTCAAAATGCACACAACGATTCTAAAAATCTGTGCAACTTTCTGAACAAAACCCCTTTACGAAAAAGGGGGTTTTTGGTACAATAAAGCTATGCAAAAGCGTTTATCTGGAACTATGCCCGGAGCAACATTGGGGCACGTGCCAGGCAGCGCTGGATTTGTGCGGCCCTGACAACCGCACAGCTCTATAATGCAAAACTCTAATAAAAACGGAGGAAAGAAAATGCCCAGAGCTAAACAGTCTATGGACGGCAATACCGCCGCGGCGCACGTAGCTTATGCGTTCACCGATGTGGCTGCCATCTACCCCATCACCCCCTCCAGCCCCATGGCCGACACCGTTGACCAGTGGAGCGCTGCAGGCCTGAAGAACATCTTTGGCAACCAGGTCAAGGTCGTCGAGATGGAGTCCGAGGCCGGCGCCGCAGGCGCTGTCCACGGTTCTCTCGGTACCGGTGCTATCACCACCACCTTTACCGCTTCCCAGGGTCTTTTGCTGATGATCCCCAACATGTACAAGATCGCCGCTGAGCAGCTGCCCTGCGTCTTCGACGTTTCTGCCCGTACCGTTGCTACCCAGTCCCTGAACATCTTCGGTGACCACAGCGACGTTATGGCTGTTCGTCAGACCGGCTTTGCCATGCTGGCCGAGAGCAACCCCCAGGAGGTCATGGACCTGTCCCCTGTTGCTCACCTGTCCGCTATCGAGGGTCACGTTCCCTTCGTGAACTTCTTCGATGGTTTCCGTACCTCTCACGAGATCCAGAAGATCGAGAAGTGGGACTACGAGGACCTGAAGGAAATGTGCAACATGGAGGCTGTCGAGGAGTTCCGTGCCAAGGCCCTGAACCCCGAGCACCCCAAGATGCGCGGTTCTCACGAGAACGGCGACGTCTTCTTCCAGCATCGTGAGGCCTGCAACCCCGCTTACGAGGCTCTGCCTGCCGTTGTTGAGAAGTACATGGCCAAGATCAACGAGAAGCTGGGCACCAACTACGACCTGTTCAACTACTACGGCGCCGAGGACGCTGACCGCGTCATCATCGCTATGGGCTCCATCTGCGACGTTGCAGAGGAAGTTGTTGACTACCTGACCGCCAAGGGCGAGAAGGTCGGCCTGGTTCTGGTCCGCCTGTATCGTCCCTGGGTCTCTTCCGCTCTGCTGAAGGTCCTGCCCAAGACCGTCAAGAAGATCGCCGTTCTGGACCGCACCAAGGAGCCCGGCTCCCTGGGCGAGCCCCTGTACCTGGATGTCGCCACCACCCTGCGTGAGGCCGGCATGAACGACGTCGTCCTGACCGGCGGCCGCTACGGCCTGGGTTCCAAGGACACCCCGCCGTCCAGCGTCTTTGCTATCTACACCGAGCTGGAGAAGGATGCCCCGAAGTCCCGCTTCACCATCGGCATCACCGACGACGTGACCAACCTCAGCCTGCCTGAGGTCAAGCCCGCTCCCATCACCTCCGCCCCCGGCACCAAGGAGTGCAAGTTCTGGGGCCTGGGCGGTGACGGTACTGTCGGCGCCAACAAGAACTCCACCAAGATCATCGGCGACCATACTGACAAGTACATTCAGGCTTACTTCCAGTATGACTCCAAGAAGACCGGCGGTGTCACCATCAGCCACCTGCGTTTCGGCGACAAGCCCATCCGCAGCCCCTACTACATCAACCAGGCTGACTTCGTTGCCTGCCACAACCCCGCTTACATCCACATGGGCATGAAGATGGTCCAGGACGTCAAGCCGGGCGGTGTCTTCATGATCAACTGCCAGTGGACCGATGCCGAGCTGGATGAGCACCTGAACGCTGCCGACAAGAAGTACATTGCCGACAACAACATTCAGCTGTACACCATCAACGCTATCGATAAGGCTATCGAGATCGGCATGGGCAAGCGCACCAACACCATCCTGCAGTCCGCCTTCTTCAAGCTGGCCGACGTCATGCCCATCGACGATGCTGTCGAGTACATGAAGGCCGCCGCCAAGAAGAGCTACGGCAAGAAGGGCGACGCTGTTGTCCAGATGAACTGGAAGGCTATCGACGCCGGCCTGGACGCTGTCCATAAGGTCGAGGTCCCCGCTTCCTGGTCCAACCCCGCTGCTGACCCGGCTCCGAAGGCCCTGAAGGGACCCGAGGCTCTGGTCAAGCAGATCCGTGACGTTATGGAGCCCATCGCTCGTATGGACGGCGACAGCCTGCCTGTTTCCGCCTTCGAGGGCAACGTCAACGGCGAGTGGGAGCAGGGTGCTTCCGCTTACGAGAAGCGCGGCACCGCTGTCATGGTTCCCGAGTGGAACGCTGAGAAGTGCATCCAGTGCAACCAGTGTGCCTTCGTCTGCTCTCACGCCACCATCCGTCCGTTCTGCCTGACTGCTGATGAGGCCGCCGCTGCTCCCGAGAGCACCAAGCTGGCCGACACCAAGCCCAAGGCAAGCGAGTACAAGTTCACCATGGCTGTGTCTCCTCTGGACTGCATGGGCTGCGGCGAGTGCGTTACCGTCTGCCCGACTGCTGCTATCGAAATGAAGCCGCAGGAGAGCCAGGCCGACCAGCAGGTTGCTTTCGACTACTGCGTCGAGAACATCCGCAAGAAGGACAACATCCCCGGCGTTGTTTCCGAGGTCTCTGTCAAGGGCTCTCAGTTCAACCAGCCGCTGCTTGAGTTCTCCGGCTCCTGCGCAGGCTGCGCCGAGACTTCTTACGCCCGCCTGATCACCCAGCTGTTCGGCGAGAAGATGTTCATCTCCAACGCTACCGGCTGCTCCTCCATCTGGGGCGGTACCGCTTCTATCAGCCCGTACACCACCAACAAGGCTTCCGGCCACGGTCCCGCTTGGATCAACTCCCTGTTCGAGGACAACGCCGAGCACGGCCTGGGCATGCAGATCGGTTACGAGACTGTCCGTGAGAACCTGATCACCAAGGTCGAGGCTCTGAAGGGCAAGTCCGCTGACCTGGATGCTGCCATCGACAAGTTCCTGGAGACCAAGAACAACACCAAGGCCAACGACGCTCCCGCCAAGGCTCTGGTCGCTGCTCTCGAGGCCGACGGCAGTGCCGAGGCTGCTGAGATCCTGAAGGATAAGCAGTACCTGGCCAAGAAGAGCTTCTGGATCTTCGGCGGCGACGGCTGGGCATACGATATCGGTTACGGCGGTCTGGATCACGTCCTGGCTTCCGGCCACGATGTCAACGTCATGGTCTTCGACACCGAGATGTACTCCAACACCGGCGGACAGGCTTCCAAGGCCTCCAACATCGGCGAGGTCTGCCAGTTCGCTGCTGCCGGTAAGGAGATCAGCAAGAAGTCTCTGGCTGAGATCTGCATGACCTACGGCTACATCTATGTTGCTCAGATCGCTCTGGGCGCCAACATGGCCCAGGCTGTCAAGGTCATCGCCGAGGCTGAGGCTTATCCCGGCCCCTCCCTCATCATCGGCTACGCTCCCTGCGAGCTGCACGGTGTCAAGGGAGGCATGACCAACTGCCAGAACGAGATGAAGAAGGCTGTTGCTGCCGGTTACTGGAACCTGTTCAGCTTCAACCCCGCTGCCAAGGCAGAGGGCAAGAACCCCTTCACCCTGACCTCCAAGGCTGGCGATATGTCCAAGTATCAGGACTTCCTGGCCAACGAGACTCGTTACAGCCGTCTGGCTCGCGCCTTCCCGGATCGCGCCAAGGCTCTGTTCGAGAAGAACCAGGCTGCCGCCGATGCCCGTTACGAGCATCTGACCAAGCTGGTCGACCTGTACAAGTAATTTGTAAGGTAGCATAAAAATGGCGCCCCACGCGGAAACGCGTGGGGCGCTTTTTTGTTGGGCGGGGATGTAGGGGCCGGGCATGCCCGGCCCGCAGCTTTTTCATCGCATCCCTTTTATAATTTGCATTGTAGAGAGGGGTCTTGACCCCTCCGCGGCGGGCAGAGGACTGCCCGCCCTACAAGGTGAAGGTCCGTAGGGCGGCCAGCCCTCTGGCCGCCGCCCCTGTCTCACACCGGCCTCAGCACCAACTCCAATCCATCTTTCCCCCAGCCGAAATCGGCGGCCGCATACCCGCGCTCCAACACGCGGGGCAGCGCCGGGTCGGCCAGATGGCAGCGGCGCTGCGGGTCACGCCATTGGGCTAACCCCCGCGCTGAAAAAATCAACATCTGGTCGGCCCCGGCCATCGGGCGCATCCCGCGCAGGGTCAGCCCAGTGGAGAGATACTGCGCACACAGGTCATCACACGCCTCCGGGTGTTCCAAGTCCAGCGGGAGCACGGCCCAGACGTGGTAGCTGGCATAGCGCTCGGTGGCCCAGCGCAGCGCCAACCGCAGAAAATGCCGCAGCTGCGTGTAATCGCTGCGCAGCACCGGCGGCGTCAGCACCGCGCCCTGGCCGTCGGCCCCATAACCGGCGGCCCGCAGGCTTGTGGGAAGCGGGTCGTCCGCATAGAGTGGCAGCAGCGCGGCGGCGGCCTGCAATTCCCCCTGCCCGGCGTAATCCCCCACGATCTGACCTTCCTCCAGCGCCGGATGCAGGCAGGGCAGCAGCGGCAGCCCGGTATCCCCGGTCAGCTCCCGCAGAGCCCCGGCGTGGCTGGCGGTCAGTACGCGGGCGTCAAAAGTGTTGGTACGTTCCAGAGTTTGCAGCATAAGTAAAATTCCCTCCGTAAAAAGTCATTACAGACCTTATTGTAAGGTACGGCGGGCATAAAAAATGTCGCATCCCGGGGTGGGATGCGGCATTTTTTAGCGATGCTTAGCTTTGCGCTTTTCGTTGATCAAATCCTCAAAACTGCGCTGCTTTGTAAAAAAACGCTTGTACGGGTTTTCCGGCAGCGGCGGGGTGCTGGGCTTGGGCTGCACCTTTTTCCGCAGATGCCCCTTCAGGGGCGGCAGCGCCCGGCTCATTCGGCGGCGGTGGAAACAGCCCCTGCGGTCAGGGTGTCCCACAGCTCGGCGCAGCCCTCGTAGGTGGCTGCCTGCTTTTCATCCCAGACGCCGCGCCGCCCCACATACAGGGTGGCCAGCACGCTCTGGTTCGTGCCGGTGGCGTCGTCCACCAGGGTGTAGCCGTCGTAGTCGCCCAGTTCCAGCCCGGCCAGCACCGGACAGTCGGTCCAGCGGTAGACCATCTCGGTCCAATCGGGGTTGGCAGTGTCGGGGTCATCGGGCACGGTGCCGTCCAAGTATTGCAGCGCACCGGTGCTGCTCTCAAAGGCGGCGGGATCCTCCAGCAGGAAGATATAGGTCTTGCCGCCGCTGGAAAGCTCGGCGCTCAGCCGGGTGACACCGGCCATCTGGTTGTAGGCGTCAGTGTTCACATTGTCGGCGTCAAAATCCACGTTGTAGGTGTCCACCTGCACCACGACCTTGCCGTCGCCGTTGGTATCCTCGCAGAAGGGCGTCAGCGCGTCCTGCAAAGCCGTCACGGTGTCGGCGGGCAGGTCATGGGTGCCCACATAAGCGATCTGCACGTCGGGCCGGGTCTGAAAGACGGTATCCTTGATGATCCAGATGCCAAAGAACGTGCAGAGCACCACGATCACCACGATGCCCCAGTGGTAGTGCCACCAGTTGGCGGCCTTTTCGGTTTTGGTGTACTCGCGCGGGGGTTCCGGCGTCTGGTTGTAAGTTTCGGTGCTGTCTTTCGTGACCCAAGCCATAGTGTGGATATACTCCTTTTATAATATCTTTCCCATTATACCACAAATCGACCGGGAAAATTGTAAACTTATTTTGACCACGCCTTGCAAGAGGAAGGGAAAGAGGGTATGATAAAGAGGGAAAAAAGGCTTCCCCTTAGGGGGAAGCTGTCTGCGAAGCAGACTGATGAGGGGCGGTCCGCCCATTGTTGCCCGTTACCGGGCTGCCCGGCACACCTGCCCCTCATCCGGCGCTGCGGCGCCACCTTCCCCCAGAGGGGGGAAGGCAAAGAAATTATCAACAGGGAGAACCACCATGTCCAACCAACCTGAAACCAACGAAACGCCGGCCACCGGCTATACACCTGCGCCGCGCAAGGTCGGACTGCCGCGCTTTTTTGAACTGCTCGGCCGCGACCTGTGGGCGTTCTACCGCGCCAGCTTTCTGTGCCTACTGGGCTTTCTGCCCGGTACGGCGCTGGCTGTTTTCGGCCAGATGGGCGGCTCAGCGCTGCTGACCGTGCTGGGCGGCCTGCTGGGCGGCCTGATCGGCGGGCCGTTCTTGTCCGGTATGATCGATACCACGCTGCGCGCCTTGCGCGACGAGCCGGGCTACTGGTGGCACACCTACAAGCGCGCCTGGAAACAAAACTGGAAGCAGAGTCTGCTGCCCGGTGCGCTGCTGGGCCTGTTTGTCGGCAGTTGGAGCTGGATGCTCCGCGCCCAGGCCGCGGCGGGCAACACCAGCACGATGATGTGGGTTGCCTCGCTGGCGGGCATCTTTGTCTGCACAGGCTTTTTCAGCTGGCTGCTGGCCCAGGTGCCGCTGGTGGATCTGCCGCTGCCCCAGCTAGTCAAAAATGCCGGACTGATGTTCTTCGGCTTCTTCCCCCGCACGCTGGCGGCAGCGCTGCTGCTGGCCGTCTACTGGGGGCTGACGCTGCTCTACCTGCCGTTTACCATCATCACATTGCTGGCCTTCGGCTTCTGGCTGCCGGTGGTCATTGCGCTGATGATCCTGTACCCTGGCCTCGACAAGGTATTCAAGCTGGAAGAGACCCTCAGCGCCCGCCGCGACGCCGAAATCGAGGAGCGCATCGCCGAGAGCCAGCCGACGTTCCACAACAAATAAGGGGGCCGGGCTATGGAGAGAAACACCGTTCTGCTGCGCGAGACCGAGGCGTTCATGCGCGGCGAACTGGACAACGTGACCGTCTCACAGAACAGTATCGTACTGGATCTGGTGCAGGGCAGCTATGTTCCCTACGGCTGCTACACCAGTGCGCCGATTTCGATGCCGGTGTTCGATGCGCTGCGGGTCAGCTGGAACGCGGCTTCGCCCAGGGGTACGGCTGTGGAGGCCCAGGCCCGCGTACTGGTGGACGGCAACTGGACGCCCTGGGTGGGCTTTGGCAAATGGAGCCCCTACCTGCACCGCGAAAGCCCGGCCTATCAGGAGCGCGGGCCGGTGCAGCACTGGCCCGCCCACCTGCAGCTGGACAGCAAGTATGCCAACCAGGCCCAGCTGCGCATCTACCTGTATTCCAAGGATGAAAAGGCCACCCCCGCTGTCACGCTGCTGGGGGTCAGCACCCATGTGGTGGATGTCATCCCCGCCAGGGGCCGCCCGGTCAACGCCCGGCTGCACCTGATGCCCTATGCTGCCGCCCGCCGCACTCCCGCGCTGCGACCCTGGATGGATCTGGCAAACTGCCTTGCCAGCCTGACGAACCGCTGGGGCGCCGACCTGCTGCCCGAGGAATTTGCCCAGGTGCTGCGGGACTGGCGCGCCCCCGACGACTGCGACCCCCGCAACCTGAGCTTTGCCGCTGCGGCTGCCGCCCAGTGGGGCTTCCCCGCCTGGGTGGCCTACGGCGATCTGGCCCTGCTGCGTGCCGAGGCCCGGGCCGGGTGCGGCGCGGTGGTGGGGCTGCAATCCTCGCCGGAACAGATCGCCGCCGGTGTACCGGAGCGCCGCTTTGCCGCCGTGCGCGGCTTTGCGGCCATCGACGGCAGCCCGAAAGTGCTGCTCTGCGACCCCTGGGCCAGCGGAAACGATTTTGACTGCGAGACCGATATGCCGCTGGATGATTTCATGGTCGCGTGGGACAACCTGGCCCTGCTGATGCGCCAGCGCAAAAACAATACCTCACCGCTGGGCCGCACCCGGTGCAGCGTCTGGCTGCGCCCGGTGGGTACCGATGCGCCCGGCGTCTACCATATGTACATCAACGGCGAGGAGCACCTGCTGGCCGATGATTTTTGCGCCAGGGGCGGCGTGTTGGCATACAGCCTGCCCGACGCCCAGCCCCATGCCACCACCGCCCACCGGCAGTTCACCTATGTGGAGCCGGCCCAGGGCGGCATCCTGCTGGAACGCGGCGACACCCCGCGCAAGTACACGGTCTACGCCATCGACTCCGCCGGCGGTATGCTTGTTGGCGACGTGACGGTGTAAGGAGGACGCTATGAAACTGTTGATCGCATCGGATATCCACGGCGCGGCGGGCCATTGCCGCCAGCTGTTGGATGCCTGGGACCGCGAGGGGGCCGATCGCCTGCTGCTGTTGGGCGATGTGCTCTACCACGGCCCGCGCAACGACCTGCCGCCCGACTATGCCCCGAAAGAGGTCATTGCCCTGCTGAACGCGCGGAAGGACAAAATTTTCTGTGTGCGCGGCAACTGCGACACCGAAGTGGATCAGATGGTGCTGGAATTTCCGATCCTGGCCGATTACGCGGTGTTCACGGCGGGCCGGCGGCTGGTTTACGCCACCCACGGCCACGTGTACAACACCGCGCACCTGCCGCCGCTGCAAGCGGGGGATATCCTGCTGCACGGTCATACCCACGTGCCCGCATGGCAGGCGTTCGGCAATGATAACTATTACCTCAACCCCGGCTCCACCTCCATCCCCAAGGAGAACAGCGCCCACGGGTATATGACGCTGAAAGACGGCGTGTTTACGTGGAAAACGCTGGACGGGGAGAAGTATCACGAAGTAAAAGTGTGACCGTAGGGGCCGGGTATGCCCGGCCCCTGCAAAGAACAAGGTGTAGGGGGCGGCGTCCTCGACGCCCCGCAGAGGGGCATCCCCCTGCGACCCCACCGCACATCCATTTATAGATAGAGGAGTACCACCCATGAAAATCCCTGCCAAAGGTTTTACGCATGGCGGAAAATTCCATGCGGACGATGTTTTTTCCACCGCGTTGCTGCAAATTCTCCGCCCGGATATCCAGGTCACCCGCGGCTTTGTCGTGCCCGATGACTTCGACGGCATCGTCTACGACGTCGGCGGCGGTATGTTCGACCACCACTCCGAACCGCGGGAGTGCCGTCCCAACGGCGTGCCCTACGCGGCCTTCGGCCTGCTGTGGCGGGTGGTGGGCGCCCAGCTCGTGGGCGAGCACCAGGCCCGCCTGCTGGACGAAAACTTCATCCAGCCGCTTGACTTAAACGACAACACCGGCGAGCAAAACTCCCTGGCTGACGCGATCGGCAGCTTCAACCCGCTGTGGGACTCGAAGGACGACCCCGACGAGTGCTTCTGGCGCGCTGTGCCGGTGGCAAAGCAGATCCTCGAAAATGAGATCGCCGCCGCCAACGCCGTGAACCGCGCCGACGATACCGTCCGCAGAGCCTACGCCAATATGCGCGACGGCATCGTCGTACTGCCTGCTTACATGCCGTGGAAAAACGGCCTGTACAAGACCGATGCAATTTTTGTCGTCTACCCCAGCCAGCGCGGCGGGTACAGCGCCCAGTGCGTCAACGACCACCGTACCAAGCGCAGCAAGCAGCCGTTCCCGGTGGCCTGGGCCGGTAAGCCGGAGGAACAGCTGCGCCAAATCAGCGGCCTGGGCCTGAGGTTCTGCCACCCCAGCCGTTTCCTGATTACCGCCGACGACAAGGCAACGGCCATTGAGGCCTGCCGCCGCACACTGCGGGCCGCCGGAAAGAAGGTAAGCGAATGAGCGCAGAGGGATCCGAAATCTACGGACCGGCCCCCAGCACCGCCGCCGACCGCGAACCGACCCCGGCACCCGCCTGGGTCTACCTGCTGCGCTGCCCGGACGGCAGCCTGTACGGCGGCTGGACCAATGATTTGGCCCGCCGCCTGAAAGCCCACCGCAGCGGCAAGGGCGGGGCCAAGTACACCAAAAGCCATGGCCGCGGCGCCGTGCGCCTGGCCTACGCCGAAAAATGCGCCGACAAAAGTGCGGCCCTGAAGCGTGAAGCAGCGCTGAAAAAACTGCCGAAGGCCGAGAAAGAGGCCCTGGCCGAAAAGTGGGCCGCCGACAACAAAATTACCCTGCGCATGGCGACGCCCGACGATGCCGCCGCCGTCTGCGCACTGTACAACTGGTACGTGCGCCACGGCGTGCAGACCTTCCAGTACACGCCCTCCACGGTGGAGGAATACCGCGAAAACATTGCGCACACGCTGCAAAACGCGCCGTTTCTCCTGGCCGAAAGCGCCGATGGCCGGCTGCAGGGCTTCGCCTGCGCACACCTCTGGCACGAGCGCGAGGCCTACGCCTGGGACGTTGAGACGACGGCCTACTGTGCGCCGGACTGCATCGGTCAGGGCGTGGGCGGGCGGCTCTACCGCGCGTTGATCGCCCTGCTGAAAAAGCAGGGGTATTATAACGCCTTTGCGCTCGTAACCGGCAGCAACTGCCAGAGCAACAACTTCCACAAGGCGCTGGGCTTCACCAAAATGGGTATCGAAAAGCGCACCGGGTACAAGTTCGGCCAATGGCTGGATTTGGATTATTGGGTGCTGCCGTTACAGGACGGTGAGGGCGAACCCCAGCCGGTGAGAAAGCAGCTGACCGCAGAAGAAATTGCGGAAGCCTTAAAATAAGATGAAACAAACCGCACCTGCCCTTTTTGACGAAGGCAGGTGCGGCTCTTTTTGTACAGGTGTCAAATCGCTCCGTTTTCCCGCAGCCAGGCTTCCAGCTCGGCAGCGGGGCGGTAGCCGACGGAACGGCTGACCTCCCGGCCGTCCTTAAACAGCAGCAGCGCCGGGATGGCGTCGATCTTGCGGGCCATGGCCAGCTTCAGGTTCTCGTCGGTGTTCAGCTTGCCGAATTTCACGGTGGGGTGCGCGGCGGCCACTTCCTCCAGTACAGGGCCCATCATCTTGCAGGGGCCGCACCACTCGGCCCAGAAATCTACCACGACCGGCATGGCGCTCTGCAAAACTTCGGTGTCAAAATTCTGTTCGGTGAGTTTGATAGACATAGATACATCCTTTCTTTTTATGGGGCGGGCCGTCGGGGACGCCGCCCCCCTGCAATTATTGTACGGCTTCTTTTAATTTTGCAAGCATGGCATTCAGCCGTTCCTCGGCCTGCGGCCCGCCGAAATTGATCATGTTCCGCAGGGTCAGGCCGTCAAACATCTGGATCATCGCCTCGGGCGGCATCAGGCCGTCGCCGCCGCCGTTGGCCATGGCCTGGACCTGGGTGTCCAGCATCCCGCGCACGATGGGCGCGGTGCGCGGGTCCGCCAGCAGAATGCCCAGCGGCGTCGTCTCATCCACTGTCAGTGGCAGCAGCTTCGCCCCCGCATAATGCAGCGGCAGCGTGGATCGGATATCCCGGCTGGAATGCCCGATGCGCACCTCATACCGCCCGGGCGCGGCATACCAATCGTGAATTTCTGCGCTGTATCGGCTTAGATCCCGTGGTGTCAGGGTAAACGTCACAACGCGTTCTTCCCCGGGCTGCAAGTCCACCTTCGCAAACCCGCGCAGGGCCTGGGGCACGCGGCCGCCCGGCACCGGCGTGCCGGTGGCGTCGGCCACATACAACTGCACGACCTCCGCGCCCGGCATTGCGCCGCTGTTTTTCACGGTCACGCGCACGGTCACTTCGCCGTCGGCGGCCATCGTGTCACAGCTCAGCTCTGCATTCCGGTAGACGTACCCGGTGTAGCTCAGCCCATGGCCGAAGGGCCAGCGCACCGGCATTTTGCGGGCGTCGTACCAGCGGTAGCCTACATAGACGCCCTCGCGGTAGTCGGCGGTCACGCCGTCGCCGGGATAGTCCAGGTAGCAGGGCGTGTCCGCCAGCCGCAGGGGCCAGGTCTCCGGCAGGCGGCCGCAGGGGTTGGCGTCGCCCCACAGCAGGGCATCGGCGGCCTCGCCCACGCCCTCGCCCGCCAGGTACATACACAAAACAGACGATACATCGTCCGCCCAGGGGCATTCCACCGGGGAGCCTGTGTGCAGCACGACCACGGTGTTTTTCTGCACGGCGGCCACCCGGGCAATCAGGTTGTTCTGGCAGTCGGGCAGGCGCATATGGCGGCGGTCCGCGCCCTCGCTCTCAAAGCTGTCGGGCAGGCCCGCAAAAATCACGGCCACATCGGCGGCTTCGGCGGCGGTCACGGCCCGCAAAAACTCAGCCTCGTCCCGTTGGTCGCGGTCTGCGGGGAAGCCCTCGATATAGCTGACGCTGCGGTCGTTCATGATGGCGGCGTCCATCGCGCTGATGGCCGTCGTGTTCACATGGCTGGATCCGCCGCCCTGGTAGCGCGGATGGTCGGCAAACGCGCCGATGTAGGCCACCTTCTGACCCTTGCGCAGCGGAAGCGCACCCAGGTTGCGCAGCAGCACGGCGCTCTGCTTCGCCAGCTCCACGGCCAGCTTGTGGTCCGCCGCGTGGTCAAACACGGCGGGCAGCTTTGCCAGATCAGCCGCGCGCAGCACAATGTTCAAAATGCGGGCCACGGCTTTGTCTAAAACGCCGATATCCAGCGTGCCGTTCTGCACAGCCTCGATGATTTTGCGGTCGTACACGCCGCCGGACCCGGGCATTTCCAGCTCCAATCCGGCTGCCACGCCCTTGACGCGGTCGTTCACCGCGCCCCAGTCGGACATGACAAAGCCGTCAAAGCCCCAATCGTCCCGCAGAATATCGGTCAGCAGCGGCTTGTTCTCGCTGGCGTAGTCGCCGTTGACGCGGTTGTAGCTGCACATCACGGTCCAGGGCCGGGCCTTTTTTACCGCCGTCTCAAAAGCGGGCAGGTAGATTTCGTGCAGCGTGCGCTCGTCCACACGGCTGTCGGCGGACAGGCGGCGCGTCTCCTGGCTGTTGGCGGCAAAATGCTTGATGGAGGTGCCGACCCCCTCGCTCTGCACGCCCTGGATGAACCCGGCTGCAAGCTCGCCCGCCAGGTAGGGATCCTCGGAGTAATACTCAAAATTGCGGCCGCAGAGAGGGCTGCGCTTGATGTTCACCGCAGGCCCCAGCAGGACCTGCACGCCGCTGGCCCGGGCCTCCCGCCCGAGGGCTGCGCCCATGCGCCGGGTCAGTGCCGGGTCGAAGGATGCTGCCGCCGCGCACCCTGCGGGGAAGCACACGGCCTCAATGGCATCGTTGGGGTCGGTGCTGCCTTCTTTTTGGGTGCGCAGGCCGTGGGGGCCATCGCTGACCTTGATAGCCGGGATGCCCAGCCGCTCCACTGCCTTGGTGTGCCAGAAATCCGCGCCGGAGCACAGCCCGGCCTTTTCTTCCAGCGTCAGGGCGCTGACAAGCTCTTCGACGTTCATGGTGGTTCTCCTTATTATAGTATGGGTGGTTTCCCACATTATAACACGCCGAATGTGCAAAAATAAATAAAAAAGTGTAAAATTATAGTGCCCGTGTCACAAGTAGGAAACAACTAGGGTTTATAATGCATCCAAACGAGGGAGATTTGCCATGAACAACATACTGATTGCCGAGGATGAGCACCTGATCGCGCGGCTCATCGAGATGACACTGACCCGCGCCGGGTACACCTGCACCGTGGCCGAGGATGGCCGCACGGCGGCGGATCTGATCGAGAAAAACAACTTCGATATGGCGCTGCTGGATATCATGCTGCCCGGGCTGGACGGTTACGCCCTGCTGGAAAGCCTGCGGCCCCAGGGCGTGCCGGTCATCTTCATCACGGCGAAAAGCGCGGTGAAGGATCGGGTGCTGGGCCTGCGGCTGGGCGCGGATGATTATATCACCAAGCCCTTCGCAGCGGAAGAGCTCGTCGCCCGGATGGAATCGGTGCTGCGCCGCACCGGCCGCGGCGGGCGGGAGCTGCGGGCCTATGATGTCGTGCTGGATACGGTGGACCGGGTGGCCCGGCAGAACGGCGAGCCACTGGACCTGCGGCGGCGGGAGTTTGACCTGCTGGAACTGCTGATGCGCAACCGGGGCGCGGCGCTCTATCGTGATGTGATTTTTGAGCGCGTCTGGGGCGAATTGCCCGACACCGAGAGCCTGCGCACCGTGGACACCCATATCGCCCGCCTGCGCAAAAAGCTCGGTTGGACAGATAAACAGATCGAGACGGTGTTTAAGATCGGCTACCGACTGCGGAAGGAGTGAACCATGCGTTACGCACAAAAAATGATTTGTCTGCTCGTCCTCGTCCTCGCGGCGTCCTTCGGCGTCGGCGGGTGCGTGCTGCTGTACAGCGATTTTGCCGTGCAGCGCGGCCGCATGGCCACCGCCAACGCAGCGGCCCACGCCCAGACCTGTACCTTGCTGCAAACGGAGATCCTCGACTTGCAGCGCCGCGGCACCACCATGGATGACGCTGCCCTGACCGCCCGCGTCGAGGCCCGGGACACCCCCGCCGCCCTCTGGCGCGGGGATACCCTCATCTGTGCCACTCTGCCGGGGCTGGAAAACTTTTCCCTGGAAAACGCCGCCACCGTCACGGTCCACACCGAGGAAAGTGTCTATGCCGTCTACGCCAGCGATTTGCAAGGCGGGCTGCGGCTGGTCACGGCCTACGATCTGACCGGCCTGTACCGCGACCGCGACGCCGCCTTAACGCGCTTTTTGCTGCTGGAAGCCGCCGTGCTGGCCGCCGCCGCCGCCGTCACCGCCCTGCTGGCCGCCCGCCTGACCCGCCCGCTGGCCGTGCTGACTGATGCCGGGCAACAGATCGCCGCCGGGGACTACGCCCGCCGCACCGCCCTGCATACCGGCGACGAGATCGAGACATTGAGCGCGAGCTTTGACAAGATGGCCGATGCCGTGCAGGAGAAAATTGCCGACCTGGAAGCCGACGTGCAGAAGCGGGAGGACTTTGTCGGGGCGTTTACCCACGAGCTGAAAACCCCGATGACCAGCATCATCGGCTACGCAGATATCCTTGCCGCGATGCAGACCGACCCCGATGAACAGCGCGAAGCCGCGGCGGCTATCGCCCACGAGGGGCGGCGGCTGGAATCCCTGAGCCATAAGCTGCTGGCGCTTCTGGGCCTGGCCGAATGCCCGCTGACCCCCGCCGCCGTGCCGCTGGCCGCCCTGTGGCCGCGGCTGCACGCCGCCTGCCCGGGCGTGAACCTGCGCACCCCCGCCGCGCCGGCGCCCACCGTGCAGGGCGACGCGGATCTGCTGTTGGATCTGCTGTGCAACCTGGTCCAGAACGCTGCCAAAGCCAGCGCACCCGGTGCGCCGGTGGTCGTGCTCTGCACAGCCGCCGCCGACACCGCTACCCTGACCGTGGCCGACCGGGGCTGCGGCATCCCGCCGGACCAGCTGGCCCGCGTGACCGAGCCGTTTTACATGGTGGATAAATCCCGCGCCCGCCGCCAGGGCGGCAGCGGCCTGGGGCTGGCGCTCTGCCAGCGCATTGCCGTCGCCCACGACGGCACGCTGAAAATCGAGAGTGAACCGGGCAAGGGCACGCGGGTCAGCGTGACCCTGCCCCTGTGGAAAAAGGAGGCAGACGAATGAGCCTGTGGAGACACCCGCGCACCGCCGCCGCGCTGTGCATAGCCGCCGTGCTGGCCTGCGCCGCCGCGCCCGCCGCATTTTTGGCCGCCAGTGACGCCGCCTACTTTGGCCGCGTGGAGACGGTAGCCGACCCTTACCGGGCCCCCACCCCCACGGCGGATGACTATTACATCCTGCGCCAGCTGGCCGCCCGCGGGCAGGACACCATCGCCCGCCAGACCACCCCGCAGCAGGAACAGGATGCCGCCCCGCAGACGCCGAAGGTGTACATCGGCGCATCAGCCAGCATTGAGTCCATGACCTGGGCGGACACTGCCGCTACCACTGCCGCCGAGAACGCACTTTGGCAGCTGGCGGAAAGCGGCGCGGTGCCCCGGTTCTGGGTGGAACAGACCGTGGGCGACACCGTCGATTACGACAGCTACACCGATGCCAACGGCCAGTATTACAACCTGAACAGCGCCTACTGCACCACCGACAGCCTGGGCTTTGTAACGGTGCGCAAATTTGCCCGGGAAAACGATACGCTGTTCACCCGGTACAGCATCACGATGGATGGCCGCACCGGCATGATCGTCGAGGTGTGGTTCTCTCTGCCCGCCGCCGATGCCGCCGAAACACCTCTGCCCGGCGCGGATGCCCTGCGCAGCTTTGCGGCCCAGGCCGGGCTGGAAAGCCTGGGCGACTGGGCCGCCCCCGAAAGCAGCCCCTACGACTGCGCCCTGTACAGCGCCAACGGCGGCGCACTCATCACGGCCTCGACTCACCCCTACACCTACACCGGCTATACCGCCGCCGATGGGGCGGAGCGCTGGTATTACAGTTTGGCCTTGCAGATCGCACCGCAGACGTAGATTAAAAAAGGAGGTCTCCCATGAAAAAACTCATCCCCCTCATCCTCACCGCCGCCCTCACCCTTGCCGCCTGCGCATCCGCCTCGGATGAAACTCCGCTGACTACCCCAACTCCTGTCCCGGAAGCGCCTGAACCCACCTCCACCCCAGCCCCCGCGACCACCGACTTCTACCCACTGGAAAGCTACACCACGGCTTTCAACACCGGTGATGCTTACTACGAGCTTGTCCAATATCCCGGTCATGCCCTGCTGCTGAAAACCGACTACGCCACCGCCGCCCAAACCGTCTGCTGCACCATGCCAAACTGCGCCCACGACAGTGAAGCCTGCCCGGCCTATTTCCCGGGGCGGGCGCGGCGGTACACAGTTTTTACGGCAGGAGATACCCTCTATGTCTACCACACACTGTTCTTCCGCAATACCCAAACTTGGGAGGAATACTTTGACGAGTACGGCAAGCCCCAGCTAGAACACCCGGACCAGAGCTTCGAGGGCTTGACCGCCGATGAGATCACGGCGGATTTCTACGGCCGCTGGACCGAGCAGACCACCCCGCCCTGCCTGTACACCGTCCACCCGGGCGGCGGCAAGGTGCGCACCGACCTGCCCGAGGAAGTGCGCGACTACGTGATGGCCTACTGCGACGGCGCGGCGGTGTACGGCGCAGCGTGGAACGATGAGAACGGCACCACCGCCACCGGCTGCCGCATCAGCCTTGCCGACGGTGCGGTACAAACCTTCCCGCTGCTGACGCAGGAGCAGTTTTTGGATGTCTGTGGTGACGCGCTGGTGACGTCGCACATCGTTACAGATGCGCCCCTGCCCACTGACCGGGAGCAGTACCAGGCTGCCATCCAGAGTGCCGAGACGGAGTATGATCTCTATGACCCGAACGACGGTACCCGTACCCGGCTGGCTGCCTACCCTTACGACACGTCGGCTTTGCTGGGCGTGTACGGCGGCAAGGCGTATTTTGAAAAGCGCCAGCCGATACCCTACGCCGCGTATGAGCCTGTGGCCGTGGAGACACTGGACATAGCGACCGGCACGACCGAGACGATATGGACGCCCGAACAGGGGGCACAGGAGCTGCCGCTGGGCGATGCCGAAGGCCACAGCCTGCGAATGAGCGAGAGCGACGTGATTACCAGCCAGCCCGTTGGTTTCCGCGCTGCCGCCGCCGATGGCCGCTGGCTGGTAACGACCGGCAAGGATGAGACGACCAACCGTGAGAACTACGCCCTGGTGGAGCCGGAGCAGTTTATGGCCGGGAGCGCCGAGCAGAAAACCGTGACAATGTGGCAGGGGTAACGTCGCAAAGGCCTCGCAAAAAGGCTCCCCTTCCAGGGGAGCTGGCCGAGTTTACGAGGCCTGAGGGGCTTTGCAGCTTTGCCATCACAGATCACATCAAAAAAAGGAGACTCCTATGAAAAAACTCATCCCCCTCATCCTCGCCGCCGCCCTTACCCTTGCCGCCTGTACATCCGCCCCGGACACAGCGTCCACCCCTCTCGCAAACTCGACCCCGGAGCCGACGGCAGCGCCCGCAGCGCCCGCAGCGCCCGCAGCCCCCACGCCTGCCCCCGCTGCTGCCGATTTCTACACCCTGAAAAGCTACGACGGCTCCTTTGATGACGGCACCGCCTACTATGAGTTCACGCAGCGGCTCGGCTACGCGCTGCTGCTGAAAACCGACTACGCCGCGGCGGTTCAGTCCGTCTGCTGCGCCGTCCCCGGCTGTGCCCACGATACCGACGCCTGCCCGGCTTATTTCCCGGGGCGGGCCGGCCGCTACGAGGTGGTCGCGGCGGGGGACACCGTGTATGTCTGGCACATCTCATTTTTTTATGACGACCAGAGCTGGGATGACTACTGGGCGGAAAAACTGGCAAGCGGCGTCAGGGATAGGGAACCCTTTGATACCATGACCGATGCGGAATTTGAAGCCGAGTACCGCGGCATCTGGACAGAGCAGAGCACGCCGCCCTGCCTTTACGCCGTTGACCCCGCCGCAGGCAAGACCCGCACCGACCTGCCGCTGACCTACCGTGACTACACGGTGGATGTCTGCGATGGCAGCACGCTCTACGGTGAGCGGGTGACAACACCGTACAGAACGCAGGTGTCTCCCGGAAGAATCGGGCCAACACCCGCCTGCCGCATCGACCTTGCCACCGGGCAGGCGGAGACCTTTGTGCTGGAGCCCACCGAGCATTACCTTGCGGGCTTTGACGGCGCACTGCTGACCTGCCGCTATGTGGCCGATGCGCCGCTGCCCACCGATGCGGAGCAGTATGCCGCCGCCATCCAGAACGCCACGGTGGAGATCGACCGCCTTGACCCCCGCACGGGCGCGCGCACCGGCCTGACCGAGCGTCCCTACAGCAATGCCGACTATGAGAATAACGGCTGCTTTATTGGTGTGTACAACGGCAAGGCCTACTTTGAGGAGCGCAAGATCATACCGGGAAGCGGCTTCCGCCGCACGGTCCTGACAACGGTGGACGCCGCAGGCCGCGCCGAAACGGTCTGGGACCCGTGGCCGCAGGCGGAATGGGTGCTGGGCGATGACGGCGGCCGGTATATCTGGCTGTACAGAGATAACTACAATACAAGCTACGCCGCCCGCGCCCTGCTGGATACTGAAACAGGGCAGATCACACCGGTGACGCAGGCGCTGCAGACCGGCAGCGGTGCCGTCAGCCTGCGCGGCAAAGCGCACGATGGCCGCTGGCTGGTCGTCATCGGCGCAGACAGTGTCGGAAGGACCACGGACTACGGCCTGATCGACGCCGATCAGTTCGCCGCCGGAAGCACGGACTGGCAGCCGGTGACAATGTGGAAGGGGTAACGTCGCAAAGCCCCTCCGGCGTCGCTCCGCTCGCCACCTCCCCTGTGAGAGGAGGCTCCCCGCGGGCAAAGCTCTCGCAAAAAGGCTCCCCTTCCAGGGAAACTGGTCGAGTTTACGAGACCTGAGGGGCTTTGCAGCCTTGCCATCACAGCTCACATCAAAAAAAGGAGGTTCCCATGGAAAAACTCATCCCCCTCATCCTCGCCGCCGCCCTCACCCTTGCCGCCTGTGCATCTGCCCCGGACACAGCGTCCACCCCTCTCGCAAACTCGACCCCGGAACCGACCGCAGCAACTACCCCTGCCCCAACCACAGCCCTCTTCTACCCGGTGGCCAACTCGTACAACAATGGCGACACCTACTATGCCTTTGTCCACCGCGGCGAGGACAGTCTGCTGCTAAAAACCGACTATGCCGCAGCTACGCAAACCGTCAACTGCGCGGTTCCCGGCTGTGCCCATGACAGCGACGCCTGCCCCGCCTATTTCACAGACGACCCCGGTCGCAACTTGGTCATCACGGACGACCCGCTGCGCGTCTGCCATGTCGAGGACAGAGGCTGCCCCGTGCAAATCTACACCGTCGACCCCGCCGTGGGCAAGGCCATGCAGGAAATCAATGGGGTGGGCAACTGCGATATTGCCTACTGCGATGGCACGGCGCTGTACGGCATAGACAAGACGGTGCTGCCGAGTGAGGCAACGCCTGCCTGCCGCATCGACCTTGCCAGTGGGCAGCTTGACAGGTTTACCATGCTGCCGTCGGAACTGATGCTGGGCTGCTATGACGACGGCCTGCTGACGGTCCATTACGTGACCGACGCGCCGCTGCCAAAAAATGGCGAAGAGTATGCCGCCGCCGTCCAGAGCGCGACGCTTGAATTTGACTGCTGGGACCCGCGCACAGGCACACGCACCAAGCTGGCCGAGCGCCCCTACAACCCCACAGACGCGCGGTTCAGCGGCTATGATGGCACGGCAAACGGCAAGCTTTACTTTGTGGATTATCTCCCGCAGAACGATGGCACCGATATCAAACTGAGCCTGACTGTCGTTGACCCAGCCATGGGCACAGAGGAAAAAATGTGGGATACGTGGCCGGATGAGCACTTCGGGCTGTCCATAGGGCAAAAAATACTGCCCGTGCACGGCGACCAGAGCACGCGGTGGCTTGGGATGTGCTACTCAAACAGCGGAACAAACCGCGAAATCCCCTATTTTATGGATTTGGAAACGGGCGAGATTAAAGAGGTAACGCAAAAACGAGAGGGCCTGTCCTATGACAGAAGAGTTACCGTTTTGGCCCAAACCAACGATGGCCGCTGGCTTATCGAGACTGCGGCCGACGAGCAGCGAAGCTGCCTCGGTATGGCACTGATCACCCCGGAGCAGCTGCTGGCGGGCAGCACTGACTGGCAGGAAATAACAATGTGGCAGGGCTGATGCAATACGACCAGCCGTATGCCCTTGTATAATTATGCGCGAAAACGCTGATTTGTCCACGTATTAAACACACAGGCCCGCCAACAGCAAACAAAATTTTGAAAAGTAAACAAAAAACTCTTGAAAAATTTCTTTTGTGGTGGTAACATGAAGGCGGTGTTTGAATTTATATAAAGGAGTGTTCTACTTATGGCAATTCAGAATGCTTACCTGCAGGGTGTATATGAGGGCCTTGCAAAGCGTAACCCTGAGCAGAAGGAGTTTTTGCAGGCGGTCGAGGAAGTCCTCGAGAGCCTCGAGCCTGTTGTTGAGGCTCACCCCGAATATGAGAAGGCCGGCCTGATCGAGCGCCTGGTCGAGCCTGAGCGTGTCATCATGTTCCGTGTGCCTTGGGTCGATGACGCTGGCAAGGTCCAGGTCAACCGCGGCTACCGTGTGCAGTTCAACTCTGCCATCGGTCCCTACAAAGGCGGCCTGCGTTTCCACCCCTCTGTCAACCTGTCTATCCTGAAGTTCCTGGGCTTTGAGCAGTGCTTCAAGAACAGCCTGACCAGCCTGCCCATGGGCGGCGGCAAAGGCGGCGCTGACTTTGACCCCCACGGCAAGTCTGATGCCGAGGTCATGCGTTTCTGCCAGAGCTTTATGACCGAGCTGTACCGCCACATCGGCCCCGACACCGACGTGCCCGCCGGTGATATTGGCGTTGGCGGCCGTGAGGTCGGCTACCTGTTTGGCCAGTACAAGCGCCTGCAGAACGAGTACACCGGCGTGCTGACCGGCAAGGGTATCCCCTTCGGCGGCTCTCTCGCCCGTACCGAGGCTACCGGCTACGGCCTGTGCTACTTCACCAAGGAGATGCTGGCCGACGCCGGCAAGAGCTTTGAGGGCCAGCGCGTGGTCATCTCCGGCTCCGGCAATGTGGCCACCTACGCCAACCAGAAGGCCACCCAGCTGGGCGGCAAGGTCATCGCCATGTCCGACTCCAACGGCTACATCGTGGACGAGAACGGCATTGACTATAAGGTCATCAAGGAGATCAAAGAGGTCAAGCGCGCCCGCATCAAGACCTACCTGGACTATGTCCCCACCGCTAAGTACGTCGAGGGCAGCCAGGGCATCTGGACCGTCCCCTGCGACATCGCCCTGCCCTGCGCCACCCAGAACGAGCTGCGCCTGGACGGTGCCAAGGCTCTGGTTGCCAATGGCTGCTACTGCGTAGCCGAGGGTGCCAACATGCCTTCCACCCCTGATGCCATCGCTTACCTGCAGCAGAACGGCATCCTGTTTGCCCCGGCTAAGGCATCCAACGCTGGCGGCGTTGCTACCTCCGGCCTGGAAATGAGCCAGAACAGTCTGCGCCTGTCCTGGACTTTCGAGGAGGTCGATGAGCGTCTGCACAACATCATGGTCAACATCTATCACAGTGCTGCCGCCACTGCCGAAAAGTACGGCATGAAGGGCAACCTGGTCGCCGGTGCCAACATCGCCGGTTTCGAGAAGATCGCCTCCGCCATGATGAGCCAGGGCATTGTCTGATTGGATTTGAGCAGTCAGCCATAAAAAGGCACAAACTTTTTTCGTAAAATCTATTGACACACACGCCGTGCTGTGGTATTATAATCAGGCACCGCAAAACAGCGTGTGTGTCATATATCGCGGAGTAGAGCAGATGGTAGCTCGTCGGGCTCATAACCCGGAGGTCGCAGGTTCAAGTCCTGTCTCCGCAACCAACAAAAGCTCGTTGAAACGACAAGTTTCAACGAGCTTTTTTCTACATTATGGCAAAAGTGGTAACAAGCTGGTAACTTTGACCCCAAAATGACCCCAAAACGGCAAAATGACTGCGCCCGGACGGCTGACTTTTTCAACCGTCCGGGCGCTTTTTGTGGATAAATTTTGCGGAGTTGGCAGGTAAAAATAGGTGCGGTCGGTGCGGTCAGCTTGCCTTGATGAGTACCAACACGCTGTTGTCCGGTACGACAATTTGTTCTTGTTTTGTGGGAATGGGCGGGTTCTTGTACTGGCGCAGGGCTTTTTGGATTTGCTGCTTGACCTCCAGCAGGGCGGCGTCCAGCGTGGGGGCTTGTGCGGTAACTTTGGGGAAGTCGGGAACATGGGCAGTGCAGCCGTCTGCCGAGAATGTACAAAGCACAGGATAAGGCTGGTTCTCTACGGAGATACGGTACTGCATCCCGAACAGATCGTCCATCTTATCCATTTCGTGGCGCTTGTGTTCGTCAATGCTGTGGACATAAGTATCCATTGTGAACGCCACGGAGTAGTGACCGAGGATGGACGACAGCGTTTTGTAATCCATGCCGCGTTCCAGTGCGCGGGTGGCGAACGTGTGGCGCAGGGCGTGGAAGGTAAAGTGCCCGATGTCAGCATCTTTCAACAAGCGGTCGTAGTAATCCTTGAAAGTTTTCTGCTCAAAGTAGTGACCGAATTCGTTGGTGACGATGAAGCCATCGTCGGTGTACTTATCCCCTGCCCGAATCTTATCCTGCGCTTGCTGTTGTTTCCAGCGGGTAAGCTCGTCTGCTATTGTGCGGGCCAGCGGAATCGTGCGGCGGGAGTTTTTCGTTTTGGGTGTGCCGAATACGATTTCGGTTTTGTTTTCGCCGTCGTGGGCTTCGTACTTGGCAAGGCGGCTGATTGTACGTCTAACATGAAGTTGGGCGGTGCTGAAATCGATGTCCTCCCACTTCAGTGCCAGCAACTCCCCCATGCGTAATCCGGTACACAAGTCTAAGCGGATAAACACGCCGTAGCGGTGGCGGTAGCTGGCTTGCACCAGCGCCCGCTGCTGGTCGTTGGTAAAAACCACGATTTCGGGCTTCTCGCCGCTGGGCAGGGTCACGGCATCGCAGGGGTTGTAAATCAGCAGACGCTCTTTTACTGCTTGCTGGAAGTACTTATGCAGTGCCATATGGTAGTTGCGGAGCGTCTTGGGTGACAGCTCTTCCTCACGGAATTTGTAGTTATAAAATTCCTGCAGGGTATGAGGTTCAAGCTTCTTGAGCAGGATTTTCCCCAGCACACAAAAGTGTTTGTTTAAGTAACTGCGGTAGCTGGCATAGGTGGATTGCTTGACGGTATCCTTCATATAGGTGTCCAGCCAGTATTCATACCATTCGCCCAGTGTCACGGACCTAGGATCGCGCCAGCCCTGTGTGCGGACTTCATGGGCTTGCTGCTGTAAAACGGCGATTGCTTCCTGCCGCGTGTTACAGCAGGTGGATGTGCGTCTGGGCTTACCGGTTTTGTAGTCGATTCCGGCAGATAGCCGCACCTCCCACCGCCCGTCTGTACGCTGACGGATGTTGCCCTCGTTATGCCCGCGGCGCAGGGCTTTTTTAGATGTGTCTTTCACGTTGCAACGTCTCCTTTCGTGACACAAAGACTACCACAGGTACGACCACAAAGCTATTCATCAGACCCGACAATCTTCGGGTTCTCGGGTTGGGTTTTATTGACCTTTTGACCGTCCAACCAGTTGAGCAAATCGCTCCGCCGCACCAGCAGTCGGTTTCCAATGTGGAACGCAGGAAAAGTCGCGTCGTGAAATATGCGGTAGGTGGTTGTGCGCGAGACACCAAGGTAAAAAACTTACACTTTTCAAAATAGAAGGCAAGCCGTTTTATTCTGCGGCTTGCCTTTTTTATTGACGCAGAGCGACCTCAGGGGGTCTGGGGGACACCCCAGAAATGCGTTTGTGGATATCCAAACGCTATGCTAGCAAAACACGTCTACTCCCAAAACGATGACAAACAAACCCGATACCCGCACAAATTCGTATATGCTCTCAAGAGTGAATCACTTCTGATTCATCCAAAAATCTTGACTCGAAAAAGTGAATCAGTTCTGATTCACTCTGTACAAATAAATGGGAATCCACTTTTCATTAAAAAATCCACCAAGATTTTCCTGAACAGCACACAAGGCTATAGAAAATCCTGATGGACGAAGCAGCTAAACCAGAAACAAAATCAGAAAGGCTCAGAACAGCGTCGGAACAATGTCTTACCCCGGCTGCTTGCCGATGTAAGCCAGGATGCCGCCGTCAACGTAAAGAATCAGGCCGTTGACAAAGTCGGAAGCCTCGGAAGCGAGGAACACAGCGGGACCGCCCAGATCCTCGGCCACACCCCAGCGCTCAGCAGGGGTCTTGGCAACGATGAACTGGTCGAACGGATGACGGGAGCCATCGGGCTGGATCTCACGCAGGGGTGCGGTCTGCGGGGTGGCGATGTAGCCGGGTCCGATGCCGTTGCACTGGATGTTGTACTTGCCGTACTCGGAGGCAATGTTCTTGGTCAGCATCTTCAGGCCGCCCTTGGCAGCGGCGTAGGCGGAAACGGTTTCACGGCCCAGCTCGCTCATCATGGAGCAGATGTTGATGATCTTGCCGCCGCCCTGCTCGATCATATCGGGAATGACCGCCTTGGCGACGATGAACGGGGCGTTCAGGTCAACATCGATGACCTGACGGAACTGGGCAGCGGTCATCTCGATCATCGGGATGCGCTTGATGATGCCGGCGTTGTTGACCAGCACATTGATGTGGCCGACCTCGGCGGTGATCTTCTTGACCATCTCATTGACGGCGTCCTCGTTGGTGACGTCGCAGACATAGCCGTGGGCTTCGATGCCGGCTTCCTTGTAGGCGGCCAGGCCCTTGTCCACCAGCTCTTGCTTGATGTCGTTGAAAGCGATGGTGGCGCCGCAATTCGCCATGGCGGTGGCAATGGCAAAGCCGATGCCGTAGGATGCGCCGGTGATCAGCGCGACCTTGCCGGTCAGGTCAAAGGATTTGGGTGTGCAGACAGACATTTTTCGTACCTCTTTTCAAAATTCAGACAGTCGTAACAAGCGTTTCACAGGGACCTTCTATGCGATACGCACCGCTGCCTGCGGGCAGGAAATAACTCTCGCCTTTTTGGACACAGATGGTTTCGCCGCCGCAGGTCAATGTGCCGATTCCATCGGTGATAAGCAGCGACACAAAGGACTTTTCGTCCGCTGTACCGTTGAAATTCCCGCTTTTGACGTCAACGGTAAAATACTCGCACTGGGCAAGGTGGCTGCCGAAATCCTGCTTTTGCGGCGGGGGGCGCAGGGTCACGTCCAGCGCTTTTTCAATATGCAGCGCGCGGGGCTTGCCGTCCGCACCGACGCGCCCGTAGTCGTAGACGCGGTAGGTCACGTTGGAGTTTTGCTGCACCTCGGCCACGACGATGCCATGGCAGATGGCGTGCAGCGTGCCGGACGGGATAAAAAAGCAGTCGCCCTTGTGTACGGGCACGGCGTTCAGGACCTCGGTCAGGGTGTTATTTTTGATGCGCTCCGCAAGCTCCTCTTTGGAAATTTCGTGCGTAAAGCCGTAGTAGAGGTACGCGCCCGGCACGCAGTCCAGCACATACCACATCTCGGTTTTGCCGTACTGGTGTTCTTTTTCAAGCGCGTACTCGTTGGACGGATGCACCTGAACGGACAGGTTCTGCTTGGCATCAATAAATTTTGTCAGAATCGGGAACTGCTCGAATCGGTCACAGTCGGTGCCAAGGCAGCCGGGGTGCGCGGCAATGTACGCCGCCAGCGTCGTGCCGTCGGGCAGATAGCTCGGGCCGTCTGGGTGGCAGGACAGCACCCACGCCTCCGCCAGCGGGTCAAGGTCGCACTGGATGCCGAAATCGGTGCGCAGGCGGCTGCCGCCCCACAGATAATCCTTGCAGCTCGGGGTCAATTTGAGTATCGGCATAGAATTATCCCTCCGTTCCCCAGACTTCGATCTGCGTCAGCGCCGGGAACGGCGAGGCATCGTCCGCCTTTTTCAGCTCAAACAGCTTCAGGCTCTGCACGGTGCGTGGGGCAATGGCGAACGCCTGCGGGGCGGCGGTTTTGGTCAGCTGCAAAACCTCGCGGCTGCCGTCATCAAATGCCACGGTCGCCTGCGTCCAGTAGCTGTCGTGCGGGAAGTCCGCGCGCAGCGTCAGCCGCAGCTCGTCCACCGTGACCGAACGGCCAAACTCGATGGTCAGCGCGGCGTTGGGGTCACGGTTGATGCCCCAGCTCTGGTAGGGCCATGTGCCGTGGGCATCATTTTCATAAATGCCGTCCACGGCATTGCGCGCGGCAAACACAGCCTCGCCGCGGGTTTCCACATTAGCGGATGCGTGCGGGTAAAACCCATGGCTGCCGTGGCAGTCGTAGGGGTTGAACGCAAGGTTTCGCCGCGCGGCAACCTCCTCCGCCGTGGCAAGGCGGGCGCGCAGCAGATGGCAGGTGCCGGTAAAGCTGCGCGGGCTGTAATTTACGCGGTTGTCGGCGGGCGGGATCGGAAAATCCAGCCCGCGCTCCCTAATGTATACGAGTGCCGGGGGCATCGTGTCCTCGAGCTGCACCACACAGTACAGGCCCGGCTCGTCGCATTCCAGCGCGATCCAATCGCCGTCCGCGTAGGGGGCTGTATGCACAAGCGAGATGCGCCCCCCCGCGCGGCTGACGGACAGCGTATCCCCCGCTGCACCGATGACCTTCAGCTTGATTTCTGCCATGCTTCACACCTCCTGCTTTGCCAGCAGCGCCGCGCCGATGACCCCTGCCCGGTAGCCCAGCGTGCAGGTCGTGATGCGGGTATGCTTTTTGGCAAAGGCGCTGCCGAACACCATCGGCGCTGCGGCGGCACGCAGCGGCTTTAGCAGGTTTTCGCCCTGATTGGCCACGCCGCCCGACAGTCCGATGACCTCCGGGAAAAAGATATTGATAAGATTGGCCACGCCGACTGCCAGATGGTGGATGTAGTCGTCCGCAACGGCTTTGGCAGCGGCATCCCCCTGCGCGGCGGCATCAAAAACGGTGCGGCCGTTGACATCCGCTTCAGTGGGTGCCAGTGTGTTAAGCAGGCTTTCCGGGTGGGTGCGGCGCGCCGCGCGCGTCATGCGGATCAGTGCCGTGGCGCTGGCAAGGGATTCCAGACAGCCGCGCCGCCCGCAGGTACACAGCGGGGCATCGGGCGTGTCGGCAATTACCATGTGTCCGGCCTCAGATGCTGCGCCGGTGTAGCCGGTCAGCAGCTTTCCGCCCAGCACAACGCCCGCACCGACGCCGGTGCCGAGCGTCAGAATCACCGCGCTCTGCGCCCCCTTGGCGCAGCCTGCCAGTGCCTCGCCGAGGGCAGCCACATTAGCATCGTTGCCGAGGCAGACCGGCAGCCCGGTTTTGGCTTGCAGGTAGTCCGCCATAGCAAAATCGTGCCAGCCGAGATTGTTGGAGTAGAGCACCACGCCGTCACACACCGTGCCGGGGCAGCCCACACCGATGCCGGCGACCGGCTCCCCCGCGCCGAGCTGCAGACACAGCGCGGCAATATCGTCACAGACCTCCTGCGCCGTGCGGGGCAGGTTGGTGGGGGTGGCGGCTTCCCTTACAATTTCGCCGTTTTCGCTTACAAGGGCGGCTTTGATGTTGGTGCCGCCCAGGTCAACGCCCAGATAATACATAAAAAAATCCTCCTCAGATGCCCATCCATTCGTCCTGCCAGTTCACCGTAGGCAAGCCGTTTTCAAAGGTGACGGGCAAAATCGTGTAGCCGGAACTGCGCAGATCGTCCGGGTGCCAGTGGTCAAGCAGAATGTAAGGCTGACCGTTTGCGGCAAAGACGGCGGCACTCTGCGCACCGAAGGTCTGTCGTGCGCCGGGGCCGCGGCAGGGGTCGTCAATGAGCCGCCAGCTGCCGAAAATCGCACTGCTCTCGGCGTAGAGCATCGTGTTGGGGCTCCACCCGGTGCAGCCCGATGAAAACAGGAAATATTTCTCGCCGCTGTGCCACAGCGCCGGGGCCTCCCGCGCCTGATCGATCAGGATCTCTTTGCCGCTGCCGGTCAATTTTGTGTAGGCTTTGTCCAGCTCCCAGACGCGCATGGTGGCGTTCCAGTCGGACGAGCAGAACAGGTACGCCCTGCCGTCCTTGTCCTGAAACGCCGTGAAGTCACGGCTGTCATGGCTGCCGGGGCGCTGACTGCCCATGTAGGCGAACGGTCCGGTCGGGGTATCGCTTACGGCAAGCCCGACCTCGGCGCGGGTGTAGCGGCGGTTATCCAGATGAAACCAAAGCACAAACTTTTGCGTTTCTGCGTTATATAGCACACTGGGGCGCTCACAGACGCTGTCCGGGTGCAGGTCGTGTCCCGCCTCATTGACAGCCGAGAGTACAAGACCGCAGTTTTCCCAGTGCAGCAAATCGCGGCTTTTGTAGCAGGAAAACCCCACAAAATCTACGCTGCGGTTGTGCGTGTCGGTATCCTTGTTCTCACCGTACCAATAAAAAATGCCGTTGTGCTGTAAAATGCTGCCGCCGTGCGCCTGAATGCCGCGCCCGTCGGCGTCAAGCCAGAGTGTTCCGTTTTTCATCGCTGTTCCTCATAGTCAAAAAAGGCAAAATCCGCGTGGCTTTGGTGGGCGTCCATGTCCTGCGCGCAGATGCCGACCATCGCGCCGGTGAAGGCGCACCGCCCGCGGCGGGTTTCGACATAATCATCGCTGAGGTGGTCGGCGGGCTGAACACCGCCCAAGGGCTGCCAATCGCCGTCCGCCCTGTAATAAAACTGCGCCTCTGCGCCGTTTACACAAACCTTCAGCGAAATTTCGCCGTCCGGCAGGGGGATCGCCTTGCTGCCGTAGGTGAAATCCTTGCAGTCACACCGCAGAATTTGCAGCGTGCGGGCGTTGAGGCGCTCGTCCCATGTGATATAGGCGTAGATCCAGTTGCAGGTGTCGTAGAACAGTACCAGCCCCGCCACCTGCTGGAAGTTTTGCGGTGCAAAGTCGATTTTCGTCGTTGCCGTAAATGCAAAATGCTGCCAGCGGCGGGCAAACAGCGTCTGCTTGTGGTGGCTGGAGAGCGTCTGCCCGCCGTAGAGGCGCAGCCAGCCGGGGCGGGCGGTCAGGCTGTAATCGGTTTCGGGCGCAAGCGGGGTGCGCAGCGTCTTAAAGGTAGGGGGCAAGGCCTTGTCCGGCGCAAAGGTCACGCGCTCGCTGTGGTCCAAATTTTGTTTGGCATCCCCTGCGGCTTTCGGCGCGGGAATGACCAGATCCGGGTGGTGCGTGCCGTTGGCCAGGCGCGGCCAGCCGCCCGCCCATTCGATTTTTTGCAGGGCGGTTTCGCGCCCCAGCGTGCAGTTTTCGCGCTCCGTCAGGGGGCGGGCGCAGATGTGGGTGATGTACCACTCGCCGCCGATCTCGACAAAACAGGCGTGACCGCTTTTTTGCAGCGGGTTGGCAGCATCGTCCAGCGCGGTCAGCAGCGGGAAATAGGGCGAATCTTCCCACGGGCCGTCGAGCGTTTTGGCGCGCGCGACTGTGGCGGCGTGCAGGTAGCCCGTGCCGCCCGCCGCGCAGAGCAGGTAATACCAGCCGTCCTTTTTGAGGATCTGCGGTCCCTCGCAGACGCCTAACGATGTGCCGCGGTAAAAATGCCTGCGCTCGCCCACCAGCTGCCGTGTGACGGGGTCAAACTCCTGAATGACAGTCCCGGCAAAGCCGGGGTTTTCCAGCCGCCAGTCAAACAGCATATTCAGGAAATAGTGGTGCCCGTCGTCATCGTGGAACAGCGCCGGGTCAAAGCCACTGGCAGTCACCAAAGTCGGCTCGCTCCACGGGCCGGTAATTTTTGGCGCGGTTACGACATAGTTCAGGGTGTCCTTAAAGGCGGTCGAGCTTTTGACATCGGTATAAACCAGCCAGAACAGCCCGTCTGCGTAGGAAAGATGCGGCGCCCACAGGCTGCCGGAATTGTAGTTGCCCGGCAGCTCACTGGGAACCATATCGCGCCGGGCGATGGGCGCAGCCACCCACTGCCAGTTGACAAGATCCTTCGAGTGGTAAATCTCAATGCCGGGCCACCACTCAAAAGTGGACGTTGCAATGTAGTAATCCCCGTCCACACACAGGGCGCTGGCATCGGGCGCAAAGCCGGGCAGAATGGGATTCTGAATCGTATTCATCTCAACCCTCGTTTTCTAAGATAAAGGCGGCGGCGTCAAAATCGGTAAGCCCGTGTACGGTCAGTTGGCCGTCAAGGTGCGCCGCCGTCAGACCATCCCGCATAAGCTGCGCAGCAATTTTGCCGCCCACCGGCAGGGTGACGGCCTCGGGCGAGGCACCGAAGGTATGCACAACAACAAGCGTCTGCGTTTCACCGCGCCGCACGACCGCCTGCCAGCCCTTGGGCGCGCGGTAGCTGATGATTTCAGACCCGTAGCGTGTGCTGACACCGCGGTCGATGATGGGTGCGGCCTTGGCGTAAAAAGCCGTGCCTTCGTCCATAACAGTCCACTGCGCTGCCGAAAGGGCATCCGGCTCGCCGGAGAAGCAGAGCCGCCCCAGCAGGCCGCTGCAAATCTGATAATACAGCTTCTGCAGCGGGTGCTCACCCTTGACAACGGCCCAGATCTGGCTTTGGCGCGGCAGGATCATGCGGTGCATATTCGCGGCGATGATGGGGATTTCGTCGCACTCGTGCGCATCGGAAAAGCTCGCCATACAGCTAAGCTCCAAGAAACTGTGGCAGAGCCGATGCCCGCCCGATGCACAAAGCTCCAGCACCAAATCGGGCAGCTCGCGCCGGATGCGGGCAAAAAATTGCTGACTTGCCAGAATCTGTTCATACAGCCCCTCGCCCAGACTTTCCGCACCGTCACAGCCAAGACCGATGGTTTCGTTATAATCGACTTTCATGTAGTCAATGCAGTTGGAACGCAGAAAATCAATGACCCTGTGCGCCAGATACTCCTGCACCTCGGGCTTGCGCATATCCCAAAAGCGGCGGTCGCCCGCTGTGATAGGCCGCCCATCGCGGGTCAGCAGCCAGTCCGTTTTGGTAAAGCAGTTCGGCTCGTCCCGCCCGGCCATCTCAAACTCGAACCAGATGCCGGCCTTCATCCCGGCGTTGTGAATCGCGTCCATGACATATTTCAGACCGTGCGGGAACGCCCTGCGGCTCAGCTCCCACCTGCCCAATTTGGCTGCCGCCTCAAAGGCGTCATCATCGTACCAGCCCGCGTCAATGACGTAGAAGCCAAAATTTTTGCCTTTCAACGCACGAATATGGCGCAGGACGGTTTCCTCGGTGGGCTTGCCCCATGTGGAGCAGAATTCGTTGAACAGCACAGGCAGGGTCTTTTCTGATGCGGGCAAAAGCGGCTCAATGGCGCGGCGGGTGTTTTCAGCCAGCACCTGCGCCGCCGTGTCCACACCGCCGCACACGGCGGTCAGCACCGCTTTGGGCGCGGTGAAGCACGCGCCGGGGGCAAGGGTCTTGCACCATGCGCCGAACTCCCGGTCTGCCACCCCGCCCGACAGGGACAGCCCGAAATCCTGCCGATACAGCTCCATCTGCCAACTGCTGCCCTGCGTGGTGGCGGCGGCCCATGTCACGCCGTGGGCGGTGTCCTCCACCGCGCAGAACGGCACAAAGCCGCGCACGGGAAAGCTGCCCACGCTGCCGAACCGCACACTGTTGGCGGAGTAGCACTTCCAGCTCGGCTCCAGCTGCAGATCCTCGGCAGCTTCGGTCACCAAGCGCCCCTCGGCGCTCCATGTTGAACGCAGACGGTGGATCTTCAGGCTTTCGGGCGCAAGCCCTGCCGAAAACGGCGACAGACTGCCCAGCGTAAAGCTCGACAGCATCTCCAGCGTGTGGGCTTCGCTGCCGGTATTCTCCACACTCGTCACGACCTCCGCAGCAGGGTTGTCGGCGTAGAGGGTCAGTGTGTGGGTGTAGGCAAGGCCGCGCGGGTCGGTCAGCTTTGTCACAACGACTGTTTTATCGGCAGATTTTTGTGCAGTCTGCCCGGCATACCGCATGGCTTTTACGGTGGGGCTGTTGCGCATTGTGCGCCCGCCGCTGAAAAACGCCGGGGCATCGTCCTCGGTCAGCTTGGCTTGAATGAGTGGCTCGGCGGCGCAGTCGGCACGGGCAATGCCGCCCTCGCTGCCCGCCGGCACAAGCAGCAGCTCGACAATATCCCCCTCGCGCCGGTAGACGGCGGTCAGCCCGCCCAAGGTGTAACGGTTCAGAATTTCACGCATTGTGTTCTCCCCTTACCACAAAAAAATCTCGTCCCCGGTCAGCTTCAGCAGTGCCTCATAGAAATAGTAATCGCCGTAGGTAAAGTTGACATTGTGCTCCTTGCCGTGGTAGTCGGCGCTGCAATACTGCAGGTAGCCGTCACGCGCCTCGTCCCAGTCGGCGGTGTCATCCAGCGCGTGCAGCATTTTCAGCGCAGGGGTCAGGTATTCGTCCTGCCTGTCCGGCACAAGGCTTGCCAGCTCGATCAGACCGCAGGCGGCCACGGCGGCGGCAATGTCGTCATAATATTTCGGTTCGGCGGGCTGGCAGAAGTCCACCGGGATGCGCCCGTCTGCGGGGATATGCGCGATAAAATACTCAGCCACCTTCTGCGCCATGGCCAGATACCGCACGGCGCCGGTGTGCTTGTAGCTCATCACAAAGCCGTACAGCGCCCAGGTCTGCCCGCGCGTCCAGCTGGAGCCCTGTGCGTAGCCCTGCCCGCCGTAATCGCGGACAAACGCGCCGGTCTCAGGGTCAAACTCCACGATATGGCGCACACTGCCGTCTGCACGGATAAAGTTTGCCGCCACGGTGTCGGCGTGGGTCATCGCAATTTTGGCAAAACGCGGGTCTTTGGTTTCCTCGCTCGCCCAATACAAAAGCGGAATGTTGAACAGGCAGTCGATGATCGCCCAGCCGCGCGTGTCAGAGTCGGAGCCGGGAATGTCGTTCCATGCGCGGATGTAACCCGTCGGGTTGAACCGCCCTGCCAACAGCTGGGCGGCGTGCAGACCGCGGCGGCGTGCGTCGGAAGCGCCTGTCAGGCGGTAGTCCGCCACGGCGCTGGGCAGCCACATAAAGCCGACATCATGGTGCAGCCCCAAGTAAATGTTGAACGCTTCATCCAGGCGGCGCTCAGTGTAGCGGGCAATCTCTGCATAGCGGTCATCGTGGGTCGCGTGGTAGGCCTGCCACAGCATCCCCGCCCAAAAGCCGTTTGTCCACCAGCAGATGCCGTCATCGGGGGTGTAGCTGCCGCCATCGGCTTTGTTGTTGTGTACACCGTTCACAGCGCGGTTGGGGATTTTATCGGCGCTGCGCTCGCGCACGGCGCGCAACTTGTGTTCAAAGCGGTCAGCAGTGGTTTTAGCCCAATTCCGTTCGTTGTCAATCAGGTTCAGCATGGCAGATTCTCCTTTTTTAAAAATACAAGTCAGGGCGGCGGGCATTCAGCCGGATGTCGTGATAGGCCGCTGTTTGTGTCAGGTCAATTTCGCATCCGACTACCGCGGCCTGATCTGCTGGACCGCAAGTGACCATCGTTCCGTCAGGCTTGATCACACTGCTGGGGGTACGCGGGGCTTCAATATTGCCCCAGCCCGGCACTGCCATTGCAGCGGCGGTGAAAATGCCGTTCTCATAGGCGCGGGCACGGCCATATAAGTCTGCCTCCCACCCCCAAGTGGGGCAGACGACCAACTGTGCCCCCTGCAGTGCCAGCGTACGGGCAACCTCCGGAAATTGCATGTCCCAGCAGATGCAGACCCCAAACCTTCCAAAGTCGGTATCCTGTACGCAAAGCTTATCCCCCGGTGTAAAAACAGCGGATTCATCGCCCGCCAGATGGGTTTTACAGTACGCCTGGCGCAAGGTTCCTGTGCGGTCAAAAATCAGTGCCGCATTGTAGACATCCGTTCCCTCGCGGAAGGCATATCCGGCTACCAGCCATGCGTTTGCCTGCCGTGCCGCGTCGGCCAAAGCGGCGGTCTGCGGGTTTTCCAACGGTGGGTACAGCGCGGCGTCTGCCGGGGTGTTGCGGTTGGATGTGCGGATATAGTTGATGCACTCCGTCGTCACAAGCAGGTCATAACCCTGCCTTGCGGCTTCGGTCAGCAGTGTCAGGTTTTGTTCTACCTGCGCGGCCTGCATGGCAAGGCAGGTGCCCCGATCAAAAGGAAAGTCGGGATTCAAAAAATTGTACATTGCATTGTGCTTGGTCTGGACAAGGCCCAGTTTCATAAAAACACCCCCGTTTGCCTTTAGTATAAAGGAAACGAGGGTGTTTGTCTGCTGCCATTATCTATCAAACCGAGGGCGGCGTTGGATTTTGAACATCTATTCTGCGCTGTTTTTGTCCAGATGGGTTTGTATCTGGCGGATGATCTCAGCACGGACGGTTTCTAACCCGATAGCCTCGCTGCGGGTATGCAGTTCGTCAATTTTCTCCTGCGTCTGTGCGCCGTAAGCACCGTGGCCGAACGCGGTATAATACTCTGCATATAGGCTGTTCAAGCCCGCAATCTCGATGGCGATGGGCGTTGTGTTAAGGGTGAAACCCGCCAGCGGGGAAGCCGCATAGCTGCTTTGGTCGAAGGTAAATTCCAGCAGCACCTTTTCCTCGTCCGGCAGGGCGGTATCAATACGGTGGTGCTGTGGATTCCACGCCAGTTCATAGGATGGGAAGCGGAATGCCTCCCCCATTAGCTGCAAAAGGGTGTACTCATCATCGCCCACCACCTGCCAATCGGTGCCCTCAACGCCATAGTTGAACAGGTCGATGCGGCTCCAATCGCTGTACAGCCAATCCAAAAAACGCATAGCTTCGATGGTGTTTGTGCTGTAAGAGGGTACACAGAGGTCGTTCCACGCCGCATAGGTCGTGGGGATGCTGCCCTGTGCGCGGTTCTGCGGCAGAAAAGCGTCATCATAGGCCCAAAACGCGACCTCTCCCTCCGGCACTATGGTTCGCAGTTGCTGCTGCACCTGCCCGGTGCCGCTGGCCAAGGAGGCTTCGTAGGAGGCCGACTGCCCCAGCAAAAACACCTGCGCACCGTTCTCCTGCAAAAGGTCGTCGGGGGAAAGCCACTGGCTGTCGGCGGCGTTTTGTTGAAGGTAGGCATCCAGAAAGTTTGTCTGGTACCCTTCCGGTAAAGCGGCAAAATGTTCATTACTGTCGCCGGGAAACACCACATCCAGCACCTGTTTCCCGTCGCTAGAAAGCAGGATTTGGGATGGATAGTCCCAGAAGCTCCATCCCTGGGATACCCAGATGCCGTTTTGCCGCAGGGTGATCTCCGGCAAATTGTACTGGTAAAACCCACGTGAGCCGAGGGAGATGGGCTTCATCTCGCCCTTTTTGCGCACAGCCGCCCAGTATTGCTCCATTTCCGCACGGTTTGTGATTTCATCAAAGGGCAGGCCCAGCGTTTGCAATAGGTCCTTGCGGTAGAAAATACCCGGTACATCGTAGTAGGTGTTGGTGAACGGAATGGCATACAGCCCGCCGCTTATCGTGTTGGCTGCCAGGTATTCTTCTGAAAAGGCGGCTTGCAGGGCGGGGTATTCCGGGTTGTTGAAGTAGTTTTTCAGGTTTTTGTAGTTCTTCTGCTCGGTCTGCATTGCCAGACTCTGCCACGGCGCATCAAAAACGAAATCGTAGTTATCGTGGGCGGTCAGGCTGCGGGCCAGCTGCTGCGCATAGTCCCCGCTGTCCACAAAGGTAAAATCCAGCTGCCAGCGATGGTCATCGTCCATTTGGGCATACAGTGCATCCAGCACACGGTCCATGCCACTGGCCGTGCCGCGCAGCAAGAAGCGTATGGTGGGGGTACTGCTATCCGGCGTAGCACTTTGTTCCTGCGCAGGGGCAGTGCCGCAGGCAGTGGCAAACAGCAGGGCGGCGCAGAGCATGACAGCCGCTATTTTCTTGTGCAGTTTCATGCTTCGCCTCCCTCCTTCGGTGCGGTGTCGGCCCGCTGGGCCTTGCGGTATTCGGTGGCGGTCATGTCAGTTTTTGCCTTGAACACACTGTAAAAATAACGGTGGTTGTAGTAGCCCACAGCGGCGGCAATGTCCTTGGTTGAACTGCTGGTCGTCACCAGCAGTTCCATGGCACGCTCCATGCGGTAGTCCGTTAAATAGTCCGTGGGGCTCTTACCTGTGGCGTTTTTGAACACTGTGCGCAGATAGTTGGGCGAAAGTTCGGCATAAGCTGCAATATCCTCAGTGTTCAGCATCGGATTGGTGTAGTTTGTCTCAATAAATTCTTTGATGCGATCGATTTGGTTCTCCTTTTTGGCCTGCGCCTCACTATTGCGCAGTTCGATCACACGGCCGCAGTATTCCTTTAACACAGCCTTGCGCTGTTCCAGCGTATCGCACCCGGCCAGTGCGCCGGAGACCACGCGGTAGTTGGGCAGCTGGCGGGTGCCTTCGTGCACGGCAGCCATGCTGTGTACCGTGCGGCTCAAGCTGATGGCAAGCTGGGTCGTTGCCATGTTGATGCTGTCGATGTTCGCCAACGCGAAATGCGCAAAGAAGCTGTCCAACTCTTCCTCTGCCTTGGCGGCGCTGCGGCTGCGCAGTGCCTGCACGATGGAGGCATCGGTATCCAGCGGGTATTCAGGCGTCATGGTCTGGCGGGCGGCAATATCGCGGTAGTCGATGACGCTGCCGCACCCCTGTACCAAGCGGTACCCCGCCGCAGTCATAGCGCAGTTGTAACTTGTGACCAGTTCGGTCAGTACCGTGACCTGCCCGCCGATGCCGCAGGTGACGGTTTTGTGCAGATGCTCCTGTACGGCAGCGCACAGGCGAGTAAAGCATTCGCGGCTATCCGGGGCGTTTGCGTTCAAGCAAAGCAGCACGGCAATCTGATCGCTGTCCATCTCGGCACAGTAGGCGCGGCCGCAGCCGGCCAGCAACTCCTCGGCAATATTAGCGGCGGCATAGCGGAACAGCGCCAAATCCTGCACGCTGTGCTCCCGGCTGAAGGTGTCAAAATCGTCGATCAGCACCACCGCCGCCTCATAACTTGCCGCCGGTTCTATTTCCATGCTGGCAAGCTGCTTGCGGCACTGGGTTTCCTCGGTGCAGCGGCCCAGCAGCAAGTCGGTCAGCATTTCCCGCCGCCTCATCCGGGCCATTTGGCGGTTGTCCTGCGCGAGGGTTTCCATCTCGGTGTACAGGGACTCATAGGTTTTGCCAAGGAATGCGACCTCGTCCATCGGCGCAGCCTCGGCGGTTTCGACGGGTCGTGCATCGGTGTGGCTGCGCAGGCTCGTCACCAGACCGGACAGTGGGCGGTAGATATAACGGCTTGCCACAGCGGCCAGCAAAAATGCCACAAACAGAAACACCGCCGAGCAGACCAGCGTAAAGCTGCGGATATAAGCCACGCTTGCGTTGATTTGCGCCATGGGCGTGATACGCAGAAAGCTGAACCGCAGGCGCGGCGCGTTGCGCACCGTGACAAGGCAATTTTGGCTGTCCCATTGCGTGTGGAAGGAAAACTCCTGCTTGTCACCCACGGCGGTGATTTGTTCCCACAGGTCACTGCCATAAATCGAGGTGTTTACTTTTTTGGGGTCGGCATTGGCAAGGATGCTGCCGTTTTCTGACACGATGTACAGGTCGTCCGCCGTTTCCAAATCTTGGGTGATGAGGTCGATGAGCCGTTCCTCGTCCAGATTGACGACCATGCCGCCCATCGGAACCATGACCGCGTTGCGTCGGGAGAAAATCAGCGTGATGTAACTGTGTTCCTGCTGCTGACCGGCGGCATCGGGAAAGGTGGTCTTACGGGGCAGAAACAGTGTGTTGGAATTTTCGTTGTAGAATTGGAACAGCCGCAAGGCCTGCGGGTCGTAAAATTCATCCAGTGTTGCAATGCGACCATCGCTGGCGTAGACCCGATCGGCGGCGCGGTTGACAAAATAGACCGATTCCACACAGTCGATACCCGTGTTGATCTGCTTGAACAGCCTTGCCGCGGTCAGCGCCGCATCGGTGGTGGGAGTGTCCGCAAACAGGATGTCCGTCGCCTCGTAGGACTGGTACATTTTATAATAGGTCTCGTAGGCCGTGTTCAAAATGTAATCGGCGACAGCGTAAGCCTGGCCAAGGGCGTCATTGTTGCGGCTGATCGTCTCCTGCGTGGCCTGCCAAGTCAGATAAACGGTCAGTACGCCGGAAAAAATCGTTAGCAACAAAATGCTGCCCGCAAGGTACAGCACAAGGATACGCCAGAACATCCGTTTCTGGTGGAATAACCGACTTACTTTCTGCATGAGCAGCGGCAGGCTTTTCATAAGAAAGACATTCCTTTCCGGTGGGAATCTTTACATTGTGAACCTGTTTTCATTATAGCAAACTGTGAATTTTTGACAAGTCTATGGCGTGTCAGAGAACCACCGATTTGTGTTTAAAAAGCACACAATCCCAGGAAAATGGCGTCGCTTCAACCCTTTCAACGGGTGCAATATCCACCGCACCCCGCCGCCGTGGGGTATTTTGACTTGTTTGCGGGTGTACGGTGCGGTATGATGCAGACAAGGAACAAACCCGCAGACAAAACGAAAGGAGCTGGCAAATATGCCCGCAAAGATAACCGCGGCTGCCCCGCAGCAAAAGAAAAAGCACGGTTTCCTTTTTGAAATCAAAAAGAACTGGGTCCTTTATTTAATGACAGTCCCCGGAATCCTCTTCTTCTTGGTTTTCAGCTACATTCCGATGGGCGGCCTGGTCATGGCCTTCCAGAACTTTAACCTTGTAAAAGGCATCTTCGGTTCGGAGTTCGGCGGTCTGAACAACTTTAAATTCCTGTTCGCGGATGGCACCCGTCAGACGGTATTAAAGGTCATCGGTAATACGCTGTACCTGAACATCCTGTTCATCTTCTTCAGCACATTGGCCTCGGTGGCACTGGCCATCATCTTTAACGAGGTCCGCAACAAACACGTGAAGAAAGTAACCCAAACACTCTCCATCCTGCCTTACTTCGTCTCGTGGGCCGTCATCGCTCTCTTCCTTGAAGGGTTCCTCAAAGCAGACGGCGGTATGCTCTCCACTTTCCTTGCCCAGCACGGCATGAACATCAGCTTCTACTCCGACCCCGGTCCGTGGCGACTGATTCTCGTCATCATGCGCATCTGGCAGGGTGCAGGCTACGGTGCCATCGTCTACATTGCCACCATCACCGGCATGGATCCCGGCATCTATGAGGCTGCCGAAATCGACGGTGCCAGCCGCTGGCAACAGATCATTCACCTGACGCTGCCGATGCTCAAGCCCACCATCGTTCTTATGACTTTGTTCAGCGTCGGCCGCATTTTCTATGGCGACTTCGGCATGATTTACGGCCTCGTGCAGGATAACAGTATGCTGTTCTCCACCACCGACGTCATCGACACTTACGTCTACCGTATGCTGCGCCAGCTGAACAACTACGGTATGTCCACCGCAGTCGGCCTGATCCAAAGTGTGCTCGGCTTTGTGTTCGTCTACTTTGCCAACAATCTGGCCCGCCGCTTCGAGCCCGATTCCGCCATTTTCTAAAGAGAGGAGCGTTTCTTATGACATCCACCGCACAGCCCGTCAAAATCCGCAAGCCTCTCGGCGACCGCATCCTGACCGTTGTTTGCTACATCATCGCCATTGTGTTTGCCATCTGCTGCCTGATTCCTTTTATCATGGCGCTGTCGGCCTCCTTCACCAGCGAGGTCGGCTTGGCCCGCAACGGCTTTGCCCTCTATCCCACCGAGTTCTCGGCCCAGGCGTATAAGCTGCTGTTCCGCACCAGTCAGATCTTCCAGAGCTACGGTGTGTCGCTCTTCGTCACAATCTTCGGCACCTTCCTCAGCCTGGTCACCTCAGTGCTGCTGGCTTACCCGCTGTCCACCGGGCAGCTGAAATATGGCAGCCAAATCAACTTCTTTGTCTACTTCACGATGCTGTTTTCCGGCGGTCTGGTTCCGTCCTATATGCTGATCTCCCGCTACCTGCACATGAAAGACAGTATCTGGGTACTCATCATTCCCATCCTGATCAACCCCTGGAATATGTTCCTGCTTCGCAACTTTTTTACCAGCATCCCGGCTTCAATGGCCGAGTCCGCCCGCATCGACGGTGCAAACGACTTTACCATCATGTGGAAGATTATCCTTCCCTGTGCTACCCCGGCGCTGGCAACCATTGGCCTGTTCTACGCGCTGGCTTACTGGAACAACTGGTTCCAGGCGCTGATGTACATTGATAAATCTGCGCTGAAGCCTTTGCAGGCCATCATCATGGAAATGCTGCGCAACACCGAGTTTTTGAAGCAAATGGCCGGACAGATCGGCATCTCGTCGCTGGACCTGCCCACCACCACCAGCAAGATGGCAACGGCCATGGTTACCATCGGCCCCATTGTTCTGGTCTACCCCTTCGTACAGAAGTATTTCACCAGCGGCATTATGGTCGGCTCTGTCAAGGGCTGATGCAGCCCCAAAATCTGTATCGAAAGCCCGCACTGCCGGGCAGCTGATAGAAAATGTTTTATAATAAAAAGGAGGAACCCCATGAAAAACACACTGAAACGCGCAGCCTCTCTGGCCTTGACCGGCGCTATGGCTGTCAGTCTGGCCGCCTGCGGCGGTTCGGCCTCGTCCACCGGCTCCACGTCCACCGCCGCCTCTACCGGCGGCAGCACCTCCGCCCCTGCGGAAACCACACTGAAAATCTATATGTTCGGCCAAGCCGAAGGCTTCGATGCCATCCAGCAGAAGTTTGAGGAAGAAACCAAGGACACCTTGAACATCAAACTTGACATTGTCTGGTCCGATGTCAAGACTCACCGCGAAAAAATTCCCCTGATGATGGCGAACCAGGAGGAAGCCGATCTCGTGTTTGATGCCTACTGGATGAATCTGTCCACCATGCACAACCAGGGTGCTTATGCCAGCCTGAACGAGTATTTTAATAATCCGGACTATCCCGGCTTGCAAGCCGCGTTCAGCTCCGATTATCTTGAGCAGGTCACAGATGCCGATGGAAATATCTTCGCTATCCCCTTCACCCAGGCAGCTGAGGATATTCCCATCATCGCGTACCGTAAGGATCTGGCCGACAAGTATGGCATCACGATCGACTCCGACGAAAAGCTGGAGGAATACTTCCAGGCCGTGCAGGCTGACATCGACTCCGGCAGCCTGACGATGGTCGCACCCTTCGGTATCGGCGGCACCCGCGGCTTCTACTGGCTGGACCACGATCTGTACGAAAAGCGCGAGTCCAACGTGTTCAGCATTGACTCTTCGGCTTTCGGCATTGGCATGGAGATGGAGGCCGCTGTCTCCGACGATGGCAAGACCGTGCTGGGCGTTGCGACGCTGGGTGACCCCGACGAAGCCTACGCTGCATTCCCTGCTCCGTACAACAAGAACACCCGCACCGACCGCGTTGTGAACAAGCTGACCAAGTGGGCGCAGTACACCGAGGCCGACGCCCAGACCGAGGATGACCCCAAGACGAACCTCTTCTACTCCGGCAAGGTCGCCGCAATCGAGGGCAACATTGCCTCCTACACGGACTACGCTTCCGCTGTGAACGCCCTGGGCGGCGAGCTGGGTGTCTACGTCTACAACGAGAATATGCGCAACGGAAAGTCCTTTGTAGCTGGCCCCCTGACCGCTTGGAACTTCCTGTGCGTACCGCAGCAGAGCACCAAGAAAGATCAGGCTATGCAGTTCCTGAACTGGCTGTTCGAAAACCGCGACAATCACGACCTGTTTGAGCTGGGCATCGAGGGCACCGACTGGGAGGCCGTCGGTGACGATGAGTACCGCAAGCTTGACGGCAGCACCTACAACTTCCCCGGCTATGAGATGACTTGGAACCCCAACTTCATCCGCACTAACGCTGACCTTCCCGATGACGCCAAGGCCATCGCCAAGTATGGCAACGATCCCGATACCTACATCACCAGCGCCATCGCAGGCTTCACCTTCGATAACACCGCCACCCCCGAACTGCAGACCGCTTATGCTGCAGTTTCCGCTATCCAGACTGAGTACCAGCCCCAGATCATGCTGGGCCTTACCAAGGACCCCGCCGCCGCACAGGCTCTGGTGGATGAGTACTACCAGAAAGCCGAGGCTGCTGGTCTTGAGACCGTACGCCAGGCTGTCAAGGATCAGCTGCAAACCTTCCTGGACAACCGCAACGCTTAATCATTTGAGTTTCTTCTTCTAAGTTCTTCTTATGCCCTTCTGCCCCGTGCAGGAGGGCTTTTTTCAAACAGTTCAAACAAGGAGGTTTCTACGCCTTTTGTTCCTTCTCTGAACCCACGGGATTTCGGTGCCTGTGCCGATGGTCATGCTATGGGCAGGGAAAACCGTATGATGATTATTTCGTTTCCCAGCTGACCGAGCTTGCAACAAACTACGGAGATATTTTCTGCTTCTGGTTTGACGGTGCCTGCGGTGAGGGCAAAAACGGCAAAAAGCAGATTTACGACTGGGAACGCTACTATGCGGTTCTGCGTAAATTGCAGCCGAATGCGGTGCTGAATGTCTGTGGCCCCGATGTGCGCTGGTGCGGCAACGAGGCCGGGCATTGCCGGAAAGCCGAGTGGAGCGTAGTTCCCGCAGAGCTGCGGGATGCTGAACGTAAAAAGTGCAATGTCAATGCTCTCGTTGAGCGATTCGGCGTGAGTCGCCGTACAATTTCCTCTGATATCGTGTATTTTAACAAGCAATGGGGCAAAAACCCTGCCACACTACTCAAAATAAAACAGGCAAGCCGCAGATTAAAACGGCTTGCCTGTGGAATGACGATGCTGACGATGTTTTTGATATACCCCTTTACCCTATCCCACGAACACCGTCATCATCGTCATCACCGTCACACTTATAGCGAAATGACGCTTGCAGTTTACTACTGCTCGAAACAAAAATAATGATATTACGAAAAACATAAAATCGGAATGACGCAGATGACGCTAATGACGCTGAATCTGGGATATGGTATAGGGATATCCTCAGAACAGCGTCACAAGCGTCATCAGCGTCACTATCGTCACGCAAGAACAGCGCGGGGGTCTGGGGTACGCCCCAGAAATGTGCATGTGGATGACCACATGCTATGCTAGCAAAATATGTTCCAGCCCAAAGCGGGGGATAATCAAAGCGGATACGCATATAAATTCGTATATGCTCCAGAGTGAATCAGTTTAGATTCATCCCAAAATCTTGACTCGAAAAAGTGAATCAGTTTTGATTCACTCGGCGGAAAAATCCACAATTCTCGGTATATGCACCATACAATCCCGACGTGTGTAATTGAGGTGGAAATCAGGTATCCAAAGGCGACAATTGCTTGTGCCTAAAAATACAAAGGACGCTGTGTTTCACGCTGCATCACTTTTGCAAAGCACATATCAGCTTGTGCGCAATGCTTTGGGTCGCAATCGCCCATGTATCAGCTCCGTCTATCAGGTCAAACAGCATGGAGTATGTACCTAGTGTGATGCCTTTGCGCTTAGCATTGGGAAAGTATCGTTTATGCCACAGCGTAGCAAAACGCGTCTACCCAAAACAGTGGCTATCATGGCGCGCATACAAGTTCATACATTCCTCGGGCGTGAATCACTGCGGATTCACGTCTGTCGAAAAAGTCCAAATTTCAGACATAGGTTTTTTGCATTGAGTTGGGGATGGGGCGCGTGCTACAATCAAAGCTAGAAAGCTGTGCCCTTTTCCGGGCAAGATTGTAGGAGGAACTGTCAATGAAACTTCGACTTGGCATCATCGGCGCGGGCAACATTGCCTCCGCCCACATCCAAAATGTCCTGGACGGGAAATGCCCGAATATCGAGATTGTGGCCGTGGCCGACCGCAAGGAGAGCCGCCGCCAGTGGGCTGCCGAAAAACTGCCCGATGCCCGCATTTTCACCGAGGGCAGCGACCTTATCGCCGCCAAATGCTGCGACGCGGTTCTCATCGCCGTGCCGCACTACCAGCATCCCACGCTGGCCATCGAGGCGTTCCGCGCCGGGCAGCACGTCATGTGCGAGAAGCCCGCGGGCGTCTACACCTTACAGGTGCGAGAGATGATCGCCGAGGCCGACAAGCACCCCGAGCTGACCTTCGGCATGATGTTCAACCAGCGCACCAACTGCGTCTACCGCAAGATGAAGGAGATGCTGGACGCGGGCGAACTGGGTGAGCTCAAGCGTGTGAACTGGATCGTCACCGACTGGTATCGCACCCAGTTTTATTATGACTCCGGTGCATGGCGTGCGACCTGGGCCGGTGAGGGCGGCGGTGTGCTGCTGAACCAGTGCCCCCACCAGCTGGATCTGCTGCAATGGCTGTGCGGCCTGCCGGTGCGCGTGCATTCTTTCTGCCATGAGGGCAAGTGGCACGACATTGAGGTCGAGGACGACGTGACCGCCTACATGGAGTTTGCCAACGGTGCGACCGGTGTGTTCATCACCACCACCGCCGACGCCCCCGGCACGAATCGCTTGGAAATCACCGGCACGAAAGGCCGCCTGATTTGCGACGAAAACGGCCTGACCTACGACCGCCTGAAAGAGGACGAGCGCATTTGGTGCGCCACCTGCAAGGAGGGCTTTGAAAAGCCCGGCTGTGAGCGTGTCGAGGTCGAGACCGACGGCGAAAACCCGCAGCACGCAGGCGTGCTGAATGCCTTTGCCGCCCACATCCAGACCGGCGCACCGCTGGTGGCAGACGGCCGCGAGGGCATCAACGGTCTGATGCTCTCCAACGCCATCCACCTGTCGTCCTGGCTGGGCGAGACGGTCACGCTGCCCATCGATGAGAAAAAGTTCCTGAACCTGCTCAACGAGCGCCGCGCTCACTCCCGCCTGAAAGAGGACACCGACGTGGTCATGGACACTGCGTCCAGCTACGGTGGTGGGGCAAAATAAAATGGAAAAGGTAAAAACGGCGGTCATCGGCATTGGCAACATGGGCACGGCACACGCCCAAAGCCTGTGGGATGACCGTGTGCCCGGCCTGGCGCTGGCCGCAGTTTGCGACACAGACCCTGCCCGGCTGGCCTACGCCGCCAAAGCCTGGCCCGGTGTGGCCTGCTATGCCAGCGAGGACGCACTGTTGGCCGCAGGCGGTGTGCAGGCGGCCATCGTTGCTGTACCCCATCCGCTGCACAGCAAAATTGCCTCGCTGGCGTTAGCGGCTGGGCTGCACGTGCTGGTGGAAAAACCGTTGGACGTCCGCCTTTCGGTCGCACAGGCATTGTGTGCACAGGCAAAAGCCAGCGGCAAAGTGTTTGCCCTGATGCTGAACCAGCGCACGAACCCGCTGTTCGCCAAGGCGCGGGCCATCGTGCAGGGCGGCCAACTCGGGCAGCTCAAGCGGTCGGTGTGGATCATCACAAACTGGTATCGCACCCAGCATTACTATGATTCTGGTGCGTGGCGTGCCACCTGGGCGGGTGAGGGCGGCGGCGTGTTGCTGAACCAGGCACCCCACAATCTTGACCTGTGGCAATGGATCTGCGGCATGCCTGAGAGCGTGACCGGCTACTGCGACGTGGCTCGCTACCACCACATAGAGGTCGAGGACGACGCGACGATTTTTGCCAAGTACCCGAACGGTGCGACTGGTGTGTTCATTACCTCCACCGGCGAGATGCCCGGCACGAACCGGCTGGAAATTGCCGGCACAAAGGGTAAGCTTGTCCTGGAGAACGGTGTGCTGAAATGGTGGCGGTTGAAAACGCCCGAGGATGCCATTCGCTTTGCCAGCTCCGACAACTTTGTGACGCCGGACTGCGACTATCAGGAGCTCACCCCCGACGCGGCCGAATCCGCGCACATCGGCATTTTGCGGAACTTCGCGGATGCGATTTTGCACGGCGCACCGCTGCTCAGCCCCGGCGAGGACGGTCTAAAAGAGTTGGCTATCTCTAACGCGGCCTATCTCTCCCAGTGGACCGGCAATGTCGCCATGCCGCTGCCGCCGGATACCGTGCTGTTTGATAAGCTGCTGGCCGAGCGGGTCAAGACCTCCGCCTACAAGCCCAAGACCGATGCAGAGCACCCCGACGGCCGATACAGCCGCCGCTGGCAGGTGAATTGGTAACAAGGAGAACGCTATGTCAAAAACAACGCAGCTGTCTTTCCCGGCGGCGGACCCATTTATCCTGCGTGCTGTCGATGGGCGGTACTACCTTTACTGCACTAGCGAGGATGGTAGCGGCATCCCTATCCATGTGTCCGATGATTTGGTGCACTGGCAGCGATGCGGCACAGCCATCGGCAAGGATACCGCCCGCTGGGGCGTGGGTTGCTTCTGGGCGCCCGAGTGCTATGAGATAAACGGCAAATACTACCTGTTTTACAGTGCCGACTGGAAAGAAAACCCGACCGGTGCACTGGAAAACTTCCGAATCGGCGTCGCCGTGGCAGATGACCCGGCCGGGCCGTTCGCCGATATGGCCGACAAGCCGATTTTTGACCCAGGGTATCCCATCATCGATGCCGACGTTTACACCGAGGATGGGCGGTACTACCTTTACTATTCCCGCTGCTGCTATGAGCACAATGTGGACGGCCTGGAAGAAAGCTGGATCTACGGCGTGGAGCTGAAGCCCGATTTTACCGGTGTTATCGGCGAACCTGTGCTGCTGCTGCGCCCGGAGCAGGAGTGGGAGGGGCGCAGCGCTGCCGCCACAGGCCGCCGCTGGAACGAGGGTTCGTATCTCCTGAAGCACAACAGAAAATACTACATGACCTACTCCGGCAATTTCTTTGCAGGGCCGGACTACGCCGTTGGCTACGCTACGGCTGACGCCCCGCTGGGCCTCTACACAAAAGCTCCCGAAAACCCGATTTTGGAGCGCGGTGCACAGGTGACCGGCACCGGCCACAGCTGTATGTTCCGCACCCCGGCGAACGAATTGATGATTTGCTACCATGGCCGCACCGAGACCACCGGCAATGATCGCATCGCCTTTATCTCCCCGGCGCATTTTGATGAGCAGGGCAGATTGGTCATCGACGCGGAATAACGCACAACATAAAATTCCCCTGCACGTTGTCGTGCAGGGGAATTTGTGTTTCTTATTGGTCGGCCATCTGCTGGGCTTTCAAGCATAGCTCGGCAGCTCTAAAGGCGTGCGCCTGGGTCATGGCGGTCTCGGTGCGGTCGATGCAGTCGCGGATCAGCCGCCCAAAGAAAGGGCAGCCCACCTTGCCGGTGGCATTCGTGCTGAACTCACCCTGCCGGTTAGCCCAGTAGACCATGTTCTCCCGTTTTTCGCCGGCGGCCAGGTCGATGAACTTGCGCAGCTCGATGTAACCGTCTGTGCCGGTGATGAACGTCCGGCCATCGCCCCAGTTGCGCAGGCCGTCTGGCGTGAACCAGTCTACCCGAAAATACCCGCTCACGCCGTTGGCGGCGGTGGCGGTACATTCGCCGAAATCTTCAAACTCCGGCGTGGCGGGGTGGGCGTAGTTGGCCTTGCGGGCAAAGGTGATGTCGACATTCTCGACCCCGGCAAAGTAGAGAAACTGTTCCAGCTGGTGGCTGCCGATATCGCACAAAATGCCGCCGTACCGCGCTTTCTCGTAAAACCAGGCCGGGCGCGGGCCGCCCAAGCGGTGTGGGCCGAAGCCCTCAACGTGCAGCACACGGCCAATCGTGTTCTGTTTGACAAGATAGTCTGCCAGCGTGGCGGCCTCGCTGTGCAGCCGTTCAGAGTAGTAGACCATGTACTTGCGGCCGGTCTCGGCCACAGCGCGGCGGGCTGCTTCCAGCTGGGGCAGGCTCGTCATTGGCGCTTTGTCAACAAAATAGTCTTTCCCGGCGGCCATCACCCGCAGGCCAAGGGGGCAGCGCTCGCTGGGGATGGCGGCACTGGCGATAAGCTGAATATCCGGATCGGCCAGCAGCTCGTCCAAGCTGGCCGCTGCCCGCGCCTGGGGAAAAGTGCGGCGGTAGGCGGCAACTTTTTCCGGGTCTTCATCCCAAACGGCGGTCAGTGTTGCACCGGCTTCCAGCAGACCGTTTGTCATGCCGTAGATGTGGCCGTGTTCCAGCCCCACGGCGGCAAATTGAAATTCCCCAGGGCCGACGACGGGCTGCGGTTTCGGCGGCAGGTGCAGCTCCATGTTACAAAATCTCCTTCAGGGCGTTGCAGGCGGCGTCAAAGGCGGCATCGCTGCTGGGATAGCGGTAGCCGCCCACATGGCTGGTATTGCCGTCCTGTTCCAGGTCTTTCAGTCCCGCAAACACTTGCAGGTGCGGTTCCACGGTCACGTCCTCACCGCCCTGGGAGCGGTAGGCGTCCAGAATACGCTTGACGTTGCCCAGGCCCTTGCCAGCGGGCACAACGCTGCCGTCGGCCAATGCGTCTTTGATATGCAGGTAGTCAATGTAGGGGTTCAGTTCTTCCCAGGCGCTCCACGTCTCCTGGCCGCACTGTACATAGTTGGCGGGGTCGAACACGCCGCGCATCTGGGGGAACGTTTTGTGCAGGTCAAGGCAACGGGAGGCGATATCACCGTAGATGCCTTTCTCATTTTCGTGGCAGAACAGCACGCCGCTGCCCTCGCCCACGCGGAGCATTTCGCCCACCTGATCGATGACCCTATTGCGGTAGTCGTCGGGATTCTTGCCTACGGGGATGTAGAAGGAGAACATCCGCAGCCGCTTTGCGCCCAGTACCTGGGCAACTTCCAGCGTGTGGCGCAACTGCTCAAGGTGGGCGGCAAAATCGCCGGTTTCAATATCGATCTTGCCGATGGGTGAGCCGATGGACCAGGTACACAGCCCCGCGTCGTCCAGCTTGCGGCGCACCTCTTTGGCCTTTTCCAGGGAAATGGTAGAGACGTTTTCGCCGTCTACCCCGCGGATTTCCAGGCCGTTCAGCCCATTGCGGCGCATCGCCGCAATCTGGCCGTCGATGGCGGGGGATGCTTCATCAGCAAACGCGTAAATTCTCATGGGGAACCTCCTCTTCGGTATATGTAGGGGCGCACCTGCGTGTGCGCCCGCCTTGCGTGGCAAACGGGCTGCGGGCGTACACATAGGTGCGCCGCTACGGAGTAAAGCCGCTTGCAAATCACGAACAGCCGCGCGGGACGTCTGCCCTGCGCGGCTAGGGGAAAATTACAGCATCAGTGCAAACAGTCCACCCTGCACGCTGCGGCCGATAAAGGCCACGAACCGAGTCGTTTTCGTGTCGTACCAGTCAGAGAACGGTACGCGGGACGTTGTCTCGTGCAGCTCTTTGGCAACCGGTGCAATCAGCGCGGCACGCACGGCCGGGTCGTCCGCCATGCGGGCGGTCCAGCAGATCCAGTCGGACTTGGTGTAGTCCGCGCGGGAATCCAGCGGCAGGCCGTAGGTGTTGATGCGCGGCAGATAGCTGGCGGTCTCGGCAGCGTAGAAGCTGTCGGGCAACAGGCCGAGGTGCAGCACCTTGTCCCACAGCAGATTGTACTTCATGCTCCAGCCCTGGCCGTCCAGCGTCAGCGGGGTGTTGCCCTTATCGCCGATTTTTTCAAGCAAGTGGGCGGCCATCGTCTTGGCTTGGGCGGTGCAGCTCTCGTCGCCGGTCAGGCGGGCATAGCAGGCCACGCCCACAATGGCCTTGGCGGCCAGGTTGACGTTGTGTGCCAGGTGCCCGGCAAAGTCGTCGGTGCACAGCTGCTCGGCAGGGTCCTCACCATATTGTATCAGATACTTGACCCAGTTGTCCAGCAGCGAGCGGTACTGATCGGCCAGTGCCTTGTCCGCGCCAAAGGCGCGGGCGGCCTCCAGCATGATCAGCATATTACCGCACTCTTCCACCGGCATCTGATAGCGCGGATCCCACACATCCGTACCGGCAGGGTACAGGTAGTACGGCGGGTGGCTGGCCGTGCGACCAATGGGTTTGCGGGCAGCGTAAACCTGGCCGGTGGCCAGCGGGTAACGGCCGACATCATGCGGGGCAAAATCGCAGTCCCAAACCGGCATTGAGGCAAATTCCAGCACCGGGCGGCAGAGGGCATTGACGAACTCGGGGCAGTAGTGCAGGAACAGCGGGATGGAGGGGTAGCTCACATCCACCGTGCCGATGCAGCCGTTGGAATCGTTCTCCTTGGAGAGTAATGCCATCTCGCCCTTGGGCGTGGCGATAAGCTTGTGCGCGGCAAAGGTGTGCCGCCAGGCGGCGTTGACGATATCCTCGTAGTCCTGACCGCCGGCTTTCTGGGCATCGTTGCTGACGGTCTCATCCATGGCAGCGCAGCGCAGCAGGATCTCGTCAAAGTGCTTTTGGGCGTAAAGGATGGCGTCGGTGATCTGGCGGCCATCACGGCGATACCATGCCTTGCACAGATCGCCGAAGTAGTTGATGGAGGCAATATCGTCATAGGCGATGACGGCCTGCGCGGGCGCACCGCCCACGGTCAGGTTGCAGGTGGTCTGCACGCCGTCGCCGACGGCCTTGACAACGCCGTCGGCGCTCAGGTACAGGTAGCCCCAGTCGATCGTGATGTGGTCAGCGGAGTGGCTCAGCGGCTTCTGGGTCTCCTGGCCGATGTAGACGGTCTGCTTTGTGCCCAGCGTATACGCGCCGTCGATCATATTCGGGCGCAGCTCACCGTCATAGCAAAGCTTGTCGGACAGGTGCAGCTTGACCTGCACGTCGTGTGCCTTGCCGTCGGTGGCCTTGGCGCTGAATGTGACCAGTGTCAGGGGCATACTCAGCAGATCCAAATCGTCGGGCAGGGCGGGAGTGGCAAAGGTAGTTTCGAGCTGCACGCCGCCAAACTCGCTGACAAAGCGGGTGCGGGTGGCCGTGACTTTCAGTTCGGTCAGCGCGGCCTCCGGCTCTGCACCCTCGCCCAGGAAACGGCAGGCAGCACCGTCCACGGTCAGCACACCGCGGATGGGCTTGGCCGGGCCGCTCCAATGGCAGGTGTCGGTCTGGGTCATCGTGTCAGCGGGCATCCAGATGGAAAGATAGGGGTCAGACGCCACCAGTGGGATGGCGGGAAGTCTGTCGATACAGAGCATACGCAAATTCTCCTTGTTGAAATGTGGAAAACTCAGCCTTTCAGACCCTGGATGGAGATACCCTCGACAAGGTTCTTCTGGAAGAAGAAGAAGAGGGTCAGCACCGGGACAAGGGAGGCAGTGGACATGGCAAATGTTGCGCCGTAGTCAGACATCGAGCTGTCGTTGAACATCTTCAAAGCGTAGGCAACGGTGTAAGTGGCGGGCTTGTTCAAGTAGAGCAACGCACCCATGAAATCTTCCCAGCTGCCCATGAAGGTCAGCACGCCGACAGTGACGAGGGAGGGCACAATCATCGGGACGATGATGCGGATGAAAACGCCGTACCAGCTGCAGCCGTCGATCTTGGCGGCCTCGTCCATATCGCGGGGGATGCCGCGGATGAACTGCATGATGAGGAAGATGTTGAAGCCGCTGGCAAAGAAAGACGGTACGATCATCGGCAGATAGCTGCCGACCCAGCCCATTTTGTTGAATAGGACAAAGCGGGGGATCATCATGACCTGACCGGGCAGCATCATCGTAATGATCATCAGCACGAACCAAATGTTGCGGCCCTTGAAGCGGATGCGCGCCAGACCAAAGGCGACGAGCGCCGAGGAAATCGTCATACCGATGGCGGAAAGAATGGCGACGAACAGCGAGTTCTTGAAGAACACCGTGAAGGTGTAGCCGCCAAAACCCTGCCAGCCCTTGATGTAGTGTTCCAGCGTGGACTGGTCAGGGATAAGGGAGGTGGCGGTGGTAAAGATATCACCGTTGGGCTTGAAGGACGAGGCAATCAGCCACAGCACCGGGTAGAGCATCAGGAAGCTGACAAGCAGCATCAGCACATGGTAGATGGTGGTACTGACCGCACGCCGGCGAGACATACTGGGGGAAATGTATTTCATCAACATAGTCAATTACCGCCCTTCCGATTCATAGTAGACCCACGCGCTGGAAGAGCGGAAGATCAAAGCCGTGAAGAAGGCGATGATCAACAGCATGAACCATGCCATGGCGCTGCCGTAGCCCATCTCAAATTGGTTGAAGGCCTTGTTGTACAGGTAGACACCGTAGTACAGGGTCGTGTTCAGCGGCTTGCCGCCGGTGATGAGGTAGCTGGAGTTGAACGCCTGAAACGCGCCGATGACCTGGTTGATGAGGTTGAAGAAGATGATGGGGGTCAGCATCGGCAGCGTGATGGAGAAGAAGCGGCGCACAGGGCCGGCACCGTCCACGATGGCGGCCTCGTGGTAACTCTGGGGAATGTTCTTGATGGCGGCCAGAAAAATCAGCATCGAGGAGCCGAACTGCCACACGCCCAGGGCAATCAGGGTGCCCAGCGCGGTCTTGGGGTTGCCCAGCCAGGCGGTGCTGTCCGGCAGACCGAAGAAGCCCAGCACCTGGTTGATAACGCCCTTGGGGGAGAACAGCTGCTTCCACAGCAGGGCGATGGCAACGCTGCCGCCCATCAGGGAGGGAATGTAGAACGCGGCGCGGTAGAAGCTGGTCAATCGGGTAGAGCGGGACAGCACCAGCGCGACGAGCAGTGCGACCGTCAGCTTGATGGGCACCTGGATCAGTGCAAACTTGAAAGTGACTTTGAAGGACGTCCAGAACAGATCATCCTCCAAGAACATCTTCTTGAAGTTGTCAAGGCCCACCCACTTGGGGGCGGACAGGATGTTGTAGTTGGTGAAGGCCAGGTACAGCGAGGTGAAAAAGGGAATGGCGGTGAACACGATCAGACCGATGATAAAGGGGAGAATAAAGACATAGCCTGCAACATTGTCCCGATCAAGCCAGCTGCCGAGCTTGTGGGAAAAGCCGTCTTTCTGTTTCATGGCAATGGCTCCTTTCATGGAATGTGTGGTGATTCAAAGAATCGCGCCGAAGGGGAAGACCTCCGACGCGATCAAGGAGAAGAAAACTTTTAAAAGAAGAAGGGGATAAGGAAGAAAATCAAATCTTACTCAGCGCTGGCCAGGATGGCGTTTGCTTCATCCATAAACTGCTGGGCAGCAGTGGGCAGGTCGGTGATCTCGCCGTAGCGAACCTGGTCGGAGTACTGGCTCAGCAGGTCAGAGATCTCGGAGTGCTTTGCCGGGTCGGGGTTCATCAGCGGGGAAGCCATGTTGGGCTGGCTGACGTAGTCAACAAACTCAACGACCTGCTTGCCGACCTCGTCCAGAGTGGGGGCGACATACTCGCGCATCTCAGAGGAGATGGGAACGGCGCGCTCGATACCAATGATATCGTAGCAGCTGGTGTCATTGGTGAAGTAGTTGATGAAGCGAACCGCGGCGTCCTTGACATCGCTGTCTGCAGCAACGCACCAGAACATGGCGGGCTTCAGATAGGTGGCGGAAGCGGTGGCGTCATCGGTGTTGGGAATCATGACCATGCTGATGTCCTTGCCGGTAGCATCGCGGTAAGCCTGCAGCTCATTGGAGTTCTGGTAGCGGCTCCAGGAGTCCATGACCATCGAGTCAAAGGCAGTGGTGGCGGTCTCTTCACCGATCATCAGACCCCAGCCCTCGTTCTGAGCATCCAGTGCCAGCTGCCACATATCCACGATGTACTTCGGATCGTCGAAGCCCAGGGCAGAAGCGTCGTCATTGTAAAGGTTCATGCCGTAGTTGCGCAGGCGGAAACGCAGGTTATCCGCAGAGCAGCTGGTCACGAAAGTATCGCGCAGGCCGGTGGCCTCATAGACTTTCTTGGAAATGTCGGTATACTCGCTCATCGTCGGGTTCATCGGCAGCTCGATGCCCAGGTCATCCAGGATGTCCTTGCGGTACAGCATGACGGGGGCGTTCGTGCCGGTGGAGACGGCGTACAGCTTGCCGTCGATCGAGCCGGAGTCAATGACGCTCTGGGCAACGTTGCTCAGGTCAAGGCTGCCGTCGGCAACGTAATCATCCAGCGGTGCCATAACGCCGTTTTCAACGTACTGTGCCAGCTTGGCGTAGTCCATCTGGAAAACATCGGGGGTCTGGCCGCCGGCGACCTGGGCGGGCAGCTTGGTCCAGTAGCCGTCCCAGTCGGAGTAGTCCATCACGACTTCAATGTCGGGGTTCTCTTCCTGGAATTTTTCCAGCATCTGGGTGGTCAGCTCATGGCGGGTCTGAGAACCCCACCACAGGATGTTCAGCTGGGTCTTGCCGTCCGCCGTCGTGCTGGCGGAAGAAGCCTCGGTGCTGGCATCCGTGCTGTCAGTGGAAGCTGCGGTGGAATCCGCGGCGGACTCGGCAGCAGAGCCGCAGCCGGTGGCAACGCTGGCGACCATCATACCGGCGCATAGGGTTGCGAGTACTTGTTTCTTTTTCATGTGAAGCACCTCCATGTGTTTCTTTTTGTTGTCATCATTATAGCCAAAAGTTTTGCGAAACTGAATTCACTTTTTCGATTTTTTGGTATGTTTTTCCGGGATGTACCCGGAAAAAACAGAAAAACCGCCGGAAATCGGCGGCTTTTGGGTGGGCGGTGCGGGTTTACCCCTGCCCGGTCTGCTCGTCCAGCTGCTTGCGGTAGTCCTTGGGAGTCATGCCGGTGTATTTGCGGAACAGCTGGCTGAAATAGTGCGGGTTCTCGCCCAGGCCAACTTTCTCAGCAATTTCGTAGCTGTGCAGCGAGGGATCACTGCGTATCAGCAGCTTGGCGTGTTCCATGCGGATGCTCAAAAGCTGGCTGCTGAATTTCTGCCCCACAGAGCGAGTGAACTCGCGGCCGATGTAGTCGGCGTTCATATATACTACATTGTCGGCAATATATTGCAGGGACAGCGCCTCGTCGGCATAGTGGGCGTTCATATAGGCAAGCATCTGCTGCACAAAATCATTGCTGCGGGTAGCACCGCCCTCCTTGCGTAGGCGCAGCAGGCTGCGCACGATGAGGTCTTCCAGCGATTCACGGTCGCGCAGTGCGTCGGTGATGACATTCATACCCCACTCGGTCTGGCCGCTGCCCATGCTGCCGGTCACAACGGCGATCAGCGTTTCCTGCAAAAGGCTGGGGTCTTCCACTGTTTTGACCAGCTCGCCAACCTGGCGCTTGATCTGGTCGGAATTCAGGTCGCTCTCCCGCAGGGCGTTGAAGCTGTCCACCAGCGATTTGATGCGCTGGCGACGCTCATCATAGAGATACAAAACCTTTTTGCGGTTTTTGTCAATGTTCGTGCAAGCACGGCGCAAGGCGTTCTCCAAATCCTCCTGGTCACAGGGCTTAAGCAGATACTCGATGACACCGTATTTGAGCGCCTCTTGCGCGTACTGGAAGGTATCATACCCCGACAGCACGATACATTGCAGCATCGGGTGCAGGGCCACGGCACGCTGCACCAGTTCCAGGCCGGTCATGCCCGGCAGGCGGATGTCTGTCAGCAGGATATCGGGCATATCGTCGGTCATACTGTCCAGCGCGGCAATGGCGTTCGGGCAGGAGGCTGTCATTTTCAAGCTCAGCTTTTCCCAGTCGATCATTCGCTCCAATCCCTCGCGTATGATGGGCTCATCATCGACCAATAACAGTTTGTACACGGTGTTCTCCCTTCTTCTCTCCTGTACCGCGGGGCGTTGAGGAATCCGCCCGGGGTGTTTCAGGTTTCTCCGGCCTTGTATCCGGCAGATGGATGATGATCTGCGTGCAGCCGTCCTCGCAGCGGATGCGCAGGCCGTACTCTTTGCCAAAGGTGTGCTGTACACGCTTGTGGATGTTGCGCAGCCCGATACCAAGCCCCTCGGGCTGGACCTCGCCGCTTTCCAGCTTAGTCAGAATATCCTCGTCGATGCCGGGACCGTTGTCCTGCACGATAACGTCTATGCCGTCCGGAACTACATTGCCGCTGATGCGGATAATGCAGGTGTCCAGCATATGCTCGGCGGCGTGGTGGATGGCGTTTTCCACCAGCGGCTGCACGGTCATGGTCGGGATGTGGCAGGGCATGACGGCATCGTCCACGGCGTACTCCACCTGCAAACGCTCGCCGTAGCGTATCTCCTGAATGCTCAGGTAGTCGCGCACGGTCTGCAGATCCTCCCGCACGGTGACGACGTCGCGCTTGTCGTTGAGCGAGGCACGCAGCAGTTTTCCCAGCGACGAGGTCATAACGGCAATGCGCTTGTCGCCGGAGTTCTGCGCCAGGCAGTAGATGGATTCCAGCGTATTGTATAGGAAGTGCGGGCGCACCTGGGCGCGCAGCTGCTGCATCTGCTTTTCCTGCAAAAGGTGCTGCTGTTCTTCTTTTTCGTGGTTGACGCGGGTCCATTCGCGGGTCATCCAGTCAAAGCCGCGGTGCAAATCGCCGATCTCATCAAAACGGTCTTTGTAGCAGGCACTCTCCTGGGCGGAGATTGGCTCGCCGCTGATGGCAAAGGCGTCGAATTTCTGCATCAACACTTGGAAATGAACCAGGATGCTGTTGATCAGCCCGGTGCTGACGGCCACGACCAGCAGCGCCGCCCCCAGGATGCAGAGGATGGTGACGCTGACCGCAGCCAGCGTTGTGGTGCGGATACCGCTGTAATCCACCAGGGTTACATATTTCAGCCCGTTGGTGGCGGTGTACCGCACGCAGAGAACCGGCTTGCCGTCGGATTTCATATAGGTGTAGCCGTCCTCACCCGTGCCCAGCGCACGGATGCCCTCGTCACTGGCGTACAGGCAGATCCCTTTATTATAGACCGCACAGCGCGGCTCTACGCCCAGGCTGCCCATGGCCTGGCTGTACTGCTCGACCAACGAGGGAAAATCTACCTCGATGAGCATATAGCCGAGGTTGTCCAGCGTTATGTTCTCCATCTCGCGGATCTCGCGCACCAGGAACAGACGGGAGGCGTCGCCGTTCTCCTCGGTCAGCCAGATGAACCGGCCCTGCCGCCAGGCAGCTGCGGCCATGCGCTCATCGGTCAGCTCGTTCGCGCCGGTGGACACCCGGAAAAAGTGGCTGTATGTGGTGCCCCGCGACGTGCGCAGCTGAAAGCTGACCGTGTTGGAGAACCATAGGCTGTAATACGCCGCGCGGCTGGCGACGTTGCGCTGTGCCTCGATCCAGGTCAGCGTGCCCGGGGAAGCATCTTTTATGATGGCCAGATTCTCCTGCAGCGAGGAATCTGTCAGGATGCGGTAGCTGATATCCTCATAGTTTTTCATCTCGTGCTTGATCTGCTCGGCATAAAGGGAAATCATCTGGGAGCTGCTCTCGTACAGCTGCTCGTCGTAGGCGCGCAGCGGAATCAGCAGCGTCGCAATGGCGTCCACGCCGATGATGACGATGCCGACCAGCAAAATCAGCAGAAATTTCGCCCGCAGATGCAGGTTCTGCCAGAACGTTTGAAGCTTACGCATGAAGGACTTCCTTTTTTATATTTATTGTATTTATAGAACGCTGTGCGCTGCAGTGGTCGATTTATACTATAAGTGTGACCGTTTCCATACACCTGCGTCAAGTCAAAAACTTGATTTTTCGGTACAAAAATCCGATGTGTGTCCCGGAAATTCATAAAAAACCACGCAAAAGTCGAAATTTTACCGGTAAAGTACGGATTTGTGAATTGCACACTGCCCGGCAGACGAGTATGCTAAACTCAAGGCGCACTGTGCGCATTTAGATTGTAGCACAACGCAAATCAGGTTTCCAGCATGAAACACTTTGATTGCATTTGTTCAAAACTTGTAAGGGGGCATACCATGGAATTACTTCATTCCGAATATAAGGATCGGATTGCGCACTGGCAGCGCGTGCTGGCGCAGGACTTCTACCACCCAGAGGGGGAAATCGCCTTTGAGGGCTTTACCACGATGGACCACCTGACGCCCGAACAGGCGGTGGACGGCGGCTTCCGGCCTGTGCCGGTGGGCACGGTCTGGGGGCACACCTGGGAATATCTGTGGCTGCGCGCTACGGTCACGCTGCCGGAAGAAACCGCAGGCAAGGCCGTGGCCATGTCGCTGGATATGGGCGGCGAGGCCACGCTGTTCGTCAACGGACAGGCTTTCGGCACCCGTCGTGCCGAGTGGGTCAGTGTGCCGCATCACTATATCAGCGATAACGTGCTGACCCGCTGCGCTGAACCGGGGCAGAAGTTTGACCTGCTGTTTGAGGTCTACGCCGGACACTATTTCCCCGATGTGGGTGGCTGCTGCACCGGCCCCGTGCTGCCCGGCACGCTGGGAGACCCCAAGGCCGAGGGTAGCCGCACCCGGTTGGGCCGCAGCACCTTCGGCGTCTGGAACGAGGACGCCTACCAGCTGTGGATGGACGTATCCACCCTGTTCATGCTGATGGACGAACTCCCCGAGGATTCGCTGCGGGCGGCCAAAATCGCCGACGGCCTCGAAGAATACACCCGCATCGTGGACTTTGAGCAGCCGCCCGCCGCCCGGGACGAGAGCTACCGCAAAGCCCGCGCTGCCCTGCGCCCGCTGATGCAGGCCCACAACGGCAGCACCGCGCCGCTGATGGCCGCCATCGGTAACTCTCACCTTGACCTGGCATGGCTGTGGCCGATGGCCGAGACCCACCGCAAGACCGCCCGCACCTTTGCCGCGCAGCTGCGCCTGTTGGACCGCTACCCCGAGTACCGCTATATCCAGAGCCAGCCCGCCGCCTACGAGATGTGCCGCGAACACTACCCGGAGCTGTATGCTCGCATCAAACAGGCCGTAAAAGACGGCCGATGGATCGCCGAGGGCGCAATGTATGTCGAGCCGGACACGAATATGCCGTCGGGCGAAGCGCTCGTGCGGCAGCTGGTCCTCGGCAAGCGGTTCTATAAAGAAGAGTTCGGCGTGGACAGCAAGATGCTTTGGCTGCCGGATACCTTCGGCTATTCCGCTGTGCTGCCCCAGCTGCTGGCAAGCTGCGGCGTAAAGTACCTGGTCACGCAGAAAATCTTCTGGAGCTACAACGAGGGCGACCCGTTCCCCTACCACTACTTCAACTGGAAGGGCATGGACGGCAGCCAGGTCGTATCCTTCCTGCCAACCAACTACACCTACCGCACCGACCCCAAGGAACTATGCGGCGTCTGGAAAAACCGCGTGCAGAAGCGGCATCTGGAAGATTTCCTGATTCCCTTTGGCTACGGTGATGGCGGCGGCGGCCCCTGTCGCGATTACATCGAGTACGCCCTGCGCGAAAAAGACCTGGAAGGTATGCCCCGGGTCGAGATGATGTCGCCGCTGGATTTCTTTGACGATTTGCAGGCCAAGGGCGGGCCGAAGAACACATGGGACGGCGAACTGTACTTCAACGCCCACCGCGGTACTTACACGACCCAGGCCGCCGTGAAGAAAAACAACCGCCGCAGCGAGCACGCCCTGCACCACATGGAGCTGTGGGGCGCACTGGCTGCCCAACGCGGCCATGCCTACAACGCCGCCGAGGCCGAGCGCCTGTGGAAAGTTCTGCTGCTGCACCAGTTCCACGATATCCTGCCCGGTTCGTCCATCGCCCGCGTGTACACCGAGGCAAACGCCGCCCACGCTGCGCTGCAAAAGGACGCCGCGGCGCTGTACACCGCCGCCCGCCGCGCTCTGCTGACGCCCGATGAGAACGCTGTGACCGTCTTTAACGGCCAGGGCTTCGCGCGGGAGGAAATCATCGACCTGCCCGCCGCTTTTGCCAACGGTGCGAAAACCGCCGAGGGCGAGACTGTGCCGGTCTGTGCGGGCAAGGCGCGGATTACGCTGCCCGCGTTCGGCGCGGTGACGCTGCTGCCCGCCGCCAACGGCACAGCCCCGGCGGCTGTGACTGCCACGGCCACCGCCGACGGCGCGATCCTGCGCAATGACCGCGTGACGCTGACGCTGGACCGCGAGGGGCATGTGACCGGCTACACGCTGGATGGCCGCGAGATGACCGCAGGCCGCCCGATGAACGTGCTGCGGATGTACAAGGATGTGCCCCGCATCTTCGATGCCTGGGATATCGACAGCAACTACCGCGAGCAGGATTCCTGGACCTCCACGGCGGAAACATTTGAAATTGTAGAGGCTGCCGGTTTTGCTGCATCAGTGCGATGGACCGGGAATATCGGCCATTCCACCGTCGCGCAGACCATCACGCTGTGCGCAGACAGCCCGGTGGCCGAGTTCGATACCACCGTCCAGTGGCACGAGCTGCACCGCCTGCTGAAAGTCGAGTTCCCGGTGGATGTGCGTGCGGAGAATGCGTACCATGAAATTCAGTTCGGCTATGTCGAGCGCCCGACCCACCGCAGCCGCGGCTATGACCAGCAGCGGTTTGAGGTCTGCAACCACCGCTACACAGCCCTGGCCGACAACGCCCACGGCTGCGCGGTGGTAAACGACTGCAAGTACGGTGTCGGCGTGGAGCAGAACAGCATCGAGCTGACGCTGCTGCGGGCAGCGGCCTCACCCGAGATGGGCACCGACCAGGGCGAGCAGACCTTCCGCTACGGCTTTACCGCGTGGAACACGTCTTTCGCCGAGGCACCCATCGTGCAGCAGGCGGCAGCGTTCAATGATGCACCGCTTGTTGAACTTGGCGGTGCACTGCACGCATTCTCGGCCTTTACCACCGACGCGAAAAATGTTATCCTGGATACAGTCAAGCCCGCCGATGACAGCAGCGGGGATATCATTCTGCGCGTCTACGAGAGCAAAAAGGCCGACACGTTCTATCATATCCAATCCGGCCTGCCGGTGCAGGCACTTGTACCCTGTGATTTGATGGAAAACCCTATCGGCGAGGCCGCTGCCGCGGATGCCCAGCTGCACGTCAAGCCGTTTGAGGTGCAGACGTATCGCGTGAAATTATAAATGACTGGAGGAATCTTTATGTCCAACCAACGCCCGCGCATTGTGCTTGTGGGGGCGGGCGGGTATGGGCGGCTGTATGTCGAGACGATGGCCCAGCGCGATTACGGCGCGGACCTGGCGGCCATCTGCGATATCGACCCTCATCTTGCCGACCGTATACCCATCATCCGGGAACAGAGTATCCCGATCTACCCCAGTCTCGAGGCCTTTTTTGCGAACGATACCGCCGACCTTGCGGTACTCGTCTCGCCGGTGCATTTCCACACCGATATGGTGCTGCTCTGTCTGGCGCATGGGCTGAACGTTCTGTGCGAGAAGCCCCTCTGCCTGACTACCCAGGAGGCCGAGACGATGCGCACAGCCGCCCAAAAAGCCGGGCGGTTCCTCTCCATCGGCTACCAGATCGACTACCGTCGCGACGTGCTGGCTCTGAAGCAGGATATCTTGGCCGGGCGGTTCGGCGCACCTAAGCGCATTGCCGTCTACCACGGTTTTCGCCGCGGCGCAAACTACTACGCCCGCAACGACTGGGCCGGGCACATCACCTGCCATGGGCGCGAAGTCTTTGACAGCCCCTTTACCAACGCCTGCGCCCACCATTTCCAGATGCTGACGTTTTTACTGGGGCCGACGATGCGCACAGCCTGCGATATCACCGGCGTACAGGCCGAACTGTACCGCGGCAACCCGAACGTGGAAAACTACGACGTGGCGGCACTGCGGTTCAAAATTGCCGGTGATACGCCGATTTTGTACTACACTGCCCACCCCATCCGCACCGAGTACTGGGGTCCGGTGGGCGTGATGGAGTTTGAAAAGGCGACCATCACCTACACTGGGGAAAAGCCGGTGTTCCATGGCGTGATGGCCGATGGCACGCCCTTTGACTATGACGCTGTGGACCCCGGCGGCGATATGCAAAAGCTGGTGGACGCCATCACGGCCACCGTCACCGGTGAGCCGCCCATCTGCGGCGTTGAAGCTGACCTGCCCCATATCCACGCCGTGCGCCTTGTGCAGCAAAACCCCATCACCCCCATCCGCCCCGAATTGGTCGAGCAGGTGGAGCAGGACGGCGACTACTTCTATTTTGTCAAAAATCTGGAAGAAACGCTGGCCGACTGCGCCAGACACTGGGCATTGCCCGGCGAGTTGGGCATCAAGCTGGGGTGAGCCTTGACCCCTGCAAGAAACAGAATTGTCCAAAACAGGGGCAGAATAGGTCAATCCGCGCCGCCCGGGTGCAAAACCCTGAGTGGACGCCCGCAACGAGGTGTTGAAAGCCTTCCCCGGGTACAAGCAGATCCCCAACATCGTTTCCCCGCCGGTCGAAACCTTTGCCGGGCCGGACAAATCCCCCCGTCTGGCGGCCATCGGCAACGACGAGATCAAAAAAATCGTTGAGGCCAACCCCCAATTTTACGAAGGTTTTATTGCCGGCATCCCGTTCAACAATGTGAAAGCCCCGGTCGAGGAAATCAAGCGCACCAAGGATATGGGTGCCAAGGGCATCCAAATCTACACCCACATGAACGGCGAGGCCATCGACACCGAGAAGTACTGGCCCATCTACGAGGCCTGCGAAAAGTACGATCTGCCCATCCTCATCCACCCGGTGGGCGGGCAGATGGTGCCGGAATTCCCGAAGGAGGATCGCTCCAAGTACGAACTGTGGTTCACCATCGGCTGGCCGTATCAGACTACGATCGCTATGATCAACCGTGCCAAGGTGCTGCTGACCAAGACGGACAAGAGCATCACCCAGGTGGCGGCGGAGTGCGGGTACGACGATTTCACCTATTTTTCCCGCCAGTTCAAAAAGTCCACCAGCCTGACCCCCAGCGCCTACCGCAAGACCCATGCGGATGAGGACGAAGAATAAAAGAGGTAATACAATGCCACAAGAAAAATTTCACTATAAATCGTTAGAAGAAGTCAAGCAGCGTGCCGCAGAGTTGGGTGTTGACCTGCCCTTTGCAGCCGACACCCACGCGCTGGTGCAGCCGCTGACCGTGCGTAATATTACCTTCCCGAACCGTCTGGGCATCGCGCCCATGGAGGGCGCGGACTCGACGCCCGAAGGCGCACCCACCGAGTATACGATCCGCCGCTATGTCAACGAGGCTATCGGCGGCAGCTCGGTCATCTGGTTCGAGGCAATCTCCATTGTGGAGGAGGGACGATCCTCCAAGACGCAGCTGTTGCTGACCCGCGACACATTGGACGAGTTCAAGAAGATGACCACCGCCGTCAAGGAGGCGGGCCTCAAGGCCAACGGCTATGCGCCGTATTTGATCATGCAGGCCAACCACAGCGGCCGCTACTCTAACCCCGGCAACAAGCCTGCCCCGATGATCGCCTACCGACACCCGATTCTGGAGCAGTACCGCGCCGCGGATGACTCCTGCATTGTCAGCGACGACTACCTGAAGGGTCTGGAGGTCAAGTTCGGCGAGGCGACGAAGCTTGCCAAGGAGGCCGGTTTCGACGCCGTCGACATCAAGAGCTGCCACGGCTACCTGCTGGCAGAGCTGGCATCCGCCTACAACCGCCCCGGCGAGTACGGCGGCAGCTTTGAAAACCGCTTCCGCCTGCTGAAAAACGGCATCCGCGCCGCCAAGGTGTACGAGGACGACAGCTTTATGGTCACGGCGCGCGTCGGCATCTACGATGGCTACGCTTACCCGTGGGGCTTTGGCGTCAGCCCGGAGAGCGGCATGACGCCCGATTTGACTGAACCCATCCGCCTGGTGCGCGATTTGCACAACGAACTGGGTCTGAATATGGTCAACCTGACGATGGGCAACCCTTACGCCACCACCCATGTGACCCGCCCCTTCGACTTTGGCAAATATGAACCGGACGAACACCCGTTTGTCGGCCTGTCCCGCATGATTCACGGCATTGGCGCAGTGAAAAAGGCCGTGCCGGAAATGACGGTTTGGGCATCTGCACCTACTTACCTGCGAGCCTATGCTGATCTGTTCAGCGCAGGCGCGGTCGAGCAGGGCCTGTGCGATGGTATGCTGTTCGGCCGCATGGCCTTTGCTGACCCGGATTTTGCCAACGAGATCGTCAAAAATGGCCGCATCGACCCTAAGCGCGTCTGCCTGACCTGCGGCAAGTGCGGCGATTTGATCCGCGCTCACAAGCCCACCGGCTGTGTTATCCGCGACAGCAAGACGTTTATGCCGTTCTACAAGGAATTTTTGGAGATCAAGAAAACGCAGCCTGCGAACTTCCGCGGCTGATGGAGAGGGTGTACTTATGAAAAAAACTGCCATCGTCACCGGGTCCAGCCGCGGCATCGGCTTTGCCATTGCCAAGCAGCTGGGGCTGGATGGATACAATATCGTCATGGTCGCCACCGGCCCACAGGAGAAAAACCAGCCCGCACTGGATACGTTGCAGGCCCTTGGCATTGATTGCGCCTATGTGCAGGCCAACATCGGCAGCGCCGACGACCGCAAGAAGATTCTGGACGGCGCACTGGCCGCCTTTGGCCGCGTGGATGTGCTGGTTAATAATGCAGGCGTTGCTCCCAAAGTCCGCGCCGATTTGCTGGATATGAGCGAGGAAAGCTTTGACTATGTTGTCGGCATCAACACCAAGGGCAATATGTTCCTGACGCAGCTGGTGGCCAAGCAGATGATTTCGCAGGAACCTGTCGATGGCCGCAAGGGCGTCATCGTCAATGTGTCCAGCTGCAGTTCGGTGGTGTCCTCCACCAACCGCGGCGAATACTGTGTCTCCAAGGCGGGTATCTCGATGCTGACGACGCTCTACGCCGACCGTCTGGCTGCTGAGGGCATCCTTGTCAACGAGGTGCGCCCCGGTGTCATTGCCACCGATATGACCAGCAAGGTGCAGGGCAAGTACGACGCTTTGATTGAAAAAGGTGCCTTCCCCATTGCCCGCTGGGGTACGCCGGAGGATGTGGCCGGTGCGGTCAGCCTGCTGTGCAGCGATCGTCTGCGCTACACCACGGGCAACTACCTTGACGTGGACGGCGGGTTCCACATCCAGCGCCTGTAAGGGAGCAACGAGATGGAAAACGAAATTTTCCGCGCTGGAAATTACACCGCCAAGGTCGTCCGCTGCAACACGGCCATCGTGGGCAGCGGCGCGGCGGGCTTCAACGCCGCCGACCGCCTGTGGCAGCTGGGCCAGCGGGATATTGTGCTGGTCACAGAAAACCGCGTCGGCGGCACCAGCCGCAACACCGGCAGCGACAAGCAGACCTACTATAAGCTGACCCTGTCCGGGGGCGACCCCGACAGCGTGCGCGAGATGGCCGACACCCTGTTTGCGGGCCGCTGCGTGGATGGTGATATTGCCCTGTGCGAGGCCGCGCTTTCGACCCAGTGCTTCTTGAAGCTGGTCGAGCTGGGTGTGCCGTTCCCCCGCAACCGCTACGGCGAGTACATCGGCTACAAGACCGACCACGACCCGCGCCGCCGCGCGACAAGTGTCGGTCCCTACACCAGCAAGCAGATGACCGAATGTCTGGAAGCTGCCGTGCAGGCCAAGGGCGTGCCGATGCTGGACAAGACTCAGGTTATCAAAATCCTGACGGACGGTGGTACGGTCTGCGGCCTGCTCTGCCTGAATGTGACCGCGCAAGACGACGCCGACCACTTTACGCTGATTCGATGCAAAAACGTTATCTGGGCCACCGGCGGCCCCGCCGGTATGTATGCCGACAGCGTCTATCCCTTCAGCCAGTATGGGGCCACCGGCCTTGCGCTGGAAGCAGGCGCAAAGGGCAAAAACCTGACCGAATGGCAGTACGGCCTGGCATCGGTCGCGCCGCGGTGGAATGTGTCGGGAACGTATATGCAGGTGCTGCCGCGGGTATTCTCCACGGCGGCGGACGGAAGCGACGAGCGCGAGTTTTTGATGGACTTTTTCACCGACGCGCACGATATGCTCAGCAAGCTGTTTTTGAAGGGCTACCAGTGGCCGTTTGATGTGCGCAAGGTTGCCGACGGCAGCTCCATCATTGACATTCTGGTGTATCTGGAAACCTGCAAAGGACGCAAAGTCTGTCTTGATTACCGCACAAACCCCGCGGGCGGCGAGTTTAGCTATGACGCCTTGCTGCCCGAGGCGCGCGAGTACCTGACCCGCGCCGGTGCCTGCTTCGGCACGCCGATTGAGCGGCTGGCGCATATGAACCAGCCAGCCATCGATTTTTACCGTGATAAGGGTGTGGATTTGTACACCCAGCCGTTGGAAATCGCCCTCTGCGCCCAGCATAACAACGGCGGCATTGGCATCGACTGCTGGTGGCAGACCGACGTGAAAGGTCTGTTTGCCGTGGGTGAAGCCGCTGCCAGCCACGGCGTCTACCGCCCGGGCGGTACGGCGCTGAACGCCGGGCAGGTGGGCAGCACCCGCGCGGCACAGTACATTGCCGCCCGCTGCCGGGGCGATGCGTCTGCCGGTTTTGACGCGGCAGCATCCGCAGCCCTGACCGAGATGGCTGCGCTGGCAGATGCCTGCCGCGCCGATACCGGCAATGTGCGCGCCCTGTGGCAGCACGCCGCCGAGGAAATGAGCCGCTGCGGTGCCGCCATACGCGACCCCGCGCAGATACGCGCCTACGGCAAACAGGTGGAAGCGCAGCTTTCCGACTTTGCCCAAACGGTCAAGGCGGGCAGCCGCACCGAGCTTGCCATGGTCTACCGCCTGCGCGATATGCTGCTGAGCCAGCGCGCCTACCTGACCGCCATGGCGGACTATACCGCCCACGGCGGCAAAAGCCGCGGCAGCGCCCTGTACACCGACCTGACGGGCGGGGTTAAGCCGTTTGCCCAGCTGCCGGATACCTTCACCTTTGCCCTAGACGAAACCGAAGCCCCGCTGATTCAGGAGCTGTGGTTCGAGGATGGTACCTGCCGCACCGCTTGGCGCGCCCCGCGCCCCATCCCCGAGGATGACGACTTTTTTGAAAACGTCTGGCGCAGCTACCGCGAAACCGGCAACATATACTAAAGCAAGCGCAGCTTCGTGAAGAGCTGCGCTTTTGTAAAAGGAGTGGGAACTTTGTTTACTATCATCAAACGGCGGGAGCTGAACCCCACCGTAACCGAACTTTGCATCCATTCCCGGCTTCATCAAGCACGTCGCCGAGGGCAACTTTGAGGCCGCCTACAACGTGATTGCCCAGTCCAGCGCGCTGCCCGCCATCTGCGGCCGTGTCTGCCCGCAGGAGCACCAGTGCGAGGGCAAGTGCGTCCGCGGCATCAAGGGCGAGGCCGTCGGCATTGGCCGCTTGGAGCGCTTTGTCGCCGACTGGTACCGCAACAATGTCCACACCAAGCCCGCCATTCCCGCGCCCAACGGCCATAAGGTGGCTGTTATCGGCGCAGGCCCGTCCGGCCTGACCGTCGCGGGCAATCTGGCCAAGCTGGGCTACAAGGTCACCGTCTACGAAGCCCTGCACGTTGCGGGCGGCGTGTTGATGTACGGCATC
>ENA-ORCP01000021-ORCP01000021.1-human-gut-metagenome-genome-assembly--contig:-NODE-21-length-104821-cov-11.421361_pt1 | contig 104821 bp, 84 predicted proteins | sample MGYA00242990_ERZ507991 | MGnify/ENA primary metagenome ERZ507991 (study PRJEB26167, sample SAMN06115496) | human gut metagenome | host: Homo sapiens | place: China:Henan | collected 2015-05-07... | reverse complement strand
TCGAATTAAACCACATACTCCACTGCTTGTGCGGGCCCCCGTCAATTCCTTTGAGTTTCAACCTTGCGGTCGTACTCCCCAGGTGGATTACTTATTGTGTTAACTGCGGCACTGAAGGGGTCAATCCTCCAACACCTAGTAATCATCGTTTACGGCATGGACTACCAGGGTATCTAATCCTGTTTGCTACCCATGCTTTCGAGCCTCAGCGTCAGTTGGTGCCCAGTAGGTCGCCTTCGCCACTGGTGTTCCTCCCGATATCTACGCATTCCACCGCTACACCGGGAATTCCACCTACCTCTGCACTACTCAAGGCCAGCAGTTTTGAAAGCAATTTATGGGTTGAGCCCATAGTTTTCACTTCCAACTTGCCGGTCCGCCTGCGCTCCCTTTACACCCAGTAATTCCGGACAACGCTTGCACCCTACGTTTTACCGCGGCTGCTGGCACGTAGTTAGCCGGTGCTTTCTTGTTAGGTACCGTCATTATCGTCCCTAACGACAGGAGTTTACAATCCGAAAACCTTCTTCCTCCACGCGGCGTCGCTGCATCAGGGTTTCCCCCATTGTGCAATATCCCCCACTGCTGCCTCCCGTAGGAGTCTGGGCCGTGTCTCAGTCCCAATGTGGCCGTTCAACCTCTCAGTCCGGCTACCAATCGTCGCCTTGGTGGGCCGTTACCTCACCAACTAGCTAATTGGACGCGAGTCCATCCTGAAGCGAATAAATCCTTTTCCCGCAGATCCATGCGGATCCGTGGGCTTATGCGGTATTAGCAGTCGTTTCCAACTGTTGTCCCCCACTCCAGGGCAGGTTACTCACGCGTTACTCACCCGTTCGCCACTAAGCTGAGAAAAGCAAGCTCCTCTCAGCTCCGTTCGACTTGCATGTGTTAGGCGCGCCGCCAGCGTTCGTCCTGAGCCAGGATCAAACTCTTTATAAATGGTATTTAATCGCCATTTAAAAGCGTTAAATCTCTGTAATCACTCAGACACAATCGCTTGCGTCCTGTATGAATTACTTGTAAATTTGGAATTGATTATCGTGGGTTTCCAAACCCACGTTCAAGGTTCCACAAGTTTCAGTTTTGTTCAATTTTCAAGGTCCTGCTGTGCTGTCGCGTCTCCGTGACAGCTTGTATATTATATATCAGAAATGCTTGATTGTCAAGGGGTTTTCTGAAAGTTTTTTGAAGAATTTCTTCTTCAAAAAACATATACAGGCTGTTATGAAGCGCTTTTCGCGGCGTGTCCGCCGCGAGACAGCTTGTTTATTATAGCAAGGAGTATGACTCTTGTCAAGGGCTGTTTTTGATTTTTTCGACAAATTTTGAGAGTGATTTTTGGGCAAGGTGTATATTGGGGTGGTAGGTGGTGATAGGTACAAGGGGTTGCGATGGGAAGATGGGGCGGGCGGCATGTATGCCGCCCCTACATGGGCGACCTGGCGGGAGTAAGGGGCAATAAAGGCAATGTGCAGCGGAGGGGCAAGTCCCCTCCCTACAATATGGAAGATTAAATTGCAGTAGGGCCGGGTATGCCCGGCCCCTACCGAGTGGCGGCTGGGCAGGTTGGCGAAGCGGGTTGGGACACAGCTGTATGTCACAGTGCATCCAGCAGTTGTTCGCGCATCCATTTTAGGATGCGGCGCTCGCGGCGGGAGATTTGGACTTGGGTGGTGCCCAGGACGCGGGCAGTCTCACTTTGGGTGCGGCCAGCGAAAAAGCGCAGGCGGATGAGCTGGCGGTCGTTGGTGTCCAGCTTGTCCATCACCTCGGCCAGGCCGATGCGGTCGGAGAGTTCTTCCTCCGGCGAATCCACCGGTACGTCAAACTCTTTCAGTCCATCCTCGCCATCGGTCGGTGTCAGGCTTAAGGTAGGCAGGGCTGCACGGATGGCAAGGGCAATCTGCTCGGGTGTTGTGTCCAGTGTCTCTGCAAGTTCTGTGACACTCGGCTCCTGGCCGGTACGTTTCAGGCAGCGCTCTCGCTCGGCGTTGATCTTCAAGCTCAATTCTTTTAAAGAACGGCTCACCTTGACCGTGCCGCCATCGCGGAACAGTTTTTTGATTTCTCCCAAAATCACCGGCACGGCATAGGTGGAAAAGCAGACGCCCCGCCCTGTATCAAAACCATCGCAGGCCTTGACCAGACCCAGGCACCCTGCGGCATACAGCTCCTCGTACTCGATCCCCCGCCCCTTGAAGCGCCCGGCGCAGGCATGGACTAGGCCCAAATTCTTCTCAATAAATTCTTCGCGCGGCAGATCTCGGATGTCAGCAGGCATGGCTGTCCCCTCCTTTTATATATGTAGGGGGTTCACGCGCGGGCATCCAGCCGCTTGGTCAGGGTCACGCGGGTGCCGCGCCCCGGCGCAGAGGAAACTTTGACCTTATCCATAAAGCTCTGCATGACCGCAAAGCCCAGGCCCGCGCGTTCCTCGGCGTCGCCTGTGGTGAACATCGGTTCCATGGCCTTAGCGATATCCGGGATGCCGACGCCGCGGTCGGTGATGGTGATACGCACGACGCCGCCCTCATAGATGGCTGCCGTCATTGTGATGGGGCCGATGCGGTCCGGGTAGGCGTGGACAATGCAGTTGGTCACGGCCTCGGACACAGCGGTCTTGATATCGGCCAGCTGGGGCACGGTGGGGTCCAGCTGCACCAGAAACGCCGCCAGCGCCGCGCGGGCAAAGCCCTCGTTGACGGAGCGGCCCGCAAAGGTGATTTTTACCTGATTGAGCATTTTCATCTGTGTTTTCCTCCGTTCAGGCGTAGGTGATGTGGGCCAGGTCCAGCATGCGCCGCACGGCCCGGGGTGGGTTCTGGACAGTCAGGCGGCCGCCCAGTGCGCCGATGTGGCGGCCGCGGCCCAGGATAAGCCCGACGCCGGAGGAATCCATGAAAGTGACGCCGGAGAAGTCCAGCGTCAGAAGTTCGGGAAGGCGGTCATCGATTTGGGCGTCGATTTCCTTGCGCAGCGATTGGGCAGCGTGGTGGTCAATCTCGCCGCTGAGGTAGGCGGCGAGGGTACCGCTGCCGGGGATGAAGGTAACTTTGGCCATAGGTTTGTCCTTCTTTTTGTAGGTAAAGTTGCGGTTTCGGGGACGTTGTGCGGGCGGAGCAGAGCCCCGTCCCTACGGAGTGGTTTGTATTTTGATAGGGTGATAATGGGAACGTGGAGGGCCGGGCGTGCCCGGCCCCTACCTGGGTGGTGAAATTTTAATTGCGCGATAAAGGCAAGGTGCGCGGGAGGGATGAATCCCTCCCCTACAAGCGATTGAAAAGCTGATGTAAAGCCAATCGCGGCAAATAAAAAAAGCCCGTACCGTTATGATACAGGCTTGGGGGTGTTTATTTTGTCAAAATCGCGGGACGCGGGTTATTTTTCTGCTTCTTTGAGAAGCCAGGGGCGGGCCTCGGCGGCAAGGTAGAGCGAGCCGCAGACGACGACGCCCGCAAGGTTGTTCTCGTCGGCATAGTCAACGGCCTTGCGCAGGGCGTCGGGTACACTTTCGGCGGCCTCAGCGTCCATGTGGAAGCGGGCCTCCTTCTGCAGATCCTCGGCGCTCAGGGCGCGGGGGCAGTTGGGGGTGACGGTGTAGACCTTGGCAAAGCAGGGCGCGAGGTCGGAGAGTATATCCTTATAATCTTTGTCAGCCAGCACGCCCAGCACGCCGACGAGGTTTTCCTCAAAATCGGCACGGGTCAGGGTCGCGGCCAGCATCTTGGCACCATCGGGGTTGTGGCAGCCGTCCAGCAGCAGCAGCGGGTGGCGGCGCAGCACCTCGATGCGGGCAGGCATTTTGGCGTTGGCAAGGCCCGCGAGGATGGCATCGTCGGAAATATCATAGCCAAACTCCCGCCAAAGGGCGAGGGCGATCTCCACCGCCATGGCGGCGTGGTTGGCCTGGTGGGTACCGGGCAGCCCCAGCGCGGTGCGGTAGCCGCCGTAGTCGATGCGGTTTTCCAGCCGTTTGCCGCGCAGCAGCGTCAAATCGTCCTTATCCGGCGTGATGATGCTGGTGTGGGCCTCAGCGGCAGCGGTCAGGATCGGGCCCATAGCCTCGGCGGGCTGGTCGGGATAGTTGACGACGACGCTGCCCTCCTTGATGATGCCGGCCTTCTCAGCGGCAATTTTATCGAGGGTATCGCCCAGCACTTCCATGTGGTCATAGCCAATTTTCGTGATCGCGGCCACCAGCTTGTGGGGCACAACGTTCGTGGCATCGCAGCGACCGCCCAGGCCGGTTTCCAGCACGACGAGATCACACTTTTCGCGGGCGAACCAAAGCAGCGCCAGCGCAGTGACAGCTTCAAACTCCACCGGCCTTTCGCCGCCCTCGGCCTTGATGGCATCCACGGCGTCCATCACCTTCTGGGTCAGGCTGGCCAGCGTGCGGGGCGAGATCATCTCACCGTCGATTTGGAAACGTTCCCGGAAATCAACGACATAGGGGCTGATGGTCAGGCCAGTCTTGTAGCCCGCTGCCGTCAGAATGGACGACGTCATGGCCGCCAGGCTTCCCTTGCCGTTGGTGCCTGCAATGTGGATGCACTGCAGCTCTTTTTCCGGGTTGTCCAGGTGGTCACACAGGTTCTGCATCCGGGCCAGGCCCGGTTTTCCCTGCCCCATGCGCGGCAGGGCGTGCAGGGCTTCGATTGCCTGTTGGGTCGTCATTCTTCATCCTCCTCATCGTCATCGGTCAAGGGGCGGTTTTCCTGCGCCTCGTGGGCGCGGCGGGCGGCACGGCGGGCCAGCCGCTCATGCTCGCGCTGGCGCATTTCTTCCCGTTCGGCGCGCAGGGCACGGTTTTCGCGCTCAACACGGACAAACGCCGCGATGCCGCGGAAAATCAGCAAAATAATAAGGGCCACAAACAGCCCAGCCACAACGCCGGACATATCGATCCAGACATCTACGACTGACGAGGTGCGGCTGACGCTGCGCAGCTGGATTGTCTCGTCCATCAGGGCGGTGGTCATGCCGCCCAGCAGCGGCCAACTCATGTGGCGGACAAAATGCTTGGTGTAGACGCGGATGCAGAGCATCAGTAGGAAGCCCTCCACCGTGAACTCCAAAAAGTGGGCCAGCTTGCGGATGGTATGTTCGGACAGAGGACCGAGGTGAACCTTTGCCAGCAGGTCATTGACGTAGGCCATAACGGCCTGGCTGCGGGCCGAGGACACCGTACCGGTCTCCATCGAGTTTCGGAAGATAAATGCGATGCAGGCGATCAGCGCCGCCGTGAAAATCACGCGGAACAAGATCAGCCACGGACTGGTTCTTTGCTTTTCCATAATACTCCTTTAGTGATACAACTCCTCTATGAACCCTCATTATAACACCCGATGGGTGCAAGAGCAAGTATCCCACACAAAAAACGCGCCTTGCCGCCGGAATGGGCAAGACGCCGGAAGGCAGTTATATGGGCGAACCGTGTTCACCCGCGCCGTTTAAAGGCAAGCAGGTGTTTGCGGAAACGCTGGGGGCCGGGCATGCCCGGCCCCCACATGGGTGTCGCAGGACAAACCGCGTTTCACAGTACCGCCGTCAGCGCCAGGGCGTAGAGCGGCAGGATCATGAGCAGCAACTGCAAAACCTGTTTGGCCGCAATGATCGCCAAATCCATAGATGTTCTTTTCCCTCTTATCGGCCGCCTTTTTGCGGCCCACCCACAATATAGGCCCAGATTTGAAAGTTGTCAAGAAAAGAATAATGTGCTATTCTTAAATAAATGTAATATTTGTGGGGGAACTGCCATGAACATACAGATTTTTGGCACAAACAAGAGCTTTGACACGAAAAAAGCCCAGCGCTGGTTTAAAGAACGGTGCATCAAATTCCAGATGGTGGATTTAAAGGAAAAGGGCTTGAGCCGGGGCGAGTTTGACAACGTCTGCCGTGCCGTGGGCGGCTGGGCCAAGCTGGTGGACGACGCAGCCAAGGACAAGGATACACTGGCCTTGCTGCAATGGCTGGACGAGAGCCAGCAGGCCGACAAGCTGTTTGAGAACCAACAGCTTTTACGCCAACCCATTGTACGCAACGGCAAGCAGGCTACGGTGGGTTATTGCCCGGAGGTGTGGGAGAAATGGGAATGAATCTGCCTTAGGTAAAAATCAAATCCGCTTTCCTCTTGACATTTCCCGCACTGTGTTGTACATTATAAAGTACAAATGCAGTGCGAAAGAGTGTACCCGCATCGTACTTTTGCAGCAAGCCGGGGGTTGATGCAAGCCCGGCAAAGCGCGGCGGGTGCTGTCACTTTCAAGCAGGTGCGGTGAGAGGGGGTTGCTCCCCTGCCAGCTGCGCCCGGGGTTGCCGCCGTTATCAGGGCAGGCGGGCTTGCTGGCCTGCCGCAAAGCGGCCTTTTGCAAGGCAACTTGGGTGGTACCGCGACTTGAACTTTTCAGGCCGTCCCATGATACATCATGGGGCGGCCTTTTTGTTTTGCAAAAACACGCCCCGCACATTTTCCAGGAGGTTACAATATGCCGAAAGAACTCGCCAAACAATATGCCCCGCAGGGCACCGAGGACCGCATCTACCAGAACTGGTGCGACAAGGGGTATTTCCATACCCAGATCGACCGCAGCAAAAAACCGTTTACCATCGTCATGCCGCCGCCGAACGTTACCGGCCAGCTGCACATGGGCCACGCCATGGACGAAACCTGGCAGGACATCCTGACCCGCTACAAGCGGATGCAGGGCTACGCCGCCCTGTGGGTGCCCGGCACCGACCATGCCTCCATTGCAACCGAGGCCAAAGTCGTTGCCAAAATGCGCGAGGAGGGTCTGACCAAAGAGATGGTCGGCCGCGACGGCTTTTTGGAGCGTGCCTGGGACTGGAAGAACACCTACGGCAACCGCATCGTCAGCCAGCTGAAAAAGCTGGGCTGCTCCTGCGACTGGCAGCGCGAGCGCTTCACGATGGACGAGGGCTGCTCTGACGCCGTCAAGGAAGTGTTCGTTCGCCTGTACAATGAGGGCTTGATCTACCGCGGAAACCGTATGGTCAACTGGTGCCCCCACTGCAACACCTCTATCTCTGACGCAGAGGTCGAGTACGAGGCCAAGGAGGGCAGCTTCTGGCATCTGCTCTACCCCGTCAAGGAGACCGGCGAAATGCTGGAGCTGGCTACCACCCGCCCCGAGACGATGCTGGGCGATACTGCCGTTGCCATCAACGCCGAGGACCCGCGCTACAAGCACCTGCACGGCTGCCATGTGGTGCTACCGCTGCTGGGCCGTGAAATCCCCATCGTCTGCGACGAGCACGCCGACATGGAAAAGGGCACCGGCGTCGTGAAGATCACCCCCGCCCACGACCCCAACGACTTTGAGGTCGGCAAGCGCCACGACCTGCCGATGATCCGCGTGCTGACCTATGACGGCCACATGACCGGTGCTGCCGACAAGGCCGCCGTCGATGCCGAGAAGGCTGCAGGCCGCGCTGCCGCCGATGAACCGGACGTTCTGGACTGCGGCAAATATGCCGGCATGACCGCGCTGGAAGCCCGCAAGGCCATCTTGGCTGACCTGGAAGCCTGCGGTGCGCTGAAAGAGACCGAGCCGCTGACCCACGACGTGGGCACCTGCTACCGCTGCCACTCTGTCATTGAGCCGATGGTCTCCAAACAGTGGTTCGTCAAGATGGAGCCGCTGGCAAAGCCTGCCATTGAGAGCGTCGAGAAGGGCGAGATCAAGTTCGTGCCCGAGCGCTTCACCAAGAACTACATCAACTGGATGAAGGGCGGCCGCGACTGGTGCATCAGCCGCCAGCTGTGGTGGGGCCACCAGATCCCCGCCTGGTACTGCGACGACTGCGGTGAGACCGTTGTTGCCAAAGAGGCTCCCTGCACCTGCCCCAAGTGCGGCAGCACCAAACTGACCCAGGACCCCGACACGCTGGACACTTGGTTCAGCAGTGCGCTGTGGCCGTTCTCCACCCTGGGCTGGCCCAACGAGAACGCCGAGGATTACAACTACTTCTACCCCACCAACACCCTCGTCACCGGCTACGACATCATCGGCTTCTGGGTTTCCCGCATGATTTTCTCCGGCCTTGCCTACACCGGCAAAGCGCCGTTTGACACGGTGCTCATCCACGGCATTGTCCGTGACAGCCAGGGCCGCAAGATGTCTAAATCTCTGGGCAACGGCATTGACCCGCTGGAAGTCATTGAGCAGTACGGCGCGGACGCTTTGCGCATGATGCTGATCATCGGCTCCACCGCCGGTAACGATATGCGCTACAGCGATGAAAAGGTACTCGCCTGCCGCAACTTTGCCAACAAGCTGTGGAACGCTTCCCGTTTTGTGCAGATGAACCTGCCCGAGGACTTTGAGCCGGGCCTGCCTGCCGAAGACCTGCTGGACATGAGCGACAAGTGGATTTTAAGTGAGCTTGCCAAGGTCGCCGCCGAGGCCACCGCAAACCTCGACAAGTACGAGCTGGGCCTGGCCGCCGAGAAGGTCGAGAACTTCATCTGGGAAGTCTACTGCGACTGGTATATCGAGATCTGCAAGACCCGCCTGAACGGCGAGGACGCAGCTGCCGCCGACGCCGCCCGCAAGGTGCTCGTCTATGTGCTGGACAAGGCGCTGAAGCTGCTGCACCCCTTCATGCCGTTCATTACCGAGGAAATCTATCAGGCCCTGCCTGGCAGCGCCGAGACCATCATGAACGAGAAGTGGCCCGGCGACGAGAACATGAAGGTTTGGGCCGAGGACTGCGCCGACTTTGAGAAACTGATGGACTACATCAAGGCGGTCCGCGCCATGCGCGCCGAGATGAATGTTCACCCGGCCAAAAAGACGAGCATGGTCATTGAGACAGCCAGCCCCGCCGCATTCGAGAAGGGCGGCGCGTATCTGGCCCGTTTTGCCTTTGCCACAGACGTGACGGTCACTGCCAAGTACGAGGGCAGCACCGACGGCATGGTCAACGTGGCGACTCCCGACGCGAAGGGCTTTATCCCGATGATGGAGCTGATTGACCGCGAGAAGGAGCTTGCCCGCCTGAACAAGGAGCTGACGAAGGCCGAGAAGGAGCTGGGGATGTTCACAAACCAGTTGAGCAACCCGAAGTTCGTCGAGAAGGCCCCCGCAAAGCTGGTCGAGGAGACCCGCGCCAAGCTGGCCGCCGCCCAAGAGAAAGCCGCCAAGATCAAGGAGAGCATTGCTGCGCTGGGGTAAGAGTGACCCCAAAGGCTTTCCCTGAGGGGGAAGGCTTTTCAGCCACAAACAAAAAATAACCCCGCCCCGTCAGGAACTGCATCCTGACGGGGCGGGGTTTTCTCGTTACAGCACAAAAATTGCAGGAAAAAAGTTCAAAGCAAATTACTTGCGGCGCTTGCCCTTGGTGGTCTTGCGAGTGTTGGTCTTGGCGACAGCGGTTTTGGCAGCTTCAACGGTCTTTTCGACGACGGGCTTTGCGGCCTCAACAGCCTTCTCAACAACAGGCTCTGCAGCCTTGACAGCCTTCTCGACCACGGGCTTCGCGGCCTTGACAGTCTCCTCGACGACCGGCTTTGCGGTCTCGACAGCCTTCTCAACGACAGGCTCGGCGGCCTTGACGGCCTTCTCGACGGCGGGCTTTGCAGCCTTGACAGCCTTCTCGGCAACCGGCTTAGCGGCCTTAACAGCCTTCTCAACAACAGGCTCGGCAGCCTTGACAGCCTCGGTGGCGGCCTTCTCGGCGGCAGCCTTGGCCTTGACGGCGGAAGCCTTCACACTGGTCTTGGGCTTGCGGGTGACTTCGTTGATGGTCCAGAACTGGTTGTCGCCGTTGACGTCAGCCCAAATCTGCAGCACGGTGCCGTTCTCGGTAGCCATGCCCGGGTCAAGCAGCTTGCCGGCCAGGTTGGACTTGATCTTCACGCGGCCATCGTTGGTCGGCTCAACGACCCACAGCTGGCTGGAAGCCTGTGCGCCCTCCCACTGGTGGACGCGGGTGCCGTCACTGACGCCGCCCATGTCCAGGTCAAGCATCTTTGCGGTGAAACGGTTCTGGATGCGGTAAACTCCGTCGCCTGCTGCGACGAAGTTCCACTGCTGCCACTCGGCGTTGGCGTTGTCCCACAGCTGGATCTTCGCGCCGTTGTCGATGTTATAGTCAGCGACTTCGACGACTTTGCCGTTGGCGGCACTGATGGTGTAGAACTTACCTTCGGTAATAACGGTCTGTGCAATTTTCTTCTTGGGTGCCATAATGGAATCCCCTCCTGTGTATTGTTAAAAATAGCGTATGTAAGGCGGCCTGTTTTCCCTCTGGCCGCGTAGTCAGGCAGCGCATTTTGCGTGTCTACGCATACTATTATAACCAATTTTTCCCTCGCCGTCAACTTTTTGGCGCTGTTGCGGCATTTTGCACAAAAACTACCGGGACAGCAGATGCTATCCCGGCAGTTTTGATTGATTTCAGGCTGTTTTGCGACCTTTTTCGACGGTTTAGCTGTTCTCGGCAAAATTGCCGGTGTACAGGCGATAGTAACGGCCCTTCTGGGCAATCAGCTCGTCGTGGGTGCCGCGCTCGATGATGCGGCCCTGCTCCAACACCATGATGCAGTCCGAGTTGCGCACCGTGGACAGGCGGTGGGCAATGACGAAGGTCGTGCGGCCATACATCAGGCCGTCCATGCCGTCCTGCACGAGCTTTTCGGTGCGGGTGTCGATGGAGGAAGTTGCCTCGTCGAGGATCAGCACCGGCGGGTCCGCGACCGCTGCACGGGCGATGGCAAGCAGCTGGCGCTGACCCTGGCTCAGGTTCGTGCCGTCGCCGGTCAGCATCGTGTTGTAGCCGTCGGGCAGGTGCTTGATGAAGGTATCGGCGTTCGCCAGCTTGGCGGCTGCCATGCACTCTTCATCGGTGGCGGTCAGGCGGCCATAACGGATGTTCTCCATGACCGTGCCGGTGAACAAGTGGGTGTCCTGCAAGACGATGCCCAGCGAGGAACGCAGCGCGTCCTTCTCGATGGATTTGATATCGTGGCCGTCGTACAAGATCTGGCCCTTCTGGATATCGTAGAAGCGGTTGATGAGGTTCGTGATGGTCGTCTTGCCTGCACCGGTGGAGCCGACGAAGGCAATCTTCTGGCCTGGGCGGCCGTACAGGTTGATATCGTGCAGGACGATCTTCTTCTCATCGTAGCCGAAGTCGACATCCTTAAAGACGATATCGCCCTTCAGCTCGGTATACTGGGGCTTGCCGTCAGCGCCGATGTGCTTCCACGCCCACATGCCGGTGGACTCGTTGGTCTCGGTGACGGTGTCGTCAGCGGCGTACTTCGCATGGACAAGGGTGATATCGCCCTCGTTGACTTCCGGCTTTTCATCCAGCAGCGCAAAGATACGCGCACCGCCGGCCAATGCCATGACAACAGAGTTCAGCTGCATGGAGATCTGGCTGATGGGCTGGTTGAACTGGCGGGTCAGCACCAGGAAGCTGGCCAGACCGCCCAGCGACAGGCTGCCGCCAAAGCCGCTGATGACCAGCGCACCGCCGATGATGGCGCAGAGTACGTAGGACAGGTTGCCCAGCTGGCCGTTGACCGGCATTGCCACCAGAGAGTAGGCGTTGGCCTTGTCGGCGCTGTGGAACAGCTCATCGTTGAGTTCATTGAACTCCTTGATGGCGGCTTCCTCGTGGCAGAAAACCTTGACGACCTTCTGGCCGTTCATCATTTCCTCGATATAGCCGTTGACCTTGCCCAGTTCCTGCTGTTGCTTGATGAAGAACTTGCCGGAGTTTCCGGTCAGGTACTTGGTTGCCAACAGCATAACGCCGACCATAGCCAGCGCCAGCAGCGTCAGGGGGATGCTGAGGTAAATCATTGAGAACAGCACACCGATGATGGTGACGATGGTGTTAACGAGCTGCGGCAGACTTTGGCTGATCATCTGGCGCAGGGTGTCGATATCGTTGGTGTAGACCGACATGATATCGCCGTGGGCGTGGGTGTCAAAGTATTTGATGGGCAGCGTCTGCATATGGGTGAACATTTCGTCACGCAGGTCTTTCAGCGTGCCCTGGGTGATTTTTGCCATCAGGCGGTTCTGCACAAATACGGCGCAGATGCCGACGCAGTAGAACGCTGCCACGCGGGCGATGGCGGCGGCCAGGCCGCTGAAATCCGTGCTGCCGGAATTCAGCAGCGGCAGGATGTACCCGTCAATCAGCGTCTGGGAGAACATAACGCCCTGCAGCTGGGCGAACACCGCCAGCAGGATGCAGCAGAGCACCACAATGACCTGTGCCTTATAGCGGCTCATCACATAGGCAAGGATGCGCTTGAACACCTTGCCGGGGTTTTCGACCTTGGGGCGGGGGCCGTTATTGCGCCCGCCGGGGCCGACCTTGACAACTTTTGCCTGCTGTGCCATTATGCCTCCCCTCCCTTCTCGTCAAAATCGCCGGAGCCCTTGGTCTGGCTGTTGTAGACATCCTGGTAAATCGTGTTGTTTTTCAGCAGGTTGGCGGGTGTGTCAAAACCGCTGACTCTGCCGTTATCCAGCACAAGCACCTTGTCCGCATTCTCCACAGAGGAAATGCGCTGGGCAATGATAAAGACCGTCGTGCCGGGGATCTTCTCGGCAAACGAGTGGCGGATCTTCGCGTCGGTCGCGGTATCGACGGCGGAGGTGGAGTCGTCCAGAATCAGGATACGGGGCTTTTTCAGCAGCGCACGGGCAATGCAGAGGCGCTGCTTCTGGCCGCCGGAAACGTTGTTGCCGCCCTGCTCAATGTGGGTCTGGTACTTATCGGGGAAGCGCTCGATAAATTCATCGGCGCAGGCCTGCTTGCAGGCATCTTCAATCTCGGCGTCGGTAGCGTCGGGGTTGCCCCAGCGCAGGTTCTCGGCGATCGTGCCGCTGAACAGCTCGTTCTTCTGCAGCACCATGGCGACGTTGTTGCGCAGCGTCTCCAGATCGTAGCGGCGCACATCGACGCCGCCGATGGTCACGCTGCCCTCGGTCACATCGTACAGACGGGGCAGCAGCTGCACAAGGCTGGACTTGGCCGAGCCGGTACCGCCGATGATGCCGATCGTCTGGCCGGACTGGATATCGAGGTTGATATCCTCCAGCGCCTTCTTTCCATCCTTTTTATAGGCAAAGCTGACGTGGTCGAACTTGACGGAGCCGTCCTTAACTTCCATGATGGGGTCCTCGCCGTTGGTCAGATTGGACTGCTCGTCCAGGACCTCGGCCACGCGCCTGGCGGAGGCCATAGACATCGTGATCATAACAAAGACCATCGAGAGCATCATCAGGCTCATGAGGATGTTCATGCAGTAGCTCAGCATACTCATCAGGTCGCCGGTGGTAAAGGTCGTTGCGCCGGAGCTGACGATGAGCTGTGCGCCGATCCAGGAGATGATCAGGATGCAGCTGTACACGGTCAGCTGCATGAGCGGGGCGTTCCAGGCCAGAATCATTTCCGCACGCATCAGCAGGCGGCGGACGTTCTCGCTGGCTTTCTGGAACTTCTCGCCCTCGAACTTCTCACGCACATAGGCCTTGACCACGCGGATGGCGGAGACGTTCTCCTGCACGCTCTCGTTCAGGTCATCGTACTTGCGGAAAGCCTCGCCAAAATACTTGGTGGCACGGGTCATGATGAACACCAGTGCGCATCCCAGCAGAATGACGGCGATCAAGTAAATGTTGGCCAGCTGGCGGTTGATGGTGTAGGACATGATGAGCGCCACGATCATGCTGGCGGGTGCGCGGATGGACATACGCAGCAGCATCTGGTAGGCATTCTGAATGTTCGTCACATCAGTGGTCATACGGGTGACAAGGCCCGCAGTAGAGTATTTGTCAATGTTGGCAAAGCTGAAAGTCTGGATGTTTTCAAACATCGCACGGCGCAGGTTGCGGGCAAAGCCGGTGGCCGCATGGGAACCGCTGACCGCACCCAGGATGCCGAACAACAGGCCGAACAGCGCAGCCACGATCATCTGAGCGCCGACGGTGTAGATGACCTGCATATTGCCCGGCGTGACACCGTTGTCAATGATGGAGGCCATGAGCTTCGGGATGATCATTTCCATGATGACTTCCGCAATCATAAACAGCGGCGTCAACACAGAGACGAGCCGAATGCCCTTGGTTTCACGTCCGAGTGTTTTTAACAAGTGATATTTCCCCTCTCTTAGTTGGTATTTCCCTCTTCCAGGATGTGCTGCGCGTTGCGCAGGGTTTGTTCCAGCACAGCGCGGGCGACGGCGGCCTGCTGCGGGTCAATGCCCTTCTGCAGGTCACTTTCAAACTGTGCGATGCTGGCTTCAATTTCCGCATGGCAGGCGCGGCCCTTGTCGGTGGCGACAAGCCGTTTCAAGCGGGCGTCCTTCTCGACGGCGCAGCGGGTGATGAAACCGTCCTGCTCCATGCCCTGCAAAAGGGCGGTGACGCTGGAACGGCGAATGTTGAACCACTGTTCAATATCGCGCTGGTAGACATCCCGCCCGTTGCGGTTGGCGCGGACGATGTCGCCAAGCACCATGCCCCGCACACCGGAAAGATCCTGGTTGACGCCGGAAATGCGGGCATCGAGCGCCCTGCGTATGACCCGCGCGCTCTGGTTCAGCAGTGCGCCGAAGTGAACATCGGCACAGCAGCCGCAGTCATTTGGCGATGGTTCGTGCATGATTTCCTCCCTTCCCTGTTGATTTTGCGATAATCAGTTAGATTATTGATTGTTCGCTTTCTAACTGTTCGTTTGCGTACTTTACTAGTATATCACAGGTTTGGGGAATGTCAAGAGGGATTTTTAGGTTGTGTCTGCGGGGCTTTGCGTGTTTGCTATCAGCCGCCGCTTTCCGGCTCCACCCCCAAATACGGCAGCGCCTTTCTCAGTACCTCAGCGCACACCGGGCCGGAGAGTGCCCCGCCGCTGGTGGTCCAGCTGTGGGGTTCATCCAAACAGATCAGCACCGCAATTTTCGGGTCGTCTATGGGCGCGACCGACACGAAGCTTGCAATGCGCGCCCCCTCGTTGGCGCTGTCCAGCTTCTGGCTCGTACCGCTCTTGCCGCCGACACGGTAGCCTTCCAGCGCGGCCTGTTTGCCGGTGCCGCCGGTCACGACGCCCTCCATCAAGCGGCGCATCGTGGCCGAGGTTTCCTCGCTGATGACCCGCCGCTTCACGGTCGGCGCCATTTCCTTTATAATAGTCCCGTCCGGGGCCGTGATTTTCGCCACCACATAGGGCTGCATCAGCTCACCGCCGTTCACCACCGCACAAACCGCTGTGAGCATCTGTAAATAGCTGACCTTGCTGCTCTGCCCAAAGGAACAACTCGCCAGCTCCACCGGGCCCATTTTATCCGCCGTGTAATACTCGCTGCGGCGTATCTCGCCCGGCAGGTCGATACCCGTTGCCTCCCGCAGGCCGAAGGCCGCAAAATAATCGCAGAAACGTTCTTTCCCGAGACGTGCGCCGATTTGGATAAAGCAGGGGTTGCAGCTGACCGCCAGCCCCCGGGCAAATGTCTCGGTGCCGTGGATGTGCCCGTTGGCGCAGCGGAACCGCGTACCTGCGACAGAAATTTTACCCGCGCAGGTAAAATAATCTGTGGCCCTGCACGCACCGGAGTCCAGCGCCGCCGACGCCGTGATGAGCTTGAACACGCTGCCCGGCTCGTACAGGTCGCTGATGGCCTTGTTGCGCCACTGGGCCTGCTGAGCTTTTTGCAGTGCAGCGCTGCGTTCCTCGCCGCTCAAGGCGTTCACAGCGTCGCGGACTTCCTTATTTATAAGAGTGCGCGGCGCATTGGGGTCGTAGTCTGGTTGGCAGGACATGGCCAGTACCGCGCCGGTGTGGACGTCCATCACGATGCCGACGCCCCGCTCGGCGACATGGTGCTCCTCCACGGCGGCGGCCAGGGCACTTTCGAGCCAATGCTGGATGTTCGCGTCGATGGTCAGCGTCAGTGTGTTGCCGGGTACGGCGTCCACCAGCGTTTGGTAGTGGGTGGGCAGGTCGTACCCCCAGGCGTTCTTGGCGGTCAGGATGCGCCCATTCTGCCCGGTCAATTCATCGTTGTAGCGCAGTTCCAGCCCCCACAGGCCCGCGTTGTCCACATCGGTAAAGCCCAGGATGCCGCCCATAAAGTTTCCTTCCGGGTAGACGCGCTTGGTGTCCTGGCGTATCTGCACGCCATCCACGCCGTTGACCGTGCACCAGTCCCGCACGGCATCGGCCATATCTTTATCCACACGGCGGCGCAAAAGGCAGTCGTTGGAGCTGCGCTGGCTGAATTTTGCCAATGTATCGTCATAATCCAGCTTCAAGATCTCGCTCAGCGCCCGGGCAGCGGGTTCAACTTTGTCGTCGGCCATTTCCCGCGGGGCGGCGCGGATGGTCCAGCAGGTCGCGCTGGCGGCCAGCAGCGTGCCGTCGGCGGAGTAAATCTCCCCGCGGGCGGCGGGCAGCGTGGCCCCGCGCAGCTGTTGGTCGGCGGCACGGGCCGCGTAGCCGCCGGGGTCACGCAGCATCAGGATGAACAGCCGCACGACCAGCCCGCCCAGGCACCCCACCGCCAGCACCGCCGCCAAAAGTCGCGTGCGCAGGCGCATTTTTGCGTTTTGCTGCGGCGTAATATGACGCATACGCTCTGCCCCCCTTCCCCATACAATAAGCGTATGAGGCCGCAATGGGCAAAATGACGAATTATCGGCAGTAAATTCTCCGTATTGTCGATTGACCATTTAGACATAAAGGGTGTATACTGTATATAATAGATTTTGACATTTAATTATCAAAGTCAAAAAGAGCATTTTATTTATATAAGGAGGCATAACCCTATGGCTAGATTTACTTTACCTCGTGACCTGTACCACGGCCCCAACGCGCTGGAAGCACTGAAAACGCTGCCCGGCAAACGCGCGATGATTTGCGTCGGTGGCGGCTCGATGAAGCGTTTCGGCTTCCTGGACCGTGCGGAGGCGTACTTAAAAGAGGCCGGCATGGAGGTTGAGCTGTTTGAAGGCATTGAGCCTGACCCGTCGGTCGAGACAGTCATGAAGGGCGCTGCCGCTATGGAAAAATTCCAGCCTGACTGGATCGTCGCGATCGGCGGCGGCTCCCCCATCGATGCCGCCAAGGCCATGTGGATCAAGTACGAGTACCCCGATATCACCTTTGAGGATATGTGCAAGGTGTTCGGCATCCCGCCGCTGCGCCGCAAGGCCCATTTCTGCGCCATTTCTTCCACCTCCGGCACCGCGACCGAGGTCACGGCGTTCTCCATCATCACCGACTACGAGAAGGGTATCAAGTACCCCATCGCCGACTTTGAGATCACCCCCGATGTCGCCATCGTTGACCCAGAGCTGGCCCACACCATGCCTAAGAAACTCGTCGCCCACACCGGTATGGACGCCATGACCCACGCCATCGAGGCTTATGTTTCCACCGCCAACTGCGACTTCACCGACCCGCTGGCCCTGCACGCCATCGAGATGATTCAGGCGGATCTCGTCGGCAGCTACAACGGCGATATGGAAAAGCGCGATGCGATGCACAACGCCCAGTGCCTGGCCGGTATGGCATTCTCGAACGCTTTGCTGGGCATCGTCCACAGCATGGCCCACAAGACCGGCGCGGCCTTTGCTGATTACGGTGCCCACATCATCCACGGCGCAGCCAACGCCATGTACCTGCCCAAGGTCATTGCCTTCAACGCGAAGGATCCGACCGCCAAGGCACGCTATGGCGTTATCGCTGACAAGATGCACCTGGGCGGCGCGAACGACGACGAGAAGGTCGATCTGCTCATCAAATACCTGCGCGGCATGAACGACGATTTGAACATCCCGCACTGCATCGGCCACTACGGCCCCGACTCCTACCCCGCAGAGCAGGGCTTCGTGCCGGAGAATGTCTTCCTTGAGAGACTGCCTGAAATCGCCAAGAACGCGATTGCCGACGCCTGCACTGGTTCCAACCCGCGCCAGCCCAGCCAGGAAGAGATGGAAAAGCTGCTGAAGTGCTGCTACTACGACACCGAGGTCGACTTCTAAACCAGATTTATTCCTAATTTTAACAAGCCCGCAGCAACCTCCAAGCTGCTGTGTTTCCCTGCCCCGGCCGCGTCCCTCTGCGGCCGGGGCCTTGTTTTTTTTGTAAAGTGGGCAATATCCTTGCGATTTGATTTTTCGCCATTTTGGCTGCAAACGCTGCCGTTACAATGTTTTACGCTATATTTTGCACAAGTGTCAAAACGTTGATTTCGTATAAATTTTGCGGTATAATAACGGTAAAATCCAAGAAAAAAAGGAGTAATTTCATGGCAGCCACTGCAAAGCCGCAAGCGCCGCTCTTCACCAAGCGGGCGCTGTTTGCCCTGATCTGGCCCCTGCTGCTGGAGCAGACCCTCAGCGTGACCATGGGCATGGCCGATACACTGATGGTCTCCGGCGTGGGCGAAGCCGCTGTTTCCAGCGTTTCACTGGTGGACAGCCTGAATATTTTGATTATTCAAATTCTGTCTGCTCTGGCCACCGGCGGCGCGGTCATTGCCAGCCAATACCTGGGCCGCAAGGACGAGGAAAATGCCAGCCATAGCGCCGCCCAGCTGTACAGCGTGCTGGGCATTTCCACCATCACGGTGGGCGTTGTCTGTATGCTGCTCTCCCGCCCGATTCTGCGCGGCGTGTTTGGCAGCATCGACGACGACGTCATGCGGTTTGCCCAGCAGTATTTCCTCATCAGCGCGGTGTCGTATCCCTTCATCGGGCTGTACAACGGCGGCGCGGCGCTGTTCCGGGCGCAGGGCAACAGCCGTATCAGTATGCTGGCAAGCCTGGTCATGAACATCATCAACATCGCAGGCAACGCCATTTTAATTTACGGTTTCCGCATGGGTGTTATCGGCGCGGCGCTGGCAACACTGATTGGCCGCGTGTTCGCCGCCGTGTTCATCCTGTGGCAGAACCAGAATATGCACAACCCGCTGCGGGTCCAGCACTTCGCCGACCTGCGCCCCCGGCGCGAGCCGATCATGAAAGTGCTGTCCATCGGTATCCCCTCGGGGCTTGAAAATGGAATGTTCCAGATCGGCAAGCTCTGCGTCAGCAGCCTGACGTCCACCCTGGGCACCTCGGCCATTGCGGCCAACGCAGTGGCGAACTCCGTTTCGACGCTGGCGAACATTCCCGGCGCGACGATAAGCCTGGCGATGATTCCAGTCATCGGCCGATGTCTGGGTGCGGGCGAGAAAAAGCAGGCTCAGCGCTACACCATGACCCTGATGGGCGTTGCCATGACCGGCCTGGCGCTGTCCAACCTGGCGCTGTTCATCCTAATGCCCGAGGTCGTGACCTGGTTCAGCCTCTCGACCGAGGCCTCGACGATGTGTACCCATGTGGTCCACTGGTTCAATCTGTTCAGCGTGTTCTTCTGGGCGACGAGCTTTACCCTGCCCAACGCCCTGCGCGCGGGCGGCGATGCCAAGTACACGATGACGGTCAGCATCATCAGTATGTGGCTGTTCCGCGTGATTTTGAGCTATGTTTTCGTCTTGCAGTTCCACATGGGCCTGACCGGCGTCTGGTTCGGTATGTTCATCGACTGGATCTGCCGCAGCCTGTGCTTCGGCGTGCGGTTCTTCCGTGGGAAGTGGATGGAACATAAGGTGATATAAGCCACAAAAAATCTCCCTGCCCGGCGTGGACAGGGAGATTTTTATTTCATAAGGGTGAAACCTTACTCCACCATATACTCAAAATCAATGCGGCCCAGCGCCACATCGGCGGCGGCGACCTGAATCTTCATGGAGGAACCCAGCATCCAGCTTTTGCCGGTCAAGGGGTCCAGCATACTCACGCCGTCGATGACCTGCGGCTCGCCCTTGCAGAGCTGGGCGGCGGGCACAAAGCCCTCGACCGTATTGTCCAGTTCGACAAAAACGCCGCGCGGGGTGATGCCCGCCACCGTGCCAGTGTAGACCTCGCCCAGATGGCTGTGCATATACTCGGCCTTGTACAGATCCTCGACGTCGCGCTCGATACGCACGGCGGCGACTTCCTGCTTGCTGGACTTCTCGCTGGCCTGCTGGGCAAACTCATTAAAGTCCTTTTGCAGCTGGCTGGCCGATGCGCCGGTGAGCATTTCGCTCAGAATGCGATGGATGGCCAAATCCGGGTAACGGCGGATGGGGCTGGTAAAGTGGGCGTAGTCCGCCAGCACCAGGCCGTAGTGGCCCAGGGGCTGTGGGGCGTAGCGGGCCTTCTGCATACTGCGCAGGATACCAGTGTGCACAGGGATTTGAATGGGCTGGTCGCGGGTCTCGTCCAGCAGGGCGGCCAGTTCCAGCTGCGTCGGGATGGGGTTCTTGAACTTGGCGTTCAGGCCGCAGGCCAGCAGTGTGGCGGACAGCTTTTCCATCTTCTCGGCATCGGGAGCCTCGTGTACACGGTAGACAAAGGGCACCTTGTTGGTGCGGCCCGCGTTGGCGGCGCACTGGTTCGCCAGCAGCATGAACTCCTCGATCATGCACTCGGAGGTGCCGCGGTCGCGCTTGACGATGTCCACACAGCGGCCGTTCTCGTCCATGACAAGCTTTGCCTCGTTGGACTCGATGTCCATGCCGCCGCGGGCCTTGCGCAGCACAAGGCGCTTGCGGTACAGCTCGTCCATGACGGGCAACTGGTCCAGCACGGCGGCGTACTTGGTCTGCAAGTCGGTCAGGTCCGCACCCTCTTCCGGCTCAAGCAGGGCGTTGATTTCTTTATACACACCCTTGACGCGGCTGCAAATCACACTCTTGACGAACTTGTAGCTGCGGATTTCGCCGTTCTCGTCCAGACGCATCAGGCAGGAAAACGCCAGACGGTCCTCGCCCTCGTTCAGCGAGCAGATACCGTTGGACAGCTGGGTCGGCAGCATCGGGATGACCTTGTCGGCGTAGTAAATGCTCGTCGCGCGCTCAAAGGCTTCCTCGTCCAGGGCGGAACCGGGGCGCACATAATGGCTGACGTCGGCAATGTGGACGCCCAGCTCGTAGCCGTCGTCCAGCTTTTGCAGGCTGATGGCATCGTCGATGTCCTTCGTCTCAGCGGAGTCGATGGTGAAGATGGGGATGCCGCGCAGGTCCAGCCGCTTTGCGGCCTCGGTCGGGTCAATCGTGGCGTCGTCATAGGCGTGGGCCTCTTCCAGCACCTCGGGCGGGAACTCGAGCCGGACGTTGCGGCCGTACAGAATGGCCTTGGCGCACTCGGAGGCGTAGTCGGAGGAGCCGAACTTCTCGACAACGGCGGCGCGGTGGTCGCTGTGGCGGTTGCCGCGGTGGGTAATGAGGAAACCGACCTTGTCGCCCAAGTGGACGCCCTCGCTCCCCTGTTTCGCCAGCAGGAACTTCACATCGCGGCAGCCGTCCGGCTCAACGGCCAGGCGGCCATCCTCAGACAGGCAGACCGTACCGGCAAAGCGGTTGTTGGGCACGGTGACTTCGACGACCTCACCCTCAGAGGAACCCTCCACGCGGGGATGGTCGAACAGCTTGACGTTGATCTTGTCCTGGGGCATCGCGCCGTGCAGCGCGCGGCCCGGGATGAAGATATCGCCTTCGCCGTCGTCGCGGCTGGCAAAGCCGAAGCGGGCCGCCAGCTTGACCAGCGTGCAGGGGATGGTCTCGGGGGCATTGGCATTCACATAGGTGGCAAAACCCGGGGCATAGGTGCCGTTGCGCATCGACAGCTCGCCGGTGGCGACCATGGCGGACACGCTGGTGCGCAGGCGGGAATTATCCACCTGCAAATTGTTCTGCAGCTCGCGCAGCGTCATGGGGCGGCGCTTGACGGCGTTTAAAATGTTTTTCTGTAACGGTGTCATGTGTACTCCTTTAATTTACGTCGCACCGTCGTCCGGCGGTGCCCTACCAGTTTGACTTCTTTATATACTTTCACAAAAAACGGCCCGCCGGGGCGCTGCCTGCAAAGGCCTAAAGCGCTTGGCGGACCCTTTTGTTTTGTGCTTACCCTGCCAAAATCACAGGCGTGCGCTGAGGACGCAGACGACCAGCGTGACGACAAAGAAAACCATGCCGCAGACCTTGGTCAGCTTGGCCAGCTTGGCGTCCACGCCGCGCTCACGGCCAGCAGCCATCGTGGCGGAGCTTTCGCCCATGATCGCGCCAGACAGACCCTGGCCCTTCTGCTCCTGAGCGAGGGTAAAGACGATGATCAAAACGGACACGACGACGAGGACGACGCCGAGAGCGATCTCATACCAGTTCATTGATTAGCACTCCTTCTATTTCTATCCACGCCGCCATGACGTGAAAAGTTTCATGCACCGTACAGTATAGCATAGATTTCTGTACGATGCAAGCGCTTTTTCACGTTTTGTGCGTAAAATCAGTTTTGCAGCGCAATTTGTTCGCCCTGCACCAGTGGGTAGCGGGTCAGCTTGGTGCTGTCCAGGTTTTCCCGGTGCATATCCACAGCGGTGATCTGGTGGTTGCCATAGGTCGTGTAGTAATAAATGCCTTTGTCGGCGTTGCAGCAGCTGGTGTAGAGCGTGATCTCATACTTGCCGCCGTCCAGCTCACAGCAGCCGCGCTGCTGTTCGACCGAGTGCAGGATGTGGAAGAACTGGTTGACACTCTCGGCCTCGCCGCTGCCGGATTTGGCGTTCATACGCACAAAGGCCGCACGGACAAAGCGGGATTGGCTGGACAGGTCGCCCGGCAGGCCCAGCCCGCCAAGGCCGCGGCTGTACGCGGTCAGGTCCAGTCCCTCGGCAAAGGTACTGGCGGGGGTGCGGGGCGACAGGGCGCGGTAGTTGTTCAGCGCAAAAAGCTGCTGCGGGAACGGCGGATTGTTTGTCAGCACGCCCACCGGGTCATCATAAATGTGCAGGCCGTCGGCGGTGGATTCCACCACGATGCTGCCGGTCTTGTCGGCAATCAGCCAATGCAGCTGGGCCAGGGGCAGCTGGTCACTGAATGGAATATTGACGATGTTTGTCTTTTCCAGCAGCGTGCGGGCCTCGGCCAGGGTGGCGCAGCTGCCCAGCAGCCAGGGGATCAATTCAAACTGTGTGACGTTGTTTTTACCCTCAGCCGCCGGATGGTAGACCGCGTTGCCCACAAAGTTCAGCCCCGCAATTCCGAGGCCCTTCTCATTGACAGCGTCGTAATACAGCGGGTACTCCCCCGCCACGTAGGCCATGCCGATCATGGCGTATTTCGTGCGGAAATTCCCCATGCAGCGCAGGGCAAACGGATAGGCACGCGGCGTGACCGTGACCTCGTCGCCGTAGGAAAATTCATAGTCCAGATTGCGGCCAAAGTAGAAATCTTCGGTTTTATACGTTGCAGCGGTACACATGGCAAGCGCTCCTTTTTATAAAAAATGTAGTATGTTTCTTATGTTGAGATGTAGGGGCGAACATTGTTCGCCCGCAGCACACGACGGCATCCGCAAAGTCCCGCGGTCGCACGCTGTGCGCCCCTACACATTTGGCGAGTCAATGCAACTAGTGTACCACGCCAGCAAGGAATAATCCACCGGGAAATTGTAAACAAATGGCGGCGGGGGTGTTTCCTGCCGCCATTTGGCTGTATATTACTGTTTTGCTTTTTTGGATGCCGCCATACCCAGGTATGCGCCGCCGCTCAACAGGAGCAGCGCGAACAGCAGCGTGACACTGCTGTTATCCCCAGTCTGGGGAATCGTGGGCACTGCCTTCGGGGTGGGCGCGGGGGTAGCCGCCGCCGTCGGCTGCGGGGTGGCCGTTGCCTGCACCGTAGCAGCGGGCTGTTCTGTGGGCGCAGGGGTCGGGATTGCCGTTCGATTTGCCGTCAGAAACTTTTCCTCATTTCCGCAGTATTTTAAGCATTTTTAACTATATACCCCTATCCAAAATTTGTCAAGAAACGCACAGAAATCAAACATCCGCGCAAAAATCGTACAAAAAAGCGCACCGGCTTACCGCCGATGCGCTTGCAGACTATGCTATAAAATCAGTTTTTCTTCTCTTCTTCCTGCTTGGCGGCCTCGTGTGTCTTGTAGGCAATGCCCAGTTCACGCACGGCGACAATCAGAATCGCAACGACCAGGAAGATGGCGGCCATCGTGAGGGCGGAAGCTGCCGCACCTGCGGCCTCGCTCTTCTCCTTTTTGCCCTCGCTGGCCGGGGAAACGATGCTGATGGTGGCGTAGTTGGTAGCACTGTCCATCGCCTTGATGCCGGTATCCACGATGGTCTCGCAGATGCTCTGGCAGCGCTCTGCATCGTCATCGGTCACAGAAACATAAATCGTCTGCGTACCGTCCGGGACATACACACTGATATTCTCGCGCAGATCATCCATCTTGGTGTTGACGGCGTCCGCGTTCTCCACATCGATATCCTCGCTGTCCAGCGCGTACTGCTTGGCGATGGGCGCAATGACGGAGTCACTGGAAACGATTTGCGAGAAGGAGTTTGCCAGCATACTGATCTTGGAGGACTCGTTCATATCGTTACTGGTGTCGATCACATCACGGTTCAGGTCAACGAACAGCAACGCCGTGGAGGTATATTTCTCTTCCTTAAATACCTTGGCCCTGACAAAGCCGACCACAACGCCGAGCACAAAGAACACCAGCAGCAGCGCAATGTAGCGCTTTGCAATCAGCAGGCCTTTTTTGCAAAGGGTGATGATGTCATAAATGTCCATTTCATCGTCATCGTCGTTCTCATAGCGGACGTAGACGTAGTTGCGGTCGGTCAGCTTCTCCTGGGCGGCGTCCTTGCGGTTCATTTCCTCTGCCATAAACTCTATGTCCTTTCCGTGTTGTGTGCATACGAATATAGTTTATAATAACACATTTCCCGACAAAAATCAACCGTGTTCGGCCAATCACTACTTGATTTTTGGCAGAGAAATCGATATAATAATAAAGTATCCGTATATCTCTGGGGAAATGTCTCAGTAGCGCAGCCGGATAGAGCACACACCTTCTAAGCGGTTGTTCAATCCTCACTATTTACAATTTCATTTGATATACGCGCCAATAGCTCAGCTGGATAGAGCGTCCCCCTCCTAAGGGGAAGGCCGGGGGTTCGAATCCCTTTTGGCGCGCCAGATAATAACGCCGAAAGCCTTTGTTTTCAAGGGTTTTCGGCTTTTTTATTGAGCAGTAAAAGAAAAAATAATCAAGCTTCACTTGGAGAGGTTTTTCTCTTTTATTGCTGCAAGGTGTTCTTCTCGTACAGGGCGATAGCAAACTCAAGCATCCATTTTCCGGCTGAATCAGAAGCCACTTCCTCAAAGCGTTCTAAAAACAGCAGAAAAAATTCTGATTTTTCTCAAGAAAACGGCCCACTCCCCTGCCACAATTCAGAATTTTGCGGGAAAATGAGGCAATAAAAAAGGATCCACAACCTAAGTTGCGGATCCTTTTGGTGGGAGCTGGTGGATTCGAACCACCGAAGCATTAAGCAGCAGATTTACAGTCTGTCCCCATTGGCCACTCGGGAAAGCTCCCATATTCTGTTTTGTGTCTGCCGCGTCTCCCGGCGACGTATGTTATTATAGCAAAGCAGATTCTAAATTGCAAGCCCTTTTTTAAATTTTTTTGCAATTTTTTCAAAAAAGTTTGTTTCCGTCGCAGCATCGTGTAAAAACTTTTCTTGACATCCGGTTTGGGTTAGCGTACATTTATAATATAGTATAAATACAGCATTGGGAGGTTTTACTATGGCGATTCGTGTTGGTATCCTTACTTCCGGCGGCGACTGCCCCGGCCTGAACGCCACCCTGCGCGGTGTGGCAAAGGCCCTGTACCACCGCATGGGCGACAAAGTCGAGATCGTCGGCATCATGAACGGCTACGACGGCCTGATCAACGGCAACTACCGCGAGATGTCCCCCGACGAGTTCTCCGGCATCCTGACCGTGGGCGGCACCATCCTGGGCACCAAGCGCACCCCCTTTAAAAAGATGCGCGTGGTCGAAGACGACAAGGTGGACAAGGTCGCCGCGATGAAGAAAAACTACCGCGCCGCCAAGCTGGACTGCCTGCTCTGCCTGGGCGGCAACGGCACCCACAAGACCGCGAACCTGCTCAGCCAGGAAGGGCTGAACATCATCGGCCTGCCTAAGACCATCGACAACGACATCTACGGCACCGACGTCACCTTCGGCTTCCACACTGCCGTGGACATTGCCACCGAGGTCATCGACCGCATCCACACCACGGCGGGCAGCCACAGCCGCGTGATGTGCATTGAGATCATGGGCAACAAGGCCGGCTGGCTGACGCTCTACGCCGGCATTGCGGGCGGCGCGGATATCATACTGCTGCCCGAGCTGCCCTACGATATCAAGAAGGTCGCCGCCGCAGTCGAAAACCGTGCCAAGGCGGGCAAGAACTTTTCGATTTTGGCCGTGGCCGAGGGTGCGTTCTCGGTGGAAGAGGCCAAGATGAAGCGTAAGGAGTGGACCGCCAAGCGTGCCGAGGCCGGTTACACCACCGCCACCGCCCGCATTGCAAAGCAGGTGGAGGAGCTGACCGGTGCCGAGACCCGCATCTGCGTACCCGGCCACATGCAGCGCGGCGGCAGCCCCAGCGCCTACGACCGCGTGCTGGCGACCCAGTTTGGCTCCTACGCGGCCGGGCTGGTGGCGGACGAGCACTACGGCGTGACCGTCGCCATGGTCAACCGCCACGTCACCGCCAACCCGCTGGCCGACATTGCCGGTAAGACCCGCGGCGTGCCCGGCGACTGCGATATGCTGAACGTCGCCCGCGCTATGGGCATTAGCCTGGGCTGATTTTTCCGCAAAATATCCAATCCCCGCTCCCCTGCCGCCCGCGGCACAGGGAGTGGGGATTTTTTATGTCGGCATTTGTAAGTTGTAGGCGCAGCTGCGGGAAGGCTGCAGGCCGGGCATGCCCGGCCCCTACGACACAACAAGGCCGCCTCGTTTTCAGGGGCGGCCTTGCGTATTTCTCAACTTATTCTTCCACGTACTCTTTCTTCAGCAGGCTCAAAATCAGCGCGCCCACCGCCGAACCGACGGCCAGGGCGACGACGTAGAGCAGGGCATGATCCACGACCGGGAACACGAAGATACCGCCGTGGGGTGCGCGCAGGGCGCAGCCGAACACCATCGAGAGCGAACCGGCCAGCGCCGAGCCGATGATGCAACTGGGCAGCACGCGCAGTGGGTCTGCGGCCGCATAGGGGATCGCTCCCTCGGAGACAAAGCAGAGACCCATGACATAGTTGACAATGCCGTTGCGGCGCTCGTCGGGGCTCCACTTTTTGGGGCAGAAGGTGGTGGACAGCGCGATGGCGATGGGCGGGACCATGCCGCCGACCATAACAGCCGCCATGACCTCGTAGTTGCCGGCAGCCAGCGCCGCCGTGCCGAACACATAAGCCGCCTTGTTGAAAGGGCCGCCCATGTCAATGCTCATCATACCCGCGACGATTGCGCCCAGCATCACCTTGGACGTGTCGCCCATGGCGTTCAACCAGTCGGTCATGGCCGTGTTGATGATGCCCATGACCGGGTTGATGCCGCACATGACCAGACCAGTGACGAGGATGCCGCCCAAGGGGTAAATCAGCATCGGGCGGATGCCGTTCAGGCTGGCAGGCAGCTTCTCGGTGATTTTCTTGAGGAACTGCACAATGTAGCCCGCGGCGAAACCGGCCAGCAGCGCCGCCAGAAAACCGCCGGAAATTCCGGTGGTGTCACCGCTGGCAAGGCCCGCAAAGTTCGTGCCGTTCATGGCCAGCACGCCGCCCGCAAAGCCGACGGCCAGGCCCGGGCGGTCCGCAATGGACATGGCGATAAAGCCTGCCAGAATCGGCAGCATATAGCCGAACGCCGCGTTGCCCACGGTCTTGAAGAAGGCCGCCACCGGCGTGTTCATGCCAAAGTTGGAAGGGTTAATGGTGTAATCGTCCAGCAAAAATGCCAGCGCGATCATGATGCCGCCGCCCACAACGAAGGGCAGCATATGCGATACACCGTTCATCAGGTGCTTGTACAGGCTGTGACCAAGGCTGTCGCTCGCACCGCCTGTGCTCTGCTGGGCCTTGGCCCCGGCCTCGGCGCGGTAGATGGGCGCTTCGCCGTGGGCAATTTTCTTGATAAGCTCCTCCGGTTTGTGGATGCCGTCATCCACGCGGGCAAAAATGACCGGCTTGCCGTCAAAGCGGGCCGTCTCGACATTCTTGTCCGCCGCAATGATGATGCCGTCGCAGGCGGCGATTTCCTCGGGCGTCAGCACGTTTTTCGCGCCGTCGGAACCGTTCGTTTCAACTTTCGTGGGCAGACCCAGCTTGTCCCCCATCTTGGTCAGGGCCTCGGCGGCCATGTAGGTGTGGGCAATGCCGTTGGGGCAGGCTGTGACGGCCAGCACGCGGTAGCCGCTCTGGGGGATTTCCTGCTGGGTAAAGCTTTCCTCGCCGAACTGGGCATCCTCCTGCGCGTCGATGGCGTCCAAAAATTCAGCGGGCGTCTTGGCGGCACGAAGCTTTTCGACAAAGTCGTCGTTCATCAGCATCTGCATCATGCGGGCCAGCATATCAATGTGCAGGCTGCCGTTTTCCGGCGCGGCAATGGCAAACAGCAGGTCGGTCTTGCCGTCGTCGTCAGGGTTGTACTGCACCGGGGCGCTCAAACGCAGGGCGGCCAGACTGGGGCGAGTCACGCAGGCCGTGCGGGCGTGGGGAACCGTGATGCCGTTGTCCACATAGGTGGAGGCTTCGGCTTCGCGGGCGTAGAGGGCCTTTTTGTAGGCGTCCTTGTCGGTGATGTTGCCGTGGGTGGCCTGCAGCTCCACGAGCTTGTCAAGGATAGCGGCCTGGTCGGGTGCCGCAACATCCAGCGCGATGGACTGCGCAGTGAACAGTTCCGTGATACGCATACGATTTGTCTCCTTCGTTTGTTTCTATTGAGGTGTAGGGGCCGGGCATACCCGGCCCTCGGCTTTATGGGAAACACGCATTTATGGCTAAGTTGCGGGCCGCACGTCTTTGCAGGGGCGGATACTTGCATCGGCCCCTGCAAGTCACGGTCTACTCACATCGTCTTGAGCAGCTTATCAATATCCGCCTTTTTCGCCAGTCCCAGGCTGAACGCGGTGGCACTGCCGCAGGCGGTGCCGAGCTTGAGGGCTGCGGCGTAGTCACCGCCGCTCTGCTGATAACCGGCCACAAAACCGGCCACCATGCTGTCCCCCGCACCGACGCTGTTGACGACCTTGCCCTTCGGGCAGCCGATGCGGTGTACGCCGCCCTGCTCGTCCAGCAGCAGCGCACCGTCGCCCGCCATGCTGACCAGCACGTTGCGCGCGCCCTTCGCCTGCATCATCCTGGCGGCGGTGACGATCTCGTTATCGTTCGTCAGTTTTACGCCGGCGATCTCGCTCAGTTCGTGGTTGTTCGGCTTGATGAGGAACGGCTTATACCGCAGCACATTCACCAGCAAATCGCGGGTGGCGTCCACGACGGCACGGATGTCGCGGCCTTCCAGCCGGGCCAGGATGCGCTCATAGGTCGTCTGCGCCAGGCTGGCCGGGATGCTGCCCGCCAGAATCAGGATATCGCCCTTTTGCAGGCGATCGAGCTTTTCTTCCAACGCCTGCATGGCGCTTTCAGGGATGTCGGGGCCTGCGCCGTTCAGCTCGGTCTCCTGCCCGGCCTTGATCTTGACGTTGATGCGGGTCATGCCGTGGTCGAGGTGGACGAAGTCGGTTTTCAGCCCCTGGGCGACCAGGCCGCGCTCCAGCCACGCACCGGTCTCCCCTGCCACAAAGCCAAGGGCCACGCTCTCGCACCCCAGCTGCGCCAGCACACCGGACACGTTGATGCCCTTGCCGCCCAGCACGCAGTCTTCGCCTTTGGCGCGGTTCACGTCGCCGACGGCCAGCTCACGGTCCAGCCGCACCACGTAATCGATGGCCGGATTGAAGGTCACTGTGTAAATCATAATTCCGTCTCCTTTACCAGTGTCAGCTGCTTGTATTTCGGTTCGGGGCAGCGGTTCGTCAGAATCGCGCAGCCGTAAAGTTCGCTGATGACCGCCGGGTAGACCCGCCCGAACTTGGAGTCATCCACGAGGAACCAGGTTTCCCGCGCACGGCGGGAGGCCATGGCCTTGACGGCGGCCTCCTCGGGGTCAGGGGTCGTGAAGCCTACGCCCAGCGCCACGCCGTTGGCCCCCAGAAAGGCCTTCGTGAAGTTGAACTGCTGTAAACTCGTCAGTGCCGCCGCGCCGATGATGGCCTCGGTCTTGGGGCGCAGCAGGCCGCCGGGCACGCAGACGTTGCAGCTTTTTTGCGCCAGCAGCCGCGCGTGGGCGATGCCGTTGGTGACGTAGTGGGCGTCCAGCGCGGGGCCGCTGAGGGCGCGGACCATAGCCAGCGTGGTGGAGCCTGCGTCGATGTAGACGAAATCCCCGGCGCGGACAAGGTCGGCTGCCGCCTGAGCGATGCTGCGCTTTTGGCCAACAGCCAGCGTTTCCTTTGCGGCCATCGTCGGCTCGTCAGCCAGGAATTGGCCGTCCGGCAGTGTTGCGCCGCCGTGGACCTTGTTCAGGCGGCCCTGCCGGTCAAGTTCGGTCAGATCTCGGCGGATCGTGGACTCGCTGGCGTTCAGCGCCTCGCAAAGCTCCTGCACGGTGGCGGTGCGTTTCTCCGCCAGCAGGTTTAAAATCAAGGCAAAGCGTTCTTCGGCTAACATGGGGTGTTGCTCCTTTCCCGGTCATTGCTTGACCGTTTTTGGCGATTTGTGATGTTTTATGATTGGCTGTATCTGTATTATAGCAGATTATCCGTCAAAATCAATCATTTTCAGTCATTTTCAATCGCCAAAAATCACGTGATAATTTTGTGCAGGATGTACAAAATAAAAAAGGCTTTCCCCAAGGGAGAAGCCTTTTTAAGTTGTATGTCAAATAAACTTCCCCGTCCTGCTCTCGGGGATTGCTTTAATCTCCGCAGGCGTCCCGGCCGCCACGACGCAGCCGCCCTCTTCCCCGCCGCCGGGGCCCATATCAATGATATAATCTGCGCTGCGGATGACATCCAGGTCGTGCTCAATGACAATGACCGTCGCGCCGTTCTCAATCAGCGTGCGGAACACCCCCAGCAGGGTGCGCACGTCCAGCGGGTGCAGGCCGATGGTCGGCTCGTCAAAGACGAACACCGTGTCGCCCTGGGCCTTGCCCATCTCGCTGGCCAATTTCAGCCGCTGGGCCTCGCCGCCGGAAAGGCTCGGCGTTTCCTCGCCCAGGGTCAGGTAGCCAAGGCCCAAGTCTTGCAACACTTTTAAACGCTGTGTCACCAATTTCAAGTCTGTGCAAGCCGTCAGCGCCGTGTTGATGTCCATATCCATCAGCTCGGGCAGTGTGTAGGCCCCACCATGCTTATTCTCGTGGTGGACGGCGTCGGCCTCCGGCGCATAGCGGGAACCGCGGCAGGCCGTGCAGGGGATCTCCACGTCGGGCAAAAACTGCACGTCCAGGCTGATGGTGCCTGTGCCGTCGCAGACCGGGCAGCGCAGCTTGCCCGTGTTGTAGGAGAAATCGCCCGCCTTGTACCCCAGCCGCTTGGCGTCCGGCGTGCGGGCAAAGACCTTACGCAGCTCGTCGTGGACATTGGCGTAGGTCGCCACGGTGGAGCGGACGTTGATGCCGATAGGCGTTGCATCGATGAGCTTTACCTGCCCGATACCCACGGCCTGCACGTCTTTGACGTGGGCAGGCAGGGCCGCGCCGCTGGTTTTGGCCGCCAGCGCCGGGACAAGGCTTTCCAAAATCAACGTTGTCTTGCCCGACCCGGACACGCCGGTCACGACGGTCAGGCGGCCTTTCGGGATATCTACTTCCAGCGGCTTGACCGTGTGGATGGCGCCGGTGGAAAGGTGGATGCGCCCCTCGGCAAACAGTTCCTCGGCGGGGCAGTTTTGGGGCGTCACGCTCCCCTGCCCGCCCAAAAACGGCCCGATCTGTGACGCGGCGTTGGCAGTCAGCTCTGGCACGGTGCCCTGGGCAATGATACGCCCGCCGCCTGCACCGGCCTCGGGGCCCATCTCGATGATGTAGTCCGATTCTGCCAACACCTGGGTGTCGTGGTCGACAAGGACGACCGAGTTGCCGTCGGCAATCAGGTCGTGCATGACGCCGTTCAGGCCGACGATGTTCGAGGGGTGCAGCCCGATGGATGGCTCATCCAGCACGTACAGCACGCCGGTGGTGCGGTTGCGAACGGCGCGGGCCAGCTGCATACGCTGGCGTTCCCCGGTGGAGAGCGTCGCGGACGCGCGGTCCAGCGTCAGGTAGCCCAGCCCCAAATCCAGCAGCCGCTTCGCGCCGACGCGGAAGGACTCGCAGATGCTCTCGGCCATGGGGCGCATTTCGGGCGGCAGGCTGGCGGGTACGCCGTCCACCCAGTCGCACAGGGCGGTCAGCGTCATTTTGCAGGCCTCGTCCAGGCCGATGCCCCGCAGTTTTGGCGCACGAGCGGCCTCCGACAGGCGCGAGCCGCCGCAGTCGGGGCAGGTGTCCACCCGCAGGAATTTCTCCACCCGCTTCATGCCCTTCTCGTCCTTGACTTTGGCGAGGGCGTTCTCAACGGTGTAGACGGCGTTAAAGTAGGTAAAGTCCAGCTCGCCCGCCTCGGGGGTGCTTTTTGCCTTGTAGAAGATGTGCTTTTTCTCTGCCGAACCGTTAAAAACAATGTCTTTCTCTTTGTCTGTCAGTTCACGGAACGGTACGTCTGTGCGCACCCCCATGGCGCGGCAGACATCGGTCATCAGGCTCCACATCAGGCTGTTCCACGGTGCGACGGCCCCCTCGTCGATGGTCAGGGAATCGTCAGGCACAAGGGTGGCCCGGTCCACGGTGCGCACCATGCCGGTGCCATCACAGGTGCGGCAAGCGCCCTGGCTGTTGAAGGCCAGTTCCTCTGCCGACGGCGCACGGACGCGCGCGCCGCACTCCGGGCAGTAAATCGGCTGCTCGGCAGCAACGTTCAGCGTCGGCGGGATGTAATGGCCGTTCGGGCAGCGGTGGCTCGCCAGGCGGGAGAACATCAGGCGCAGACTGTTCAAGAGTTCCGTTCCGGTGCCGAAGGTGCTGCGGATGCCGGGCACACCGGGCCGCTGGTGCAGCGCCAGCGCGGCAGGCACGTAGAGAACTTCATCGACCTGGGCCTTGGCGGCCTGGGTCATGCGGCGGCGGGTGTAGGTGGACAGGGCATCCAGGTAGCGTCGCGAACCCTCGGCGTAGAGCACGCCCAGTGCCAGCGACGACTTGCCCGACCCGGACACGCCCGCAATGCCGACGATTTTATTCAGCGGCACATCGACGTCGATGTTTTTTAAGTTATGCACCCGCGCCCCGCGGATTTGGATAGCGTTTATCATGGGATTCCTCGTTCTGCAAATTGTAGGGGCGGCCATTGGCCGCCCGCTGGCGAGCAATGCTCGCCCCTACACGAATAGTTCAACCACAAACACCAGCACACAGCAGATCACCGATACCGGGAACAGCCCTGCGCCGCACCAGGCGGCGAGGATGCCTGCCACCAGTGCCGCCGCGCCGGAAATGGGCGTCTGGGTCGCCTCAATGATGGCCGGGAAGGTCATGACCGCCAGCGTCACATAAGGCACGTAGTACAAGAACGACTGGATGAACGGGTTCTTGATGGGCTTGCGGATCAGCGTCAGCGGCAAAATACGGATGGTGTAGGACACCGCGAACATGACCGCTATATAAATGTAGTTATTCATGATCTGCCACCTGCTTGACCGGGAACAGCACCGCAGCTGCCGCCGAGATGACCACCGTTAAAATAATGGTCCGCGTGCCGCCGGACAATGCTGAGATTCCGGGCAGATACTCACAGGCGAAGCTCAGCACAAAGCTGATGACCACCAGCGCTGCCACAATGCGGTTTTTGCGGGCCGGCGGGATGATGATAGCCAAAAACATACCGTACAGCGCCACGCTCAGCGCACTGACGATGCGCAGCGGCAGCGCATTGCCCGCCATGATGCCCAGCGCCGTGCCGATCGCCCATGCGGGCGCGGCCAGCAGGATCGCGCCGTAGGTGTAGTAGGGGTTCAAGTACCCGGGCCGCGCGATGGTAATGCCGAACAGCTCGTCGGTCACATCATACCCGATAAGCAGCCGATGAAAGAACAGCGTCGCGGGCGAGAACCGCTGGGCCAGGGCGCAGCTCATCAAGAGATACCGCGCATTGGCAATGAGGGTGATGACGGCGACCTCCCAGTAGGTGGCCCCGGCCGCGATCAGCGTAAAGGCTGCGTACTCTCCCGCCGAAGCGTTATTGAGGATACTGGCTAAAAAGCCCTGCACCGGGGTCAGCCCCGCATTGCGTGCCGCAATGCCCAGCGAGAACGCAACGGCAAAATACCCCAAGGCAATGGGGAACCCGTCTCGCATACCGTCACAGAACACCCTGCGGCTGAATTTTGTAGATTGTTCCATATTCCCGTAACTTCCTTTCACCGCGTTTTATTATAACGCAGATGCGCAGGAAAAGAAAGAGGGCGGGCCGGATGTCCGCCGCAGAATTTTTATGGGCTTTGCAATATTGCCCCCAGGATATATCGTAAGTATAATAGATGTGATACTTGAAAAAAGGAGTTTTCCCCATGTCCCGCGACACCATCAAATATATTGCCATGCTCACCATGCTTATCAACCACATTGCCAATGTGTTTCTGCCCGCCGGGATGTGGTATACCAATTTGTGCCTTTACATCGGCTATTTCACCGCCGTGACGATGTGCTATTTCCTCGTCGAGGGGTACGGTTACACCCGCTCCAAACGCAAATACGCCGAGCGGTTGCTGGGATTTGCGGTACTGGCACAGCTGCCCTACCAGCTGGCTTTCCCGGAAAATGGCATTGCGGGCTTTGTGCAGTTCAATATGCTGTTCACCCTGCTGCTCTGCTTTCTGGTGCTGCTGGCGCAGGAAAGAATCCACGACCGCGTGCTGCGCGGGGCGGCCATTGTGTTGTTGATCTGCGCGTCGCTCTTCTGCGATTGGGCACTGCTGGCCCCGGTGTTCACACTGCTGTTTATTTGGGCGCGGGATTCCCGCCCGCGCAAGCAGATTGCCTTTGCCGCGGCGGCAGTGCTCTATGGCGGCATGGCAGGCCTTGGCAGCGGCTCGCTGGCGGAAACTGTCGGCTGCGCGGTGCCCATCCTCGCTGCCGGGTTCGTCATCCTCTACCTTTACAATGGGCAGCGTGCCCGGCGGGGGCGCAGCTTTTCCAAGTGGTTCTTCTATACGTTTTACCCGGCACACCTGCTGGTGCTGGGGCTGATCCGGATCCTTGCGTGAATTTTGCCGTATGCTTTGCCGCATACGGCTTTTTTGTTCGGTTTTGTTCAGGGTTTTGTTCAGATTTTCAGGCCCTGCTTGCAACTTGCCCGCCAAACAACTATAATGGTTATATGTAACTTTGCATAAAAATCCCCCACAGTGAGTTGAAGATATGAAAAAGAGAAACGACCAGAATGTCATTGTAAAACGGGCAGTTCTCGTCTTTATCCTCATGTTTCTTGTGTTGCTGGCGGCGTTGGCATTTTTCACCCGCAGCATCGTCATGCGCGAACAGCTCAAGGCGTCCTACACGGCGGAGGCCACCGTCGCCAATGTGGAGGCCCAGCTCAACCGCTACCTGGCGGAGTCCGAACTGCTGAAAAGCATCGTTGAGTCCGGGTATGAAATCAGTGACAGCGATTTTGCCGCACTGTCCAAGCTTATGTACGACGAGGACGGCATTATCAAGGCCGTAGAGCTGGCCCCGAACGGCGTCGTGCGCAGCGTTTACCCGAAGGCGAGCAACGCCGACGTCCTGGGGCTGAATATGCTCCGGCACCCCGAGCGCAAAGTTGAAGCCAGCCTTGCCAAGGAGAGCGGCCAGTACACGATTGCCGGGCCGTTTCAGCTGGTGCAGGGCGGCACCGGCGCACTGCTGTTCGATCCTATCTACACCACCGGCGCGGACGGAAGCCAAAAATACTGGGGCTTCTCCGTCCTGGTGCTGGACTGGGAGAGCTTTCTCGATGAAATCCAAATCAACAAATTACAGGATGCCGCCTACGAGTACCTGATTTGGAAGGAGGGCCACAACGGTGAGCGGATCGTCATTGCCCAGGGCGACCGCCCCGTGGGACCGAACACACTGGAAGTTGCCTGCGCCGTGCCCAACGATACCTGGTATTTTGAGATACGCCCGGCCACGGGCTGGATCACCCCGACCCAGGAAGCCTTTAACGTGCTTTTGCTGCTGGTGCTGCCCGCGCTGGCCACAGCCGGCTACTGGCAGTTTGAACTGCGCCGCTACAAGGACGCCGTCCACGCCGCCGAGCTGGAAAAGGCCGCACGGGAGGCACAGGCCGCCAACGTTGCCAAAACGCGGTTCCTTTTTAATATGAGCCATGACATCCGCACCCCGATGAACGCCATCATTGGCTATGCAGGGCTACTGGCAGCCCACCTGGACGAGCGGGATCGCGCGCTGGATTACCTGAAAAAAATACGTTCGTCCAGCGATTTCCTGCTTGCCCTCATTAACTATGTGCTGGAAATGGCCCGCATTGAGAGCGGCAAGGCCACCTTGAAGCTTGAGCCGTCTGACATCAACGAGCTTGCCGCCTCGCTGAAAGCCGTGTTTGACCCACTGGCCGACGAAAAGCACATCACCACCACCTGCACCATCGATATCCAACACCCCTATGTGCGCAGCGACCAAACGAAGGTACGAGAAATTTTCTTAAATATCATCAGCAACGCCGTCAAGTACACACCCGAGGGCGGCCGCGTCGATTTCACCATGACCGAACTGCCCGGCGAAACGCCCGGCACCGTGCGCTACAAGGCTGTCGTGCAGGATGACGGCATCGGTATGAGTGCGGAATATCTCCCCCACCTGTTTGAGGAGTTTTCCCGTGAGCACACCAGCACCGAGAGCCGCGTCACCGGCACCGGTCTGGGCCTGCCCATCGTCAAGTCGCTCGTCCAGCTCATGGGCGGCACCATCGATGTCGAGAGCACTGTTGGTAAGGGTTCGACCTTCACGGTCGTTATCCCCTTCGCTGTCATCAGCAAAGAAGAGCTGACCCAGCAGCGCGAGCAGCCCGCCGACCCCGCCGCCGGGCTGGCAGGAAAGCACCTGCTGCTGGCCGAGGACAACGACCTGAACGCCGAGATCGCGCTGACGATCCTGCAGGAGAACGGCATGATCGTTAACCGCGCTGAGGACGGCATCCGCTGTCTGGAGCTTTTGGGCGCAAAAACCGCCGGGTACTACGACGCCGTGCTCATGGATATCCAGATGCCCCGCATGGACGGCTACCAGGCAACGCAGGCCATCCGCGCTTTGCCTGATGCCCGGTCCACCGTGCCCATCATCGCCATGACGGCCAACGCCTTTGAAGAAGATAAGCAGCGGGCGTTTGACGCCGGCATGAATGACCATATCTCCAAACCCATCAGCGTGAACGCCCTGCTGGCCGCACTGCGGAAAAATCTGAAATAACTTGCAGAGAGGAAATTTTCCCCAGGGAAAAACATTTTTTGCCGACCAAAAGCCCATCACCTTTGCCGAGTACCTGAAATATGAATACGACAGGGCTGCTTTTTTGTTGAGCCAGGGCTTGACGCCCGCGCCGCTTGTGTATTATAATAAGTAAGTTATAAGAACGAGGTGTTGCGCAGTTGGTAGCGCGCGTGGTTTGGGACCACGAGGCCGCAGGTTCGAGTCCTGTCACCTCGATACAAGAAACCACCTAAGAGCGCAAGTTTTTGGGTGGTTTCTTTTTTGCTGTACCGCACTTTTTACCGCGCTGCAAAGCCTGTGCCCCTGTATACGTGGTGCTGCATAACCTCATCATGGAAGCGATACCCTGCCGAGTTGCCCCCGGCAGGGTATTTTTCTGTTGTCTTTTCCCCGCAAAAACGCTATAATAATCTCAAATTTCGGAATATTCGGGAGGGAATCTTTATGGGAAAGGTCAGGCACTGTCTGCGCAGCGCGGCGGGGTATCTGGCGGTGTGCGCCAAGTGGCTGGTGCTGGCGGCGCTGGTGGGGTGTGTTGTCGGGCCGCTGGGTGCAGCGTTCGGACTGGCGCTGAACTGGGCCAACGCCACCCGCGCGGCCCAGCCGTGGCTGCTGTACCTGCTGCCCATCGCGGGCCTGGTCATCGTGTTTTTGTACAGCCACTTCGACCCCAACGGCGGCGGTTCCACCAATCAGGTGTTCGTCTCGGTGCGGGAGCACAAGCCCATGACGCTGCGCACCGCGCCGCTGATCTTTGCTTCCACTGTCATGACCCACCTGTTCGGCGGTTCCAGCGGGCGCGAGGGCGCGGCCCTGCTGCTGGGCGGGTCGGTGTCCGGGCAGATCGGCAAGGCGTTTCACTTGGAAAACCGAGACTGCCGTTTAATGACGATGTGCGGCATGGCGGGCGCGTTCTCGGCCATCTTCGGTACGCCGCTGGCGGCCACCATATTCACGCTGGAAGTCGTGGATGTCGGCTCGATGCAATACGCGGCCCTTCTCCCCTGCCTGGTTTCGGCACTGCTGGGCGTTTTTATCAGCGGGCGGATGGGCCTTGCGCCGGAATCCTTCGTTTTGAAAGCCGAGGTCGCCGCCACGCCGCTGAACCTGGTGCGGGTCATCCTTTTGGGGGCTCTGCTGGCGGCGCTGAGCATATTTTTCTGTGAGCTGCTCCACACCGCGCCCAAACTCTATGAGAAAGTTTTCCCCACCCCTTATCTGCGCGTGGTGGCGGGCGGCGTGCTCATTGCGGCACTGACCACACTGCTGGGCACTACCGACTACAACGGCGCAGGCGCGGCGGTCATTGAGGCCGCCATCGACGGCGAGGCCGTACCCTACGCCTTCTTTTTAAAAATGCTGTTCACCGCGCTGACCCTGGGCGCAGGGTTCAAGGGCGGCGAGATCGTGCCCATCTTCTTCACCGGGGCAACGTTCGGCTGTGTAGCTGCGCCGCTGCTGGGTCTGCCGCCGCAGCTGGGCGCGGCGCTGGGTATGGTAGCGCTGTTCTGCGGTTGCACCAACAGCCCGCTGGCGTCCGTCTGCCTGGCGATTGAAGTATTCGGCGGGCAGTGCATTGCGCTGTTTGCGCTGGCCTGTGCGGTGTCGTACATGCTGTCCAGCTATTTCAGCCTCTACCGTGAGCAGCACTTTCTGCACTCCAAGCTGCGCATTGTGGGCGTGCAGCGGGTCCATGGCCGCTGGTCCGAGACGGATGCCAAGCATTTTACCACAAACGATGACGGCGAAAATTAGTTGCGGGAACGCTGTTTCCATGGTATAATTAAGTGTTATGGAGGAATGGGCGTTTATGAGTAGACTTGCACTGGAAAAGCACTGCTGGGCGGAGATCGATCTGACAGCATTGCGCAGCAATTTTGAATATATCCACCGCGCGGTAGGCGGCGATATCTGTGCCGTTGTCAAGGCTGACGCTTACGGCCACGGCGACACGACCATCTCCCACGCCTTGCAGCAGGCCGGTGCGGCGGCGTTTGCCGTCAGCAGCCTGGGCGAGGGACGGCACCTGCGCCGCAGCGGCATCACAAAACCGATTTTGATTCTGGGCTTTGCTGACCCGTCCTATGCGGCAGTGTTGGCAGAAAATGACATAGCCACGGCCTGTTTTTCCACCGAGTACGCGCAGGCACTCTCCGCTGCCGCCGTCAAGGCGGGCGTACAGGCCAAGGTACACCTGAAAATCGACACCGGCATGGGCCGCATTGGCTTTGCGGTGCGTTCCGGGTTTGATGAAACTATCCACGAGCTGGAAGCCCTGTACACCCTGCCGGGGCTGGATATCTGCGGCGTGTTCCAGCATTTTGCCGTGGCGGACAGCAACACCCCTGCGGACACCGCCTACACCGACGAGCAGCATGCGCTGTTTGCCAGGGTGGTAGCGCGTTTGCAGGCCGATGGCTTTGCCACCGGCACCGTACACTGTGCCAACTCGGCCGCGCAGCTGCGCCACCCCGAGTGGCGGCACGATATGACCCGCGCGGGCATCATTTTGTACGGGCTTGACCCCAGCGACGACGTCCGCTTTCCTGCCCTGCAGCCGGTCATGTCGCTGAAATGCGTTGTGACCTTTGTCAAGGACTTGCAGCCCGGCCAGAGCGTGAGTTATGGGCGCACTTTCACAGCCGAGCGCCCGATGCGCGTTGCCACGGTCTGCGTGGGCTACGCAGACGGCTACCCCCGCCGTTTGTCCGGCGGGCTTGGCGTCATGAACATACACGGCCACGCTGCCCCCGTGGTGGGCCGCGTCTGCATGGATCAGACTATGCTCGATGTAACGGACATTCCCGACGTCAAGATGGGCGACGAGGTCACGGTCTTTGGCCCGGGCGGCGGCGACACTGCCGACACCATTGCGGCCAAGACCCAGACCATCAACTACGAAATTGTCTGCGGGCTGGCGCGCCGCGTGCCCCGCGTATACAAAGAGAACGGCAAGATCTGCGAGATCTGGAACGATTTGGAGGAAACCTGATGGCCCGCAAAAACATCCGCAACTTCTGCATTATCGCACACATCGACCACGGCAAATCCACCCTGTCCGACCGTATGTTGGAGCTGACCGACAGCGTTGACAAGCGCACGATGACCGACCAGGTGCTGGACGACATGGACATTGAAAAAGAGCGCGGCATCACCATCAAGGCCCGCGCCGTGACGATGCGCTATAAGGCCGACGACGGCGAGACCTACGAGTTCAACCTCATCGACACCCCGGGCCATGTTGACTTCCAGTACGAGGTCAGCCGCAGCCTGGCCGCCTGCGAGGGTGCAGTGCTGGTCGTGGACGCCAGCCAGGGCGTGGAGGCTCAGACGCTGGCAAACTGCTACCTGGCGCTGGATCACAACCTGGAAGTCGTACCGATTTTGAATAAGATCGACCTGCCCAGCGCCGACCCGGACGCCGTGGCGAAGGAGGTCGAGGACGTCATCGGCCTGCCCTGCATGGAGGCCCCGCGCGTGTCCGCCAAACTGGGCATCGGCGTTAAGGACGTTTTGGAGTGCGTCGTGCGGGACGTTCCCGCCCCCACCGGCGACCCGACGCTGCCGCTGAAAGCGCTGATCTTCGACTCCATCTACGACAGCTATAAGGGCGTCATCGTCTATGTGCGCATCTTTGAGGGCACCGTCAAGCCCGGCGACACCATCCGCCTGATGAGCACCGGCGCGGAGTTCCAGCTGGTGGAGGTCGGCCACATGGGCGCGACCCAGATGACCCCCTGCGACAAATTGGAGGCCGGTGAGGTCGGCTACCTGACTGCCAGCATCAAGACCGTGCGGGACACCCGCGTCGGCGATACCGTGACGCTGGCCGCCAACCCGACGGCCGAGCCGATGCCCGGTTTCCGCACCGTGACGCCGATGGTTTTCTGCGGCATCTACCCCGCCGACGGCGCGGACTACCCCGATCTGAAAGACGCGCTGGAAAAATTGCAGCTGAACGACGCGAGCCTGACTTTTGAGCCGGAGACGAGTGCCGCGCTGGGCTTCGGCTTCCGCTGTGGGTTCCTCGGCCTGCTCCACATGGAAATTATCACGGAGCGGTTAGAGCGCGAGTTTGACCTGGACCTCATCACCACGACGCCGGGCGTTCAGTACCGTCTGACGCTGACCGACGGCACGGTGGAGATCATCGACAACCCCTCCGCCTACCCCGATCCGACCCGCATCGTCAAGCAGGAGGAGCCGTTTGTCAATGCCCACATTTACACGCCGAACGATTATGTCGGCCCGCTGATGGACCTGTGCCAGACGAAGCGCGGCGTGCTGGTAGACATGAAGTACATGGACGAAACGCGCGTTGACCTGCATTATCAACTTCCGCTGGGTGAGATCGTCTATGACTTCTTCGACGCCATCAAATCCCGCAGCCGCGGCTATGCCAGCTATGACTATGAGTGGGAAAGCTGGCACGAGAGCAAGCTGGTTCGTCTGGACTTTTTGCTCAATGGCGAGGTCGTGGATGCCCTGTCGATGATCGTGTTTGCGGACAACGCCTACGCCAAGGGCCGCCGCATCTGCGAAAAATTGAAGGAGAACATTCCCCGCGCACTGTTTGAAATTCCTGTGCAGGCGGCCGTGGGCGGTAAGGTCATTGCCCGCGAAACAGTCAAGGCCATGCGCAAGGACGTGTTGGCCAAGTGCTACGGCGGCGACATCACCCGCAAAAAGAAGCTGCTGGAAAAGCAGAAGGAAGGCAAAAAGAAGATGCGCCAGCTGGGCAGCGTGACCCTGCCGAGCGAAGCGTTTACAGCGGTGCTGAAACTGGATTCGGATTCGTAAATCACGAAGGGTTTTCCGACCTTTTTGCAAAAAGGCCTCGGCGAAAAACTCCAAACAACTGCCCTGTAGGGGCCGGGCATGCCCGGCCCGCGGCCTTCCCGCAAAATGGCATTTCCCATACAGCTGCGGGCCGCATATGTGCGGCCCTTACCCTGCAACAAAATAAACCCGGGTATCCAACGATGGATACCCGGGTTTGTTATTTGCGAGAAATTACATCAGGCTGCGGTACAGTGCTTTGATTTCCTCGACGTTCGTGTCGCGGGGGTTGCCGGGGCAACAGGCATCGGCAAAGGCGGACTCGGCCAGGAACTGGACATCCTCTTCCTTCAGAATGCCCTTCAGGTCAGCGGGAATGCCGACGTCAGCAGAGAGCTTCTTGACCTCGGCGATCGTTGCATCGGCGGCCTCGGCGTCGTTCATCTCGTCGATACCCTTCACGCCCATGGCCTTGCCGACGGCGCGGTAACGCTCTCCTGCAACGGTCTTGTTGTATTCCAGGCCGGTGGGCAGGATGATGGCGCAGGCAACGCCGTGGGGGGTGTCATACAGGGCAGACAGACCGTGAGCCATGCTGTGCACGATGCCCAGACCAACGTTGGAGAAGCCCATACCGGCAATGTACTGGCCCAGGGCCATGCCCTCGCGGCCCTCCGGGGTGTTCTGCACAGCGCCGCGCAGGTTTTCGGAGATCAGCTTGATGGCCTCGAGGTGGAACATATCGGAGATGGTGCAGTGGCCCTTGGTGATGTAGCCCTCAATCGCGTGGGTCAGGGCGTCCATGCCGGTGGCCGCGGTCAGGCCCTTGGGCATGCTGGACATCATATCGGGGTCAACCACGGCGATCTCAGGGATATCGTTGGTGTCCACGCAGACGAACTTGCGCTTCTTCTCCACGTCGGTGATGACGTAGTTGATGGTGACTTCGGCCGCAGTGCCTGCGGTGGTGGGCACAGCAATAGTAAAGACGGCGTGCTTCTTGGTGGGGGCAACGCCCTCCAGGCTGCGGACGTCGGCAAACTCAGGGTTATTGATGATGATGCCAATAGCCTTGGCGGTGTCCATGGAAGAACCGCCGCCGATGGTCACGATGCAGTCCGCCTCGGCAGCCTGGAAAGCCGCCACGCCATCCTGCACGTTCTTGATGGTGGGGTTGGGCTTGATCTCGCTGTACAGGGCATAGGCAAAACCGGCAGCCTCCAGCAGGTCGGTGACTTTCTTGGTGACGCCGAACTTGACCAGATCAGGGTCAGAGCAGACGAAAGCCTTTTTGTAGCCGCGGGCGGTCAGTTCGGGAACGATGTTCTCGATAGCGCCGTGGCCGTGGTAAGAGATAGAGTTCAAAACAATACGATCTGCCATAGAATATTCTCTCCTTTAAACATATCGGCTTTGGGCCGATGATTTCCATATTCTACGGTTATTATACCACCGCCCTTTTCACAGTACAATCCAAAAAAGTGGTGCAAAGTTTGTGAAAAGTGTACAAAGCCTGTCCTTAGGCCCTGCTGTACCGGTTCAGCACATCGAAATCGTCAGGTTGATTTTGCTGACCTGCATCATGTGGCGGGAAAATGCCGGCAGCGTGCTGTCTTTTTTCGTGCCGCCCCATTCCAGCAATTCTTCCGGTTTTTTCATGGCTTTGCCAAGGGACAAAAAAGGCTTCCCCCGAGGGGGAAGCTGGCCGCGAGGCGGACTGATGAGGGGCAGCTTTGCCGCTGTCGCCCGTTTATGGGACTGCTGCGGCCAGTTCTCCCCTCATCCGGCCCTGCGGGGCCACCTTCTCCCCCAAGGGAGAAGGCTTGGGGGGTCACGCCTCTTCTTTTTCTTTCTGTGCCTTGATGACCTTCAGGCGGCTGAACTCTTCGCGTTCGCGTTCGCTCAGGACCTCGTCGATGGACTTGATGGTCTTTTGCATCTGGGGTATCTGCACGTTGCCCAGGGCGTTGGCGCGCTTCTGGGTCTTTTGGATGGCCTCGGCCAGGCGGATAACGCTTGTCTCGACCTCGGCCAACTCGACGGTCAGGGTCTTGACCTCGTTGAATTTGAGGTAGGCCACATCGAGGGTGCCGTTTGTCGATTCCAGATCGTAGTACAGCCCCAGCGGCGAGGTGGTGTTCAGCTTGAGGGTGGGCAGCTCGACGCCCATAACGCTGCGGGTGCTGAGCTGAACGCCGCGCTCCACCGGCACACCGGCCGCATAGCCGCCGACAGAGCCCAACATGATATTGGCCTTTTTTAGGGCCTCGTAGGCCTCGGCATAGGCCGCGCTGATGCGGTCTTGGATGCCCGCCGCGCGGTCGATCAGCTGCATCATCTCGCGCACCAGGATATTGCGCTTGCGGTCCATCAGGTCATAGCCCTGCGCGGCCAGCGCCAGGCTGCGCTTCGTCGCCATCAGGTTTGATTTTGTGGGAAAAACCTGCTGTGCCATTGTGTGCTCCTTTTATACTGCTTTGGCTTCCCCTGCGGGGGAAGCTGTCACCGAAGGTGACTGATGAGGGCCGAGTGTGCCATTATCACCCGTCTACGGGCATTCCCCGCACGCTCTCCCCTCATCCGCCCTTGCGGGGGCACCTTCTCCCCCATGGGGAGAAGGCTTTGGGGTTACTTTTTACTGATTCTCGCCTTCGCCGGCTCGTAATACTTATCCAGCGTCTCGGCGTCGCAGCGATCCAGCGCATTGCGCGGCAGGGTCGCCAGCAGCTCCCAGCCGAGGTCAAGCGTCTGCTCCATCGTGCGGTCGGTGTTGCCCTGGCCGATGAACTCCTGCTCGAACGCACGGCCAAAGGCCATCAGCTGCTTGTCGCTCTGGGAGAGTTCTTCCTCACCGATGACGCTTGCCAGCGCCTTGGCGTCCTGCACCTTGGCGTAGCAGGCAAACAGCTGGTTGGACAGCGTGACGTGATCCTCACGCGTGTAGCCCGCACCGATGCCGTCCTTCATCAGACGGGACAGGCTGGGCAGCACAGAAACCGGCGGATACAGGCCGGTGGCATCCATGCCGCGGTCCAGCACGATCTGGCCCTCGGTGATGTAGCCGGTCAGGTCGGGGATGGGGTGCGTGATATCGTCGCCAGGCATCGTCAGGATCGGAATCTGCGTCACAGAACCCTTGCTGCCCTTGATGATACCGGCGCGCTCGTACAGGCTCGCCAGGTCAGAATACAGGTAGCCGGGGAAGCCTTTTCGGCCGGGAATCTCGCCCTTGGAGGACGAGAACTCGCGCAGGGCCTCGCAGTAGCTTGTCATATCGGTCAGGATGACCAGGACGTTCTTGCCCAGATCAAAGGCCAGATACTCGGCCACAGTCAGCGCAGCGCGCGGGGTGATGATACGCTCGATGATGGGGTCGTTTGCCAAGTTCAGCAGCATGACCACCCGCTCCATTGCACCGCAGCTCTCGAAGCTCTCACGGAAGTACGAGGCAACGTCGTTCTTGACGCCCATGGCGGCAAAGACGATGGCAAAGTCCGAACCGTCGGCCACGCTGGCCTGCTTGACGATCTGGACAGCCAGCTCGTTATGCTTCATGCCGGAGCCGGAGAAGATCGGCAGCTTCTGGCCGCGAATCAGCGTGGCAAGGCAGTCGATGGACGAGATACCGGTGTGGATGTAGTTGCGGGGGTAAACGCGGCTGACCGGGTTGATGGGCGCGCCGTTGACGTCGCGGCGGGCCACCGGGTAGATATCGCCCAAGCCGTCAATGGGGCGGCCCAGGCCGTCCAGCACGCGGCCCAGCAGTTCGGGGCTCAAATCCATCATCATCGGGTGGCCGGTCATAACCGTGCGGTTGTTGACCAGGCTCAGACCGCGGGTCCCCTCGAACACCTGGATAACGCAGCGGTCGCCGTCCACACGGACAACACGACCCACGCGGGTGGAGCCGTCGTCGAGGTGCAGCTCGACCATTTCATCATACTGCACGCCCTTGACGTCGTCCAGCACGACCAGACTGCCGTTGATTTGGGAAAGTCCGATATGTTCCAGAATCATGTTATTCCCTCCTCATCAGCCCTGGGCCACGGCGGCCAGCTTGGTATCGATGGCTTTTTGCAGCTCGTCCAGCTTGGTAAAGTCGTCGTTGGGCACGGTATATTTCATCTGCACCAGCTCGTCAAACAGGCCGGTAGCCAGCAGACGGCTGACCGGCACCTGCTTGGCGACGAGCGCGGCGCACTTGTCGTACAGATACAAAATGGTTTCCATCATCTTCAGCTGCTTTTCCAGCGGGACATAGGTATCCACGGCGTGGAAAGCATTCTGCTGCAAGAAGCCTACGCGGATAACGCGGGCGATTTCGATGGTCAATTTCTGGTCGTCGGGCAGCACGTCCGAGCCGATTAGCTTGACGATCTGCATGAGGTTGTTCTCCTGCAAAAGCAGGTTGGCGATGCGCTCACGGCAGGACATGAAGTCGTGGCCGACATTATCATAGTACCAGCCGCCGAGGTCACCCAAATACTCGCTGTAGGAGTCGTTCCAGTTGATGGCCGGGTAGTGGCGGGCATAAGCCAAGGACTTATCCAGCGCCCAGAAGCAGCGAGTGAAGCGCTTGGTGTTCTGGGTGACAGGCTCGGAGAAGTCGTTGCCCTGCGGGCTGACTGCACCGATGACCGAGACGGAGCCTTCCGCGCCGTTCAGCGTCTTGACATAACCGGCGCGCTCGTAGAACTCCGCCAGGCGGCTGGGCAGGTACGCAGGATAGCCCTCATCGGCGGGCATTTCCTCCAGACGGCCACTGATCTCACGCAGAGCCTCGGCCCAGCGGGAGGTGGAGTCAGCCATCATGGCGGCATGGTAGCCCATGTCGCGGTAATACTCAGCCAGTGTAATGCCGGTGTAGATGGATGCCTCACGCGCGGCAACAGGCATATTGGACGTGTTGGCGATCAGCACGGTACGATCCATCAGGCTCTTGCCAGTGCGGGGGTCGACCAGTTCGCTGAACTCCTGCAGCGCCTGGGTCATCTCGTTGCCGCGCTCGCCGCAGCCGACATAGATGATGATATCGGCGTCACACCACTTTGCGATCTGGTGCTGGGTCATCGTTTTGCCGGTGCCGAAGCCGCCGGGGATGGCCGCCGCACCGCCCTTGGCCAGCGGGAACATCGTATCAATGACGCGCTGGCCGGTGATGAGCGGCCGGGGCGAGGTCATGCGCTCGGCCGACGGACGCGGGGTGCGGATGGGCCACTTCTGACACAAGGTCAGCGTGTGTTCCTTGCCCTTGGCGTCGGTCAGCTTTACAATGGGTGAATGGACGGTGTAGCTGCCGTTAGCGGCGACCCAGGTCACGGTGCCGGAAATCGTCGGCGGCACCATACAGCGGTGCTGGATGGCGGGCGTCTCCGGGCAGGTAGCGTAGATTTGGCCGGGGGTCAGGGTATCCCCTGCCTTGACGGTCACGGTCACGTCCCACTTGGCGCTCTCGTCCAAGGACGGCTCATGGGCACCGCGCTCGATAAAGCTGCCCATGTGCTGCTCAATGGCAGGCAGCGGGCGCTGGATACCGTCATAGATGTTGCGCAGGATGCCGGGGCCGAGGGTGACGGACAGCGGGCCGCCCGTGCTCTCGACAGGCTCGCCTGCTTTCAGGCCGCCGGTCTCCTCATAGACCTGGATCGTGGTTTCCTTGTCGTTCATGCGGATGACCTCGCCCACAAGGCGGGCGTTGCCCACATAGACCATTTCCATCATTTCCAGGTCGGTTTTGCCCTTGATGGTGACAACGGGGCCGTTGATGCTGTAAATTTTATTTTCCATGGCTTTGCCCCTCAAATGTTGATTTCCAGCCCGGCGTTCTGCAAGAACCATTCGTGCTGGGCGTTCAGGCGTGCTGCCAGCGTGTCGTCGGCAACCAAGCCTTTGGCGGCGTTTGCGCCTTTCAGACCGCCGAGTTCAATGCTTTCATCGGCGGTAAGCGTCGTGCCGACGGGCAGCTTGACGTTTTGCAGCAGCGGCAGATCCGCCGGGCGGGCGGCGATATTCGCATTCTCGCCCAGGGCTTCCGCCAGCGCGGCAGCCTCGTTTTGCAGCCAGGCGGCGTATTTGTCGCCGGCGGCAAAGGCGGCCAGCTGGCTGCGGGCCTCGGCAAAGGTCTCGTCGGCAATCTTCTGGCGCTGGTCAGCCAGCGTGGCGCGGGCGGCCATGCGGGCAGCGCTCAAATCGCGGTTAGCGCGGGTGCGGGCACGCTCGGTCTCAAAGCGCAGGGTGCGCTCCACACGGGCGTTTTCGGTCTTGCGGGTAGCGTCCAGCTGGCCGGAAATTTCCCGCTCGGTCTCCTCGCGGATGGCGGCGCAGGCGGCCTCGCCTTCCGCGCGGATGGACTCCAGAAAGCGCTCGGCGCGGGTATCTAATTCGTTCATGGTCACACCTCTCAAATCTTCACGCCGATGGCCTCGCGGATATAGCGGGTCAGGCGGTCCTTACCGGCAGCACCGCCGCCGGTGGAAGGCACGGTGATGAGCAGCGGCCCACCGGCAGCGCGGGCACTGTCCAGCGTGGCTGTGTAAGTCTCGGCAATCTTCTCGGTGACGAGCAGCACGGCAATGTCCGGCTGGTTGGCGGCATCCGCCAGCGCGTGCCGCAGGTCGGCCTCGCTGCGGGCTACGGTGCCCTCAATGCCCGCCAGACGCAGGCCGTTCATGGCGTCGGAGTTGTCGCTGATGAGAAAGAACCGCATAGCATTACACCAGCTTAGACAGGATCATGATGGAGATAACCAGGCCGTACAGGGCGATGGACTCACCCAAAGCGACGAAGATCAGGCTCTTACCGAAGGTCTTTTCGTTCTCGCTGTTGGCAGCGATAGCAGCAGGCGCAGCGGAGGCAACGGCCATGCCGCCGCCGATACCGGCCAGGCCGGTTGCCAAAGCAGCAGCCACCAGGCCGATGCTCAAAGAGCTGTTGTGGTCGTTGTCGGTGTTGACAGTCTCGGACGCAGTCGTGGCAGCGGTGGTGTCGGTGGCGGCATCATCAGCGGCAAAGACGCCCAGCGCGCCGCAGCAGGTCACAGCAGCCACGATCAGGATGGTAACGAACAGTTTGCTGAACTTGGTTTTCATAATGGAACCCTCCGTAAATTTTTATTGTATCCGCGCCTTTTTGTCAGGCGCTTTTGTAGGGGCCGGGCATGCCCGGCCCGCGGCTTCGATTCTATCGACCGGTTGTGGGTTGGTTGCGGGCCGGACATGTCCGGCCCCTACCTCGCGTCCTCTTACGCTTTCTCTTTCTTCAGGTCAAACGCCACGAACTTGCGGCCGCCGCCCTTGTAGCAGCGGCTGAACATCTCGTAGAACTCCAAACGGATGCCCTGGATGGCGGACAGCAGCGCTTCCAGACAGATAACCACCAGGTTGCCCAGGATGACCACGACGATGTTGTTCGGCGTACCGGCCAGCGTAAAGACGACCATCATCATGCTGGCGTGGACAATGACGAACGCGCCCACACGCAGGAAGGAAATGGTGTTGGACAGGTAGCTCAGCACTGTTTCCAGCAGTTCGAACACGCTCTGCATCAAGTAGTTGCCCATGCCGCCTGCGGGCTGCCAGGGCTTGCCTTCGACCATCGGGGCCAGCAACTCTGCAAACAGCAGCAGCACCAAACCGACCACCAGACCGATGATTGCCACGACCTGCGGCATAAACGTGACCGCGCCCATGTAGGCGCTTGCCAGATCAACACCGCACAGGTAGGTGACGACACCAACCAGGCCGTTGGGCGAGAAGATGAACTCGCCCCACTCCTTGTGACGGGCGTGGGTGTACATATTCAGCGCCATGGCCGCCAGCACCAGCACAATGCCGATGTAAACGGCCACCATCAGGATGCCAGTGATGGAATCCATGACCGAAACGGGCTTGCCCGCCATGCCCAAAGCATGGTAGAGCGGGTCAAGGGCCTCCTCGTAGCCGAAGAAAGAACCATAGACCAGGCCGAAGATCGTACTCGAAATGCCGCAGGGGATCATCAGGTGGAACAGGTCGTTGTGCTTGACCTTCCACATAAAGGTGCTGAACAGCGCCAGCACAATACCCTGCCCGACATCACCAAACATCATGCCAAACAGCACGGTGAAGGTGATAGCCACGAAGCCGGTGACATCTGTCTCGCCGTAGGCGGGCAGACCGTACATTTCGACGAAAAACTCAAAAGGGCGGCTCCACCAGGGGTTTTTCAGTTTGGTGGGAGGCATCATCTTTCCGGCAGCCTCGGGGCCGTCAACGGTAACGCGCAGGCCCTGGATACTGCGGGCCTTGGCGGCCACCTCGTCTACCTCTGTCGCCGGGACCCAGCCGACGCAGAAGAAGTGTTGGCCCTTGACCGCCGCCATCCGGCGCAGGTCGTACACAGCGGCGTAGTAGCAGGCCGTGTCGTACAACAGCTGAACCTTCTCGGCGTTCTTCTGCCACAGGGTGGCAATGCGGCCGTTGACATCGTCCACGCTCTTGTTGACGACATCAAGGTTTTCTTTAAAGTGCTCGATGATCTCAGCGGGCGAACCGGCCGCGCCGGGCACATGCACCGGCTCAAAGTACAGCATCGAGAAGATACCGTCGGCTTCCAGCGCTTTCTCCCGCGGGGTCATGTAGACGCCCCAGTAACCGGCCTTCGTCTGGTTGCAGGGGGTGAACAGGATATACGGATCATCGCCGTAGTTGTTCATCAGCTTGTTGTAGCCCTCGGTGGGCAGGAAGCCGAACCGGACCTTGACATGGGCACAGCCGAGAATATCATCGACGTTGACCTTCAGGCCGGTAAAGTGGCTGTACTGCTCGATGCCGTCCTCGCAGAGCTTTTTCTGGTCCAGCAGGATCTTACGCTCGGCGCAGAGCTCGTCGATTTGTTCGAGCAGATCGCTTAAATAGCTACGGCCCTCGGCGTCCACCGGGTCGCTGTGCTGCTGCCCCTTGTGCAGCTCTATGTTGGCCTCCTGGGCCATGGTCTCGATCTGGTCGCGGATCGCTGTGTGGGGGTTCTCTTCATTCAGAGCGCCGTACCCCAGCGATTCCGACATATATCTGGTGGCAGGTTCCAGGTCAAAGCGGCCGTCCATGCAGCACGAGCCGATAAACTCGTTCAGCTGCGGCATCGTGCCCTGTACCCGCACCAGTTTCATCTTTTCAACCAATCAGTTCACACTCCTTCAAACTGTCTTACACCCGTGCGGTGCGGCGGCCAGAGGACTGGCCGCCCTACGGTATCGTACCTCGGGTGTAGGGCGGTCAGTCCCCTGACCGCCGCGGCGTGTTGCCGTCACCGACAGTGTAAAACTCAATCGTTCTCATCAAACCCGACCAGCAGCGACTGGACTTCCTCGGGCGGCAGCTTGTAATGCACGCCCTCGATGATGTGATCCAGGTCCTGCACCTCGCACTGGGCCAGCCAGACGTAACACAGCATAACCAGCGTTGGGTCGGTGGAAAACCGCAGCCACTTTTTGCACCAGTCGCAGCGGTAGTGGAAGAAGCCTTCCTTCAGCACGCTGTACTCGTGGTGGCCCAGCAGCGGGCCGTACTTTGTCTTGGCGAACCGCGCCTTGAAGTCGGCCAGGTCGCGTGCGGCGAGCAGGTACTCCCACTCGTCGTTCGTCAGGGCCGTGCAGTCGCGGCGGGCGTTGGAACGCACCACCGAATCCGGTGCGCCAATACGGATGAGCCGCGCTGCGTTAGAGACAGCGGACGTATCGCATTCCAGCTCCACCAAGTCGCGCAGGTTCGGCGCGGCGCTCGTGCCTTTCTTGGCCGGGGCCAGCGCCACAAGGGCTTTGTGGCGGCAGTCCTGCAAAAGCGGCTCGGCCTGGGCAGTCAGGCCCCGGTCCGGCTTGGCGGCTTTCATTGGTTCCAGGACTTTTTCCCACGGCGTGTCGGCCACAGCGGCCAGGATGCCGTCCAGGCTCGTGGCTTTAGCCAGCGCGTAGAGGTCGATGCAGCAGCGCTGCTGCATGAACTCCGGCAGGCGGAAGAGGTAATCGCCAGGGCGGCCTGCATCCAGGCAGCGCATGGCGGCGGTCAGCTCATCGACCTCGCAGCAAAGGGTGAAGTACTCGTACACCTTGCTGCCCGCGCTGCGGTCATAGCGGCAAAGGCTGTCGTACCGGGCGTACAGGCCCTGGCGCAGCAGGTTTTCCAGCTGGGCGCGGCGGGCGTACTGGGGGTTGACCTCGGCCAGGGCGTCGGCGTACAGCGGGTACTCCTTCAAGGCCGCGGCAAGCTCGGTCATCGTGCGGCAGCCCATCAGGCGGCGATAATCGTCGGCACGCAGCCTGCGGCCATACAGGGCGCGGGCCTTGGCCAGTACGGCGTTGCCGGAAGCCGCGCTCGCCTTCATCATTGTGCGGCCTCCCCGCCCAGGGTGCGCTGTACAAGCTCGGCACACCATTGTGCTTGTTTCGCCTTTGCGGCGGCGGTCATGGTCTCGGCAACCTGCCGGCGCTGCTGCTCCAGTGCCGCCAGCGCGGCGGCGTTACCGTCGGCCGCGGCCTTGGCTGCGGCTGCACACTCGGTTTTTTCGCGGGCGTCACACTCCGCGATGATTTTCTGTTTCTGCTCGTCCAGGGCCGCCAACCGGGCGGTACGCTCGGCCTTGGCCTTCTCGCTGGCCTTGCGCTGGGCGGCGTCCATCTCCAAAATGGCCTGCATCAGGTCGTTGACATCTTTCATGCAATGCACCTCACTCTTTGGGAGCTTTACCTGAACCAATCAGCGTTTCCCTTCCCTTGCATTCTCTGCACCCGGAAGTAGTTCCTATATGTAAATAGGTAGACCAACTTTTTCAGGTTCAGCCGTAATTATAGCACTATGACCAAATATGGCAAGTGGTTTTTGTGCAGTTTTATTTGTACAAAAATGGGTTTGTGTTTTTCTTGTCGATGTTTTGCGAAATCGATCTCACTGCTTTTTCATGGCGGCCAGCCCTTTGCCGAACACAAACCGCACCAGCGGGCCTGCGCCGCACAGCTGCCACAGGAACGCGGCGGGATAGTTCATCGCCGTGGTCTGCACCCACATGGCAAAAAAGTTTGCGTTGTGGCTGTCCTTGAAGAACAGCGTGGCGAAAAAGCTCATCAACGGGCACATCATCCAGGCCGACAGGCAGGAGATGGCCGCTACCAGAAACACCTGCTTATCCTTGCCGGGGGTGAACCAACCCATGGCGATGCGCATGGCCGCGGGGCCGACCAGGAACGTATCCAACAGGAAGCCGATGACGCCCATAATGGGCAGCTCGCTGAGGGCAGCGGCGAAGATGAAATTCTGCACCCCGCCCACATCCAGTGCGATATTATAGCAGACCATTCCGTAGACCATGACACAGACCATCATGACGGTGTAGACGATTTCCTGTTTCTTTGTTTGCGGCATTGTAATTACTCCTCATATGTACGTTATTTTCTCCAAAACAAAAACAGCCGTAGGGTGTCGCTCAACTCGTTGCGACGCCCTGCGGCTGTTGTCTCACTGCGTTGGAAAGTGGAGCCAGTATACCGCAAATTTTCCGCTTATGTAATACCTCTGCACAAATTTCTGCACTTTGTATAAAATTTTTCTCCGTTTTGCCGCGTCACTTTGGTACAAAACGCCGCAACTGTCGCCGCAAACTTTACAGGGATGGCGCGGCGCGCTATAATGGGCAATGATTGGAGGGGCGGCCAACGCCCGCCCCTGCCTGTGCAATCGTAAGAGGGGTCAAAAATCATGTCACATTCATTACTGCATCACCGCGGGCAGATGTCCGAGGCATTCCGCACGGTCATGTTTCTGTCCGCATCGGGCGGATTACAGGACGCCTACACCTACATCGGGCGCGGCAAGGTTTTTGCCAACGCCCAGACCGGCAACATCGTCCTGATGAGCCAAAGCCTGTTCGAGGGAAATTTTGCACGGTTCGCCCACTATTTCATCCCGGTGCTGGCCTTTGCGCTGGGCGTGGCGGCGGCTGAGTGTATCCGCCTGCGCTGGCGCGAGGCCAAGCGTATGCACTGGCGGCAGCTTGTGCTGCTGACCGAGATTGCGCTGCTGTTCGTGGTGGGCTTCTTCCCCGCCGCGTGGGATATCGGTGCCAACGCATTGGTATCCTTTTCCTGCGCCATGCAGGTACAGGCGTTCCGCAAGGTACACGGCTACCCGTTTGCCAGTACCATGTGCATCGGCAACCTGCGCAGCGGTATGGATTCGCTGGTTGGTTTTGGGCATACCCGCGACAAAAAGCTGTTGTGGAAGGGTCTGCACTATTTCGGCGTGATTTTTGTGTTTGCACTGGGTGCAGGCATCGGCACACAGTGCGTCGGCATTTTCGGCGAGAAAACGATCTGGCTTTCCTGCGCGCTGCTGCTGGTGAGCTTGTGCTTTATGTTTATCAAAGAGGATCTGCCGGAGATCGAAGAAGAGTTGGAAAAATAAGCAAGCCCCCTCCGATTTTACGTCGGATGGGGCTTACTTTTATACTTTTCTTCGTCCTATTTTGTTCCGGGCGTCATTCACCATGCCGTTCAGCCGCGCCCCCATAAAGGTCAGCCCCGCCAGGGTCGGGGCGCTGAGGGCCAGCAGTACGACCAGGACCAGCACACCGCCCAGATTCAGGCGGACCAGCGGCAGCCACGGTGCCAGCAAAAGCGCTCCGCCGATGCCTGCTGCCGCCATGCTGCCCCAGATAGCCCAGTGCAGCGGCGTGAACGGGATGCAGACGCCCCACAGAATCTGCAGGCCGACACAGAGGATGACCAGCGTACAGATCGTGCCCACCATCTCGGAGGGGATGTCGAACGCAAAGCCGAAGCCCTGTGCGCAGAATACCAGCAGAAAATCCGTCAGCCCGCCGGGCAGCGCGGCCCGCAGGACGTTGCGCATGAATTTCCCGCGCACCAGCTCGTGGTTTGGCTCCAATGCCAGGAAAAACGCCGGTGCGCCGATGGTGGCAAATGTGACGAGGGACAGCTGCAAAGGCTGGAACGGATAGGCCAGCGGCAGCGCCAATGCCACGATGCTGAGCAGGAACGAGAAGATATTTTTGACCAGAAACAGCGACGCTGACCGCTGGATGTTGTTGATGACACGCCGCCCCTCGCCCACAACGCTGGGCAGTGCTGCAAAGTCAGAATCCAACAGCACCAGCTGCGCCACCTGGCTGGCGGCCTGTGCACCGGACGCCATGGCGATGCCGCAGTCGGCATCTTTTAACGCTAATACGTCATTTACTCCATCTCCGGTCATGGCGACCGTGTGTCCTTTCGCCTGCAAGGCGTGGACGAGCTGGCGCTTCTGCTCGGGCGTCACACGGCCAAAGACCGTGCATTTTTCGGCGGCCTCGGCCAGCGCCTGCTCACTGCGCAGCGTCGCGGCGTCCACCCAGCGCTCGGCCTCCGCAATGCCTGCGTTGGCGGCCACATGGCTGACGGCCTGCGGGTCATCGCCCGAAATGACCTTGACCGCCACACCTTGCTTGGCAAAGTAGCGGAAGGTCTTGGGCGCGTTTTCCCGGATGCGGTTTTGCAGCGGCAGCAGCGCCAGAAATTCCAGCTGCGCGGGATCGAGCGCGGCTGGCGGGTCGGGCAGTGCGGCGTTATATTTTGCCAGCAGCAGCACGCGGCGGCCCTGGGCCAGCAGCGGTGCCAGCTTGTCGGCAAACTCCCCTGCCCGCACCCCGGCCAGCACATCCGGCGCACCGACGACGTAGCAACCCTGCGCACCAAAATCCTTGGCGCTGTACTTGTACGCCGTGTTGAAGGGCACGCTGCGCCGCGCAAACCAGCCGGTGCCGCCCTGCCCGAAGCGGGCCGCCAGAGCACGGCCGGTGTCATTGTCGGGCTGCTCACCCGCGTAAAAGCCCGCCAAAATCGCGTCCAGCGGTTCATTTTCCGTCAGTGGAAGCGGATCGTCGGCCTGCATGGCACTTTCGGTGATCGTGCCGGTCTTGTCCACACAGAGAGTGTCCACCCGGGCCAGCGTCTCAATGCAGTTCATATCGCGGGTCAGCACCTTGCGGCGGGCCAGGCGCATCATGCTCACGGCCAAGGCTACGCTGGTCAGCAGGTACAGCCCCTCGGGGATCATGCCGATGAGCGCCGCGACCGTCGCGTCCACGGTGTCCTGCATCGGCAGTTCCAGCACCCAATGCTGTTTCCAAATCAGCACCGCGCCGATGGGAATCAATGCGATACCGATGAATTTTATCAGCTTATCCAGGCTGCGCATCATTTCGCCCCGGGCGACTTTGTGGCCGTTGGCCTGGGCCTCGGCGGTCAGGCGGCTGGCGTAGCTCTCGGCCCCGACGCGGGTCAGCCGGGCGACGCAGCGCCCCGCCATTAAAAAGCTGCCAGATTTCAGCTCTGCGCCGCACTCCTTCGGCACAGCCCGGGCCTCGCCGGTGATGAGGGATTCGTTCGCCTGGGCACTGCCGTCCAGCACAACGGCGTCGGCTACGATCTGGTCGCCCGCGCCGAACTCAACCACATCGTCCTGCACAAGGTCGTCGGACAGCACCTCGCACCACCGGCCGTCCCGCAGGCAGCGAATTTTCTGCGCCGAGACAAGGGTCAATTTGTCGATGGTACGTTTGGCGCGCAGCTGCTGCACGATGCCGATGAGGGTATTGCAAAACACGATGCCAAGGAACCCCATGTTCAGCCAGGAGCGCACGAGCGCCAGCATAACGGCCAGCACGAGGAACACAAGGTTGAAGTAGGTGCAGATATTGTCCCGCACGATCTCGCCGGTGGTCTTGGTCTGGGACTTGGGCGGCGTGTTCGTCTGCCCTGCCGCGCGGCGTGCGTTGACCTCGGCAGCGGTCAGCCCGGTGATGGATGGCATGAGAGGGTGGCTCCTTTCAGGTGGTAGAGGTTGTAGGGGCCGGGCATGTCCGGCCCGGTCGCAGAAGGCAAACGACCGTTTATGGGAAGGCTGCGGGCCGCACCTGTGCGGCTCCTACAATAGTAAAACGAACTACATCAGCTTATTATGGCAAGTATACCCGCCAAGTATGAACAAAACAAGTGCCCGGCTGCGTTTTGGGGCAGTCGGGCACTTTTGTCTATATGCGGTTGTCGCGGTTTTATCTTTCCAACGGCTCAAACGCCTCCGCCGGGTCGGCGGCCACGGCTTCCAGGTTCTTTGTCAGCTGGTTCAGCACCTTGTAAAACGTTGCCAGGTCGGCAGGATCTATCCCCTCGTCAGCGCGGCGCTCCACGTCACGCACCACGGCGGTCACACGGGCGGCGCGGTCGCGGCCCGCGTCGGTCAACAGATACAGCGCGTTGTACTTGCCGGGCGCACCACACTTTTCCACCAGGCCGCTGCGGACCAAATCCGCCAGCACGCGGGAGATCATGGCCGGGTCCAGGTCGCACCGCTCAGTCAGGTCGGAGAAATGCCAGCCCTCGGGGGCGGCTGCCAGCTGGCAGAGCACCAGCGTGTGGCCCGCTTTCAGCGCAATGCGGCCCATACCGCTGGTCTTGATGCGCTGGATGACCTTTTGCAGCCGCGCCAGCGAGACGGACAGTCGAATGAAACGGTCCTGCATATCAATCTTCCTTCAGCTCGCCGCGGGAGGCCGCCTTCAGGTACGCAAAGATGAAGCCGTCCAGGTCGCCGTCCATGACGGCCTGTACGTTGCTGCTCTCGTAGCCGGTGCGGTTGTCCTTGACCAGCGTGTAGGGCATGAACACATAGCTGCGGATCTGGTGGCCCCAGGCAATCTCGTTCTGCACGCCCTTGATGTCATCGATTTTGTCCTTGTGCTGCTGCAAAGCGATCTGGTACAGCTTGGCCTTCATCATTTCCATGGCGTACTCACGGTTCTGCAGCTGGCTGCGCTGGGTCTGGCAGCTGGTCACAATGCCGGTGGGTTTGTGGATCAGGCGCACGGCCGAGGACGTCTTGTTGATGTGCTGGCCGCCCGCGCCGGAGGAACGGTAGACCTGCATCTCGATATCGGCGGGGTTGATTTCGATATTGATGTTGTTGTCCAGCTCGGGCATGACCTCCAGGCTGGAGAAGCTTGTCTGGCGGCGGGCGTTGGCGTCAAACGGGCTGATGCGCACCAGGCGGTGGACGCCGTGCTCGCTTTTGAGCATACCGTAGGCGTTCGCGCCCTTGACCATCATGGACGCGGACTTGATGCCGGCCTCGTCACCGTCCAGCACGTCCAGCACCTCAACGCTGTACCCGTGGGCTTCGGCCCAGCGGGTGTACATACGGTAGAGCATTTCGGCCCAGTCCTGGGCCTCGGTGCCGCCGGTGCCTGCGTGGAAGGTCAGGATGGCGTTGTTGTGGTCGTACTCGCCGTTCAGCATCGTCATGAGCTGCAGCTCGTCGATGGACTTCTCGACGCCCTCAACGGCCTCCTCACCCTCGGCGGCCAGGGCGGGATCGTTCTCTTCCTCGATCATTTCCAGCAGCGTCTCGGCTTCCTCATACTGGGTGGCCAGCTTACCGAAGCGCTCGAGCTTGTTCTTCACTTCGCCCATCTCACCGATGATTTTCTGGCTGCGGGCCTGGTCATCGTAGAAGCCGGGCATCGTCATCTGGTGTTCCAGCTCGGCAAGGCGCTTCTCGCTGGCCTCAATGGACAGGGCGTCGCGCAGGTCGTCCACGGCGGTTTTCATGCTGCCGAGTTTTGCTTTCAGTTCGTCAATGGTAATCATATATGGTATCCCTCATCACATAAGTTGGCATAAAATTACATAGTACCATTATAAGCGAATTGGCGGGCGTTGTAAAGAGGGATAGGCGCAATCCTTACAATCTTGTAAAGTTTTTATGTTTTCTTTGCATTTATCCATTTGATGCGGTATAATGTCTTTATGTTACTGAAAGAAGAACGAGGACACACCACATGACACGTTACACCGGAAACCACTGCCCTGTCTGCGAACAGGCATTTACCGACGAGGACGATATCGTCGTTTGCCCTGACTGCGGCACACCCTACCACCGGGCCTGCTGGCAAAAAGTTGGCGTATGTATGCACAAATCCGAGCACGCCGCCGGGTTTGAGTGGCAGCCTGAGGTCGGCCCCGACGCCGACAAGGCCGCACACGAGGCCACCTGCCCCAACTGCGGCACCCACAACACGCCGGGCGCGGTGCGCTGCGCCCACTGCGGCTGCCCCCTGCCCAAAGCGCCGGACCCCATCACCGCCAAGACAGACGATGAAAAGTCTGTGCCCATCTACGCCCGCGACCCGTCCGCGGTGAACAACAGCCGCACCGCGCCCGGGCCGCACATCGACACCTTCGGCACCAGCGAGGACGGCGGCATCTACCGCCGCGAGATCGGCCCTGAGGACCCCATTGACGGCATCAAGGCCAAGGACTGGGCCGCCTACGTGGGCCGCAGCCCGATGTACTACCTGATGCAGTTTTTCCGCATGAGCATGACGAAGAAGAATGCCACGGTCTGCCTGTCGGCATTTTTGTTTGGCCCTGCGTACCTTTTCTACCGCAAGATGTGGAAAGAGGGTCTGCTGGCCACACTTGTGATGCTGCTGCTCAGCGCGCCGGAGCTGATTGCCATTGTGGCGACGTTCAACCCGACGCTGTTCGGCTCGCTGCCGCTGGGGTGGATCCCCACGGCGGCCAACATCTGCGCCGTGGCGGCGTGGGCGTTCAAAATCGTGCTGGGCCTGTTTGCGGTATCGTGGTACCGCAACGATGCCAAGCGCAGCATTGAGAAAATTTATGCCGACTACCCCGAGGGCGACGCCCGCACCGATGCCCTGCTGCAAAAGGGCGGCACGAGCTTTTTGTCGGTGATTTTGTACTACGCCGTCATTCTGCTGCTGGCGTCCCTGGTCATCAACCTGGCCGGCCCCGATTTTGTGCAGTATGCCATGGCGATGAGTGGGTATTGATGGCACCGCAAAACAACGCAATACACCAATGGTGTTAAAATAGGAGGAAACTTATGAAAACCGCATTAGTTATTATGGCCGCTGGTATCGGCTCCCGCTTCGGCGGCGGCATCAAGCAGCTGGCAGCCGTCGGCCCCAACGGCGAGATCATCATGGACTATTCCATTCATGACGCCATCGAGGCCGGGTTTGACAAAATCGTCTTTATCATCCGCCACGATATCGAGGACGCTTTCAAAGAGGCCATCGGCGACCGCATCGAGAAAATCTGCGCCGAGCTAGGCGTTGAGATCGACTACGCGTTCCAGGCGTTGGAGAACGTTCCCGCCGGGTACGCCGTGCCCGAGGGCCGCAGCAAGCCCTGGGGCACCGGCCAGGCTGTGCTGGCCTGCAAGGGCATCATCAAGGAGCCGTTCGCCGTTATCAACGCCGACGACTACTACGGCAAAGAGGCTTTTGTCCAGCTGCACGACTTTTTGCAGGGCTACACGCCCGACAAGTCCGGCGACCTGGCCATGGCGGGCTTTGTGCTGAAAAACACCCTGAGCGACAACGGAGCTGTCACCCGTGGCATCTGCCAGATGAACGACGCCCACTACCTGACCGGCGTGCTGGAGACCAGCGGCATTGAAAAGACCGCCGACGGCGCAGCGGCGGGCGGCAAGAGCATCGACACGGACAGCCTTGTCTCGATGAATATGTGGGCGTTGACCCCAGAGTTTGTGGACCTGCTGGACGCCGGTTTTGTTGAATTCTTTGAGAAGGCCGAGCCTGCCAACCCGCTGAAAGCCGAGTACCTGCTGCCCATCTACATTGACGAGCTGCTGCACGCGGGCAAGGTCAGCGTCAAGGTCCTGCCCACCCACGACAAGTGGTTCGGGGTGACCTACGCCGAGGACAAGCAGACCGTCATTGACAGCTTCGCCAAGCTGGTCGCCGATGGCGTGTATAAGAAGGATTTGTTCAGCGATTTGAAGAAGTAAGAAAGCAAAGCCTCCCTTTGACATGGGAGGCTTTAGGCTTCCCCCTTTGGGGAAGGCAAAACCGCCCCATGCACCATCACGGTGCATGGGGCGGTTTGCTTTTGCTATTTCAGAACAACCTTAGTTCTGCTTTTTCTTCAAATAGGCGGTCACACCCAAGCCCAGCAGGGCGGCGATGGAGATAACGACGATCGGGACGATCGGCATATCATCGCTAGTCTGCGGGATGGTGCTGGCCTTGGCAGCTTGGGCTGCACCGGTGGTCTGCGGCGTGTACACGCCCTTGACGTTGGCATAGCCGGAAAGCTGCTTCGCGCTTTCCAAATGGCCGCAGGTATCGCACTTGTAGCCCTCGCCGGTGGCGGTCCAGTTGTGGTGGCCGCAGGCGGTGCAGGTGTAATACTTGTTGTTTGCGGCGGGCGCGGCCGTGGTGGCCGGGGCCGCAGTAACCGCCGGGGCCGCCGTGGGGGCGGCGGTCGGCGCTGCCGTAGGCTTCGGCGCTTCGGTCGGGGCCGGGGTGGGCTGCTCGACGGTCTTGTACTGGGCCGTGGCGGTCAGGGGCTTGCCGGCGGCCTTGTAGGCAGCGGCCAGCTTGGCCAGCAGGGCCTCGTCCAGTTCGGTGTAGGTGCCGTCCACACCCGCAAACTGCCAGCCGAGGAAGTTTTCGGTCTTGGCGGGGGCGGGCAGGGTCTTGTCGTTCAGGCTGGTCAGGTTCAGCGTCTTGGACGTGCCCTCAAAGTCAACGACGGCCTCGTCGGCGCTGTACATGACGGTGAAGTCGCTGTATCCGTCGGGGTTCTCAAAGGCGATCGTCTTGCTGTCGACGTTCACAACGGTGGTATCGTAGTAGCGCACGCCCTTGGTGCTGTCGTGCTTGACGTACAGGCCGGTCAGCTGGTCCACGGTGAACGCGCTGCCGACGGACAGCTGAATGGTGACAGTGGGGGCGTTGGCGGAAATATTGGTGGTGCTGATCGTGCAGGTGTTGTTGGCGTTCATGTTGTCGGGGTCGGTCGTAGCGCGCAGGTCGCACAACAGCTCAATGGCAAAGGTGAGCTGGTCTTTTGCGTCGGTCTTCTTGGGGGTGATAGCCAGGTACGGCACAACCACGAGGGTGATCTTGTTCACATCGGTGTTCGCAAGTGCGGAACCTTCGAGGGCCTCTTTCAGTTTGGCTTCGTTCCAGGTGTTATCCTCGTTCTTGTAGGTATTTTCGGCGTCGGTCTTGATGGCGGCAACGGCATCACTGTTCTCGACAGCGTCCACGCTCTCGCCGGAGATGCCAACGGTCTTTGCGGCTTGGATGAGGGTTTCATCGGTAACACCGTCCGCACGCACAGAGGATGCAGCGGCGGAGACTTCGACGGTTGCGGGCTTGATGACGGTGACAAAGTCAGGGACGTATTCCTCACCCTGTTTCCAAATCACGCTGGTCTTTACGTTTTCGCCCAGCTTGTTGTCTTTAACGATGAACTTTGCACCGTCAGCCATCTTAATTAAAGGCTCTTCCTGCGTAAACGCAAGCAGAGCTGCACCGCCAATTACCGTGTTGCCGCTGATTTCAACGTTGCCAAGGCTTGCAGCACCGATTTGCTGCTCGCGAGTGGGGTTTTTTATGCCTCTTGTGTCGCCATTCTTGGTATCCGTAATGTAAATAGCAATTTCCTTTACTTTGCTGCCGTCCTTATTATTGTCCAGCAGTGTGAACGTATTATTGATTGCCTTGAACGAAACACCCAGAACGTTATTTTCGATGACTTTAATAGGACGGCTCATCGTGAAGTTCGAGTTCTGAATCGTCACGCTGCAAGTCTCAATGTTCTGAATCCAAATCGGGCTGGAATCGTTGGGCGAGACAGAGTTTTTATGCTCATTAAAAGTACATCCGTCAATAATGATATCGTTCGCGGGCGCACCGCTGTTCTGAACCCAAAGGCCATTGACTATACAATCTTTGAGCGTCAGACTATTCATTTTATGCCCTTTGACCATTGACGCAAAGCTCTGTGTCCAAGACGAATAGATGCGAATAAATCCATTCAGTGTCGCATTAGAGAACACAATATCGGACGCATCAGGAATTTTAAATGTAAGTGAATTTGCCGGCGAGTTTACACTCGCCGCATCATCTGAAAATTGAATATTTCCAACAATATTCAGTTTAATTCCCTGCTTATGGGTTCCAACAACAAATCCCTGTCCATGCGGTTCAAACTTCGTTTCATCTTCCCGCATTTCATCCAGGGTGTTGACATACCGATAGGTGTCAGCAATGGTTTCATTGCCAACATCAAAACTGCCGTTTCTCAAATCCACGCCGTCCAGATTTACCGTCAGCTCGGTAACATTCGCGGGAATCTCGGTCAGTGCGTTGAACTCATCCAGCGTCAGGGTTGCGCCGTTTTCCACGGCCTTGGTGGAGGGTCCATCCTCTCCCCCATTGCCCTTCGTCTGTTCGGAAATGCTGGTCGTTTCCGTGGTCGTCTGCTCGGTGTCGCCATCTGCCAGTGCTGTCGTGCAGACAGAAACTGCCATGGCCAGCGCTAAAGCAAGAGACGCCGCCTTTTTGCAAATGCGTTTTCTCATGTTGCTTTTTCCTTTCCTTTATTATGTAGGTTTTACTGCATACCGCCATTGTACCCCCCCCCCATTGCATTCTGTCAATGCACAGTTGATACATTTGTGTAAATTGTGTGGAATTTTTCCCATGCGCACAAAAATCCCGGGCTGGTTTGTGCAAGTTGATGGATTTTGGCTCCCATGTAGGGGCCGGGCATGCCCGCCCCTCGCGTGAAAGGCAGGCGGTCGTCTGCCTAAAAGTCGCGGGCCGCACATGTGCGGCCCCTACATTCTCTGCCCTGGGCAAGCTATTGACAACCCCACCATAAAATGCGACAATAAAAACAAAATTACAGCAGGCCCTGCCGGGCTTTTGGTTGAAAATTGCAAAAGCCTGGCACACAACGCTATGGAAAGCCGAGGCAAAAGGCGGTATGGTTAATACAACAGAATCAACACACCGCATACACCGTTACAGGAGGGTACTTATGGCAAAGAACGAATTGGACATTACGACCCTGACCCCGGAGCAGCGCGACGCGCGCCTGGCCCTGGATGTGGAGCGCCTGCTGCGCTTTGGCCGCAAGCACAAGCTCATCAAAGACCTGGACGTTCTGGTGGCACGCAACACCCTGTTGGACCTGCTGGCCCTGGCCGCCCCCAGCGAGGCCAAGCCCCCGAAGGAGGACCCCGCCACCCCCGCCGCCCTGCTGGACGAGATGGTCGAGCTGGCCGCCCAGAAGGAGCTGTTCGACGGCGCGGTGAACCAGTACCGCATCAACTTTGAGACACGCCTGATGGGTGCCCTGATGCCCCGCGAGAGCGAAGTCTGCAAAAAGTTCAAGAAGCTCTACCAGAAGCAGGGCGCAAAGGCCGCCACCGACTGGTTCTATCAGTTCTGCGTGGACACCAACTACATCCGCACCGCGCAGATCGCCAAGAACATCCAGTGGAACACCGCCACCCCCTACGGCGAACTGGAAATCACCATCAACCTGACCAAGCCTGAAAAAGACCCCAAGACCATCGCGCTGGAGCGTTTGCAGCCCAAGAGCGGCTACCCGGCCTGTATGCTCTGCAAGGAGAATATCGGCTATGCAGGGCGCATCAACTTCCCCGCGCGGCAGACCCACCGCATTGTGCCCATTACGCTGGCGGGTGAGCAGTTCTACCTGCAATACAGCCCCTATGCCTACTTCCACGAGCATTGCATCATGCTCCACGAGCAGCACAAGCCCATGGAGATGAACAAGCAGACGCTGGCCGAGATTTTTGACTTTGTGGCGCAGTTCCCCCACTATACCTGCGGCTCCAACGCCGACCTGCCGATCGTCGGCGGCAGCATTCTGAGCCACAGCCACTTCCAGGGCGGGCGGTATGTCTTCCCGATGCAGAAGGCCGATATTGCCGTACCTATGGCAGATATCCGCTATCCCGGCGTCAAGGCCGGCATTTTGAACTGGCCTGTCTCTGCCGTGCGCCTGGTGGGCCGCAGCAGCCAGCAGATGCAGATTGTGGCAAACAACATCCTGACCGCCTGGCGCACCTACACCGATGAGAGCGTCGGTATTCTGGCAGAAACAGACGGCACACCGCACAATACCGTGACGCCGATCCTGCACTACGACGAGACGGATGGGTTCATCCTGGACCTGGCCCTGCGCAACAACCGCACCAGTGCAGAGTTCCCGGATGGTATCTTCCACCCGCACAAGGAATACCACAATATTAAAAAGGAAAACATCGGCCTGATCGAGGTCATGGGCCTGGCGATTTTGCCCGCCCGCCTGAAGGATCAGGGCGCGCAGATTGCGGAGATTCTGACGGGCCAGCGCCCGAACACGAGCCGTATTGAGGGCGATGCACTGGCTGTCCATGCCGACTGGATTGATGAACTGATTGCCAAGTACGGCACCGGCATGAAGCCCGAAGCCGCCAACAAGGCCGTGAAAGCGGAGATCGGCACGGTGTTCAGCCACGTTTTGGAGAATGCCGGTGTGTTCAAGCAGGACGCCCAGGGTCAGGCCGCATTTGTGCGGTTTATGCAGAGCGTAGGGTTTAAGAAAGTGTAAAATCGCATAAGAAACAGGGACATCGACCCGGAAGGGCTGGTGTCCCTGTTTTCGTTGCCTTGTAGGGGCCGGGCATGCCCGGCCCATGGCCTTCCTCTGCCGTATACGCGCGGGCCGCACATGTGCGGCCCCTACAACTCAATGATGTTTACCGTGAAATCCGCCGCACACGACCCGGGAGGGATGAATCCCTCCCCTACGGTTCCTCCCTGTACCCGCACTCCCACAGCACGCCCCAATCGGGCTCTTCATCGATTCCGGCTTCCACGCGGGCCAAATTTGCATTGATGATGCGTTGTTTCATGTTCACGCAGGCCAGAACCGTAAAGCTGACCGCCAGCACCAGAATGGCGATATGCGCCGCCGGGATGGCACGGAACACCCGCACCAGCGCCAGCGCGCACCAGACCGCCAACACGCCGAGGAACCACCCCGCGATGACCCGCCGGGGCGTCAGGCCGTAAAGGACGACATAGACCGCCAGCTTGCCCGCCGCCAGCGCGGCAAACGCCAGCCCGAAGCCGCAGAACACCGCGGCCAGCGCTTTGGGCAGCGGTGCGCGGCCCAGAAAATGCACACCCGCCAGCACGCCGAAGTTGAGCAGCAGAATTTTTTGCAGCTCCCAGAAGCCGTCCACCGCAAAGGCAGCGGCGTCCGGAGCACTTAACCCCAGGGGCGCAGCTGCGAGCCACTCCCCCGCCTGCACGGCGAAGAACAGCGCGTAAACACCGCAGAGCGCGGCTACCGCTACCGTTGCCGTACTGCGCGGCACAATGCGGGCGTGTTCCAGCGCAGCGGTACATTGGGCCGCCGTCGTGGGCGGTTCGGTGCGGCGCAGTGCGCCGAACACCAGCCCGTACAGCCACGCGCCCACCGGCAGCGACAGTAGAATATACATCAGTGTATCGATATATTTTATATTGTTGAGCAGGCTGTTCCACCAGTCGGCCACACTCTGGCCCAGCGCCGCAAAGTTGGCATCGGCGGCGGCCAGCAAGCCCCACGCCGTACCGCAGAGCGCCAGCGTCAGTGCCGCCGTAGCCAGCACGCGCAGCGCCTTACGGACTTTGATGCGGCCATGCAGGCCGGTTTTCAGCGCAGAAAATACCGTGCGCACCCGCAGGAAGAAATTGCCGAAGGGCAGCCGGAACACCCCGGCCAGGCCATCCAGCAAAACCAGGCTGCCGCTGTGCCCCTGGGCCAGCATTCCGCAGCGGGCCAGCACGTACCAGACGGCGAAAATGTGCCACGCCATCCACTGCCACGTGCCCAGCGGGTCCGGCTGGTAGCCGAACAGTGAGTACGCCAGCGACAGCGCCAGCCAGCACCCGGCCCAGATCGGGGTTTCCCGGGCGGCGGTGCGGTGGGCCGCCCGAGCGGCGAGGTCGGTATATAGAATAAAGAGAGCGGCGAAAATCGGCATCCCCCAGTCCGAATACCACGGCGGCAGCAGCACCCCGTGGACGTAAAAGTAAGCCAGGGGGTACATGAGGATAGCGTAAAGTGTCATGGGTTTTCCTCCTCCACAAACTCCAAAATATCCCCCGGTTGGCAGTCCAAGGCCTTGCACAGCGCTTCCAAGGTCGAAAACCGCACGGCCTTGGCCTTGTTGTTTTTCAAAATCGACAAATTTGCCGGGGTGATGCCGATTTCCTCAGCCAGCTCGCCCGCACCTTTGTGGCGGCGCGCCATCATTACATCCAGATTGACCACGATAGGCATAGCACCGCCCCCTTAAATCGTCAGATCCAGCTCGTCCTTCATGCGGACGGCCTGTTCAAAAGCGTTTTTCAGCACCCGGACGATGAGCGCCATAAACGCCGCTGCCACGCCCAAAAACGCAAACGGAAGGTAGATGCCCACCCCCGCAGGCAGGCAGAGCATCGCTGCGCCCACGCAGCACCAGCTGATGCGCCGCAGCGCTGTGACGTTGGCGGGCACAAAAATCTGCCCGGCCTCGATGCGGCGCAGGAATTTGTATAGGCTGAACAGCATCCCGAACGCCAGCACCGCGCACAGGTAGCCCAACACCAACAACACCGGCCCTGTGCGCGGCGGCAGCGCGTGGGCCGTGACCATCCAGCGGGTCAGCCATGGGCCGGATATTGTCATAATGGCGCTGCCCAAAATGGCCGTCGCCACGACCACCCGGGTCAGCGTGATACTTTTGCGGTCGTTCCAATGGTAGTTCATAGGTAGCTCTCCTGTTGCTGCGAATGGTTGTTATTGTAGGGGCGGATGCAGGCATCGCCCCCTGCAACGTGGGCGGCCCCCGCTTTCATTGTTTGCAGTATACCACGGCGCATATCGTTTTGCAAGTATTTTTTATCGTTTTTCGATAATTTTGTAAAACCTGCAAGATTCATTTGCGTATTGACACAAAATGTTGTATCATAGCTGTGTATCGAAACAAAAAAGAGGGGGTGCACCGCATGAAATTACCCTTTTGCCGGGCCGCGCTGCTGGCTGCAGCGCTGGGCGTCTGCCTGGTGGGCTGCAAGCCCGCTGCCACCGATGATTCTTCTGCCTCTGCCACAGCCGAGACAGCCGAGGCTGCTGCCACGCTGACGCCCACGGCCGCGATGACCGCACAGCCTGTCGCCGCCGAAATCGGGACCGTGCTGCCCGCCACCGAGGACGCGGGCCGCAGCTACCTGGACGAGACGCTGTTTATCGGCGACTCAAACACCGTGCGCTACACGATGTACGCCGACGAAACCGGCACGGCCTTTGCATCGGTGGACAACAGCATCGGCGTCGTCAGCATGGGTGTTGGTGCTATTACCACGCTGAAATGTGAAAAATTCAAGGGTTCCTCCACAATGTACACCGTGCCGGAGGCCGTGGCGATGCTCAAGCCCCAGCGCATCATCATCTGCTACGGCACCAACAACCTGGGCGGCTCATCCACCGACGCGACCAGCTACATCAAGACCTATTTGCAGGGCTTGCAGGCCATCCAGACTGCGTGGCCCTACTGCGATATCATCGTCAGTGCCATCCCGCCGCTGGACAAACAGCGCGAGAACACCAACCTGACCATGACCCAGGTGGACGCCTACAATGCCGCGCTGGTGACGATGTGCGAGGAAAACGGCTTTAAGTTTTTGAACAGCGCCGAGGTCCTGCGCGACGCCGCCACCGGCTGGGCCAAGACTGATTACACGCTGTCCGACGGCGTGCACTTGTCAAAAACCGCCGTTACAGCGTACTTTGACTATGTGCGCACCCACGCCTATATCACCGAGGACCGCCGCCCGCAGCCGTTGGGGTCCATCCCCCAGCCCGACGGCGTCCCTGCGAACCTCATCACCAGCGACCCGATTGCCGTGCGCGGCGCAAAGGTCCCGCTGGAATTTGTCGCCACAAACGGCGGCAAGGTCAGCGGCTCCACCAGCCAGCTGGTCAAGAAAGGCGGCACCGCCAGCGCCGTGACCGCCGTGGCCGACGAGGGCTTTGTCTTTGCGGGCTGGACGGCCAGCTCCGGCGGCAGTTACAGCAGCGCGACCATCAGCTTTACGATGCCCCAGAACGCCGACGCTGGCGGCGTGGTGCTGACGGCGCACTTCAAGGCCGACGCCCACGAGCACGAGTATGTTGAGGTCGAGGGCACCAAGACTGCCGCCACCTGCCTGAAGGCCGGGTCCGCCAAGTACAAGTGCAAAATCTGCGGCGAGGTCATTGAGAAGGACATCAAGCCGCTGGGCCACGACTGGGATGACGGGGTGCAGAAGGGCGCGGAAATCATCTACACCTGCAAGCGCGAGGGCTGCGGCGAGACGAAAGTCGAGGCCGCCAAGGCCACGCCGACGCCGTCCCCCTCCCCTACGCCGGTCGTGACGTCGGCACCAACGGCGGTGCCGACCCAAGCGCCGACGCCGGTGCCAACGGCAGTACCCACAGCTGCGCCGACCGCCGTGCCCGCCACACCCGAGCCAACGGCAGTGCCGACACCGACACCGGAACCGCACACCCATGATTTCCAGCTGATCGGTGACACCGCCACCTGCACGGCAGCCGGCACAAAAACCTACCAATGCAGCTGCGGCGAGACAAAAGCGGAGGAATCTGCCGCACTGGGGCACAGCGGCGTTGAGCAGCCCGACGGCAGCGTTGTGTGCTCCCGCTGTAACGAGGTTTTGCGGGCCGCACCTGCGCCAGAACCAGTTACGCCGAGTGAACCAACAACGGAAAGTGACACCCCCACCGAGTAACCACCAGGCAGGGGCCGGGCATACCTGGCCCCTGCAAATCTAATTGAAAGAGGTCCCCCATGTCTGAAACTACCACCCCGCAGCGCCCGAAAAACGGGGCGCTGATACGCCGTTTTCTTCCGTATATGGTCAAATACCGCGGCGTGCTGGCGTTTGATCTGTTCTGCGCCGCGCTGACAACGCTCTGCGATATCGCGCTGCCCACCATCATGCGCAACCTGACAAATACCGTCAGCGCTGCGGCCCTTACCGTGGACGCCGTGCTGAAAATGGCGGCGCTCTACTTTGTACTGCGTGTCATCGACGGCGCGGCCAGCTACTTTATGTCCGGCATCGGCCACATCATGGGCGTACATATCGAGACGGATATGCGCCGCGACGCCTTTGACCACCTGCTGCGGCTGGACCACACTTACTACAATAACACGAAGGTCGGCCAGATTATGGGCCGCATCACCAACGATCTGTTTGACGTGACCGAGTTTGCCCACCACTGCCCCGAGGAATTTTTCATTGCGGGCATAAAGATCGTGGCATCGTTCGTTATCCTCTGCCAGGCCAGTGTGCCGCTGACGCTGGTAGTGTTTGCCTGTGTGCCGCTGATGGGCGTTGTGTCGGTCAAACTCAACCACAAACTGCGGGAGCGGTTCCGCCAGCAGCGATTCCAGATTGGTGAACTGAACGCCACGATTGAGGACAGCCTGCTGGGCCAGCGAGTCGTCAAGGCGTTTGCGGCGGAAGATTTGGAGCGTGAAAAGTTTGAGCAGGGCAACCGCGATTTTGAGAACATCAAGACGCTGGGCTACTATGCCATGGCCGCGTTCAACACGTCCACCCGCCTTTTTGACGGCCTGATGTACTTTGTGGTCATCCTGGCGGGCGGTCTGTCCCTTGTGTATGGGGCTATCAGCGCGGGCGATCTGGTTGCCTACGTGCTGTACGTGTCCACGCTGATCGCCACGATCCGCCGCATCGTCGAATTTGCCGAGCAGTTCCAGCGCGGCATGACCGGCATCGAGCGCTTTGCGGAAATCATGGACACCCCCATCGCGATTGCCGACGCCCCCGACGCGAAGGACTTGGAAGTCAAAGAGGGCGGCATCGACTTTGACGATGTGAGCTTTGAGTACCCCGACGACCACAATAAAGTGCTGCGCCACGTGAATCTGCACATCCTCCCGGGCGAGAATGTCGCGCTGGTCGGGCCGTCCGGCGGCGGCAAAACGACGCTGTGCAACCTGATTCCCCGCTTCTACGATGTGACTGGCGGCACCATCCGCATTGACGGCCAGGATGTGCGCAGCGTAACGCTGCACAGCCTGCGCAGTGCCATCGGCGTGGTGCAGCAGGACGTGTATCTTTTCAGCGGCACAGTGGCGGAGAATATCGCCTACGGCCGTCCGGGCGCGACCCGCGCCGAAATTGAGGAAGCTGCCCGCCTGGCTGGGGCTGACGCCTTTGTCCGCGCCTTGAAGGACGGCTATGACACCTATGTCGGTGAGCGCGGTGTCAAGCTCTCCGGCGGGCAGAAGCAGCGCCTCGCCATTGCCCGCGTATTTTTGAAGAACCCGCGCATTCTGCTGTTAGACGAGGCCACGAGTGCCCTGGACAACGAGAGCGAGATTTTGGTCGGCCAGAGCCTGGACAAACTGGCGAAGGGCCGCACAACACTGACGATTGCCCACCGCCTGACGACCATCAAGAACGCCGACCGCATCCTCGTTTTGGGCAAGGACGGCATTGAGGAAGAAGGCAGCCATGAAGAGCTGCTGGCGAAGCAGGGCGTATATTATAGGTTGTGGAATGGACTGGTGAGCGGGGAAACCTTGTAAAACGGCTTCTCCCTTGGGGGAGAAACTGCTCACGAAGCGGGCTGATGAGGGGAGATTTACCCCCGCCGCCCCTTACCGGGCAATCATGGCAAGTCCGCCCCTCATCCGGCCTTCGGCCACCTTCCCCCATCGGGGGAAGGCTTTTTTATTTGCTCCATCATCCTCTTCATATTTAAGCAGAACGTCATCAAATTCGACACCACCATCACCCCCAGGAACCCCATCATGCCATATTTCGGCACAACAAACCAGATGGCTGTGATGCGCAATATCGAGTCCAGCAGCGAATAGCGGAACGTCGCCAGCTGCTCCCCCAGGCCCTTCAGCACGCCGTCCACCATGCTTTCCAGGTACATGAACGGCGCGACAAAGCCTAAAATCTGCACATACCGTCCGACCTCGGCGTCGTGGTAGACGAACTGCGCCAGCGGCGCACCGAACACCACAAATCCGGCCCCTGCCGCCAGCGAAAATGCGCCGGTCATACGCAGCATCGTGAAAATCAAGCGGCGCATGGCGGCGGTGTCGCCCTTGGTGTGGGCGCGGGTGATTTCCGGCATCAGCAGGCCGGACAGCGCCCCCAGCACCGAAAACGGAAAGAACAGCAGCGGCAGCGCCATCCCTTTCAGGCTGCCGTACTGGGCCACGGCCTCGGTGCGGCTGCCGGTGTAGAGCGTCAGCGTGTAGGGAATCAGACTGCTCTCGGCCGCCTGCAGGGCGCTGGCCAACAGGCGGCTGCCCTCGACCGGCCAAAGAATATCGTAGAGTTCCTTGCGGGTGTAGGGGTGCAGCGGGGCGCCTGGACGGGGCGCAAATTCCGGCGTGCGGGCGGCAAACGCCAGCATGACGCCGCAGGAAACACTCTCGCTGACCGTGTTGCCCAGCAGCACGGCGGCGCAGCCGTACCCCGCGCCCCACTGGGCCAGCACCCGCAGCCCCGCCACGGCAACAGCCATTCGCACTAGCTGCTCGATGAGCTGCGCTGTGATATTGGGCTGCACCCGCCGCGCAGCCAAAAAGCACCCTCGCACCGCCCCGGACACCGCCATAAACGGCAGGCTGGGGGCCAAAATCAGCAGCGCGGTCTCGGCGCGGATATCGTGCAGCAGATACCGTGCACACGGCCCGGCCAGCACGGCCTGCGCCACCATGGCTGTTGTGCCGAAGCCCAGTGCCGTGAAGCACAACCCACGCAGCGTCTCAGCCATGCCGCTGCCCCGGGCCAGGCTTTGGGCCGCCAGCCGCGCCGACGCCACGTTGATGCCCGCCGTGGCGAAGGACACAAACACCATGTACAGCGCCAGAATCAGCTGGTACAGGCCCATGCCCTCGCCGCCCAGGTAGGCTGCCAGCACAACCCGGAACCCCATGCCCAGCGCCCGCAGCACCAGCCCCGACCCGGTGAGCAGCGCCGCGTTTTGCAGATAGGTCTTGCGTTTGCTCATACGCCGCCCCCTTCCCCTGCTGATGGGTATGCAGGGAAATCGGTCGGTATGACTTGCAGATTATCTGTTTGCTGTGCTAAGATATACGTAGGGCGGGGTGAGGTCAGGCCGCCATGCAACCTCAAGGCATCACCGCACAATTCCCGCCTAACGGCTCAAGCACCGCTCCGGCGGCTGCGGCACGGCATCTGCGTTGCCAAAATGCTCGATAAGACATCCAGTATTATCTGCGCTTTTGGCTTAGCATCTGCCGCACCTCGCTCGCCGTATCGGCACTTAGAATTATGCGGTATTGCCTCAAATAAAATGGGAGATTTTTACCATGAATCAAGCCACTACCATTGCCGCATACTTGCGGGAAAAATTACCGTTCGCCCCGGATATTGCCCTTGTGCTGGGGTCGGGCCTGGGCGGGCTGGCAGAACAAATTGAAAATGCCGTCATCATCCCCTATCGCAGCGTGCCGGGGTTCCCTGTGTCCACCGCGCCGGGGCACGCCGGGCAGTTTGTGGCCGGGCAGCTGGCGGACAAAAACGTCCTGTGCATGCAGGGGCGGTTCCACTATTATGAGGGCCACGACATGGCCGCCATTGCCCTGCCTGTACGGGTGTTCAAGGCACTGGGCTGCCGTGCTCTGGTGCTGACCAACGCGGCTGGCGGCGTGAACTGGGATTTCAATGTCGGCGACATCATGCTCATCACCGACCACATCAACTTTATGGGCGCGAACCCCCTGCGCGGCACAAACGATGACAGCATCGGCCCGCGCTTTTGCGATATGACCCACACCTACACGCCGGAATTGCAGGAAAAAGCGCTTTCCGTTGCCAAAAAGCAAAACATCCTGCTGCAAAAGGGCGTCTACCTCGGCTACATGGGGCCGAGCTTTGAGACCCCCGCCGAGATACGTGCGTTTCGCGTTTTGGGTGCGGACGCCGTGGGCATGAGCACCGTGCCCGAGGCTATCGCCGCCAGCCACTGCGGTCTGCCGGTGGTGGCACTGAGCCTGATTACCAACATGGCCGCCGGGATGGCGGGCAAGCGGCTGGACGGGGCCGAAGTCATCGAGATTGCCGACCAGCGCGGTCCGGTGTTCCAGAAGTTGGTCAAGGGAATCGTGGAAGTGTTATAAAATCATGCCAAGTCGCTTTTAAATTTGTGAGTGTTCTTGCATTCCGGCGCGATTTTTGGTAAACTGAAGAAAGAGCAATTTTTAAAGGAGCAAACATACCATGAGCGAATGTACCCACGATTGCAGCAGCTGCAGTGCCAGCTGTGACCACCGCGCGCCGCAGCATGAGCCGCCGCACGAGCGCAGCCGTATCCAAAAAGTGATCGGCGTCGTTTCCGGCAAGGGCGGCGTCGGCAAAAGCATGACCAGCGCGATGCTGGCCGTCTCGATGCGCCGCCTCGGCTTCAAGGCCGGTGTGCTGGACGCTGACATCACCGGTCCTTCCATCCCCCGCCTGTTCGGCGTCAAGGGTCCCGCCACCGGCGACGGCACCAGCATCAATCCGGTTTGCAGCCGCACCGGCGTGGAAATTATGAGCATCAACCTTCTGCTCGATGACCCCGAGGCCCCCGTTGTCTGGCGCGGCCCCGTCATTGCGGGCGCCGTCAAGCAGTTCTGGCAGGAGGTTGTGTGGGACGTTGACTTTCTCTTCGTCGATATGCCCCCGGGAACCGGCGATGTGCCGCTGACCGTCTTCCAGACGCTGCCGGTGGACGGCATCGTCATCGTGTCCAGCCCGCAGGAACTGGTCGGCATGATCGTCGGCAAAGCCGTCCAGATGGCCCAGATGATGCACGTGCCCATCCTCGGCTTGGTCGAGAACATGAGCTACGCCGTCTGCCCCGACTGCGGCAAGCATATCAACGTGTTTGGCGACAGCCATGTGGACGAGATTGCCGACAAGTACAAGCTGCCGGTGCTGGCGAAAATGCCCATCGATCCCGAGCTTGCCAAGGAGGCCGACGCGGGCATGATTGAGGTCTTTGCGGGTGATTACCTCGACAATGCAGCCCGGACCGTGGCAAAGCTGCTGAAGAAGTAAAACGCTGCGGCGTTAAATTTTGAAGAGGTCCCTACTTATGAAAAAGTTCTTTGAAGAGTTCAAGGCCTTCGCTCTGAAGGGCAACATGATGGATATGGCCATCGGTGTTATCATCGGCGGCGCGTTCTCCACGCTGGTCACTTCCCTGACCGACAACCTCATCAGCCCCATCCTGGGCATTCTGGGCAAGGTGAACTTTGACGCCATGATGTGGGACGTTTTCGGCGATGGCAAGCTGGTTTTTAAGTATGGTGCCTTTATCACGGCTGTCATCAACTTCCTGATCATGGCTTTTGTGCTGTTCTGCATCGTCAAAGCCATGAACAAACTGATGGAGATGGGCAAGCACGAGGAAGCCGCCCCCGCTGAGCCGGAGGCCCCCGCCGCCCCCACGCAGGAAGAGCTGCTGGCCGACATCCTTGCTGAGCTGAAAAAGCAGAACGAGGAAAAAACGGCGTAATTTTCGCTTTATTACCAACAACAGCGCAGAGCCAGTGCAGCTCTGCGCTGTTGTGTTTTTTAGAGAATGGTGAACCAGCTGCCGGAGTAGAGACTCCCTTGTCAAAGGGAGTCTTTCTTATTGCTCGCGGCTTAATTTTATTAAGTTTAAACTTCTATAATGAAATTTTCAAACGTTTTGCGCTTAATTTCCGTAAAATCTTTTGCTTTAGGATTGTAAAGCGCCTGGTTCTATGGTATGATGCAGACAAGAACAAAGACGTTCCCACAAGGGGCTTATGCGCCCCTTCGGGGACGTCTTTTTTGTTACCCCAAAGGCCGCAGCGTTATGTGCGTAGCTGCGTTGCTTTTGCACTGGGAAAGGAGCAGACAAGGCATGGAAAACTTTACCGAGCGCAGCACCCCCGCCGGGCTGTACAGCCCGCAGTTTGAGCATGACAACTGCGGCATTGGTGCCGTGGTGGATATCAAGGGGCGCAAGAGCCACAAAACCATTGATGATGCACTGCAAATCGTGGAGCATCTCGAACACCGCGCAGGCAAGGACGCCGAGGGCAAGACCGGCGACGGCGTCGGTATCTTAACGCAGATCAGCGACAAATTTTTCCAGAAAGCGGCGGCCGAGCTGGGCCTGGAAATCGGCAAAGAGCGGGAATACGGCATTGGTATGTTCTTTTTCCCGCAGGATGAACTCAAGCGCAACCAAGCCAAAAAGTTGTTTGAGATCGTCTGCAAAAAAGAGGGGCTTCCCTTCTTAGGCTGGCGCGAGGTCCCCACCTGCCCCGAGGTGCTGGGCCACAAGGCCATTGCCTGTATGCCTAGCATCTGGCAGGGCTTTGTGGGCAAACCGCAGCGCGTAGAGGCGGGCATTGCCTTTGACCGCCGCCTGTATGTCGCCCGCCGCGTGTTTGAGCAGTCCAGCCCCGACACCTACGTTTGCAGCCTGTCCAGCCGGACCATCGTATATAAAGGTATGTTCCTCGTCAAGGAGCTGCGCCTGTTCTATCCCGACTTGCAGGATACCGACTACGAATCCGCCATTGGCATGGTACACAGCCGCTTCTCCACCAACACCGCCCCCAGTTGGAACCGCGCCCACCCCAACCGCTTTATCCTGCACAACGGCGAGATCAACACCATCCGCGGCAACGTGGACACGATGCTGGCCCGCGAGGAGACCATCGGCTCCAACTACTTAAAGGACGATATGACGAAGGTTCTGCCCATCGTCAACCAGGGAGGCTCTGACTCTGCCCAGCTGGACAACACCCTGGAATTTATGGTCATGAACGGCATGGATCTGCCGCTGGCCGTCATGGTGACCATCCCCGAGCCTTGGGACAACAACAAATCCATGGACCCGAAGAAGCGTGATTTCTACCAGTATTACGCCACGATGCTGGAGCCGTGGGACGGCCCCGCCAGCATCCTGTTCAGCGACGGCGACGTCATGGGCGCGGTGCTGGACCGTAACGGCCTGCGCCCCAGCCGCTACTACATCACGAAGGACGGCCGCCTGATTTTGTCCAGCGAGGTCGGCGTGCTGGATATCCCTGCTGACGAGGTCGTGCGCAAGGACCGCCTGCGCCCCGGCAAGATGCTGTTGGTGGACACCGTCAAGGGCGAGCTGGTGGACGACGAAAAGCTGAAGGCCGACTACGCCAGCCGCCAACCCTACGGCGAGTGGCTGGACCGCAACCTGGTTCCGCTGTCCGGCCTGAAGGTGCCCAACAAGAGGGTGCCCAGCTACACGAAAGACCAGCTCGTCCAGCTGCAAAAGGCCTTCGGCTACCGGTATGAGGACGTATCTACGATCATTCTGCCGATGGCGAAGAACGGCGGCGAGCCTGCCGGAGCCATGGGCAGCGATACCCCGCTGGCCGTTTTGAGCCACACGCGCCCGAGTTTGAGCGAGTACTTCAAGCAGATGTTCGCCCAGGTCACGAACCCGCCCATCGATGCCCTGCGCGAGAAGATCGTCACTTCCACCACCGTATATGTCGGTGCCCAGGGCAATTTGCTGGAAGAGGATGCCGACAACTGCAAGGTGCTGAAAATCGAGAACCCGATTCTGACCGAGACTGATCTGCTCAAAATCAAGGCGATGGATGTGCCCGGCTTCAAGGTCGTGACGCTGTCTATCTGCTACTACAAGAACACTGACCTGGAAAAGGCCATTGACCGCCTGTTTGTCGATGTGGACCGCGCCTACCGCGACGGCGCCAACATCCTGATTTTGTCCGACCGCGACATTGACGAGTACCACGTCGCCATCCCCAGCCTTTTGGCTGTGGGCGCAGTCAGCAAGTACCTGGTCCGCACCCGCAAGCGCACGGCTATGGCGCTGATTCTGGAAAGCGGCGAGCCGCGCCTGGTGCATGACTTCGCAACGCTCTTGGGCTACGGCGCAGCGGCCATCAACCCGTACCTGGCGCAGGAGACCATCGGCGGGCTGATTTCCGACGGCCTGCTCGACAAAGATTACTATGCCGCCGTCGAGGATTACAACAAGGCCGTCCTCGCGGGCATTGTCAAAATCGCGTCCAAGATGGGCATTTCCACCATCCAGTCCTACGCGGGCAGTCAGATTTTTGAAGCGCTGGGCATCTCAAAAGAGGTCGTAGACAAATACTTTACGAACACCGTCTCCCGCGTGGGCGGCATCACGATCCAGGATATCCAGAAGGATCTGGAAGCCCGCCATCAGGAAGCCTTTGACCCCCTGGGCCTGGATATCAACCGCGAACTGCCCAGCCTGGGTGCACACAAGTTCCGCGGCGGCCCCGCAGCCGAGCAGCATCTCTACAACCCGCAGACCATCCACCTGCTGCAGCAGGCCTGCTGGACCGGCAATTACGATACGTTCAAGCAGTACACCGCAGCTGCCGCCAATGAGAACGGCGACGCCATGCACCTGCGCAGCCTACTGGATTTCAACTACCCCGAACAGGGCGTGCCCCTGGACGAGGTCGAGAGCGTCGATTCCATCGTGAAGCGCTTCAAGACCGCCGCCATGAGCTACGGTGCACTGTCTGAGGAAGCCCACGAATGCATGGCCATCGCTATGAACCGCCTGGGCGGTAAATCCAACACCGGCGAGGGCGGCGAGGCCGAGGACCGCTTCGGTACCGAGCGCAACTCCGCCATCAAGCAGGTAGCGTCCGCCCGCTTCGGCGTGACGAGCAAGTATCTCGTCTCCGCCAGCGAAATCCAAATCAAGATGGCCCAGGGCGCGAAGCCCGGCGAGGGCGGCCAGCTGCCCGGCGGCAAGGTCTACCCTTGGGTCGCTAAGACCCGCAACTCCACCACTGGTGTGGGCCTTATCTCTCCCCCGCCGCACCACGATATCTATTCCATTGAGGATCTGGCCCAGCTGATTTACGATCTGAAGTGCTCCAACCGCAAGGCCGCTATCAATGTCAAGCTGGTCAGTGAGGCCGGTGTCGGCACAATCGCCGCAGGCGTTGCCAAGGCAGGCGCGGAGGTCATCCTGATTTCCGGCTTTGACGGCGGCACCGGCGCAGCGCCCCGCAACTCCATTCACAACGCAGGCTTGCCTTGGGAGCTGGGCATTGCCGAGGCGCACCAGTGCCTCATCATGAACGGCCTGCGCAGCCGCGTCCGCATCGAGGCCGACAGCAAGCTGATGAGCGGCCGCGACGTTGCCATCGCCGCTCTGCTGGGTGCCGAGGAATTTGGTTTCGGCACCGGGCCGCTGGTGGCCATGGGCTGCGTCATGATGCGCGTCTGCAATCTGGACACCTGCCCCATGGGCATCTGCACCCAGAACCCCGAGCTGCGCAAGCGCTTCAAGGGCAAGCCCGAGTACATCATGAACTTCATGCGCTTCATGGCCGAGGATCTGCGTGAGTATATGGCAAAGCTCGGCGTGCGCACCGTGGATGAACTCGTCGGCCGCACCGACCTGTTGAAGGTCAAGGCCGCGCCCGCAGGTTCCCGCGCCAGCGAGATGGATCTTTCGGCCCTCTTGCAGAACCCCTTGGTCGAGAACTCCAACGTACATTTCAACGCGAAGGATGTCTACAACTTCCAGCTGGAAAAGACGCCCGACATGAAGGTGCTGATGAAGAAGTTCAAGAAGAATTTCGATTCCGCCGAGCCGAAGCCCAGCACCGTTACGCTGGATGTCGGCAACACCGACCGCGCCTTCGGCACGATCTTCGGCAGTGAAATCACCGCCAAGTTCGGCAACACCTTACCGGAAGATACCTTCCATGTCGTCTGCCACGGCTACGGCGGCCAGAGCTTTGGCGCGTTCATCCCCCAGGGCCTGACGCTGGAACTGGTCGGCGATGCCAATGATTACCTTGGCAAGGGCCTGTCCGGCGGCAAGCTCGTCGTCTACCCGCCGAAGGATGCCGCCTTTGACCGCAGCGAGAACATTGTCATCGGCAACGTGGCGCTCTACGGCGCAACCGGCGGCAAGGCGTTCATCAACGGTGTTGCGGGCGAGCGCTTCTGCGTGCGCAATTCCGGCGGCGTGGCCGTCGTTGAGGGCGTGGGCGACCACGGCTGCGAGTACATGACCGGCGGCACGGTGGTCGTGCTTGGCAAGACCGGCAAAAACTTTGCAGCCGGCATGAGCGGCGGCATTGCCTATGTCCTCGATGAGGACTGGGACTTCTACCAGCGCGTCAACAAAGACATGGTAAGCCTGGAGCCCGTGGAGCATAAGTACGATGTATCGCTGTTAAAAGACCTGATCCGTGAGCACGTCGAACTGACCGGGTCGCCGCGCGGCAAGGAAATCCTCGACAACTTCGGCGAGTATCTGCCCAAGTTCAAGAAGGTCCTGCCCCACGACTACGACAAGATGCTGCGCCTGATTGCCCAGATGGAAGAGAAGGGCGAGGACAGCGAGCAGGCCCAAATCGAGGCGTTCTACGCCATGAAAAGCGCAAAGTAAGGGAGGCAGAGTATCATGGGCAAACCGACAGGATTTATCGAGATCGCGCGGCAGACCAGTTTAGAGCTGCCGCCCGAGGAGCGCATCCAGAATTTTAACGAGTTTCACGTCCCGCTGCATACCGACGAGCAGCAGGCCCAGGGCGCACGCTGCATGGACTGCGGCGTCCCCTTCTGCCAAAGCGGTGTCCAGCTGGGCGGTATGTTCAGCGGCTGCCCGTTGAATAACCTGATCCCTGAGTGGAACGACCTGGTCTACCAGGGCAAGTGGGATCTGGCCGTACACCGCCTGATTGCCACGAACCGCTACCCAGAGTTCACCAGCCGGGTCTGCCCCGCCCTGTGCGAAGCCGCCTGCACCTGCGGCAATGTCACCGGCGACCCGGTCACGGTCAAGGAGAATGAGCGTGCCATCGTGGAATATGGCTACGAGAGCGGCGCGATCCATGCTGTGCCGCCCCCGGCCCGCACCGGCAAGACCGTGGCGGTCATTGGCGCAGGGCCGGCGGGACTATCCGTGGCGGATCTTTTGAACAAGCGCGGCCACCGCGTGACCATTTACGAGCGCGAGGACCGCGCGGGCGGCCTGCTGATGTACGGCATCCCAAACATGAAGCTGGAAAAGTGGGTCATTGACCGCCGCGTAAAGATTTTGCAGGACGAGGGCATAGAGTTTATCTTTAATGCCGATGTTGGCAGCACCGTCAGCGCCGACGAGCTGAAAGCCCGCTATGACGCCGTAGTGCTCTGCTGCGGGGCAAAGAAAGCCCGCGACATCACCGCGCCGGGCCGCGACGCCCAGGGCATCTACTTTGCCGTGGATTACCTGACCAGCGTGACCCGCAGTTTGCTGGATTCGAACTTTGCCGACGGCAAGGCTGTGAATGCCGCAGGCAAGAAGGTACTGGTCATTGGCGGCGGCGACACCGGCAACGACTGTGTGGGCACGGCCATTCGCCAGGGCTGCGAGAGCGTCATGCAGTTAGAAATGATGCCCTGCCCGCCCGCCGCTCGCGCCCCCGGCAACGATTGGCCGGAGTGGCCCCGCGTGCTGAAAACCGACTACGGCCAGCAGGAGGCCATCGCCAGGTTTGGCAGTGATCCCCGCGTCTACCAGACAACGGTCAAAGAGTTCTACAAGAACGAGGCCGGGCAGGTCTGCGGTGCTCTGATCGCCAAGCTGAAAAGTGAGGTCGTCGATGGCCGACGCCAGATGGTGCCCACCGGCGAGGAGTTCACCGTAGACTGTGATCTGGTCTTGATTGCTGCAGGCTTTACCGGGTGTGAAGCGTATGTGGCGGATGCGTTCGGCGTTGAGCTGACGAAGCGCGGCACCGTGGCTGATGTGAAATACGCCACCGCCGACCCGAAGGTATTTGCCTGCGGCGATATGCGCCGCGGTCAGAGCCTGGTCGTGTGGGCGCTGCGCGAGGGCCGCGACACCGCCGCCATGGTGGATGAAAAATTGATGGGGTATACGAACCTGTGATAGCGCTTGGCATGTAGGGTCCGGGCATATCCGGCCCTCTACTTTCCCGGAAACGCATACTGCCTTAAAGCCGCGGGCCGCACATGTGCGGCCCCTGCAAAGCAGCCTCCGCAACGTATCGGCCTTTCGATACGCTGCGGGGGCTTTCTTCTTGCAATTTCCTGCCCTATCCCCTATACTATAACCACCTCCTGCCACGATTTTTAACATTTTCCCCGCCATCCTGTAAAACCATGTTGGTGTTCATTTTCTTCTGCTTTTGCTATACTTGTTAAAAATCATAGCAAAGGTGTGACAAATATGAGAAAGCACTATCTCGACAACATCCGCTGGGCAACTGTGCTGCTGGTGGTTTTGTACCACGCCATTTTTATGTACAACCATGTCGTGACGGCGGGGGTCGTGGGGCCGGTGACGGACTGTCGCTGGCAGGACGCACTGCAATATCTGCTGTACCCATGGTTCATGGTCGTGCTGTTTCTGGTCAGCGGTGCGTCGGCGCGGTACGCGCTGGACAGCCGCAGCGGCAAGGTGTTTTTTGCCGAGCGCACGCGGAAATTGCTGGTTCCTTCCACACTGGGACTGCTGGTGCTGGGCTGGGCGCAGGGGTATTTCAACATGGCGTTCAGCCATGCGTTTGAAAACATCCCCTCCGGGGTGCCCGCACCGGTGCTCTATTTGATTATGACGGTATCGGGTATTGGCGTTCTCTGGACCTGCCATGTGCTGTGGGTCTGTGCCCTGGTACTGCTGGCCGTGCGCCGCATCGAGTGCGGGCGGCTGCTAGCAAAATGCGCGTCGCTCCCCTGCTGGGCCGTCGCAGCGCTGGGTGTGGCCGCCTGGGTGTCGGCCCAGGTGCTGAACCCGCCCATCATCCAGGTGTATCGGTTCGGCATCTACATTTTCAGCTATCTGGCTGGGTACTACGTCTTTTCGCAGCCGCAGGTCATGGACACGCTGGCCCGCCGGGCACCGATTTTGTGCGCCGTGGCCGCCGCGCTGGGGCCGGTTTACCTCTGGCACAGTTGGGGCAAGAACTACGCCGTAGTTCCCAACGTGAACAGCCCCCTGGCCATCGCCTACGGCTGGGCGGCCTGCCTGGCTGTCTTTGGCGGCATGAAGCGCTGGGGCGACCGCACCGGGCCTGTGGCCGCGTTCCTGGCGCGGCACAGTTTTGGGCTGTACGTCTGCCACTATCTGGCGCTGTCGGCGGCGGCCTATGGGCTGGTGTGCTGCCTGCGCTGGCGCGGCGCGGTGGTGTACCTGCTGTCCGCCGTAGCTGCCTACGGCGGCGGGCTGGCGCTGTATGCCGTGCTGCGCCATGTGCCGGTGGTGCGGTACTGTGTTTTCGGCATTAAAAAGGAGAAGCCTCATGTTTTGTGATAACCTTGTCTCCCTGCGCAAATTGCACGATCTATCGCAGGAAGAACTAGCTGACCGCCTGCAGGTCAGCCGCCAGACGCTCTCGAAATACGAGACCGGGGAAAGCCTGCCCGACATTGAGCGCTGCAAGCAGCTGGCGGAAATTTTCGGCGTCTCGCTGGACGATCTCGTCAACTATGACACCGCCGCTACCGGGCTGAACGTACCGCCCAAGGGCAGGCACGCCTTTGGGCTGGTCACGGTCGGCGATAAAGGGCAGATCGTAATACCGGCGAAGGCACGCAAGATTTTCAACATCCAGCCCGGCGATAAGCTCATTGTCCTGGGCGACGAATCCCAGGGCCTGGCCCTGTTGAGCGAGAGAGATTTTTTGGCGATGGTACAGCAAATGCGAAAGGATTGACCCATGAAAATGTACGAAGTCACCCCCCATCAAGGAATACGTCCCCCAGGCCTTGCAGAGCGCCGCTCATTTGATCGTGGCTGAGGACGCCCCCTACAACCTAGTACAAAAATGCACCTGCCCACACGGACAGGTGCATTTTTATATCGTATTATCGTTCACATTTCCAGAAATGACAACTGTATGGCTCCAATGTGCTGCCGCCGCCAAAATCGTGATCGACCCCGGTGATGAGGTCCACCGCGCGGCCGCAGCCTGCGTCAAAGTGGGCGTCAAACGGATTGCCGTCCGCATTGATGGCTACCAGCACCCGCTCACCGTCGGCATAGCGTTCAAAAATCAGCTGCTTCGGTTGCACCAGTACATTGCGGTAGCTGCCCCGGCACAGCGCTTTGCTGCCTGTACGGGCATGGGCCAGCGCGGCCACCCAAGCCGTCAGGTCGTTCTCGGTGGGCTTCTCCACCGCCGGGCGCAGCGTCGGGTCGCCGTTGCGCTTGTCGCCCTCCATGCCCCACTCACTGCCGTAGTAGACCGACGGCACACCGGGCATACCGAACAGCAAACCGTAGATGGGTTTCAGGCAGTTTTTATTGGTCAGAATCGTCGCTATACGCGTTACATCGTGGTTATCCACAAAGCTCAACAGATGCTTGCCGGTATACAGGCACCACTGCTCCGCGCCAAACTGACGGTTCAGGCTGTAACTGATCTCGTGCATATTGCCGGTGTTGAAGCTGGAATACAGCCCCTTGTAGCACTCGTAGTTCGTCACGCTGTGGCAGGCGTGGTCGTTCATCCAGCGGTTGTAGTCGCCGTGCAGCGTCTCGCCCACCAGCGCGAACTCCGGCTTGATGTCGTTTGCCAGCCCGCGCAGCTCCGCCAAAAAGCCCAGATCCAGGCAGTACGCGACGTCCAGGCGCAGGCCGTCGATGCCGTAGTCCCGCACCCAGCCGCGCACGACGTCAAACAGGTAGTTTTTCACCGCTGGGTTCTGCAAGTTCAGCTTGACCAGTTCGTTGCAGCCCTCCCAGGCCTCGTACCAGAAACCGTCGTTGTAATTGGTGTTGCCGTCAAAACTGATGTGAAACCAGTCTTTGTAAGGGCTGTCCCAACGCTTTTCCTGCACGTCGCGGAACGCCCAGAAGCCGCGCCCCACATGGTTGAACACGCCGTCGAACAAAATTTTGATGCCCGCCGCATGCAGCGCCGCGCAGACCTGCTTGAGGTCGTCGTTCGTGCCCAGGCGGCAGTCGACCTTGTTGTAGTCGCGGGTGTCGTAGCCGTGGGCATCGCTCTCAAACAGCGGGTTGAACAGCACGCAGGTCGCGCCCAGGCGCTTGATGTGCTCCACCCAGTCCAGCACGCGCAGAATGCGGTGGTTGTCCGCCTGGGACTGGTCGCCGTCGTTTTGCAGTGGTGCGCCGCACAGCCCCAGCGGATAAATCTGGTAAACTACCGCTTCATCATACCACATTTTATGTTCCTCCTTGCATCAGAACTTCTTCTTCAGTTTTGGCTTGACCACCAGATGATAATATCGCGTCAGCGCCGCCAGCGCCCGGTCGCACAGCCAGAATGACAGATTTCCCGCGGCCAACAGCGCCACCAGCATGGCCGTTCCGTCGGCCAGCAGCTCGTCCAATACAGCAGGCCCCAGCAGCGCGAACAACAGCAAATACACCAGCACCGTGGCCGCATTGAACACCGCAAATTTTATGACCCAACGCAGTACCGTGTTTTTTAGTGTGTTGAGCTTCACGCGCAGCACCGGGTAATACCCCATGACCAGCACATAGAAAAACGCCAGCTCGGTTTCCGGCACAAACAGCACGGCCAAAATCGATACGGTCGCGTAGAGGGTCAACGCATAGCGCGGTCCGTACTCCTCCAGCACTGGGATGATAAGGAACGCCGCCAGCATCGGCGCAGCGTAGGTGCCAATCTGCAGCGCACTGCCGATGAGCAGAAGCACCACCGACAGCGCCCCCAGCATCCCGCACAACGCAATTTTCTGGCTTTCCGTCTTGCGCACAGCCCCACCTCCTTGCCGATTCTTGTACATTATACCCTATTTTGTTTCACATTGCAATAAATTGCTGGATATTTTGTACAATCCGGCGTGGGTGCGTTGGATTTTATCAGTTGTTTTTGGCAAGGTACTGGGTACTACACCATTTTATGGTGATAAGACCGGATTACCACTTTTCCCAGCAACATACAATCCGCTGTGCCGCACATTTTTGGCGATTTCACTTCAAGGCTTCCATCTGTGCAACTGTACAAAAGGTGTAACCCTGCTCCTTGAAATAGGCGATAATATCCGGCAACGCCTTAACTGTCTGGCCGGTGGCTTTGGTATCGTGCAGCAGGACAACGCAGGTGTCATGGCCGTCGGCGTCGCGGCGGATGTTGCGCAAAATCTGCGCGGCGTTGGGGTGGCTGGCAGTGGCGTCCTCAGCGCAGACGTTCCAGTCGATCCAGTGGTAGCCCTTGTCCTCGGCCTGGGCTTTCAGGGTTTTCATGATGCCGCGGCCGCCGTAGCGGTGGCTGACCGTGTTGGTGCTGCCACCGGGAAAGCGCAGCCAGTCAATGCTTTCCACATCCACATAGGGTTCCAGCGCCTGGCGCAGGGCTTTCATATCCTGCCAAAATGCGTCGGTGCTCGCGTAGATTTTGGAGTATTGATGCGTGGCGCTGTGCAGGGCGATCTGGTGTCCCGCCGCCGCGATATCCGCCACCAGCGGCATATAGTTTTCGTTGGCGTCCTGGGCGCAGACAAAAAAGGTGGCTGGGACCTGCTCCCTATCCAAAATTTCCAGAATTGGCGTCGTGTTTTTGCTCGGCCCATCGTCGAATGTCAGGCAGACGATTTTGGGCAGCGCATTTTCCCCAGTCGCAGCGGACACCGTAAAGCAGTCGTTGGGGGTGTCCGTCTCAGCGTACTCCCGATGGTACAGCTGGTGAATGATGCCGCATAGCACCGTCAGCATGGCCGCCAACACCACCGCGGCCAGCAGCCGCCCGGTCTGTTCCTCTCGTTTTGCATCGCGCCGCATGGCAAGTCCCTCCCCTGTTTTGGTCTGGTACAAGGTATGCGGGCACGGCGGGAAATAGACATAGGCAGCGATGTATGGTATAATAGAGAAAACACTGTGGGAGGCCCGCCGCATGAAGCTGAAAATTACCAAATCCGACAAGAAGGCGCTGCTGGCGGCGCTGGCCGTCTGCGGGATCGGCATACTGTTTTCCATTCTCATTGTGCTGGGGGTGGACATTTACCGCAAGCATACCTACACCAGCGTGATTTTGCCGGACGCCTATCGCATTACCGACATGAAAGCGAAGGAGCACACCTCCTACTCTGTCAATGGGGACAACACCGATTACGTCTACATCATCACGGTCAAATATGAGATCGACGGCACCAGCTACACGGACACACTGCAAATTTTGCAGGGCACCCATTTCGCCACCGAACTGCACGCGCGCTACCTGGCCGACAACGCTCCGGAAGAAGTGCTGGGCAATTTGTATTATTCCGAGAAAGACCCGTCCCATATTGGGCGGTATGGGAACGATTCGCTATTCGTAGAGTAAGTAACAAAACGCGGGAAACTGCCCTTTTACCGGCAGTCTCCCGCATTTTTCTTTATTTGTTTGGAGTTCTTTTCGGTTCCTTTTCTTGCAAAAAAGGAACAAAACTCTCGTGCTTATTTTGCTCTCGCCTCGTGCATCGCGTTGATGCGCTTGCGCCAGAGGCGCGGGGCAAAGAGGGCCAGCATCGGGTAGAGCTCCAGGCGGCCCGCCAGCATATCAAAGGCCAGCAGCAGCTTGACCGGGGCTGAGAAATCCGCAAAGCTGCCCATCGGGCCGACCATTTCCAGGCCTGGGCCGACGTTGTTCAGGCAGGTCACGACCGAGGTAAACGTCGTCACAATGTCAAATCCATCCAGCGAGACAAACAGCACCGACAGCGTCAGCATCAGCATATAAATGTTGAAGTAATTGTGTACGCCGCGCAGCGTTTTCTCGTCCAGGGGCTTGCCCTCAAAGCGCACGGTGGTGATGGCGTGGCTGTGCAGCATCTTGTTCAGGTCCTGCTTGGCAGCCTTGAAAAAGATGATAACGCGCGAAACTTTCAGGCCGCCCGCCGTCGAACCCGCGCACGCACCCACAAACATCAGAATCACGATGACGACGCGGGAGTAGGTCGGCCAGAGGTTGAAGTCTGCCGTGGCGTAGCCGGTGGTCGTGACGATGGACGCCACCTGGAAGAACGCCGTGCGCAGCGCTGTACCGACGCTGTCATACATACTGGCAATGTTAGCCGTGATGGTCAGTGTCGAGAACGCCACGATACCCAAGTAGACGTGCATTTCCTCGAACGCAAATGCCTCTTTAAAATGACGCAGCAGCAGGAAATAATAGAGGTTGAAGTTGATGCCGAACAGCAGCATGAATACGCCGATGACGACCTCAAAATAGGGGCTGTTGTACGCGCCGACGCTCAGCGCCTTGTTGCTGAATCCGCCTGTGCCCGCCGTGCCGAAGGCGTGGATGAGTGAGTCAAACAGCGGCATACCGCCCGCGCAGAGCATAATTACCTCAATGACGGTCAGCACCAGATAGATGGCATACAGAATCTTCGCACTGTCGCTCAATTTGCTGGAAATTTTCCCGCAGGTCGGGCCGGGGACCTCGGCGCGCATCAGGTGCATGGCGCGGCCGTCGGTCATGGGCAGCACAGCCATGGCGAACACCAGCACGCCCATACCGCCGATCCAGTGGGAAAAGCTGCGCCAGAACAGTGTGCCATGGCTCAGGGCCTCGACGTCGGTCAGAATCGTAGAGCCGGTCGTCGTGAAGCCGGAGACTGTCTCAAAGAGCGCATCCACAAAGGACGGTATCTCGCCGGAAATCACAAAGGGCAGCGCGCCAAAAACCGACATCAGCACCCAGACCAACGCCACGATAGCGAGGCCGTCGCGGGCGTAAATTTTTGTGTTTTTGGGCGTGCGCAGGCTCGTCACCAAGCCCAGTGCCAGCAAAATCAGCGCGGGCCACAGGAACGCGAGGATGATATTCCACTCGTCATAGAGGGCGGCACACCCCATGGGAAAGAGCATGAGCACCGCTTCAATTAAGAAGATGCGCCCCAGCACAAACCCTACCATTTTATAGTTCATGGCTGTGCCCTCACTTTACCACAATGTCGCGCAGCGAGTGCAGCGTCGTGTCGGTGGTGACGATGACCACGTCGTCGCCCTCCTGAAGGGCGTCGTTGCCGGAGGGAATGACCGGCTGGCCATTGCGGCGCACGATGCCCGCCACCAGCAGGCCCTTGCGCAGGATCAAATCTTTCAACGGTACACCGATGAAAGGCAGGCCCGGCGCAACGTTAAATTCCAGCGCCTCGACCCGGCCGCCCACCAGGCTGTGCAGCGTCTTGATGTTCTCGGACTCAAAGCTGTTCTGCATGGCGCGGACGTACATAGCGATGGCCTCCGACGTGACGGACGCCGTGGAAACGACGCTGTCCACCATGCCCTTGGCGGTCGCCAGTTCGGCAAAGGAGTTGCGGTTGATCTTGGCCACAACCTTGCAGGAGTTCATCTGGGAGGCGTACATGGCCAGGATGATATTCGTCTCGTCCAAGCCGGTCAGCGCCACAAAGGCGTCCATGTCGGTGATGCGTTCCTCGCTCAGCAGCTCGGCGTCGGCACCGTCGCCGTGGATGACCAGCACACCGGGGAATTTTTCGCTCATCTCCTGGCAGCGAGCGGCGTTGCTGTCAATAACGGTCACGCGCTTCTGGATGTCCTGCAATTCCTTGACGAGGTAGTAGGTCATCCGGCTTGCGCCGACGATCATCACGTTGTTGGCCTTTGCTTTGAAGAGGTTCAGCTTGCGGAAGAAGGATTCCAGATCGCGGGCCGAGGCCGTCAGGTAAATCTTATCCCCCGCCTGCAAGGTGGTCGAGCCGGTGGGGATGATGGTCTCGCTGCCGCGGGCGACAGCGCAGATCAGAATTTTTACACGGATGTTGCGGTAGAGATCGGCCAGCTGCAGACCCACCAGCGGGTTGTCGTCGGCCAGGCGGTACTCAATCAACTCGAACCGCTGGCGGCAGAACTGCTCGCGCTTGATGGCCGTGGGAAAGCGCAGCACGCGGGCGATTTCCCGCGCGGTGGCCTTCTCCGGGTTGACGACCATCGACAGACCCAGTTCGTCGCGCATAAAGTGCAGCTGCTTTTCGTACTCCGGGTTGCGGATACGCGCGATGGTGTGCTGGGTGCCCAGTTTTTTGGCAACCAGGCAGGCCAGAATGTTGATCTCGTCGCTGGACGTGGTGGCGATAAGCAGGTCTGCACCGTCCTCGAAGGCTTCCTTCTGGACCTCATAGCAGCCGCCGTTGCCGGGTACTCCGCGCACATCATAGATGTTTACGATATCCTCGATCAGTTCAGGATTCTGGTCGATGACAACGATGTCGTTGTTTTCCGCCGTAAGCTGGGCGGTCAGGGCACGGCCGACTTTGCCGAGGCCGACGACCACGATTCTCATACGAACGCTCCATTTCTTTTATTGCAAGGGTAGTGCATTATAAAGCCTATTATAGCAAAGCAGGCGGAAAAAGCAATAGGACATTTTCACGGATTGTACAAGGTTTTTTAAAAAAAATCGCAATTTTGTACCGCACAGGGCAGATTTTGCGTTGACAAACGGCGATTTACCTGCTATAATTAGATGCTGTGTGAAATCACACGGTTATCCTTGTCTTTTCCGTTAAAAGAGAAGGCCTAATGTCCAAAAGGAGGTGCACAGAATATGGCTAAGTACGAAACCATGATGGTTACCACCGCGAACCTCGACGAAGAGGCTTCCAACGCTCTGATCAACAAGTTCAAGAACCTGATCGCAGCGAATGGTACGATCGATTCTGTTGATGATTGGGGCAAGAAGCGTCTTGCTTACCCCATCAACGATGAGACCGAGGGTGTGTACACGGTGATCAGCTTCACCAGCGAGCCCGATTTCCCGGCTGAGCTGGATCGCGTTTTCAAGATCACTGAGGGCGTTCTTCGCAGCATGACTCTTGCTGTTGAGGAGTAAGGAGTAAACCGAAATGCTGAATGTTGTTGCAATCATGGGCCGCCTTGCGCGTGACCCGGAGCTTCGCCAGACTACGACCGGCAAAAGCGTTGCCTCGTTCCGTATCGCTTGCGACCGCGGACGCCGCGATGCCAACGGCCAGAGCCAGGCGGACTGGATCGACGTTGTCGCATGGGATCGCCAGGCAGAGTTTGTCTGCAAGTATTTCCAGAAGGGTTCTTTGATCGTGGTCGATGGTCGTTTGCAGACCCGCACCTATCAGGATAAGAACACCGGCGCCAATCGCACGGCTGTTGAGGTCGTGGCAAACAACATCAACTTTGCCGGTCCGAAATCCTCGAACCCCGCATCCAACGGTGACGCCGGTTACGGCGCCCCCATGGCAGCCCCCGCACCCCGCCCCGCCGTGCAGGCCGCACCTGCGCCGAGCTATTCTGCCGGCAGCAATGACGACTTTGCACTGATCGAGGATGAGGGCGACCTGCCGTTCTAACAATCGAAAGTATCATTCTAACAAGGAGGTTTCCACAATGGCTATGGATCGTTCTTCTCGTCCGATGCATCGTGGCCGCAAGAAGGTTTGCTCCTTCTGCGTTGACCGCGTCGAGCACATCGATTACAAGGATCTGCCCCGCCTGCGCAAGTACGTGAGCGAGCGCGCTAAGATCATTCCCCGCCGTGTGACCGGTACCTGCGCTTTCCATCAGCGTGAGCTGACGGTTGCCATCAAGCGTGCCCGCTACATGGCTCTGATGCCCTACGTCAGCGACTAATTCGCCGCGTCGGCATTGCCAAAATGCACTGAAAAAGAGCAGCCTCGCAAGAGACTGCTCTTTTTTGTTTTGCTTTGCCTTCCCCCTTGGGGCTGCGCCCGCAGGCGCGTGTCGGAGCGCAACCGCCGAAGGCAGCTCTTAGCGCGTAGACTGAAAGGTGGCCCCGCAGGGCCGGATGAGGGGCGGCGTTCCTGTGGTCACCCGTTAGCGGGGTATCACGGAAAACCTGCCCCTCATCAGTCACCTTCGGTGACAGCTTCCCCCTCAGGGGAAGCCGAATTGCTTTCTGCCGCATTCCCCGTCTGCGCCACCAGCGTGTCATCCCGCTCACCGGCGATGCTAACAATGACCGTGACATTTTCGGTGTTGATCTTCGTCCCGGCCAGGTAATCCGTCTTGGCCACACACCCGGCCGCCATCGTGCCGTCGTTGTCCACCATGACCATCTTGTACTGGATGCCCAGGGCATCCAGCTTTTTGCTGGCATTAGCCTGGGTGAAGCCGATGATGTCCGGCATCTCCACTAAGTTCGGGCCGCTGCTGACCGTGATTTGAATGATCTGGTCGTCCATCAGCTTTTCCGTGCCCGCGGGCGGATCCTGGCTGATGACCACGCCCTGGGCCACTGTGTCCGAGCTTTGTTCTACCATGACGATGCGGTAGCCGTCGTAGGCGGTGTTGCCCTTGATATCGGTCGCGTACCGCAGGCCAACGAGGTTCGGCACCGTCGCTTTTTCGGTGCTGCTCTCCCCTGCTACCGTGGACGTCACCGTCTGCGGGGTGGATGTTGGCGTCGTGCCGTCCTTGCTGCCGCCCAGCAGGCTCCAGAGCAGCAGTACCACCAGCACAAAGATAACCACCAGCGACACACCCATAATTTTGCGGGTGCTGATCTGGTTGTCACCGCGCTCAAACATTGCGTTGGCGACGTTCGGGTCAGTCAGGGCGCTCATCAATTCGGGCACGGTCTGCATACGCTTGGCCGGATCCAGCCGCATGGCGCAGGCCAGCACCTGGGAAAACCAGGTCGGCACGCCCGCTTCCAGGCTGTGGGCGGATTCCAGGCTGTCCCGCACGCGGCGCTGGGGCGCGGCCACCGGCGTTTGCCCTGTGACCATCTTGTAGCAGACCGCCGCCAGGGCGTACACGTCTGTGTAGCGGCCGCTGAACTCGGCGGCGGAGTACTGTTCCGGCGCGGCGTAGCCGGGGTAAAGCTGGCTTTTCAGCTCGCTGCCGCCGGTGCGCAGCGCCAGCGTGCCGTAGCCGGTCAGCCGGGCCGTACCGTCGATGGGCAGCAGGATGTTGTCCGGGCAGATGCCGCGGTGAATCAGGCCCGAGCGGTGCAGCTGGGCCACGCCCTCCATGATGGGCTGCAAAAGCGTCCGCGCCTCGGCGGGAGTCAGCGTGCGGCTGCGCAGATGCAGGTAGTGGGACAGGGTCATGCCTTTCTCGCTTTCCTCCACAGCGTAGACCGTGTTGTTTTCCTCCATGACGTCCAAAATCGTGGACAGGCCGGTGGCGGGGGTCAGGTTTTTCAGATCATCGTACAGGTCCTTGAAGTCCATGCGGCTGGTCTTGAACAGGACCTCTTTTTCCTCTTTGGGCATCAGGGCACCGGCGGCGCTGCGGCCATTGCAGAGCGTGACCGGGAAATATTCCTTGATGAGGACAAAACGTTTTTCGTCGTTCAGCACGCCGCGGTAGGCCAGGCCGTCACCGTCGGCGCTCAGGTACGCGCCCACGGTGTACTTGTCGCCCAGCTGGGTGCCAAAGGGCAGTGCGCCCTCGGGGTTGCGGTTTTCTAATGTGCGGCCGCAGTGGGGGCAGTCGCCGTGGTAGCCGTCATCCAGCGGCTGCAGGCAGTGCGGGCAAAGGAGTTTGGGCATAGTAACGCTCCTTTTCAATTAAAAACATGCTTGTAGGGGCCGGGCATGCCCGGCCCTGAACTTTGCGGCAGCCCGAAAACCTCGGGTCATTTCTACGCTGCGGGCCGGGCACGCCCGGCCCCTACCGTTCTGCCGTACAAAAAAAGAGAGCAAAAGTTGCCCTTCACTCTCTTTTTGCATTCTGTCATTTAGCGGTCGAGGTCTTCCTCGTTCTCCAGGGTGTGCCAGGCGTTCTGGACATCGTCATCGTCGTCCAGAGCATCCAGCAGCTTGCCCATCTGGACCAGCTGGTCGGGGTCGGTCAGCGTGGTGGTGGTGGAAGGCACCTGTGCCACGTCGGCGGAGATGAACTTGTAGCCCTTCTTCTCCAGTGTGTCGCAGACAGCGGTGAAGTTCTCGGGGCTGGTGGTGACCTCGGCGGCATCCTCGCCTGCATCGAAATCGTCAGCACCAGCGTCCAGCGCGTCCATCATCAGCTCATCGGGGTCCTTGTCCTCCAGGTCAACGACGATGACGCCCTTCTGGGTGAACATGAAGCCGACACAGCCCATCTGGCCCAGGTTGCCGCCAAACTTATCAAAGTAGTGGCGCATATTGGCCGCGGTGCGGTTGCGGTTGTCGGTCAGGGTCTCGACCATGACGGCGATGCCGCCGGGGCCGTAGCCCTCGTAGGTGATTGCTTCGTACTCGGTCTTGTCGCCGCCCTCGGCACGCTTGATGATGCGCTGGATGTTGTCGTTGGGCACGCTGTTGGCCTTGGCCTTGGCGATCAGGGCAGCCAGCTTGGAGTTGGAAGCAGGGTTGCCGCCGCCCTCCTTAACGGCAACGGCGATCTCGCGGCCGATCTTGGTGAAAACCTTGGCGCGGGCGCCGTCGGTCTTTTCCTTTTTACGTTTGATGTTATTCCATTTGCTATGTCCGGACATGGAAAAATCCCCCTAATTTGTATTCACACAGGCAACGGCGTTGCAGCCGATAATTACCAGTAAATTATTATAGCACAACAGGTCGTGCTTTTCAAGAGGGGCCGCAGCGGATTATTGCAGATTCCGCAGACCCTTTGGATAATGATTTTTGATGCGGCCGCCGCTGACCTTGCCGCCACCCAGCGGAAAACCGTCCACCAGCACGGCGCACCAGCCGTTTTGCGCGGTGGCGGCGTCGATCTCCTCGCCCCGCAGCCAGGCGGCGGTGCGCGGATCGGCCAGGGTCAGCTCCTCGCGGTTCGTACACTGGGCACCATAGGCCATGAACAGCGCATGGGCGGGCTGGAACCGCTTTTTCAACACGCTGCCCACCAGCACGCCGCCGCGCACCACGCGCAGCTTGGCGGTGTTCAGCCCCTCGCTGCCCGGTGCGGGCAGCAGCAGCCACTTCCCCGCCCCTGCCAGCGGGCGGGATGCCAGCGCCGGGAAGTAAGTCTTGGCAAAGTCGAGCCATTCCACCGGGGCTTTCAGCGCCTTGGGCGGCTTGACTTTCGGCGGGGCGGGCGCTTCAGCGTCGGCGGCTTTTTGCAGCTTCGCCATAAAATGCCCCTCGCCGCCGTCGGCAGGCCAGATGCGGCGGGTATATTCGGCGTGGAAGTCCGGGTGATTCGGGGCGCGGTTGCCCTCGCCCGGGCGGCCAAAACCGCAGGCCGACAGGTCACAGAGGGTGAACTCGGGGTGCTTTGCAAGAAAGTTTGCAATCTGCCCTTCATCCTCATCCGGGGCAAACGTGCAGGTCGAATAGACCAATACACCGCCCGGGGCCAGCAGGGCCGCCGCATTTTCGAGAATTTCTGCGCCCAACTCGGCGCAGTGGGCCACAAGGCCGTCATTGTGCTGAGCTGTGGCGGCGGCCTCCTTGCGGAACATCCCCTCGCCCGAGCAGGGCGCATCGACGAGCACCCGGTCAAACCGGCCGGGCATGGCGGCGGCCAGGCGGGCCGTGTCCTCGTTGGTAATGATGGCGTTCGCCACGCCCATCCGCTCCAAATTCTGGCGCAGAATTTCCGCGCGGGCCGCGACAAATTCATTTGCCAGCAGCAGGCCCCGGCCCTGCAAAGCCGCTGCCAGCTGGCTTGTCTTGCCGCCGGGCGCGGCGCAGAGGTCGGCCACCCGCATACCGGGCTGCACATCCAGCAGCGCCGCCGGGGCGGACGCGCTGGGTTCCTGGGCGTAAAGCACACCCGCATGGTGCCAGGGGTGGCGGCCCGGGCGGAAGTCCGGTGCCGTCGTAAAGGCGGCGGGACAGAATTTCGACGGTTCTGCAACAAAATCCATATGTTTGGCAAACCAATCCGGCGTGCAGCGCAGCGCGTTGACCGTGACACCGCGGGCGGGCTGCGGCGTGGCATAGGTGTACAGCTCGTCAAAGCGGTCGCCCAAGAGCGCACGCTCCCGCGCGGTGAAATCCTGTGGAAATTCCATGACCGTTCCCCCTGCATAAAAAAGCCATGGGCGGGCAAACTACCCTTGCAGTCCAAAAACGACTGTATATCGTTTTCTTACCTGCGAAAGGAGAATACCACCTATGGCAAAGAATCAGACTAACAATTCGACCAACCACACGAGCGACAGCACCCAGAAAACGACGAACCGCACCCAGCAGAAAACCACCAACCGCAGCACCAACACCACCAACAGCAAGAACTGCAAGTGATGCCGGGCGGCGTTCCCGCTGCACCCCATTACCGGGCAATTGCGGGAAACGCGCCCCTCATCCGGTCTTCGGCCGCCTTCCCCCTAGGGGGGAAGGCTTTTTTGTTTTACTCCGGCTTATACCCTTCCCACAGGGCATTGAAAAGCTCTTCGATGCGGTCATTCTTTCCTTGCAGGTACAGCCAGCCCAGCAGACATTCAAAGCCGGTGGAGGCGCGGTACTCCTGCACGGTGGCGTGCTTGGCCACCGTGGCCTTGCTGGCGTTTTTGCCGCGCCGCAGTACAGCGGCCTCGGCGTCGGTCAGCATCGGCTCGATGATGTCCAGCTCCAAATTCTGCGCGTGGGCGCTGACGTAGTGGGTCGCGACCGTGTGCAGGCGGTTGGGTTGCAGCCGGGTCGTGCCCACCAGGCGGGCGCGAACCAGCAGTTCCAGCACGGCGTCGCCCACAAAGGCCAGCGCCAGCGGCGACATTTCGTGAATGTCGACTTCCGATTTTTGTGTAAACAACATAGTTTTCACTGCTTAGTACAGGTAATCAAACTCGTACTCACCGATCTTGATGGTGTCGTCCTCTTCCACGTCCTGCGCGACCAGCTCGTCCAGAATGCCGGAATCACCCAGCTGCGTCTGGAAATACTGCAGGCTCTCGTAGTCCTCGACGTTGGTACCGGCCAGAATGCGCTCCAGCCACGGCGCATCGACGGTGAACTCGTGCTCGCCGGTGCGGGTGACGGTGAAGGGCCGTGTGGGCTGGGCGTTCTTGTCGGGGCGCTTGTACTCGGCCTCGTAGACCTTGACCGGGGGCAGATCCTTCAAGCGGTTGTAGACCAGTGCGGGCAGGCCGTCCACACCCTGACGAGTCGCGGCGGAGATGGGCAGGAAGGTCAGACCCTTGGCCTCGATATACTGCTTGAACTCCTCGACCTGCTCGGGGGTGGCGATATCGCACTTGTTGCCCAGCACGATCTGCGGGCGGTCGGCCAGCTCGGCGCTGAACCCGGCCAGCTCGTGGTTGATCTGCTCAAAGTCAGCCTTGGGGTCACGGCCCTCACAGCCGGAAACGTCCACGACGTGCAGCAGCAGGCGGCAGCGCTCAACATGGCGCAGGAAATCATGGCCCAGGCCGACGCCGTCCGCCGCACCCTCGATCAGGCCCGGGATATCGGCGCAGACAAAGCTCTGCTCGGGGCCGACGCGGACAACGCCCAGCACCGGGGTCAGCGTCGTAAAGTGGTAGTTCGCGATCTTGGGGCGCGCGGCAGAAATAATGCTGATGAGCGTCGATTTGCCGACGTTCGGGAAACCGATCAGGCCGACGTCCGCGATGACCTTCAATTCCAGCTTGAGGTGCATATCCTCGCCGGGCAGGCCGGGCTTGGCGAACTTGGGGATCTGGCGGGTCGGGGTGGCAAAGTGGCTGTTGCCCCAGCCGCCGCGGCCACCCTTGGCCACGACCACCGGTTCGGAGCCGGTCAGGTCAGCCACGACAAGGTCGGTCTCGGCCTCCTTCAGCACAGTGCCGCGGGGCACGCGGATGACCAGGTCGTCGCCGTCGGCACCGCTCATGCGCTTAGCGCGGCCATTCTCGCCGTCGGGCGCGGTGTACTTGCGCTTGTAGCGGAAGTCCATCAGAGTGGACAGGTTGTCGTCCGCCACAAAGATGATATCACCGCCGCGACCGCCGTCGCCGCCGTCCGGGCCGCCCGCCGCCACGAATTTTTCGCGGTGGAACGTCACCGCACCGTCGCCGCCCTTGCCGGCGTGCAGCCAGATCGTGGCGGTATCAATAAAATTACTGGTTGCCATAAAATACCTCTTTGCTACAAAAAACGAGCGAGCCGCGAAGGCCCGCCCGTACCGGTTCTTTTACTGCTTGACCGTGCAGCGCTTGCGGTCACGGCCCATGCGCTCAAAGTGAACGCGGCCATCGACCAGAGCGAACAGGGTGTCATCGCTGCCGATGCCGACGCCCTCACCCGGATGGATATGGGTGCCGCGCTGACGGACCAGGATGTTGCCGGCCAGAACGAACTGACCGTCGCCGCGCTTGACGCCGAGGCGCTTGGACTCGGAATCACGACCGTTCTTGGTAGAACCTACGCCTTTTTTATGTGCCATTGTGATTTACCTCCTTAGCCGTTGATCGCGGTGATTTCCACCTTGGTGTAGGGCTGACGATGACCCTTGCGGACCATGCTGCCCTTCTTGGGACGATAGGTCAGGATGTTAAGCTTCTTGCCCTTGCCGGTTTTGACGACCTTGGCAACAACGGAAGCGCCCTCAACAACGGGAGCGCCGACCTTGACAGAGCCCTCCTCGCCAACGGCGAGAACCTGATCGAAGGTGACTTCGCTGTTGTCCTCAGCGTTCAGCTTCTCGACGTAGACGACGTCGCCGACCTTAACGCTGTACTGCTTGCCACCGGTTTTGATAACTGCGTACATAGTGGATAACCTCTTTCAATAAGTCTCGCTGGTTCGTAGGGCGGCGTACCGATAAAAGCACACACTTATAGAGCCCATACCATGCGGCTCTAGTATTCTATCATAGAACTGCACAGCTTGTCAAGGGGTTTTCGGGCGTGGGAAGGTTAAAATTTTCGCCTTCCCCCGAGGGTGGGAGCCTTTACATGGCCTGCCGCTTTGCGGCCTCCACTGTGTTCAGCATCAGCATGGCGCGGGTCATGGGGCCGACACCGCCGGGCACGGGGGTGATGTAGGCGGCCTTCTCGGCGGCGGCTTCAAAGTTCACGTCGCCGTGCAGCTTGCCATCCGCACCACGGTTGATGCCGACATCGATGACCACTGCACCGGGCTTGACCATATCGCCGGTCACAAAACCCTCACGGCCAACAGCGGCCACCAGAATATCCGCAGCGGCGCAGACCTCTTTGAGGTTCGCTGTCTTGGAGTGGCAGATCGTGACCGTGGCGTTCTTGGCCAGCAGCAGCAGCGCCGCAGGCTTGCCCACGATGTTGGAGCGGCCGATGACCACAGCGTTTTTGCCGCCGATATCGATGCCGGTGGACTCGATCATCCGGATGCAGCCCGCCGGGGTGCAGGGCAGGTAGCACGGCTCACCGATCTGCATACGGCCTACGTTGACCGGCGAAAAGCCATCCACATCCTTCTCCGGCGGGATGGCGTCAATAACGGCTTTCTCGTCGATCTGCGCAGGCAGCGGCAGCTGGACAAGGATGCCGTGTACGGCGGGGTCGGCGGCCAGCTTTTTTACCTCGGCCAGCAGGGTTTCCTGGGTCGTATCAGCGGGCAGGTTGATGGAACGGCTCTCGATGCCGCACTGGGCGCAGTCGTTGATCTTGCCGCGCACGTACACCTGGCTGGCGGGGTTTTCCCCCACCAGAAGGACCGCCAGACAGGGGTTGATACCCTGGGCTTTCAGTTCCTTGACCTTCTCTGCGGCTTCTGCCTTGGTGGCCGCGGCCAGCGCCTTGCCGTCGATGATAGTTGCTCCCATAATAGTTCCCTCTTTCAAATGTATTTTTTGTCCGCCGGGGCGGGCAAAACGGTGTCGGGTCTTACACCAGCGGCACCTATCGCCGTGCCGCAGAAGCGTCTGTTTATTCCTTCGGTTCTTCGATCTCTTCGATCTCGACCTCGTTCAGGTCCAGCGCGTCCAGCCGCTCGTTCATGGCGTCGGTCGCCTTGACAAACTCGGCGTGGGGCGCATTTGCAGGCAACGTGTCCGGCGCGAAGCGGTCTCCTGCCTCGGCCTGCTTTTTGATATCCTTCACGGCCAGCGTGACGGTCAGCTCCCTGCCCTTGGCGCTGCGCAGACCGATGACCATAAGCATCGCCGCCACGATGACCGAGCCGATGGCCACCAGCTGGCTGGCCCGCAGGCCGGTATTGCCGATGAGCAGCGAGTCGGTGCGCAGGCCCTCGATCCAGGCGCGGCCCAAGCCGTACCAGATGATGTAGCTTAAGAAAATCTGGCCGTTGAAACGACGCTTTTTGAAAAAGTGGGACAGTACCAGAAACCCCAGCAGGCACCAGATGCTCTCATACAAAAACGTCGGGTGCACCGGTGCGGTGGGATCCACCGTAACGCCTGCCTGCAGCGTGACCTGCACGGATTTGAGATACGCCTCGGTACCTTCGCTGTACATGCCCCAGGGCAGCGTTGTGTTCGTGCCGAAGGCCTCCTGATTGACAAAGTTGCCCCAGCGGCCAATGCCCTGCCCAATCAAAAAGCCCAGCGAAACGAGGTCAAACAACGGCAGCAGCGGCACCTTGCGCCATTTGGCGGCCAGGCCGCCGAACACAAACGCACCGATGACCGCTCCGTAGATGGCGATGCCGCCCTTGCGGATATCCACCATTTCCCACAGGCTTTGATACTCAAAAGGTGCCATAGCCACGTAATAAATGCGGGCACAGACAATGGACATGACCGCGCCGATGGCCACAACGTCCACCAGCCGGTCCGAGTCGATGCCGTAGTCCACGGCGTTGCGGAAAGCGTAGAGCATCGCCAGCAGCATACCTGCCGCGATGATGACGCCGTACCAATAAATGTTGAACCCGCCGATGGCCAGCGCCACCCGGTTCACGGTCAGGTCAAGGCCCAACCCGGGAAATTGCACATGATAGACCATTTTATACTTATCCTCGTTATTTTTCTGCCGGATCGATCTGCACGTAAGCACGGTTTTCTTCCCGCAGGGCTGTCTGCATCAGGGCATTGGCATCCTCGGCGGTCAGCTCGGCCAGCGCGGCGATCTCATCGGCCAGCGTGCGGCCCTTCAAGCAGGCAGCGGCCGCTTCCTCGGCGGCATCGTCCACGGCTTCCACGTCGCCCAACAGCTCGCCGTACATCTGGTTTTTCACCAGCATAAAGACCTCGGGGTCCACACCCTCGCGGCGCATCCGCTCGATTTCCTCTTGCAGCAGATCCACGACCTCGCGCGGGGTGTCGCTCTCGCCGGTAAAGGCCACGGCGCAGGCGCCGCGCACCGCGATAAAGTCACCGGAGAACTCGGGGTTGACCAGCGCTTCATCATACAGGCGGCGGTAGAGCTTCGTCAAGCCGCCGACAACCAGATCGCCCAGCATATCCAGCAGCAGTTCCCGCTTCAAATCGCCCGGGGCCAGCGGCTCCTCACGGTAGGCCACGCCGAAGCAGGGCTTCGTGACCGGCATTGTGAAGAGCGCCTCTTTGTGGGGCAGCGGGCCGTCCTGGGCGGGAATGTCCCACTCGACCTCGTGCGGGGCGCGGGCACGGTAGAGGCCGTTGCGCTTGCAGGCGTCAACAGCCTGGGCCAGCGTGATTTTGCCCGCGACGCTCAGCACCATGTTGGACGGCGCGTAGAACGCCTTGGTGCAGTTGTAGAGCATCTGGGGCGTCAGCTCGGCAATGCTCTCGACCGTGCCGGCGATGTCGTCCCGCAGCGGGTGGTCCGCATACAGGCAGCGGAACAGTGCGTTCAGCAGCCGCCAGTCGGGGCTGTCGTCGTACATCTTGATTTCCTGGCCGATGATGCCCTGCTCTTTTTCAATCGTGGCTTTCGTGAACCACGGCTTGCCTACCATACCAAGCAGGATATCGAGGTTTTCATTGATTTTCTGGGTCGCCGAGAAGAGGTAGCAGGTGCGGTCATAGCTGGTAAAGGCGTTGGCCGACGCGCCGGTCTTGGCGTAGAAGGTGAAGGAGTCGCCCTTGGGCGTCTCGCACATTTTGTGCTCAAGGAAGTGCGCCGTACCGGCGGGCAGCGTGACTTGCTTGCCATCCAGCTTAAACGCGCGGTGAATCGAGCCAAAGCCTGTTGCATAGATGGCATGGACGCTGCTGTACCCGGGCATCGTGCGGCAGAGCACGGTCAGGCCGCTGGGCAGCACAACGCTCTCACAGTTGACGGCGGCAGCGGCGCAGGCCTGAGCGGCGGCAAAGTTTTTGTGGTCGTTATTCAACATCTTCACTGCCCCCTTTCCCCTGGGTACCCGGCTCGGCGGTCACGGCGTAGCAGACGGAATAGCTGTAACTTTGCAGCGTCTGGCGCACCTCGTCCAGCGTCACGGCGCTGGTCAGAACCTTGCCGTACTCGGGCGGGTAGAGCGGTTCGCCGCGGGTGATCTGGCCATAGTACCAGTTTTCCAGCGCGGCCAGGCTGTCGCCCAGGGCGTCCATGCTGGAAAGCAGGCCGCGGCGGCAGTCGTCCACTTCCTCCTGGGTGATGGGGCCGTTTTTCAGCCCCTCCAGCTCGGCAATGATGGCGGCCTCGGCCTGCTGCTCCTTGCCCGGCTCAACACCGGAGTCGATCATCATAACGCCGGTGGCCCGCTGGGCGGCGCTGCCGCAGTAGTAGCACAGGGACTGCTTCTCGCGCACGTTGCGGAACAGGCGACTGGTGGCGGAGCCGCCCAGCACGCTCATCGCCACGCGCAAGATGCTGACGCTGGGCGGGTTGGGGTGTTCCTCGCCGGTGGTAAACAGCATACACAGCTTGGCCTGGGTCAGGCCGGGGACTTCCTCTTTAAAATGGCGCAGCGGCGTGGCGGGCATGGCGATGGGCGCAGCGAAGGGGTGCGGGTCACGGCGGATGCCATCCAGCTTTTTCAGCAGCATATCGGCCACGCGGTCCTCGTCCACGCCCTGCACCATCACGTCAATGTACGCGGTGGAGAGGATGCGGTCATACTCGGCCTTGAGGCTTTGCGGCGTGACGTTGATCAGCTCGCCGGGGTAGCCGCCTAACTCGATGCCCGCAGCGGTGTCGCCGTAGAACTTGCGGCGAGCCTGCCGCACGCAGTAGAGCCGCTTTGAGTTGAACTCAGCTTCCAAGCGGCGGGCCTGGGTTTCAGTCTCGATGCGCACGGCCTCGGGGTCGAACGCGCCGTCCACAAGGTAGGGGTCAAAGATCGTGCCGAACACGATATCCGCGTAGGCGTCGGTCAGGTTCTCCCCCGCCAGGGCGTAGGCGTCCTTGATGCCGCAGATATCGGCGGACAGCACACGGTCGGTGCCCGCGCTGGCAAGGTCGACGCCCAAATCAGCGCCGTATAGTTCGGCCAAACGGCGGGACAGGGCGGTCATATCGGGGCAGGCCGCATAACCGCGCTCCAGCACGAGGGCCAGCACGGCGGCATCGGTGGCGGACTCCCGCCGGGCCGGAAAACGCAGATGCAGCGTGATACGGCAGCGGTTAAATTTCGCAGCGTCCAGCGTCGTGATACAGACACCGGGCGCGAGTTGTTTACGTTCCAAATCGCTTTTCCTTTCAAACATCAATAGATATTGATATTATACCGCTTTAACGGCATAAAGTAAACAAAAAACTTGCAACAGATACTATATATTGTTTATAATAGAGATTATGAAAGCCCGATTTGTAGGGCGGCCAGCCCTCTGGCCGCCGCGGCGGGGTGAGGGCACCCCGCCCTACGCCCCCATGAAAAGGGGCATCCACCGTACACTTGCGGGCTGGGCATGCCCGGCCCCTACAAAGCAATTTTATTTATATAGAGAGGTCATTTCTATGGATTGTTTCGCCCTGAAAAGCACCTTTATAGACACCCCCACCCCCGACGCACTGCGCGTGCGCGATGGCTATCTGCTGTGCGAGAACGGCCTGTGCGCCGGGTTCAGCCGCACCGCGCCCGCCGGGGTGGAAATCCTTGACTACACCGGCCGCATCATCACGCCGGGTCTGGTCGACCTGCACCTGCACGCGCCGCAGTACAGCTATTGCGGCACGGCCATGGACCTGGAACTGCTGGACTGGCTGCAGCAGTACACCTACCCCGAGGAAGCCCACTACGCCGACCCAAAGTACGCCAAGCTGGGCTACTCCTACTTTGTGCGCGATTTGAAAAACAGTGCCACGACCCGCGCGTGCATCTTTGCCACGCTGCACACTGACGCCACGCTGGAACTGATGCACCAGCTGAAAGACGCGGGCCTGTCGGCCTTTGTTGGCAAGCTGGCCATGGACCGCAACAGCCCCGACACCTACCGTGAGCCGAGCGCCGCCGCGGGCCTGGCCGAAACGCGCCGCTGGCTGGACACCTGCCGCACCGAAGGCAGCCTGCACGCAGGCCCGGTGCGCCCGATGCTGACCCCGCGCTTCACCCCCAGCACCGGCGACGAATACATGAAGGGCCTGGGCGAGTTGGCCGCCGAATATAACGTACCTGCGCAAAGTCATCTCTCTGAGAACCCGGGCGAGATCGCATGGGTGGCCGAGCTTTGCCCCGACACAAAATTCTACGGCGAGAGTTACAGCCGGTTTGGCCTGTTCGGCAACGACGTGCCCACCGTGATGGCCCACTGCATCTACTCCCCCGACGCCGAGGCCGCGCTGATGAAGCGCAACCGTGTCATGATCGCCCACTGCCCCACCAGCAACGAGA
>ENA-ORCP01000019-ORCP01000019.1-human-gut-metagenome-genome-assembly--contig:-NODE-19-length-105967-cov-7.025177_pt1 | contig 105967 bp, 84 predicted proteins | sample MGYA00242990_ERZ507991 | MGnify/ENA primary metagenome ERZ507991 (study PRJEB26167, sample SAMN06115496) | human gut metagenome | host: Homo sapiens | place: China:Henan | collected 2015-05-07... | reverse complement strand
TCCGATAATGAGTTGAATATGCACTGCCATTTGATTGTGAGCCGAAAAGACCAAACTAACAAAAAGAAACTATCACCCCTCCCCAATATTTCTCTATCCAATTACTTCTGCTGCTCCTTCAAGAGCTTCAGGTACTTGTTGGTCGCATACTTGCCGTCGGCAACCTTGGCGGCTTCATCGGCGGTGATGCGGCCCACGCCCGAGAAGAAGGCGGCGATGTCGGACTGGTGGAGCTGCGCCTGGCTCGGGCCCTTGGAGTCGTCGAAGATGGCGAGCTGTTCGTCGATGTTGCTGAGAGGATGCGTCTCAAGGTCGAGCAGGGCCTGATTGTAGTTGTATTCCTTGCCCACGAATTCCAGATAGAACTTCTGGTATTCCTCGACGAACTGCTTGGGCGGCGTATTCTTCATGAGATCCACGGCGCGCATGTACACGCTGAGGAACTTCGCGGCCACGTCCGGATGGGCTTCGGCATACTTGGTGTCGGCGATGAGCACGATGGGGTTGGACTTCTTGCAGTGCACGATGTCGCCCGCGAAGACCACGCCGCCCTTTTCCTGGACGATGAAGGTGTGCGGGGCCCAGATGGCGATGCCGTCGCCGATGTTGTTTTCAAACGCGCCCACGACCTGCGACTGGTCCATGTTCTTGATGACGACGTCGCTGTCCTTGAGGCCGAGGACGTGGAGCCACGTGCTGAGGGCATAGTGCGACGAGGTCAGCGTGGTGGCGAGGAAGGTCTTGCCGCGCACGGTCTCGGGGCTGCCGTACACTTCGGGGTAGTCCTTGTTCCAGCCCTTGACCTTGGCGATGGGGCTGTCGGCGCGGACGACGACGGAGGTGCAGAGCGCGGCCTCGTTGTTGGCCTGCGCGATGATGGAGGTGCCGTAGCGCAGGTTGCCGAGCATGGCGGGCAGGGCGCCCACGGCGGCGAAACGCCATTCCCCGGCGGGCAGGGCGTTGAGGATGTCCGGGCCGGAGTTGAACAGCTTCATCTCGATGTCGAGCCCGGCTTCCTTGTCCCAGCCCTTTTCCTTGGCGTACCACATCAGGAAGGTTTCGTGCTCGTCCAGCCACGCGGTGGGGACTTTGACGAGATCAGCCGAGAAGGCGCTGCCTACGGTCAGGTTCAGCACGCAAAGGGCCGCGGCCATGATGCCTAAAAAGCGCTTCCACATAAGGAACTCCTTGTTCATGGGGGACGCTTCCCATTCGCGGGGCGTCCTTTTTTCGGCAAGAGGGTTGTCTCACGATGAAAACCTGACTCTTCAAACGCTTCAAAACATTCGCCTATTCCTTTTCAGGGGAACAAGGGGGCCGCCGCGCCCGTTGCGGGGGATGCGGCGCGGCGGCCTCTAGAGGGATTCGTAACGCCGCATGATCCCGCGCACCTCGTCGAGCGGCAGCGCGTACATGCGCCGCCCGAGGATGCCGTCCGTGTCCGTCGCCGCGCACAGGGCGTTGATGATGGCCTCGTGCGTGGCTTCGACCGTGGCCCTGAAGAGGGGGTCCATGCACCCGTGCGACAGGGTGCGCACGGTATGCTCCCGGGGGCCGCCCCCGGCGTTGCTGCCAAGCCGGTTGGCGGTGGAAAAGGCGATGAAAATGTCTCCCGATCCGTCGAAGGCGAGGCCCCCGGTGCGTCCGAGGCCGAGCCCGGCGCGGCGGGCCAGCCGCTTGCACTGGTCCGGGGTGAGCGGGGCGTCCGTGGCGACGACGATGATGATCGAGCCGTCCTCTTTGGGCGTGGGCTGGAGCGCCTGTTCCTTGCCGGGGATGCGCGAGGTGGGGATATGCCTGCCCACGGGCACGCCGTTGATGAGCAGATCCTCGCGCTTGCCGTAGTTGCCCTGGATGAGCACGCCCACGGTGTAGCCGCCGAGCTCCTCGGGGAGCACGCGGGAACTGGTCCCGATGCCGCCCTTGAATTCATGGAGGATCATGCCGGTGCCGCCGCCGACGCAGCCTTCCGCCACCGGGCCGGACGCCGCCGAATCGAGCGCGGCGCACAAATGCTCGGGCCGCACGTGCATCCCGTTGATGTCGGAAAGCCAGCCGTCCCACGTTTCGCCCACGACCGGAAGCATCCAGTACGAGGAGCCGTCGGTCTTCCGGAGGCGGGCGTAATAGTCGATCATGGCGTCGCGCACGATGCCGAGGCTGTGCGTGTTGGTCAGGGCGATGGGCGTGGTGAGCAGGCCCGATTCCTCGATCCAGTGGCAGCCGGAAAGCTCGCCGTTCCCGTTCAGGCTGAACACACCGGCATACATGGCGTTTTCCACGATATCCCCGGCGGGGAGGACAACGGTGACGCCCGTACGGGCGATGCCTTCGACGGGGCCGGCCCCGTCCTTGATGACGGTGGAATGCCCCACGCGCACGCCCTTGACGTCGGTGACGGCGTTGTATTCCCCGCAGGGGAATCCGTCGATGCGCGCGATGTCTCTGATTCTCATGACTCGGTTCCTTGCTGCCAGTTGAAAGACCAATGGACCTGCGTGACGTAGCGGGAAAGCTCTTCGGCGGTTCCGGATTCGAACAGCTCGATGATCCGGTCGTGCTCGGCGTGGTTGACCGCGCAGAACGCCTTGCCCCAGTCCCTCAGGGAGAACTGGAACAGCCGGAGCCGGTTGATGCGCAGGAGCTTCTTGAGGAGGGAGCTGGTTTCCAGCTCAAGGTACGTTTCATGGAAGGCCAGATTGATGCGGTTATACTCGTCGTTGGAAATGTCCTGGGTGCCGGGGTACATCCGGGCGTTGAGATCCTTCAGGCGGGCAACATGCTCCGGCGTTACGCGGGGGAACACGTTGCGGATGACCTGCCCGTCAAGCACGCCGCACACCTCGTAAATCTCGCGCTTCTCCTCTTCGGAGAGGGCATTCACCATGACCCCGCGCTGCGGATAGAGGGTAACGAAGCCTTCCGCCTGAAGTTCCAACAGGGCGTCGCGCAGCGGCGTCTTGCTGATATTGAGGGTCTCGGCCAGCTTGTTGAGGCTGATGGTCTCGCCGGGGGCGATGGCCCCCTGCTGGAGATCCGAGAGGATCCGCTCGTAAACAGCCGTCCTCAAAAGGCCGGGATTCGTATTCAGTGTGATCATGCTGGTGTTCCTTACTGTTGAGATACTAGTATACTAATATATTACTCGGCACAAGGCTTGCGTTCCTTTTTCCCCAAAATATTTTTAGATTTCCCATCCGTCTCTGTTTTTTGATGAAAAAACAGCTTCCTTGTCCACGGCCTTCCCCGGAAAACGCGAAAACCCCGCGAGAGGCGGGGCTTTCGGCTGGATCGGCTGGATTTCCTTGGGCGGTTTCCTGTCGGATCTTTCGGAAAAGGAGCCGGCGATATCCCAACGTCAAAACCTTCATGCCGGGCCAGGGGGCGCCCCTTGCGGAGTGCAGAGGCGGAGCCTCTGCCGGGGTATGGGGCACCCGTCCGAACGGACGGCAAAACGGGCCTCCCCGCTAGTGCGCGAACAGCGGCGCGACGTCCGGGCTTCGGAGTATCCGGGCGCAGGCGCTTTCCGCGTCGCGCAGGCATTCCCCGAGGTCGAGGGTCGCATACTTCCCGTCCCGGTACAGGAAAACGCCGTCGACCATGGTCGCCTCCACGTTCTCGTGCGTGGCCTGATAGACCACCTGCGCCACCGGGTCGCGCCCGATGCGGGGAGCCATGTTCAGCCTGTCCGGGTTGATGACGGCAAGGTCGGCCTTCTTGCCTGGTTCGAGGGAGCCGAGCTCATCCTCCTGCCCCAGAGCCCGCGCACCGCCGAGGGTGGCCATTTCCAGCGCCTGAAGCGGTGACAGGGCCGTGGGGCGGTTGGTGCGCACCTTCTGGAGGATGCCCGCCTGCCGCAGCTCCACGAGCGCGTCCATATGGTTGTGGGCCCCGTCGAGCCCGAGCGCCACACGGCACCCGGCGGCAAGCATCTCGTCGATGCGGGCGATGCCGGACGCAAGTTTCATATTGGAGGACGGGCAGTGCACGGCATGGGTGCCCGTGTCCGCGAGGATGCGGATCTCGTCGTCGTCGATCCAGATGCAGTGGGCGAGGATCACGTCCTCCCCGGTGTAGCCGATGGAGTGCAGGTAGCGGAGGTTGCGCATGTGGACGAGGCTTTCCACATAGGCGCACTCGCCCTTGTTCTCGGAGGCGTGGGTGTGCAGGCGCACGCCGTTGGCCCTCGCCATGTCCCGGGTGCGCGTGAGGAGCGTTTCCGTGCACGAGGGCACGAAGCGCGGCGCGAAGGCGTAACGGAGCCTGCCCCCCGCGCTCATGTGCCAGCGGTTCATGAGCCGTTCGCTTTCGCGGAGGCAGGTTTCGGTATCCTCCATGAGCGCGGCGGGAACGTCCGTGCCGCCCAGATCGAGCATACACTTGCCGAACAGCCCGCGCATCCCCACGTCGCGCATGGTTTCGAAAATGGCGTCCTGACAATGGGCCGTGCCCATGTCGATGAAGGCCGTGACCCCGCTGCGCAGCCCTTCGGCGGCGGCGAGGCGGGCGGCCGCCGCGTTGGTTTCGGGCGTGTGCGCGCCTTCGAGGGGCCAGATGCGGCGCTGGAGCCAGTCCATGAGTTCCATTTCGTCGGCCAGCCCCCGGAACAGCGACTGCGTGACGTGCATATGGCTCTGGATGAGGCCCGGGATGACGATGCGCCCGGAAAGGTCGACCCGTTCCGCGCCGGCGTTTTCCGGGCGTCCGGCCAGCCCCGGCCCCATGTCCGCGATGACGCCGTTTTCGATGAGTATGTCCGTGTCCAGGACGTCCCGCGCGGGGTTCATGGTGATGACGGTTGCGTTGGCGAGCAGTGTGCGCATGTGTTTTCTCCTGTCGTGGATCGTGGCGTCACGTTGTGGTTGGCTGGTCTGATGAGTGGTGGTGGGGGATGCCCGGAGGCAGGAACTCAAGGCTCCCTCCCCGGATCCGCCGTACGGCGCCCCTCCCGCAAAAATTCCGGCTGGCGGGGAGTGCGGAAGGGGGCGGGGAGGACGCTTCCGGGGGGCCCTTACTCCGCATACTATGCCGTATCGTGTGATAACGGAATGTGCGTTCCGTTGCCATGCGGGGCCGGGCCCGCCCGTTTCCCGTGTTGGCATTCTGAGGCCGCCGCGCCCTTTTTCAGCTTGCGGCCCATCGCCTCCGCCGTGTACCGTGTGGTTATTCTTTCAGGATCGCTTGCGGCAAGCTCTCCGGAGCCGCAAGCCCGGGGGTTCGGCGTTGTGTTGGCTTTTTGAACGGCTCTCACGTGTTATCCTCAAGGAGTTCCTTATGCGGTGCATTGAAAAGACGCTGTACACGAATGGGCGGATCGTCACGATGGACGCCGCCGGGACCGTCGCCGAGGCGGTGCTTGTGGCCGGGAACGTCATCGAGGCCGTGGGCTCGAAGGACGGGCTGGCGGCGCTGGCCGGGCCCGGCTGCCGGACCGTCGACCTCAAGGGCGCGTCCCTCTACCCCGGCTTCATCGACACGCACAGCCACGCTTCGCTGTACGCCATGTGGAAAACGCACTGCCGCTGTCCGGGCATCGCGCACCTCGAGGACGTGTACCCCCTGATCCGCAAGCAGGCCGAACGGGTGCGGGACGGCGACGGGATCGTGGTCTACAATTTCGACGATACCGACATCCCGGAGCGGCGCGGCCCGACCAAGCGGGAGCTCGACGCGGTGATGCCCGACCGGCCCGTGCTGGTCTTCCACATTTCGGGGCATACCTGCTACGCCAACTCGAAGGCGCTGGAGCGCATCGGCGTCAACCCGGACGCGCCTTTCGACGACGTGAACGTGTTCCTCGGCAAGGACGGCCTGCCCAACGGGTACATCGCGGAAGAGATGGCCTTCAAGGCCATGGGCGAACTCATGCCCGCGCTGGATCAGGAACGCCACAAGGCCCTCGTCCGCGAGTGCGTGGCGGAGTACAACGCACAGGGCTTCACCTCCGCGCACGACTCGGCGGTGGGCATCGGCAACCTGAGCGCCGAAACCGTGTACCGCACCTATAACCAGCTGTACGAATCCGGCGAGCTGAACATGCGCGTCTATCTGGCGACGATGGAGCAGCCTTTCCGCAGGCTGGAGCCCACGGGCCTCCTCGACGGGCCGGGCAACCGCTTCGTGCAGTACTCGGCGGTCAAGACGCTTGCGGACGGCTCCATCCAGGCCGGGACCGCCGCCATCCCCGAAGGGTATTTCTTCGACCCCTCGCTCAGGCCGGGCATCATCGGCACGCAGGACTACTGGGACGAGATGGTCTACCACTGGCATTCGCGGGGCCGCCAGCTTTCCATCCACTGCAACGGCGTCGGGGCCATCGAAACCATCGTCACGGCGGTGGAACGGGCGCAGGCCCGCTGCCCCCGCAAGGACGCCCGGCATCTGATCATCCATTGCCAGATGGCGACCGACGAACACGTCCGGCGCATGAAGGAGGCGGGCATCCTGCCCTCGTTCTACGGGCTGCACGTCTGGAACTGGGGCGACCGGCACCGGGACATCTTCCTCGGCCCGGATCGGGCGGCGCGCCTTGATCCCGCCGGAAGCGCGGTGCGGGAGGGGCTGCCTTTCTCGCTCCACGCCGACACGCCGGTGCTGCCGCAGATGACCATGCTCTCCATCCATACCGCCGTGAACCGCGAAACCAAGGGCGGCGCGGTGCTCGGCCCGGATCAGCGCATCTCCACGCTGGAGGCCGTGCGCGCCTACACCTCCTACGCGGCGCTGTTCAGCCACAGCGAGGCGTGGCGGGGCACCATCGAGCCCGGCAAGGTCGCGGACTTCGTGATCCCCTCGGAAGACATTCTGGAAGCCCCGGCCGGGCGGCTCAAGGGCATCGCCTTCGCCGCGGCCATCGTGGACAACAGGGTCGTGCACGGGCAGCTTCCTTAAAGCGGAAAACGGGGAAGGGGGGGGAAAGCTTTCTGAGGAAAGGCATTTCCCTCCCTTCCCCAAATCTGCCGGATCGGAGCCCATCCCACCCATTTTCAAAGATTTTTGACTTTATCGAATCCCTGTTCGCAGTATTCCCCGATTTCTTTTGAATCGGGGCGGCACATCGGAAAACGGACGCCCTCCGCATTGGAGGGGGCGTCCGTTTTTTGCGAGGGGGAAAGGGTGGTGTGCGGCCCCGCCCTTTTCATGGGGGCCGTGCGGGGGACGGGATTCTCAGCGCAGCCTGTTTTTCTCGTATTGCGGGCCGATGACCTTCATATACAGCACGGCGGAGAAGAACAGCATGATCAGGCCGAGGATGAACGCGTCGTCGAAGCTGGATATTTCCGCGATGAGCCCGCCGAGGAGCACGGCCGCGCCGATGCCCACGTCCCACGCGATGAGGTAGGTGGCGTTGGCCGTGCCGCGCCGGGTGGGTTCGGCAAGGTTGATGAACAGGGTCTGGTAGGAGGGCGACATCATCCCGAAGCCGAGCCCGAAGGCCACGGCTGAGCCGAAGAACACGGTTTCCGTGGGCACGAAGAGGAAGAGCAGGGAGGCCAGCAGGATGGTGCCCTTGCCGCCGAGGATGAGGCGGCCGATGTAGCCCTTGTCGATCATGCCGCCCGCGAAAAGGCGGCTGAGGATGAGCCCGAGGGACATGAGCAGGAAGAAGTAGCCGGGGTTCGCCATGACGTGGCGCTCCCGGGCGAAGACGGACAGGTAGTTGACGAGCAGCCCGTACACGAAGGCCATGAGCACCAGCCCGATGAAGGCATAGGTGCCTTTTTTCAGGAAAAAGCGATCCAGCGAGATTTTTTCGCCGCGGCTGGCGGTCACGCGCTGCTTTTTGACCAGCAGGCCGAGCAGGATGCCGCCCGCCGCGCAGCCCATCGCGGTGATGAACACGGCGTCGTATGATCCGGCCTCAAGGACGAGCATACCGATCATGGGGCCGAGGGCCATAGCGAGCGATCCCATCATCCCGTACAGGCCGATGCCCGTGCCGAGCTTGGCGATGGGGATGACGTCGACGGCGAGGGTGGCGGCGGAGGTGGAAAGCGCGCCGAAGCTCATGCCGTGCAGTGCCCGGACGATGCCCACGAGCGCCAGCGCGTTGAACAGCAGGTATCCCTCAAACTGGGCGGCGAACAGGATACCGCAGACGAGGAACAGTATCTTGCGCGGGAACTGGTCCGCCAGAAAGCCGGAAAGGGGGCGCATGACCAGCGCGCCGATCATGTACGCGGAGAGGATGATGCCCACGACGGATTTGGAGGCGTGCAGGCCGTCGAGCAAGTAGATCGGCAGGACGGGCACCATCATGAAGCTGGCGATGAAGAACAGCAGGTTCGCGGAACAAACGGCAATAAAGCTCGGCGTGAACAACGCCTCTTTGGGACAAAGGCGACGGCGCATCAGGGCTCCTTTGTGTTGTCCGCGAAAGGCGGAAAGCCCTCCCGGACTCTCCGGCCTGGCAACGCGCCAGCCGTGAAGGGATCTGCGGCCCGCCCGGAGGCGGCCTGCGATGACGTTACGTGTTTTGAAACGGAGCCGCAAGGCCGCAAAAAGGCGGGCGCAACCCGCCATAATCCGGCGTAAAGCCTAGTTCGGCGTCTATAAAGGACATTCTCCGGGAAGGCGTTGGATGGCGATTTTTCGAGGTGTGTGGAACATGGCGTTCAGCCCCGGCAAAGCGGTGTTCTGGAGGGCGAAACCCCTCCCCCATGCCCGGCAGCATGGGGGAGGGGCCCGCTGGAGCTGGCTCTGAGCCGGGCGTCAGTCCTTGGCCCGGTAGGTATGCAGCAGGTCCTTGCCGTCCTCGCGGATGATCTTCAACCAGCAGGCCGTGAGGAGGAGGGAGGGGAGCGCCATGAGCGCGCCGGAGAAATTGCCGAAAATCTTCGCCACCTCAAGGCCGCCCATTGCCAGCAGCCCGAGCGCCAGCAGGCCCTGCGCCACGGCCCAGAACGTGCAGTGATAGCGGTGGGGGTCCGCGTCCACGGGCATCCTTCGGGTTGCGGTGGCGGCGACCACGTAGCAGCCGGAATTGACCGTGGTGGCGAGGAAAATCGTGGAGAAGGCGCAGTAGATCAGCATGACGACCTTGCTGAACGGCAGCGTGTCGATGACGGCCATCATGGCGGCGGGCGCGCCCTGCGTCTTGAGGATGGATACGGCGTCGATGATGCCGTGGTATTGCGCCCACAGGGTATAGGAGCCGAACACGCCGTGGATCATGAAGCCGCCCGCCACCGTGCCGAACATCCCCCAGCCGATGACCTCGCGGACGGTGCGCCCCCGTGAGATGCGGGCGATGAACAGGCCCATGAACGGCCCGTACCCCGCCCAGAACAGGGCGTAGAAGATGGTCCAGTCGCGCGGGAAGGAGCCTTCGAAGAACGGGTTTGTCCAGAAGGTCATGCTCCAGAAGTTGCCGAGCATCTTGCCCACGGCGTTGGTGAAGATGTCGAACAGCGAGGACGTGGGGCCGACCAGCGCGCCGTAGGCCACCATGGCGAGCGCGATGACCACGTTGATGTCGCTGAGCCGCTTGATGCCCTTTTTGAGGCCGAGGTACACGGTGACGCCGGCCAGCAGGGCGCTCACGAACAGGATCGCTATCTCAAGCCCGAACGAGGGCGTGATGCCGAACACCCGCGCCAGCGCGGCCTCCACCGTGGGCAGGGAGATGCACATGGTCACGGCGGTACAGAACAGCAGGCCGAGGATGAAGAACACGTCCACGCAGCGCCCGAGGAGGCCGTCCTTCTGTTTGCCGATGATCATGTCGGCGGCGGAGCTGATGCGCAGGAAGGGCTTGCGGCGGATGTGGAACATGTAGGCGATGGGCAGGGCGGTGATGAAATAGGTGCACCACGCGTTCGGCCCCCAGTGCAGCAGCAGGTAGGCGAGGGCCCAGTCATAGGCCTGCGTGCTCATGGGCGCTGCGTATTGCGGTGGCTGCACGATGTCCCACAGGGGCTCGATGATCGACCAGAACATGACCGCCCCGGCCACCCCGGAACAGAAGATCATGGCTATCCATGAAGACAGGGAGAATTCCGGCTTCTCGTCCGGGTCCCCGAACTTGATGTCGCCGTACCGGCTGCATGCGAAATAGACGCACAGGATGATCAGCCCCACCGTGATCCACAGGTAGAGCGTGCCGAAGTTCGCCGCGAACGGCTGGTAGATGGCGGAAACCACTTCTTCGGCGGCCTTGGGGTACAGGACGGCTGGAATGCTGATCAGGATGATGACCAATACGGAAGGGATGAAGATCCCCCACTCGGGACGCAGATCGATACCGTTGCCTTTCTCTGTCGCTTGGTTCATGCGCTCTCCTCAGCCCGGTCTGACTCGGGGCCGTAGTTTTGCCCGAGAGCGTTGCCAAGATTGTGCCAAAATGAACATTTTCTTTCAATACACTGAATTAGCATGAAAGATGCCTTTATATAGTCCGCATACGACATTTTTGTCGCTATTTGCGACAAACAATGTTTATCTTTGCCTATGCTGTTATTTAAGTATGTTATCAGCGAGATCGAAAGCTCTATGACAAGGTTGTCGCCTTCCTCGCCCCGATTTGGGGCCCGCGCACCATAGCGTATTGTCCAAAAAGTGGCAAAGCGGCCTCAATGCGGCTTTCCGGGACCCAAAAGGACGTCTGGCACGTATCTTGATACAGCCTTGTCAACGATACGCCGGGCCGTCTGGGGCCCTGAACCTTTGACCGCAACAGAAGGAGTCCGTGATGGCTGACAAAGCGAAGCGCGCCGCACTTATTGGGTATGACTGCCTCATCCCGAAACGTCTGGAAGCCATGCTGGCGCAGGGCGGGCTGGAACATTTCCGCGCCTTCATGAACGAAGGCAGCTTCATCCCCGAAGGCTACAACCTGCCCACCGTCACCCCGCCGTCCTGGGCGACCATCTGCACGGGCGCCTATCCCCGCACGCACGGCGTGGAGGACTATTACTACTACCATGAAGGCCGCAGCCTCGATTACAAGGAAACCACGCAGGCGTTCGGCTCCGACATCGTGACCGCCGAAACCATCTGGGACGCGTGGGACAAGAACGGCAAGAAGTGCATCGTGGTCAACTACCCCATGTCGTGGCCTTCCCGCATGAAGAACGGCGTCATGATCATGGGTCAGGGCCTCTCGCCCGCCGAAACCCGCTGGCCCCTGCACGGCAACGAACACAAGGAATTCCTCGCTTCCGAAAGCGTGATCTCCACGGAATTCTACCCGATGGGCGTTCAGGGGACCTTCGACGACGCCAAGGGCTGGAAGAACCTGCCCGAGTGCGACGAACCGCTCGAAATGGTCGTGAACATGGCCTTCAAGGAATGCGTCGAGCCGGTCGAAGGCCAGACGTGGTATTGCCTCGCCTGGGAAAGCGGCGACGACAGCTATGACCGCATCGCCCTGTGCCCCGAAAAGGACTACTCGAAGGCGTTCTTCACCATCAGGCTCGGCGAATGGAGTGAGCCGGTCCAGCATGACTTCACCATCAAGGCCGACGGGCGCACCGAAAAGGGCGTGTTCCGCTGCAAGCTGATGCAGCTCTCCGACGACGCCGAGGAATTCAAGCTGTACATCTCCGGCATCGCGGGCCGAATCGGTTTCATCGCACCTCCCGAGGCAGCCGATCAGATTGACTTTTCCAAGCACATCACCGCGAACGACATCGGGCTGGTGGCCTTCCTGCACGGCATCATCGACACCGATACCGTGTGCGAGCTGGTGGAGTTCCACAGCGCATGGCTCTGGAACACCGTCGAGTCCCTGCTCAAGGCCAACCCGGACTGGGATCTGTTCTACATGCACTCGCACCCCATCGACTGGTTCTATCACGGCTGGCTGAGCGAGCTGGACAGCAAGGACCCTGAAATCCGCGCCCGCGCCGAAAAGATGGAGCGTCACATTTACGAAGTGGAAGACCGCCTGCTTGGACGCCTCATGGACATCATGGGCGACGACACCCTGATGTGCGTGTGTTCCGACCACGGCGCGACCCCGATGGGCCCGATCCTGAACACCGCCCACGCCCTCAAGGAAGCGGGCCTGTGTTCCTACGAGCCCAAGAAGTCCGAGAACTACTGGGACATCTACGAAGAGACCGAAGGCTTCAACTACGTGCTCGACGTGAGCAAATCCCTTGCGGTCCCGCAGCGTTACATGTTCGTGTATGTGAATCTCAAGGGCAAGTATCCCGGCGGCATCGTCGAGCCCGAGGATTACGAGAAGGTGCGCGGCCGGATCATCGATGCCCTGCTCGACTACAAGCATCCCGAGACCGGCGAGCGGCCCGTGCTCCTCGCGGTACGCAAGGAAGACGCGCATGTCTTCGGCATGGGCGGCGCGCAGGCGGGCGACGTGGTGTACGTCCTCAAGCCCGAGTACATGGCGGAACACGGCTACGGCCTGCCCACCGGCGAATCCGGCTGCGGCAGCCTCAAGAACCTCCTCATGTTCCGCGGCCCGAACATCAGGAAGGGCTACCGTTACACCCGCCCGCGCTGGCTGGCGGACATCGTGCCCACCCTCTGCTACATGACCGGCGGCCCGGTGCCCGAGGACGCCGAAGGCGCGCCCATTTACCAGATCATGGAAGACCCCAATATGGTGAAGTAGGCTGAGTAGATGAAGAAACCGGGGGAGGGGAGAAGGGACCCTTTGGAAAGGGTCTCCTTCTCCCCTCCCCCGGACCCCCTCCCCTCATCCTCCCAAACGTTTCGACTGGTGGGGAGGCCGCGCGGCGGGAGTTCCTGCTGGGCGGGGAAAGGGGATGTTATACCCCCTCTTTCGCGGTTGGCAGGGAGTTCCTGCCGCGCGGGAAGGGGGAAAAACAACAACGGGTTACTGCCCGTCGAATAAGGAATATCGTCATGGCTGAAAAGAAAGCCCTTCTCGTGTTGGCAGATGCGCTTGATCTCAACGGTTCCGGCGGGGCGCTGGACAAGCTGAAGAAAAAGGCCGCCGTGCTGTCCCATGCGGACGCCGCCGGGCTCAAGGATCTGGCCGTCGCCCTCGGCGGGGTTTGCGCCGGCGCATCCGGCATCGAAGCCGCGTTTGAAGCGGACGCCGCGTTGGTGATCGTCGAAGGTGCGGACGCCCTCTCCCCGGCTCTTGAAGCCGCCGACCGCCGCACGCTGGTTGTGGTCGCTTCCGCTTCCGGCACGGCCTTCTACGGGCTTGCCGTCAACCCCAAGGCGGGCATCGTCGGACGTGCCGTCAACGCGCAGGACATCGCCGTGACCATCGCCACCATCGCCGACCTGCCCATCGACGAGGACTGCACCGGCGCGATCATCTATCAGGTGATGAAGAATCCCAACCTCAAGCTGGAAGAAGTCAAGAAACTCAAGGAAGCCCTCGTCCGTATGGAGTCCGTCATCCAGCGCGACAACCGCGAACCCTGGGACAAGCACGACTGCGCATAAGCAGCTCCTTTGAAGCATTGGGGAAGGGAGGGAAAACTTTTCTGAAGAAAAGCTTTCCCTCCCTTCCCCAAACCCCATCCCTCCCTTTCCAAAGACTTTTGTGTTTATCGAATCCCTGTTCGGTATTTTCCCGTGATATGGGAGTGTTCGCTTCGTGTGACGGGCTTCTTCAAAGATTTTCAGGCAAAAAAGACAAGGGGATATTTCCTCGTCTTTTCTGTTTTCATCTTCTTGTATTTTTTATCCATGTAGCCGGGAGACGTCCGCATCCGAAACGGCCTTACACGCCACCCGTCCCGCCGTCGACCCATACAAATGTCTTGGGAGGAGGGAGGGCTTGGAGAGGGAACCTTTCCCCAGAGAAAGGCCTCATTTGTTTTGGACGTAGTTTGGGATGTCGCCTTTGATGAAAGCGGAGGAATGATTCTAGAAATTGATGAAGCCGTCTATAGCGGCGGCATGTTGAGGGGCCCTGCGTGTTTTCGGAGGTTTTACCGGAAGTCAGGAGCATTCTTTTCATCACGGAAAAGACGGCATGGCGATAGTCGGGCTGGCGCATGGGGACCGGACAACTGTTGCCGGATCGCACGCGTGCCGCGCCCCGAAGCCCGCAGACGTCCGGCGAGTCCTCCCGTTTATCCGTTGCGCGCGGTGGCCCGAAGGGGCATGATAGGATTGCCGCACGCAGGGCTGCCCACTCCGGGGTGCAGGTTCCGCATCCGGCCGCGGCGAATGACGAGGAGGCCGCATGAACGCAGATCCGTTGACCTATGCCCCGTTTCTCTTACTCCTTCTGCTGGGCGCGCTTGTTGAAATCCGCTACTGGATCAGAAACCGCGCCCGGATGACGCCGAAGGCGCGGCTCAGGCGCGGCCTGTTCCTTGCCGCCGTGCCGGTGCTCTGCGCGGCGCTCTGGCTGGGCTGGGAGCGGGCGGCTTTTTGGCTGGAGGAGCATTCCGCGCCTCCGTATGCCCAGATCGAAGTCCCGGTATCGGACCTGAGGGACAATCAGGACGGCCTGCGGACGTTCACCGAGCGGCTCTGGGAAACGGTACGGAGCGGGACGCACGCCGAAGCGCAGGCCCGGCTCCATGATGCGCTCTTCTTCCTCGGCCTGTGCGAGCTGTCCTCCGGCTCGGGGGGAAAGGGCACCGTGGACGAGCCGCTCAGCACGCGCGACGTCAAGATCGCCGGGGTGACGGCCCTGTTCCGTACCGCGCTGGCGAACGGACATTTCGTGCTGTCCGACATTCTTGACCGCTACGCCGAGGCCAAGCGGGAGCATCCGGAGCTGCTTTCAAAGTAGCGGGAACGTTTCTTTCCCGCCGTCTCTTTCGGAACATTCCTTTCCTGAAAGGTGAGGGGGGCGGCTTTCCCTGAGTTAAGGAGGATCTTGCCGCCCTATTGGTTATCTCCCCGCCTCACCTCCTAAAAAAAGGGTGCTGCGCCTTCCAAGCGGAACACCCTTTATCTATCTAAAAAGTTTTTAATCCCTGACTCATGCCACTATCTTCTCATTCCCCTATCTCCCCATGCCAAGCCGTTTCATCTTGCGCTGGAGGGTGCGCAGATTTAGGCCGAGAGCCTCGGCGGCGTCGCCCCTGCGCCAGCGGCAGCGCTCAAGAGCCTGCCGGATGAGCCGCTCCTCAAGCTGAAGCGTGGCGGTCTCAAGGGTAAGCCCCTCGTGATGCAGGGCGGGGAAAAGCAGCTCCGTCTTGCCCGCATCGCCGAGTGACTCAAGGGCCACATCCCCGAAAGCCGTGTAACGGTCGAGAAAATTGTGCAGCTCGCGCACGTTGCCGGGCCAGTCGTAATGTTCCATCGCCAAACGCACTTGGAGCGGCAGGGCGCAGCTGATGCCTTTGCGCTCCATGTAGGCCTCGACAAGCAGCGGGATGTCCCCGTGCCGCTCGCGCAGGGGCGGCAATGTGATGGAAAGCACATGTACGCGGTAATAAAAATCCGAGCGCATCTTTTTTTCCAAAACCATTTTTGAAAGGTCTTGGTTCGTGGCCGCGACCAGACGGAAAGACGAGACCTTGGGGGTGTTGCTGCCGACAGGGGTATACATCTTGTTTTCGATGGCCCGGAGCAGTTTTACTTGGAGATGAATGGGCAGTTCGCCGATCTCGTCAAGGAACAGCGTGCCGTTGTGGGCAGCGCCTATATAGCCTTCCTTGTTGGCGTGCGCTCCGGAGAAGGCCCCTTTGGTGTGCCCGAAGAATTCGCTTTCGAGAAGCTGCTCGGGGATGGCCCCGCAGTTGACCGGGACGTAGTTGCCCTTCCGGGCGCTGTACTCGTGGATGGCCTTGGCGACGAGATCCTTGCCCGAACCTGTCTCGCCGTAAATGATGACGTTGGTGTCCGTTTCGGCAGCCTTGAGGATGAGGCCGTATACCCGCCGCATGGCCTCGCTTTTGCCGACGATGTTCCCCAACCCGTAGAGATTGCTGACGGAAGCCTTGAGCTGGCGGTTTTCTTCCTTGAGCTCAAGCTCTTGGAACTTCTGTTCGCTGATGTCCATCATCAGCCCTTCGAGGTAGCGCAGTTCGCCGTCGGCGTCGAAAACCCCCTCGCCCTGATCCCATATCCATTTCAGCCGCCCGGACGGGAGTGAAACCCGGTACATCACCTGATAGGGCTGGTGCGCGACAATACTGTCATACATGTTCCGGCGCGTCTTCTGGAGATCGTCGGGATGCATCATGCGCTCGATGGTATTGTTGTTGTTCCGTACCATGTCCTCGGCGGGGATGCCGAGCAGATCATAACTGCCTTTGCTGACGAATTCCAACGTATATTCAAGGCGTTCCGATACAATGGGGTCGGTGCGGCCCACGCGGCAGCGGTAGGCGAGCCCCGGCAGGTGATTGAGCAATCTGACGTAACTTTCCTCCACGGCAAGGCCGGGAGCGGACGCGAACAGTTCCATCGGCTTCTCTCTTGAATGATTTGTCGCGTTTAACGACATTTTTGTCGCTCTTGTTGTGCAGTATTTCACGTTTCAGGGCGGACGGCAAGGCCAGACGCGGGGAAAAGCGGCCCATGCCGGCGGCTCGCTCTTTTTTTCCCAAGAAAGATGCCCGGATAGGGAAACGGGATTTTCCGGGGGGACAAAGCCGGGCGGAGGGGAGGGCGGCAAAGGCCCCGGATGGGGTTGGCATCCAAAATGCAAAAGAAAAGGCAGCCAAGGAAAGCCAAACGCGGCCAGCGCCGCCATGTTCCGTAATCCATCCGGGAGGATCTGCCCATGTCACACGAACTCAGCGTTTCCATCGCCCGCCGGGGCGCCAAAGTCGATCTGGATATGGAATCCGCCGCTTTCGGCGTCATTTCCATCGACGGGGAGCAGATCCCCGCCGAAGAACGGCCCGGCACGGCCAAGAAGCTGCTCGCCTCCTCCGCGCTTTACTGTTACTGCGCCGCGCTGGACAAGGCGCTCGAAACCCGCAGCGCCAAGTACCGCCGCATCGAAGGCAAGGCCACGGTGCGCACCGGCACGGACGACAAGGGCCGGGGCCGCGTGACCGGGATCGATCTGGACGTGACCGTGTTCATGGATCAGGAATACGAGTTCATTTTCGACCGCGTGGAAAAGATCATGAAGCAGGGCTGTCTGATCACGGGCTCGCTCGAAGCGGCCTTCCCGGTGAAATACAATCTGAATCTCGAATGCGACGAGGACTAGGAGGCGCGCCATGCCCATACGCCTGACCGTCATCGGGGGAGGCCCCGGCGGGTACACGGCCGCCTTTGCCGCCGCCCGCGCCGGGATGTCCGTGACCCTCGTGGAAAGCGGGAACCTCGGCGGAACCTGCCTGAACAACGGCTGCATCCCCACCAAGACGCTGAAAGCCTCCGCCGACGCGCTGGAGCTGGCCTTGCGCCTGTCCCAGTTCGGCATCACCGGGCAGGGGGCTCCGGCTGTGGACCCCGCCGCCGTGCTGGCCCGCAAGGAAAAGGTCTGCGCCACCCTGCGCGGCGGGCTCGAAAAGGCTTGCGCGAGCCTCGGCGTCCGGCTCCTCAAGGGGCGGGGGCGCCTCGTCCATGCCGGGCTGGTGGAAGCCTCCACAGCCGAAGGCCCGGTTTCCGTCGTGGGCGACCGCGTGATCCTCGCTACGGGTTCGGGCGCGCTGGAACTTCCCGGCCTGCCCGTCGATCATACGCATATCCTGACCAGCGACGATGCGCTGGCGCTCGACCGGGTGCCCGCGTCCATCGCCATCGTGGGCGGGGGCGTCATCGGCTGCGAACTGGCGTTCATCTATCAGGCCTTCGGGTCCAAGGTCACAGTGGTGGAAGGCCAGAACCGCCTGCTGCCCCTGCCTTCCGTGGATGCGGACATGAGCGCGCTGCTCCAGCGGGAAATGAAGAAACGCCGCATCGGCTGCGAGCTGGGCCGGACGCTCAAGGACGTGCGCGTGGAGGGCGGCATGGTCAGGGCCATGCTCGGCGCGTCGCCGTTCATCAAGGAGCCCACGCCCGCACAGATGAAGGAAACGCCCATCGAAGCCGAAACCGTGCTGGTCACGGTGGGGCGCGCGCCCAATACCGCCGGGCTCGGGCTGGCCGAAGCCGGGGTCGCCGTGGACGGGCGGGGCTGGATACGGGCCGATGAGCACATGCGCACCTCCCTCCCCGGCGTGTATGCCGTGGGCGACGCGCTCGGGCCGTCCAGAATCATGCTGGCCCATGTCGCCGCCGCCGAGGGGCTGTGCGCCGTGCGCGATTGCCTTGGGCATGACGGGCGGATGGACTATTCCGCCGTGCCGTCCGGCATCTTCACGTCGCCCGAAATCGGCTGCGTGGGGCTTGCCGAAGCGCAGGCTTCCGAGGCGGGCCGCGACGTGCGTACGGCCACGTTCCAGATGCGCGAACTCGGCAAGGCGCAGGCCATGAGCGAACTCCCCGGCATGTTCAAGATCGTTTCGGACGGGGCCACGGGCAAGGTGCTCGGCGTACATATCGCCGGGGCCCATGCCACGGATCTCATCGCGGAAGCCGGGCTTGCCCTGCGTCTGGGCGCGTCCGTCCGGGACATCGCCGCAACCATCCACGCCCACCCCACCTTGGCGGAGGGCCTGTACGAAGCCGCGCTTTCCCTCGTCGAGGCTGGCGGATGAAGCACTGGGGAAGGAAGGGGAAACCCTTCTGAAGAAAGGGGAGCCCGCTTTCCCCCTTCCCCAAGCCCCACCCTCCCATTCCAAAGGCTTTCGTATTTATCCAATCCCAGTTCACGGCGTTCCCCAAAACAGGTTCCCTTTGGGCTACTCCGCCGTTCAAATTGAATATATTCCAAGAAAAGGAACTTCCCATGAAAAGCAATGAAGAACTCAACCTCCCCGAATCCCTCCGCTACACCGACGAGCACGTCTGGGTGCGCATGGAGGGCGGCGAAGCCGTCATCGGCATCAGCGATTTCGCACAGGATCAGCTCGGCGAAATCGCCTTTGTGGACCTTCCCGCCGTGGGTGTGCGGTTCGATGCCGGGAGCGACTTCGGCACGGTCGAATCCCTCAAATCGGTCAATCAACTGTATATGCCCATCCCCGGCGAGGTCGTCGCCGTGAACGAGGAACTGGAAAGCACGCCCACGCTGGTGAACGTCTCTCCCTATGGGGAAGGCTGGATGATCCGCATCCGTCCGGACGCATCCGCCGAATCCCTGCTTGATGCCGCCGGATACCGTGCCCTCCTCGGACTGTAAACCGTACCTTTCCCTTCTTTCACCAAACTGGGGAACGGTGGCCCCCCCGTCCGCCGAGAAACGCCGTTTTTGACAAAAACCGCCGTGCCCCGGCCTGAATTTCCGGGAACGCCTTCCCGCCTGAAGCACGATAGGGGCTCCCTTCGGGCCGTCTCCCCAGACCCCTCCCCAGTCAACCCCCACACCCCAAAGGACGCCAACAATGACCAACCTCGCCAGCCTGCGTGAACAAAAAGAACTGCGCTACGCCAAGAAAGGGCTGGCGCTGGCCCTGATGTCCGGCATGATCTGGAGCTCCGACGGCCTGATCCTCGGCAAGGGGCTGGCGGAAGAACCGTTCGGCAGCCCGGCGCTGTGGCTGTTCGCGCCGCTCCTCGCCGCCGGGCTCCATGACTTCTGCGCCGCGTGCCTCTCGCTGGCGATCAACGGCGCGCAGGGCAAGGGCCGGGAAGTGATCCGGACACTCCGCAGCAAGGCGGGGCGGGCCTGCATCTGGGGGGCGCTGCTCGGCGCTCCGCTCGGCATGGGCGGCTACCTCATGGCTCTGTCCATGGCGGGCCCGGCGTATGTCCTGCCCATCACGTCGCTTTATCCCGCCATCGCCGCGCTGCTGGCCCTCGTCTTCCTCAAGGAGCACGTCAGCCTCAGGGCGTGGGGGGGCCTCGCGCTGTGCGTGATCGGGGCCATCGCCATCGGCTACACCCCGCCGGAAGGGGCCGGGGGCGGCCTGTTCTATCTTGGGATCGCCTTCGCGTTCCTCGCGGCGTTCGGCTGGGCCGCCGAGGGCGTGTGCGTCACCTCGGGTATGGACTTCATCGAGCCCGCCGTGGCCCTGAACGTCTATCAGATCGTGTCCAGCCTGCTCTACGCCGGGATCATCGTCCCGCTGGCCCTGTGGCATTTGAGCGCGTCCGCGCCGGGCTGCGACATCCCCGGCCTGCTGGCCCGCGCGTTTTCGAGCCCCGGCGTGGGGTGCTTCGCGCTGGCGGGCGTTGTGGGCTGCATCTCGTACCGCTGCTGGTACAAGGCCATGAACATGGCGGGCGTGAGCCGTGCGATGGCCCTCAACATCACCTACGCCCTGTGGGGCGTGCTGTTCGGCGCGCTGTTCACGGACGTCGAAATCACCCGCAGCCTCGTGATCGGGGCCGCCGCGATTTTTGCGGGCATGTTCCTCGTCATCGGCAACCCGCGCGACATCATCAACCTCCGCAACGTAAGCTCATGAAACACCCCATCCGATTGACCATCGCGGCGCTGCTGCGCGACGGCAAGCCCCGCACCGCGCAGGACGTCTTCGAAGCCCTGCGCCCGCAGTACCCCGGCGAACGCCAGCTTTCCCCGGACGCCGTGGACGGCCATTTGCAGGCGCTCAAGGCCGTGGGCATCGTCCGCATCGCCGAGGAAACGCTTGAGGCCGGGACGCTCACGCAGCGCTATGCGCTCAGCGAGTACGGCAAGGGCCGTGTCGAGCGCTTCCTGTAACGCCGAAAAACGTATCCGCCGCCCGGCGAAACCCTTTTTGCAAAGGAGTCCCCCATGTCCTGCTGTACCCCGACGAACCCCTCCGGCGCTTCCGGGCTGTCCGGCGCGTGGCCCGGCTGCGCACCGGCTATCTGGCCTCGAAGCCCAACATTTCCGCCTCCCGCGCGCTGGCGTGCACACGGCCCTCGAAACCTGCGGGCTGGCGGACTGGGAAACATTCCGGGAGCTGGTCCCGCATCTGGATCTGTTCCTTTATGACATCAAGCACATGGACAGGCCCACCGGCGGCTCACGGGCGCGTGCAGCCGGCGGATTCTGGACAACCTGCGCGTGCTGTTCCGCATGGGCAAAAAGGTTCTGATCCGAATGCCGCTGCTCCCCGGCCTGAACGACGATCCCGCCGGGCTGGAGGCGGCTTTCGCCATGCTGCGGGAGGAAGCGGCACAAGGGGCCGACATCGCGGGCGTGGAACTGCTGCCCTAACCGCTATGGGGAGGGCAAGTACCGCCAGCTCGGACAGGCTACACTTGCGGAAAACCCTATCCGGAGGAGCGTCTGGAGGAACTCAAGGCCTTTCTCGCGGCCCGGGGCACGGAGGGATTGACCTTGCGGCTTGTCCGGAACGCGTGAGTCTGTGCTGGAACACGCTGAAATTTTTACAAGGGAGGAAAAACGTGGGGAGTCTCCAGAAACGTTTTCCCTCCCTTCCCCAATATTGCCTTAAACCATGATCCCGCCGGGGGTGAATGTGGCCGAAGCGGACACCGCCACGGACGGCAGGGCGTCGATGCGCGCTTTCCAGTGGATGAGCTGGGCAAGGAACGCATTGATGGCGGCTTCGAAGTCCGGATAGTCCGTGAAGGCGTCAAACCGCTTCCAGAGCACGATTTCCCCGGTGCGTTCCCAGACGGAGAGCGCGCCGCCGTCCGTCTCGGCCCCGAGGAACGAGGCAGTGAGCAGGATGCGGAGATTGTCGGGATTGGACAGGCAGCCCCCGTCCCCTGCGATCCCGTGCAGGATGACGGCATTGCCGTCCCGCTCGATGGTCACGTCGTGCTCCCCGTCGAAACGCAGGGTGCAGCGGCCTTCGTCGAGAGTCAGTTCGAGTCCGCAGGCTTTTCCGAGATCTTCAATAAGTGATGCCAGTTCCATAATCTTTCCTTATGCAGCTGTGGGAGTGTCGTACCCGCGCCCCTCGGTGGAAGGGCGCGGGGAGGGAGGTTCATTATGCCAACGGATCGAGGTAGTACCGGGTGAGCAGGGGGAACATGTCCGGATGGGCGCGGATCTTGCCTTCCACGAAGGCGAGGAAATCTTCTTCCGCGTCAAGGGCGAGCTGCCCGGCCACGGCTTCGGACGCCGCGCGCTGGACATGCACCATGTCCTCGGCTTCCCCGGCCTGAATGAGCTTCATGCGCAGATCGCGGGTTTGCGTCAGAGGGTCGGTCATGCGTGCGAGCAGGTCGGCTTCCTCATGCAGAGCCTGGCGCAGATTCTGGTACTCGGGGACAAGGGCCTTGGGGCCTTCCTGCTCCCCGCCGCGCAGGAACGGGAAATACTTGAAGTCGAATTCCGTCACCCGCCCGATGTCCAGCGAGTCCGCAGCGTTGAGGAGCATGGATTCCAGCGTGGGGCTGGCGTGCCCGACGATGGCGGCGGTGAATTCGCGCTCGTAGTCGTCCCCGAACGTGTCCGCCCCGAAACGCTCGTGCATCTTCTCAAGGGCCAGCCGGGCGCTTTCGGCTTCCTGCTCGGGCGTGTCCGCGCCGTTGCGCTCGCGCCCGGCGTCGTGCCCGGCTATGCCGCACAGGAGCGCCGTCCTGTCCACGGTATGCCCCATTTCCTCCATGAGCCCCGCCATCGTCGACGCGAAAATGAAGGCCCGGCAGATGTGCCCGCGCCCGTGATAGGCCGCGCCGTGATCAAACGCGCCGGGGCGCTCGTGATCGTGATAGATCGGCAGCATGGACAGCAGGAAATCGCGGTGCTGCGCCGGGGTCGCGGCCAGCTTGCCCGCTTGGGCGGGCGGGAAGGCCGGACGGGCGGGGAACGAGGCGTCGAGGGTGTCCGCAAGGCCCGGCAGGGCGGCGCGCAGACGGCCTCGGTCGGCCTGCGGGATGAGGGACAGTTCCCCGGCAAAGGCCGCCGGGGGTTCCGCCCTGCCGCCGAGCGCGGCGCGCAGGCCGGACTGGAAGGCATTGAAGGCCAGCGCGTCACGGAATCCGGCATCTTGCGGGAAACCGCGTTCGGCATCCCCGAGCCGGAGGAGCACGCCGGAAAGCCCCCGCATGGCGGGGCCGTTCAGCCGCTCGGCGACCCGGCCGGACACCTCGGGCGAGGCGTCGCGCATCAGGGAAAAGGCCAGCCCGCCGAACGCCTGCAACAGCCTGCCTTCGCCCGCGGCATCGCGCTCTTCTCCAGGTATCGCGTCGAACGAACGGCGGAACGAGGCCGCCGCGCCGCCGAATCGCGTGAGCATCGCCTCATCATCCAGCGGTTCGCCTTCCGCAGGGGCTAGGCCGTTCAGAACCCCGGCCCCCTGAAGCGCGGCGGAGGCCAGCGCCCGGAACGCCTGCCCGCTCATGGGCGGATGCCCCATGACGAAATCCCTGAGCGTCGCCCGCTGCGCGGGGTCAGCCGTCAATTCTTCAATGGCGGCAAGGGAATCGAGGCGCCCTTTGCCCATCACGTCAGATACGGCCTGCCACATGGCGTCTTGCAGCACGTCATCCTCCGTGTGCTGCCCTCTCAGGGGAACATGCCGGTATTGTTCTACATAGGCGGCAAAGGCTTCGCGGACGTTTTGCGCGTCCCCGCCCGCTACGAGGGGCACGGTGCCGAGGATGCGGGAAACCGCCGCTCCGCCGGGGCGTATACTGAGCATCTGGCTGATGAACGCCTGAAGCCCGGCGTCGTCCTGCTGCACGTCGTGGAGCTTCGCGTCGATGCGGGCTTGATCGAGGTGCGCGGCGTAGAACGCGCGCTCTTCGGACCTGACGGTATTTTTGAGATCCAGCTCCGGAATCTGCTCTTCAATGCGCACAGGGATAACCGCGCCGCCGAGCTGTTCCCGGATGGCGGCAAGTTCGGCCCGCTGCTCCGCCGAAAAAGCGTCCATGTCCGCGGCGGCGGGCTGCTTGCCGCCGAGCACGGCGACCACGGCATTGAACCATGCCTTTTGAGCCTGCGGGAGCTGATCGAGCCCGAATTCCTTGTTGATGACGATTTCCGCCACATCCCGGGCGAAAACGATGGGGCCGTGCACTTGTGCTTCGATGTAGTTGCATTCGCTGGCGACGCGGCCCATGCCGTGCTGCTGCCTGTCCAGCGCGGCGCGCGCGAGGCTGACGGCGTCCATGTCGCCCAGCTCGGGGAGCAGGGTTTCGAGGCTGTCGAAAGAGGCCATTGCCTTGCGCGTGGACTGGGTATCCTTGAAAACCTTGATGAACAGCCCGGCGAGGGCGCTGTTTTCGTCGTCCTCGAGCCCGAACAGCTGGAACTCGTTCTTGAACAGGTCCGCCCGGAATTCCCCCTTGGCGGCCATGCCGTCGAATATCGCGTCGAGGCGCCGGCGGAGCTCGCTCCCTTCGGTCATCAGATCGAGCTTATGCGCCTCGCTGATGCCGGGGGAACCCGGAAGCAGGTCAAGGACGGCCTGACGCCCCGCTTCGGTATAGCGCAGGCGCAGCGCGACGAAGGTATCGTCCACGGTGTAGGTGGCGCGCCGGGCGACTTCGGGCTTGAGGTGCAGGGCCACGGTGCCGTAGGTGGGGGCCGCCCCGGTGCGCTGGCGCAGGAGGTTGAGCGCGGCGTAGGTGGGGCGCTCGTTGGCTACCGCCGGGCGGTCCTCGCTCAGTTCGGGGAACAGCCCCCGCTCCACGTTGTCGCGTTTCTGGATGTAGCCCGCGCCTTTCACGTCGATGGCGGCCTGACGGCTGGCCTCGTCGGGCGCGGCTTCGATGGAGTGGAAAATGTGCTCCCACGCCCCCCCTGCCTTGAGCAGGGGCTTGGGCCCGTTCATGCCGAACAGGAAGCCGAGATCCACGTTGATGGTCAGCCCGGCGGAGCGGAGCACGTCCCCGAACTGCCTTGCGTCGATGTTTCCGAGGTTGCGGCGGCTGGCCATATCGGCGACGAGCCCGCCCACCCGTTCCCGGCGCGCGGAGCTGTCGATGGCCACGTCCATGAGCACGTGCATACTCACGGCGCTCATGTCCGCCGGGGCCTCGTGGGGCCGGGCGGCACCCATGCCTTCGATGCCCGCGCCGTACTGGGCGGAGAGGGGGGGGATCTGTCCGGGCTGCGCGAGGCCCTGCGCGATGATGATGCGGTTGCTCGCCTCTTTGGTGACGAGCGCTTCGAGGCTGAACAGGTTGGCGGCCGCGGCCATGACGTCCTCATTGCGCGGATTGGCGCTCATTTCGGCTTGCAGCGCCCGCTTGAGCAGGCTCATTTCCGGGGAAAGGAACTGCTGGTAGGCGTTGAGGAGTTCCGTATTGGAAAGGCTTTCCACCTCGGGCGCGAAGGCGGCGATCACGGCGTCGTCCATCGTGCCGCGTATTTCTCCCAGCGTGCCCAGCCGGTTGAGGTGGGTCTGCATGGACTTGGCCGCGTTGAGGAGGGCCTTCGCGTCCAGCTTGCCGTCCGGAGAGGCCAGCGAACGGAGGGCAAGGGCGGCGTTTTCACGCGCACCGGTTTTGGCGTTGACCACTTTGGTGGCGGTTCTGAACCCGGCGAAGGGAATTTTGTTGCCTTTGATGGCGTCAAGGCGGACGGGCGGATTGGTTCCAAGCTGCACGCTGTGAAGGCCGAGCTTGCCGACGGAAGGAGAAATTCCCGTGGCCTGCGGCTGTTGCGCGCCGTTGATTCCATGAAGTTGCGACATGATGAGGCTCCCTCGTTTCTGAAAAGGGTGTACGATGTTTTCCTATGCAGCAAGAAGCGGACCAGAGCTTTGCCGGTCCCGGAGGCCTGTCCGGGAGGGGCTCGTGTGCGGGGCGGAGGGGCCCCTGTGCCCCTGCCAAGTGCTGTGCGGAGGCTGGTTCCCGCTATGGGGCAGGGGCGACCGCCTCCTCTCATGCCGAACGGCTGGTTTCCGTGTGCGGGGCAGGGGGGACCGCTCAGGGAAAAGGGACGTCGCGGCAGGCTCTGCTGATCCGGGGGCGGACGGCGCTATCCGGAGCAAAGGCCCGTTCCGCCGGAAAGCGTCTTTTTCGGCAGAATCCACACCGTGTTGCGGGGCATCGGAACTGTTTCCGAGCGTTATGTCTCTTTAAATTTGAAAAGGTATAGGGCATTTTCCCTTTGACTGAAAGGGGGCTCGGGCAATCCGCAAAAACAGGAAACCGCGGCGGGCCATGCGCAGGCCCGTCGCGGTTCATGGTGAGGGCGGAAGAGAGCGGGTGTGCTGCAAGAAGAAGGCGTTTTGCCGCCGTTCCCGCTCGGGATGGGCTCGGCGGTCGGCGCTTTGGGGAAAGCCGGGAACGGTGCGAAGACGCCGCGCATTCCGGTTTGTTTCCCGGAGGCGCTGCCCGTGCCCGGCCATTGCGGGCCGCCTTTCCCGTGAGGGCTTTTGCAAAAAACAGACAGGATCGCCCCGGCAAGAGGTGATCCTGTCTGTCTTTTGGGAAAGGGGGCGGCACGCTTGCCAGCCCCCCTGAAGGCGGATTGCCCGCCGCTTACTTCACGAGGCCGAACGCCTTGTCCTGTTCGCGGCGCAGGCGGAGCAGCGTGGATTCTTCGGGCATGTCGAGATCGCCGAGGGTGATCAGTTTCCCGGCTGGGACGTCCCTGCACAGCGTCCGGTGGCTGAGCAGGTAGAAGGGCAGGGCCGCGTCCGGGCCGATGGCGGCGGCGGGGTTGAGGACGCCTTCCACGCCGTCGATGGTGTGGTGGTGGCCGCCCATGTCAAGGACGGTCCCCTTGGGAAGGTCGCGCACGGCGCGCCCGCACAGGTCGCACAGCGGGCGCAGGTTGCCGCCGCCGGTGGCGTGCTTCATGAGGGCCGCCGCGAGGACGCTGGTGCCCGTTTCCACGCCGAGCAGGTGGGCGGGATGGTACAGCGCGGCGTAGCGGTCGTTGCGGCTGCACGGGTGCCCCTTGGCCTTGAGCACCTGCCACGATTTTTTGTCCTTGCATTCCACGACGATGAAGACGCCCCCCGCCATGCTCGCCTCGTCGGGGCGGCGGAAGCAGTTGAAGATGTCGAGGCGCCCCGGCGCGTCGAACAGGCCGCCGTCGGCCTTGGGGCAGAAGAGATCGGGCATTTCGTCGATGCGGGCCACCGGCGCGTGGAACAGCGGGCGATCCGGCATCATGCCCGTGGCGTTGGCGACCACGGCCATTTCGCAGAGGTCGGGCACGGAACGGTGCGAGAGCGAGGTGAGCATGGCGCGGCGCTTGCCGACGACCTCTTCCGCCGGGCGGTCGCCGAACTGCCACAGCGAGCCCATGCCGGGGGTGGCGATTTCCTGCTTCTGGCCGGGGCAGAGCACCATGTCGCGCGCGGGATCATAGATGAAATCGTATTCGCTGGATTTGCCCGCGCCCACGATGTTCATGCCGAGGACGCGGCCCCAGCTGATGAGCCCGATGAGCAGGCTGGGCTGGTCGCCGTCGCCGGTGGTGTAGACGAGGCCGCGTTCGGCCGCCTTGCGCGCCAGGATGGAGCCGACGACGGAGTCGGTTTCCTTGGAGACCATGACGACGTGCATACCGCGCTCGATGGCAAGCTCGGCGGCGGCTGCGCTGGCTTCGGGCGCTCCGGAGCTTTCCACCAGCACGTCGAGGGGGAGGTCCGCGATGTATTCGAAGCTGTCCACGACGACGTTGAAGCCGTCGGCGTAAGCCTTCTTCGCATCCTCGGCGGATTCGCACACGCGGACCTTGGAGGCGGGGATGCCCGCGTTTTCATAGGCGTCCACCGCGCGCTGCACGGTACGCGTGCACACGGCGGGGACTTCGAGCAGGGGCATTCCCTGCGCCTGGAAGAGGAAGGACGCACCGAATTCGCCCGCGCCCGTGAGGCAGGCCTTGACCGGGCGGTGGATGGACGGATTGAACAGCGATTCGTAGAACATGATGACTCCCTGTGGTTGCGGATGAAAAGCAGGCTCCGGCGGGAGCGCGGCGCGCTCCAAGCGGAGGGAATCCCTTCGCGGTCAGTTGGCGTTTGCGAGAAGGCCGAGCGCCTGCATGAAAAAGTCTTCGCCGCCGAAATTGCCCGACTTGAGGGCAAGGGCAAGGTGCGGGGCGCCGGGGTTGGCCGGGTCGAGCAGCGTTTCCGTCCACGGCACGCCGGGCGCGATGGTTTCGCCGATGCGCAGCGCGCGCACGCCAAGGCGGGACACGACCGCGCCGGAGGTTTCGCCCCCCGCCACGAGGATGCGCCTGACGCCGGTTTCCACCAGCGCGGCGGCGATGTCGGCGAGCGCCCGCTCGATCATGGCTCCGGCGGCTTCCCTGCCGAAACGGGCCTGCGTGGCGGCGACCCTGTCCGGGGAGGCCGTGGAGTAGACGATGCATGGCCCTTCCGGGCAATGCCTGCGGGCGAAGGCGACGGCCTCGGCGACATACCCGCCGTGATCTTCGGCAAGGGCCAGCGGATCGAGGGCAAAGCCGGGGCGCTGCCGCGTGAACCGCGCCACCTGCGCCTGCGTCGCCTGCGAACAGCTTCCGGCGAGCACGAGCGCGAGGCCCGGCGCGTTGACGGGGGCCGGGGGCACGGGGCCGTCCGCGCCGATGCCGAAGTTGACGCCGAGCCCGCGGGCCACGCCGCTGCCGCCCGTGACCAGCGCGTGCCCGGCGCAGGCCGCGCCGATGGCCCTCAGATCCGCGTCGGACAACGCGTCGCAGACGAGCCACGGCGTGCCTTGCGCCGCAAGTTCATCCATACGGGCTTTGACGGCTTCGACGCCTTCCCGGATGGTTTCCAGCGGAACCAGCCCGCTTTTGCGCGAAGACTGCGCGTCCATGAGCCGGATGAGGTTCGCGTCGGTCATGGGCGTCAGCGGGTGGCTGCGCATGGAGGTTTCGTGCAGCAGCCTGTCGCCCACGAAAAGGTAGCCCTGATAGACCGTCCGTTTGTTTTCGGGAAAGGAGGGGCAGACGACCGCGCGGTCGCCGCCGAGGGCTTGGAGCAGGGCCTCCGCCACCGGGCCGATGTTGCCCTTGGGGGTGGAGTCGAAGGTGGAGCAGTATTTCCAGAAGAACTGGCGGCAGCCCGCGGCGCGCAGGGCTTCGAGCGCGGCGAGGGCCTGGCTGACGGCCTCCTCGACGGGGACGGTGCGGATCTTCAGGGCCACGACCAGCGCGTCGGCCTGTGCGGCGGCTTCCGAGGCCAGCGCGGTATCCGGCACACCCAGAAGCTGGATGGTGCGCATCCCGTTGCGGCTCAGGGTTTCGGCAAGGTCGGTGCCGCCGGTGAAATCGTCGGCGATGCAGCCAAGAACGGCAGTCATGGGATCAGGCTCCTTTGGGGGGAAGAAGTTCGGCGGCCTGCTCAGGAGTCAGGCCGCGCACGGGCAGGCCCCGCAGCGTCAGGTAGAGGCGGCAGGTGGCTTCCAGCTCCTCCGCTGCGTCCAGCGCCTTGGTCAGGCTTGCGCCGCCGGTGATGGAGCCGTGGTTGGCCATCAGCAGGGCCGTGCGTCCGGGGGCGAGGCGGGCGACGCCCGCGCACAGCTCCGCCGAGCCGGGTTTCGCATACGGCGCGACCGCGAGGTGCCCAAGCTTCATGAGCTGGTAGGGCGTCAGCGGCGGCAGGGGGCTGCCGGGGTCGAGATCCGCCAGGCAGGAGACGGCCACGGCCCACGGCGAATGCAGGTGCACCACCGCGAGGTGATCGGGGTTGGCCTTGTACCACGCGAGGTGGAACGGCGCTTCCTTGGTGGCCTTGGGGCCGCTGACGAGCGCGCCCGTTTCGTCCAGCAGGGAAAGGTTCCCGGGCGTCAGCTCGCCGAAGGGGATGCCCGTGGGCGTGGCGAGGATGCCCCCCTCGACCCGCAGGCTCATGTTTCCGGCGGAACCGCCGGTTAGGCCGCGCTGGAAGACGGAGCGGCAGGCTCCGGCAAGCAGGTTCCGGCCGGTTTCGCAGTCAGGGCAGGTACTCATGGTTTCTTCCTTGGTCTTCCTTGCACAGCGGCGTGCGCCCACGGGCGGGGACGCCGGGGCCTTCCGGCAAGGCCGCGCGATTCCACTTCCGGGGGAGGCGGGATCGGCGGCCCGGCCCGGTTACGGCCTGAATACGATTTTGATGGCGGCATCGTCCTTGTCGGCGAGGTCGAACCCGGCCTTGATGTCGTCCAGCTTGAATTCGTCGGTGATGAGCGGCTTGACGTCGACGAGCCCCTGGGCCACCGGGCGCAGGGCTTCCGGGCACCAGACATAACGCTGCTGCCAGGTGTGGTGCACGAGGCAGGTGTTGATGAATTCCAGCCCGTCGTCGTGCCAGCGGCTGATGTTCAGCGTCACCGGGGTGGTGACCCAGCTGTAGAACACGAACTTGCCGTTGTGTTTGATGATCTCGCTGGCGGTGTTGAAGGATTCGGCGGTTCCGGCGGCTTCGACCACCACGTCCGCGCCGAGGCCGTTGGTCAGATCCTTGACGGCCTCGATGACGTCGTCCTGTCCGGGGTTGAGGGTGATGTCCGCGCCGAGCCTGCGGGCGAGGGCCAGCTTGCCTTCAAGAACGTCCACCACGATGACGCGGTACGCGCCTTTACGTCTGGCGCACTGGGCGATGATCTGCCCGGCGAAGCCGCCGCCCATGACCACCACGGTGTCCCCGAGCTGCACCCCGCTGTTCAGGCCGGAATACATGGCGCAGGAGATGGGTTCTCCCAGCGAGGCGATGTCCATGTCGAGGCCATAGGGCACGGGCTGGAGCTGGAAGGATTTGGCGGCGAAGTATTCGGCGAAGTTGTTGTTCCAGCCGAAGGCCATGACCTTGTCGCCGACCTTGTAGTCGGCCACCCGGCTGCCCACGGCAACGACCGTGCCGCCGCTCTCGTGCCCGAGCAGGAAGGGGAACTTGGGGTCCTGCCGGAATTCGGCGGTCTTCGGAGGCAGGTAGCCGCGGTAGAAGTTTTTATCGGAACCGCAGATGCCCATGAGGTGGTTCTTGACGATGATGTCGTCCTCGCCGCAGACGAGTTCGCGTTCGATGAGTTCGATGTCGCGGGGGCCGTTGAGGCGGGCGGCCTTGGTGACGAAAGTATCCATGTCCGTTCCTTTATGACGGAGAGAGGCGGGGACGGTTTTGATGCGTTCCCGCCTTTCCCATGCCATGCGTCCTTGCATGGCGCATTGGGGGCTCCGGCCGCCGGGGGGAGGCAGCCGGGCCCGCCCGTTGGTTTAGATGATCCCGGCGAAGTGCAGGATGACCGTGATGGCCGCGCCGGTGACCCCGGCCACCGTGGAGCCGCCGCCGACAGCGCGGATGCCCTGCCGGATGTCCATGTTGGACATGGTGACGGTCACCCAGAAGCCGGACGAGTTGGCGTGCTTGAACATAAGCGCGCCCGTGCCGCAGGCGAGGAAGGCGGCGAGCGGCGAGATGCCGAGCGCGCCGAGCATGGGCTCGACGAGGGCCGCTGCGGTCATGACGCCGAGGGCGTTGGAGCCGGTGATGACGTGGATGAGCGCGGCGATGAGGATCGGGATGATGATGCCGGGGATGCTGAACTGCACCACGGTTTCGGCCACGGCGTTGGCGACGCCCGCGTTCTTGATGAACGCGGCGAGCGCGCCGCCCATGGCGGTGACCATGATGGGCATGGCCGAGGAGCGCAGGGCGGATTCCACCCAGTCGTTCATGACCTTCTTGGAGCGCCATTCGGCGCCGGTGAGCACCAGCGAGAACAGGCAGCCCGCGAGGAGCGCGGCGAGCGGCGAGCCGACGAACTTGAAGACCTTCGCAACGGTCGTGTCCGGGAACATGGCGTTGATGCCCGTGTTCAGGAAGATGAGCACCAGCGGCAGGATGATGGGGGCAAGCGAGGTTCCCACCGAGGGGAGGGGCTTGTCCTTCGAGGCTTCGGCGGACTTGATGTATTCGTCCTGCGGAGCCACGGGCTCCTTCAGGGTGAGGCAGTACAGCCCGGCGGCGAAGACGGAGGGGATCGAAATGAGGACGCCCCACATGATGGCGTCGCTGAGCGGCAGGTGGAGCAGCGCGGCGGCGGCCACGGGGCCGGGGGTCGGCGGCACCAGCGAGGCGGTGACGAGCGCGCCCATGTATAACGCCGTGCCGTAGGACATCATGGATTTGTTGGTCTGGAGGGCCAGATTGGACACGATGGGGATGAGCAGGATGACCACGGTGTCGGCCCAGATCGGGATGCCGAGGATGGCGGAGGCCAGCAGGATGGCCCAGAGCACGCGCTTTTCACCGAAGAGCTTGACGGTCGCCTTGGTGATGCTGACGGCGGCTCCCGTCTCTTCAAGGACTTTACCGAGGATGCATCCGAGCACGATGACGATGGCGATGCTCTTCAGCGTGTCCGCCATGCCCTTGTTGATGATGCCTTCAATCTTGTCCCACGGGGTTCCGATGGATATGGCCAGAATGATGGTTGCGACCAGAATACTGGTGACGGGGTGGATCTTCCATTTTGAGATGAAGAGTATCATCAGCAAAATACATACGGCAAAGGCTACCAATACGTAGGCACTCGACATTTCTATCTCCTCCGCAATAATAGAAACAGACATTCTCTCCGGGCGTTATTTAGCAAGTTCGGTGCCAGAGCGGTGACGGCAGTGTGCCGGGCGCGCGCCTTCCGGAGCTGCCGGATGGATTTGGCAAACATCGGCGGCCTTCTGAGAGACGTTTGATTGTTCAAACAGAGCGGGGGGGACGGGAACGCGGCGCACCCGCGAAACGGCGGGGAGGAGGGCGGCGGGCTGTTGCAACGGAATACGGATGCAACGGATCGTTGCAACATATATGCAACAATCCGTTGCGGCGGCGGCCTTGCGCCCAAAAGGGCAACCTGTTGGATGTACTGGTTATTTCTGTATATATTTCTGGAGTTTGCGCCATAGTGTGGTTCGGTCCATGCCCAGTTCGCGGGCGGCACGGGTCCGGTTGCCGCCGCAGGCGCGCAGGGCCGCGAGCAGCCTGTCCTTTTCGTTGTCCGGCCCGGAGGCTTGCGGGGCCTCGGGAGGGAAGGGCGCTGGCGTTGCCGCAAGAAGGGGCGGCACTTCCTCGATGTCCTCGGGATGCAGGGCCCTGTTGAGATCCGCGGAGGTCAGGACGTCCCGGTTGCGGCGCAGGACGGCCGCCCGCTCGACGACGTTGCGCAGTTCCCGCGCGTTGCCCGCGAAAGGGTATTCCCGGAGCAGGTGGAGCGAGTCCGGGGCGACCTCCGGCAGGGCCTCGCGGTTCTTCCAGCAGAATTTCTTGAGGAAAAAGTGGAACAGCTCGATGACGTCCTCCCCCCGTCGGCGCAGGGGCGGGATCGTGATTTTCAATACGTCGAGGCGGTAGAGCAGATCCTGCCGGAAGCGCTTGGCGGCGACGAGCTTGTGGAGGTTGACGTTGGTCGCCGAGATGATGCGCACGTCCACGGCGGTCACCCGGTCGTCGCCGATGCGCCGGACCTCGTGCTCTTGGAGCACGCGCAGGAGCTTGCTCTGCATGTTCAGCGGGATTTCGGATATTTCGTCGAGAAACAGCGTCCCGTTGTGGGCCAGTTCGAAAAGCCCCATCTTGCCGCCCCGCGTCGTCCCCGTGAACGCGCCCTCCACGTAGCCGAACAGCTCGCTTTCAAGCAGGTTTTCGGGCAGGGCCGCGCAGTTGATGGCCACGAACGGCCCGTTGCGGCGCTGGCTGGCGTTGTGGATGCCCTGCGCGAACAGTTCCTTGCCCGTCCCCGTCTCGCCCACGATCAGGATGTTGGACGAAGCGGCGGCGTAGCGGCAGGCGTCCTCGATGGTCTCGTCGATCAGCCGGCTGCAATGCACGATGTCCGAAAGGTGGTGCTTGGCCGTCAGCCCCTTGTTGCTCAGCTTTTTGCGGATGTGCCCTTCGAGCTGCTGGACCTTGTCCACGTTCTGGAAGCTGATGACGACGCCCGCCGCGATCCCGTTGACGGCTACCGGTGTGCAGTCGAAGGTGATGGAAACGCCGCGCACCTTGCGCACTTCGCCCTGAATTTCCGCGCAGTCGCGCATCGCCCGGCTGAAGCTGTCCTTCATGCAGGGGAAGGCCGTTTCGAGGGGCACGTCCTTGAGTGGGGCGTCGCGCATGAGGCAGGCGGCGGGATTGTCCAGCCGGATGATCCCGGAGGCGTCCACGTAGAGCAAGCCGTCCTTCACCGACTCAGTAATGATTTTATAGGTTTCCGTCCGGATACGCTCCTGCTGGACGAGGGTGACCGTCCGGATGGCCTCCTCCAGCGACTGCGCGTAGGTTTCCCGGCCCGTGCGCAGCAGGATGGCGGGCAGCCCCAGAAGGCCCGCGTCCTGCTGCACGGAATAGCCGCCGACGATGACGTCGCAGCCGTCCTGCTTGGCCAGTTCCAGCGCGTGCCGGATCTCCGCCGCGCATTCGGGGATGTAGACGCGGATGTCGCAGCCGAACATGCCGGAAAACTGCTCGATCCCGTTGAAGGCGTTGTAAAAGCCGACGAAGCCGATGCGCCGCGTTTGAAACCGCCGTTGGCATTCCTGAATGGAACGGATGACGTCGTAGCCGGAAATGGCGATGTCGATGACGGGGACGCCCAGTCCCTGCGCCTTCAGCCGCCGGGCGGAATAGCCCCGGGCGATGATGGCGTCGCAGTCGTGCAGTTCCGAGAGGTCGAGCCTGTCCACGGTCGCGGTGATGATGCGGTTGTCGATGCGCCCGCGCTGAGGATGGGCCGCGATGACATCCTGAACGATCCTTTCCATTTCCGGATAAGGGGAAATGCTGACGATACGGATTTGAGGCAACGGCATACGCTCCTGCGCGTTCGTTTGAGGGTCACGGGGATTATACATGTTGCCTTTCAGCAACAAGGGTGGGCGGGACGGGGCCCGCCGGAAGGCCTCTTCGAGGAAAGGCCATCCGGAAACGGAAGCCGCGCGGGAAACCGCCGGTACGCGGCACAGCCTCCTCACGCGGGAAGATCCGCCGGCGCTGCCCGCGTACGGAGGCCCTAATCCCGCAGCCGTTCGTCGGGCTCGGCACAGGCGTCGTGCAGGGCCTGAAAGCCTCGCCGTGCCTCCGCCTGCGAGGAGGCGCGGACGGCGTCGAGTTCGTCGGCATGATCGCACAGGAGCCTGGACAGGTCGCCGTCAAGATGGCCCTGCTTCACCATGCCCTTCACGATGCGCAGGGCCTCGGGCGGCGCCATGCCCTTGCGGTAGGGCCTGTCTTCGGTCAATGCCGTGAACACGTCCGCAATCGCCATGATCCGTGAGGGGAGAGGGATCTCCTCGCCCTTCAGGCCCAGCGGGTAGCCCTTGCCGTCCAGCCGTTCGTGGTGCCCGCCGCCCCAGACGCTCACGCGCTCGAAGCCGGGTACGGCGTCCAGCCACAGGCGGCTGAGGTCGGCGTGGCGCTTCACCTTGGGGAATTCCTCGTCGGTCAGCTGCCCGGGTTTTTCGAGCAGCGCCAGCGGGATGCCGAGTTTGCCGATGTCGTGGAGCATACCCGCGACGAACAGCGTGTCGAGGTCATCCTGCCCCATGCCCGTCAGACGCCCGAGCGCCACAGCCATGTGGGCCACGCCCGTGGAATGGGTGGCGGTAAAGGGGCTGCATGAGTCGATGATGTGCCCGAACAGGGTGCTGAACTGGATGGTTTCCTGCGGCGTGAGGATCTGATCGCCGTAGCGCCGCCGGACGAAGGCGGGGAGGCGTGTGTGCGCCCCGGCGAGGTCATTGAGCGTTTCCTCGTCGTGCAGGATGTCTTGCATGGCCTCGATGTGGTCGGGCGAGTAGATGCCGGGGCGTCGTTCGCATACCCTGCGATCCGCGCCCTCCACGGCCTCCCGGAAATCGTTCTTGGCGCGCAGATCCACATCCACGCGATCCGCGATGTTGATGAGGCTGCCTTCGCGGGCGGCGAGCCCCCTGTCACATGCCTTTTCCCAGTACATGTGGTGGAAGCGCACCCGCTCCGCCTCTTCGGCCAGCGTGGGGCAGTTTTGCAGGAACAGGCAGCCCGCTTGCGGATGGAGGTAGCGCTCGCGCTCGAAGACGAGATCTTCCGCACTGGTTTTCAGGGGGATGACCCCCACGTCGTGCATGATCCCGGCGAGGAAGAGCCGTTCCCGCTCCTCGGAGGGAAGGCCGAGGCGTTCGGCCAGCCTGTCGAGAAGGAAACCCACTCGCCTGTGGTGGCCGGTCAGGGCCGGATGAACCTGGTCCAGCGCGTTGGCGAAGGCCAGAATCAGATCGTAAAGCTTGATGCGCAGTTGCATGGCGTACCCGAAGAGGAGCAAAGATGGCCGCCGGCGCGGGCCATCGGCGGAAGATTGCCGGAGAATATGGGGTCTGCCGCAAATGTCAACGGGGGATATGCGTAACGTGTCCATCGGTATGGACGAACCCGTGGAAGAGATCATCCCTTCGGCCTCAGTGCCCGGCGGCAGGAACGTGACCGGAGGCGGCCCTGCGCGGGGGCGTGGACACCGAAGGCCCACTAGCCGTGGCTGGGCGCATCGTAGCCGGGGCGTTACGGAATCTATCCTTCCCGCAGTAAAGCACATGGCAGCGCCCGCAACCCGGAGTTGCCCCAAGACGTGTCGTTGCCCCATCCCGTAAGAAAAAGGGGGATTGACGATGCCAACTGTTGTGGCTGGCGATAAAAACAGGTATATCATCACGGATAGTTTCAATCGAAAGAGAGGTGAGGCCCTTGTTCGAAGGGGTTTCGGCGGGCATAGCGCCAGTGTGAAGCGGCACAACGGCCTTGAAGATCGGAACCGCTACGGGAGAGGCCCGTGGAAGGGGCCATGCGCCGCAGCTTGTTCCGGGATGAAGGCCGCTCTTTTTTGTTGAATCGCTTTTTGGACAGGAGCGTTGTATCATGCAACCAGTCTTGCGCCCCGCGCGGATGTGCGATGCGAAGAAGATCCACGGTTTGCTCATGGAATGTTCGGCGGAGGGCCTGCTGTTGCCGCGTTCGCTGTCGAACCTGTACGGCCAGATCAGGGATTTCCGCATTCTGGAAACCAGCGGCGGGGAATTCATCGGCTGCGCGGCGCTGGCGGTGATCTGGGAAAACCTGGCGGAAGTCCGCTCTCTCGCCATTGCCAAGCCGTGGCGGGGGAACGGGTTCGGCAACATCCTCGTGGACGAGTGCTGTAAGGATGCCCGCAGGATAGGCATCGACCGGGTATTCGCGCTGACGTATCAGGTGCGCTTTTTCGAGCGGAACGGCTTTGGCGTGGTGAGCAAGGATCTGTTGCCCCAGCGCGTCTGGATCGTCTGTGCGAACTGCCCCCGTTTCCCCGACTGTGACGAAGTGGCGGTGATGCGCCACCTGGATGCGGGCGGCGCCTGAAGGCACGCCGGGCTCTGAGGGCGTAGGCTTCGCCATATGTGTAGGCCGTTATTTGCCGGAGGGAGGCATCGCGGCACCGCCTTTGCGTTGTGAGGGCGGGCCGCTTCCTTTTTTCGTTGCTGAAAGTGTTGTGCATCGCCTCCGGGCTGCAGGGCGGGGACGATAAGGGGCCAAGGCTGTGCGAATTCCGCCAGCCTTGGCCCTTTTCCTTCAGTGTCGGTGCGCCGTTAGGCGGGCAGGCTGCCGCGCAGGAAAACGCCGCGCCGGGCGTCGTCGAGGATCTTCCCGTCCTCATAGGCGACTGCGCCGCGTAGCAGCACGGTGCGATGCCTGCCGAGGCAGCCCATGCCCGCGAACAGGCTGTAGTCCACGGCCATGTGCTCGTTCCTGTCGGGGATGATCCAGTCGTCTCCGGGATCGACGATGACCACGTCCGCATCCGATCCGGGGAGGAGGGTTCCCTTTCTTGGATACAGGCCGAAGCATTTCGCGGGGTTTTCGCACAGGAGCCGCACAAGGTCGGGGATGGCGACGCGGCCCTTGGCAATCCCTTCGTTCCACGTGACGCAGAAAAGCGTATCCACGCCGGGCGCGCCGTGCGGGGCCCGGAAGGTTTCGGCAAAGAGCGGCTCGTTGGCGGCGGTGGCGTGCCCCGCCGCGTCGGAGGCGACGACCTGTATTTCGCCGTTGCGGATCGCTTCCCAGAGCGCCTCGCGGTCTGCCTCCTTGCGCAGGGGAGGGGACATCTTGGCGAGGTTGCCGCGCAGCGCAAGCTGGCTGTCGTCCAGCGTCAGATAATGGGGGCAGGTTTCGGCGAAAAGCGTGGGCACCGTGCCCCACTTCCTGAACAGCCTGATGGCTTCGAGGGATTCCTTGCAGGTGACGTGCGGCAGGTAGATGTTGCAGCCCGCTACAGAGGCCAGCGAAAGCACACGGAAGATGGCCTCGGCCTCGGAAATGTTGGGATGCGTCGCGGGGTAATCGCGGGGGTGCTCCCGCCCCTCGGCAACGGCCTTGGCTTCCAGATATTCAAGGATGGCGTCGTTTTCCGCATGGAAGGCGAGGAGGGCCTTTTCGCGCGCGACCAGTTCCATGAGATGCAGGATCTGGTCGTCCTCCAGTTTCATGCCCCGCTTCCTGTAGGATGTGAACGCCTTGAAGGAAATGACCCCGCGCGCGACCAGTTCGGGGATGGCTTCGTCGGCCTCTTCCATGACGTTGGCGGTCAGGGTGCAGTGCAGCCCGAAGTCGATGCAGGAACCGGTTTCCCCTTCCCTGATGAAGTCGTCGATGGCCTGAACCAGCCCGCCCTGTTTGCCCCATGCGGCGACGGCCCCGATGTAGGGGATGACGGTGGTGACGCCGCCGGACAGGGCCGCCCGCGACAGGCGGTCGATGCGGTCTGCATAGACGGGGTGGTTGTGCGCGTCGATGATGCCGGGCAGCACGTAGCGCCCGGAGGCGTCGATGACCCGGTCGGCCCGCACCTCGGAGCCGCGTGGGAGGAGGCTTTCCACCCGTTCCCCGGAAATGAGGATGTCCAGCGGGCGCATGGTTCCGGCATCAACGACGATGCCGTTTGTGATCAGAGTCGTACTCATGGCGTGTCCCCAGTGAAGCACCCCCTGCCTTGTCCGGCGGCCTGATGGCTTCCCCCTCCCGTTGGCGGGAGCCGTCCCTCATGCCGCCCCCGGAGGGGTTCCGCCGAGGGGCGCGTCGGGGCGGTTCACCTTGCCGCTTCATCCCATCCCCGGAGGGGCCTCCGGCAAGGGCATTGCGGGAGCCCGGATGCCTCGCGGCAGCGCGGCGGGCGCTTCCTGAACGGGCGCTTTGCCGGGGGCGCGGGCGAACCGGCGGGTCAGGCGACGGGCGCGGCGGAATAGCCTGAGGTCATATCCCAGACGGCCTTTTTCAGATGCTTCACGATGTTTTCCACACCGTACTCGCGGATGACGGAACAATGCCCCGAAAGGCTGATGGCCCAGAGCCCGCCGTGCGGGGTGAGGATGGGCACGGCGACGCAGTGGAGCGAGTCGCTGATTTCGGAGATGTCCTCGGCGTATCCCTTTTCCTTGGCGGCGAGCAGGTCTTGCTTGAGGCGCGCCCCGTCCGTCAGGGTATGCAGGGTGTAGGCCGTCCGCGGGACGGTGGCGATGTATTCGTCGATTTCCTCTTCGCTTTTCGTCGAGAGGAGAGCCTTGCCGAGCCCCGTGCAATAGGCGGGGAGCTGCTGGCTCAGATCGATGCGCGTGACGCAGTTGCGGGGGTATTCGCGGCGCAGGACGAGCACCTGCTTGTCCATGAACGTGGCGAAGCTGACCGTGGCCTGATCGAACGTGGCCACCAGTTCCCGCATGTACGATCTCCCGGTTTCCACCATGTCGATCTTGCTGCTCACCATGGCGCCGAGCTGCACCACCTTGAGCGTCACCGAAAAAAGCCCCGTCTGGTCGTCCTTGCGGACATAGCCGAACTCGATGAGGCTGTTGAGGAAGCGGTGCACCGAGCTCTTTTGCAGAGACAGGGCCTTGCTTACCTCAAGGGCCTTGTGCGGGCCGTTGGCGCAGAGGAATTCCAGAACGTCGAAAACTTTTTGTGATGATGTCAGCATGGGAATCTCCGGAAAGGGATATGCGGCGGCGGGGAAAGCTCCGTCCTCCGGCGTGAAAGTATGCCTACCCGTCATGAGAAAGGCAATACGCTCCGGCACCTGAAAGCGTTCCCCCGCCGTCCGTTTCGGCGCAGGGATCCGAGTATTGTTTCCGCAGCCTGTTATGGCTGCCCCGCGTTCCGCACGGGCAGCCGTTCCTTGTGTGCTCCGCGCTGGGGGCGTCCCCGGCGCGGTTCCCTTCGGATGGCCCCTCCCGTCAGGCGGGCCTCCCACGGCACGGGGCCGTTTCCCTTGCGGGGCGGCTAGTCCCTGATGACCCTCCCGGGCCGTGCGCCCGTGAGCGCGGCGTCCTCCACCACGAACACGCCGTTGACGAGTACGTGCGCGATCCCGGCGGGATGCACGCGGGGATCGTCATAGCTGTTTTTGTCGATGACCGTATCCGGGTCAAAGACCACCAGATCCGCGTCGTAGCCCTCGGCGATGACGCCCTTGTTCCGCAGCCGGATCTTGCGGGCGGGGAGCGAGGTCATCTTGCGGACGGCCTCCTCAAGGGAAAGGACGCCCTGCTCACGCACATAGCGGCCGAGGATGCGGGGGTAGGTGGCGTAGGCGCGCGGGTGGGGCCTTCCGCTCATGAGCCCGTCGGTGATGAAGCTCACGGCCGGGTGGCGCATGATTGCGGTGATGTCCGCCTCGTCGAGCCCGAACGAGATCATGCCCACGGCGAGCTGCTCTTCCACCAGCAGGTCGAAGGCGGCGTCGGCGGGGTCGGCATGTCCCCGTTCGGCGGCGATCTGCGAGATGCTCTTGCCCACGCAGGGCTGGTTGGCTTCGCTGACCACCGAAGAGACGAAGATCTTTTCCCAGCCCACGGACTGCGAGAAGTTTTCCCAGTCCATGCGCGTGTCGAGGTCATGCTTGATGGCGCCGCGTTCCTCGCGCAGGGCCCGCAGCAGGCCGTCCACGCCCCGGCTGTGGTACCACGGCGGGATGACCACATGCAGGAACGTGCTCCCCGCCGTGTAGGGGTACTGGGCCATCGTGACGTCGATCCCGGCGGCGCGGGCCTCGTCGATGCGGCGGATGAGCGCGGCGGAACGGCCCCAGTTCTTTTTCCCGCGGATCTTGAAGTGGGTGATCATGGCGGGGATGCCGGAGCGTTCGCTGATGGCGATCACCTCCTCCACGGATTCGGCGATGGCGTCGGCCTCGTTGCGCATGTGCACGTCGTAGATGCCGCCGTGCGCCGCCGCGGCCTTGGCTACGGCCACGGTTTCCTCAAGGCTCTGGTAGCGGCTCGGAGGGTAGATCAGCCCGGCGGAGATGCCGCGCGCGCCCTCGTCCATGCACCGGGCGACCAGATCCCGCATGGCCCGGATTTCGTGGTCTTCCGCGGGCCTGTCGGCCATGCCCATGACGCTCAGGCGCACCGTGCCCAGCCCCACGTACGAGGAGACGTTGAGCGGCGGCTTCGCGGCCTGCAGGCAGTCGAGGTATTCCGCGAAGCTGTTCCACGTCCACGGCACGTCGAGCGTCCCGGCGAGGCCGGAAAGGTGTTTCTTCCAGTCGGCCTTGTCGCCGTCCTTGATCGGCGCGAGGGACATGCCGTCCAGCCCGAGGTTTTCGGTGGTCACGCCCTGCATGATCTTGCAGTCCATGCCCTCCCCGGCGAGGAGCGGCAATTCCGAATGGCTGTGCCCGTCCACGAAGCCGGGGCAGAGCGCCTTGCCGTCCACATCCGCCACGCGGCGGGCGCGGGCCGTGGAGCCGGGGGGCAGCACGGCGGCGACGGTGCCGCCTTCCACGCCCACATCACCGTAGAACCACGGGTTGCCCGTGCCGTCGATGACCTTTGCATTGCGGAACAGAATATCAAACATGGGAATGTTCCCTCACATGCCGCGGAATCCCCGCGGCGTCTTTAGGGCAGGTAGCCTTTGCAAGGGCATACGCCTCAAAGCCGGGCTCCGGTAGGAAGCGCCGTCTTCACCAGACCCCACGCCGGTTCACGGCACGCCGCACCCGCGTGCGGCGAAAGCCGTTTCAAGATGGGATGGCCCTAGAACGTGTGGTTCAGCCCGGCATCGAATGCCCGGACATTGAGATCCCGCACTTTGGGCGCGACCCGGTCGGCGATGACGGAGCGCCAGACGTCGGCGTCGCCCCCGACGAGCTGGGCCAGCCCGCCCATCATGACGCTGTTGAACACGCGGGCGTTGCCCATCTCCACGGCGAGCGGCGTGGCCGGGATTTCCCGCAGGCCCGCGCAGCGTTCGCGGATGGCGGCGCGGATGCCGTCCTCGTCGGGATAGTCGGCCTGCCCGGAGCTTACCGATACGGGGTCGATGCGCCAGTCGTTGGCGAGCACGACCGTATCCTTATTCGTATAGACGAGCCGCCGCAGGCCCTCCAGCCATTCGAAGCTCAGGTAATAGTCGGCGGTGCCCCGGTCGATCATGGGCGCGCGGACGTTTTCGCCCCAGATGATGTGGCTGACCACGGAGCCGCCGCGCACGGCGAGGCCGAGGATGTCGGATTTCTTGGCGTCGTGGCCGAGCCGGAGCCCTACTTCGGCGAGGATGTCGCTGGCGAGGATGGTTCCCTGCCCGCCGACCCCGGTGATGAGGAAACGGATGGTCTTTTTCATGGGGATGTGCTCCTTAGGCTTGTTCGGGGCCGGAGATGGCGTGGACGGGACAGATCTGGGCGCAGATGCCGCAGCCGACGCAGGTCACGGGTTCGATGCGGGCCTTGCGCTTCCCGGTCCTGGGGTGCTTTTCGTCGGACAGCACCACGGAGGGGCAGCCGCTCTGGATGCACTTGCCGCAGGCGATGCACTTGTCGGCATCCACCACGCGGGCGGGCTTGGGGCTGCGGGAGACGAACACGCAGTCCCCGCGCGTGATGAGCACGGAAACCCCGTCGTAGGCGGTGCACTCTTCAAGCGCCTTCCGGACGGCGGCGAGATCGAAGGCATCCGCGGTGAGCACCTTTTCCACGCCGCAGGCGCGGCACAGCCCGGCGATGTCCACAGGCGCCACGGTGCCGAGGGACAGGGTCGCCTCGATGCCGGGGTTGTCCTGATGCCCGGTCATGGCGGTGGTGCGGTTGTCCATGATGATGACCGTGCCTTTGCCCTTGTTGTGGACCATGTTCAGCAGCGGCGCGACGCCCGCATGGAAGAACGTGCCGTCGCCGATGGTGCACACGGCGGGCTCGGGCAGCCCGGAAAGGCCCATGCCGTGCAGCACGCCCACGCTCGCGCCCATGGCCCCCATGGTGTGCTGGGCATTGAAGGGCGGCAGGGTGCCGAGGTTGTAGCAGCCGATGTCGCCCGCCACCGGCACCTTCATCTGGGAAAGGTTGTAGAACGTGGAGCGGTGCGGGCAGCCGGAGCACAGCAGCGGGCTGCGGCTGGGGAGGGATTCGGACGTGTCGCTGAACGCGGGGGCCGTATCTTTAAGGATGCCCGCCTTGCGGCAGCTTTCGGCGATGTCCTCCGGCAGCAGTTCGCCGCAGATGGAGAAAATGTCCTTGCCGCGCGCGGGGATGCCCATAGCCCTGACCTGCTCCTCGATGAAGGGGTCAAGCTCCTCGACCACGATGACGTTGCGCACGCCGTCCGCGAACTCCCGGATCAGCTTCTTCGGCAGGGGGTAGCACATGCCGAGCTTGAGGATGGAGGCTTCGGGGAAGACCTGCTTCACGTATTCGTAGATGATGCCCCCGGCGATGAAGCCGTATTCGCGGCCGCCCCATTCGATGCGGTTGCCGGGCCACGTGTTGCTCCATTCCTCGATGTCCAGCAGGCGCTGTTCAAGGATGTAGTGCCGCTTGCGCGCCCACGTGCACATGGAGTTGTACTTCTCGATGTTGCGGGGGAAGGGGCCGACCTCGCGCCCGTAGGAGCCGGGGGCGCCGAGCTCCACCACGGACTTGGAATGTGAGGTGCGCATGGTCGTGCGGATGACCACGGGCGTGTCGAAGCGTTCGCTCATGTCCACGGCTTCGATCATGAAATCCTTGCATTCCTGGCTGTCGCAGGGTTCCAGCATGGGGAACTTGCCGAGCTTGGCGTAGTGGCGGTTGTCCTGCTCGTTCTGGGAGCTGAACAGGCCCGGATCGTCGGCGGTGACGACCACGAGCGCGGCCTCCGCGCCGGTGTAGGCGGTATAGAACAGCGAATCGGACATGACGTTCATGCCCACCTGCTTGGTGGTCACGAGCGCGCGGCGCCCGGAATAGGCCGCGCCCGCGGCGGCGTCCATCGCCACCTTCTCGTTTACCGACCATTCTGAGTATATTTCTTTGTACTTGCTGACGTTTTCAAGGATTTCCGAGCTGGGTGTCCCCGGATAGCCGCAGGCGATCTCTATGCGCGCTTCCAGCGCGCCCCGTGCGAGGGCCTCGTTGCCGGACAGAAGTTTCTTCATCGGCTTTTCTCCATCAAGATTAGTCGGTTTCCCCGCAATGCCGTGCCGGAGCCACCTGCATCACGATGTCCACAATGCGTACGCCTTCCCCTTCCGGCAGCACCATGACCGGGTTCAGGTCGAGCGAAACGAGCCTGTCGCCCAGCGCGCAGCACATGGCTGCCACCCGGACGAGCACATCGGAGAGGGCTTCCACGTCGGACGCGGCGCGCCCTCGGAAGCCGGTAAGCAACTTGGCGGCCTTGAGCCTGCCGATCATGGCGCGGGCGCCTTCGGGTGAGAGCGGGGCCAGCTCAAGCGAAACGTCGCGCAGCAGCTCCACGAACACGCCGCCGAGCCCCACCATGACCGCCGATCCGAACCCGCCGTCACGGTTCACGCCGACAATGGTTTCCACCACGTCGCCGGATTTGCCGCCCGCGCTCCGCACCATGCCTTGCACGAGCATCCCCTCGCGCCGCGCGTCCGCGTGGTGCAGGGCAAGGATGCCTTCAAGCTCGCGCCATGCCGCCGCGAATTCCGCGCCGGTGCGGAGGTTGAGCTTGACGAGGCCGGTCTCGGTCTTGTGCGCGATGTCGGGGGAGGCGGCTTTCAGGGCGACGGGATAGCCGATGCGCCCGGCTGCCGCCATGCCTTCCTCAAGCGAAACCGCAAGCTCCTCGTGATCTATGGCGATCCCGAAATGGCGCAGCAGGCGGGCGGAAAGCGCGTAGGGCAATACGCCCGAACTGGCGTCGAGTTCCGAAGCCAGTTCGGGGGGGAGTATGGAAGGAGTGGGGGAATCCTTCCGGGGGTAGGGAGATGCCGTTTTCGCCGCGCGCGCGGCGCACCAGTCTATCCAGCGCCGGATGGCGGGGATGCCCGCGCCGCTGCCCTGCACCACGGGGACGTTGCCTTGTGCGAGGATATCGCCGATGGCCGGATCGATGCCGCCGGAGATATTGGAAACGACGATGACCGGCTTGCCGGAGGCGGCGCGCACGGCGACGGCGGCGCGGGCCACGTCCGAGAACTGCTCCACCTGTTCGGGGGCCATGTTGCCGGGGATGTCCTGCGAGACGATGAGCGTTTCCACATCCTCCTCGGCGGCGAGGATGCCGAGGCTGGCGGGGTAGGCCTCGCGCAGATCGCCGCTGCCCCACGCGTCGAGGGGGTTGGCGATGGGGGCGTAGGGCGGGAGCACCTTGCGGAGCCGTTCCTTCCCGGCCTCGGAAACGGGCGGGAAGACGAGGCCGCTGTCCGCGCACACGTCCGCCAACATGCCCATTTCGCCGCCGGAAACCGTGGCCATCCCCACCTTCGGCGAACCGGCGGAAAGGCCGCGCAGCCCGCTGAACAGGACGGCGGTTTCGAGCAGGTCGTCGAGGGTGTTGACCCGCATGACGTTGGCACGGCGGAAAAAGGCGTCGAGTATCCGGTCGCTTCCCGCGATGGCCCCGGTATGGGTGGCCGCCACGCGGCAGGCGAGTTCCGAGCGCCCGACCTTGAGCGCGATGACGGGCTTGCCCTTTTCCGCGGCGCGGGAGCACGCGGCGGCGAAGGCTTCCGGGTCGCGGATGGTTTCGATGAAGAGGGCGATCACATGCGTGGCGTCGTCGTCGACCAGATAGTCCATGTAGTCGGCGAGCCCGAGGGCCGCTTCGTTGCCGGAGGAAATGAGGCGGGAGAACCCGGCCATGCGGTTGGCGTTGCCGAGCGCCAGCAGCACCGCGCCGCTCTGGGCGATGACGCCGATGTCGCCGGGGCGGAACGCCTGCGGGAGCGGGGCGCTGTACATGCAGGTCTTGTCGGTGATGTTGGCATAGCCCACGCAGTTGGGGCCGCAGAACAGCAGGCCGGACTCATGGCAGAAATCGTGGATGCGCCGCTGCATGGCCCGGCCTTCCCCGCCCGTTTCGGCAAATCCGCTGGCAAAACCCCAGACCCCCTTGACGCCTGCGGCGTGCGCCTCCTCAAGCATGGGCAGCAGCGAACGGCTGCCCAGCAGCACGGCGGCGCAGTCCGCCGGGGCGGGGAGATCGCGCAGGGACGCGTAGCAGGGGTACCCAAAGATTTCCTTATACTTTGGGTTGATGGGATACACCGTACCCGTATAGCCGAGGCGCTGCATGTTCCTGAGGACGATGGAACCCGCCCCGCCGTTGGGGGATGCGCCGATCACCGCGATGGAGCGTGGCGTGAACAAGGGATCCAGTTTCCAAGGGGATTTTTTCACGGGAGACTCCTTTGTCCGGCGGTCAGGGGAGTGCCTTGCGGCGTTCTGGTTTGGGACACCGGCTGTTTTTTTGTTGTTCACTATATGAACTGAAATTCATAATGCGAAAATATGAGGTTCGCCAAAAGAAGTCAAGCGGCAAGGCCGAAAAAGGGGAGCCTTGCCGAAAGATTTTTGCTTTTTCCTTATCATATGCAGTTCAAAGCGTTTTTTGCTCGGAAGGCGGGATGTGGGCAGACTGCCTGCTGCCGCCGCGCTTGGCGTGGGGGGAAAGGCGGCCCGGCCTTCCTGCAGGATAGGCACCGTTGGCGGGAAAGCCGGTGCGGGCAGGAAGGCGGGGGAGGCGCCGCGGCGCAATGAGGATGCGCGCGGATGGGCCGGTTTCTGTGGAAAGGTCCTTTGTCACGTATCCACGCATGGATAGGAACAAGTTGCGTTTGGCGTCGTGGGCGTCGTTGCCTTCACCCGTATCACCGTGGGGATAGGCGCAAGGGGAGGCCCGTTGGCGTATGGCCCGCCGGGCTGGTCATGGTGCCCGCCGGGCTTGCTTCTTTCGAAACATCCAATCCGGAAGCAGGGCGGCAGGAGGCAGGCGGGACGGGAAAGCGCTTGCGGGGGGATTGAAGAAAAAAGCTGTAAACTGTAATATTATTAAATAGATACGATCTTATATCTCCAACTTGATAATGTGTTCCGCGCGTTCCCCGCCTGCCAGGGCTGTATGGGGATCGTTTCTTTGCCGGTTTTCTTCCGTTCGCCCGTGTGGGCGTATCAATGGGCGGCGTTGAGGAGCGCCCTGCAAAAGGTTTCCGGGCTTCCGGTAAAGCGATGGAGGAGGCGAGGCGGTACAGGCAATCCCTTTTGGGTTTTCCCTATGCCCATGAAGGCTTGGGGAACCGGCACACCGCAGCCGCCAGCCGCAAACAGGCCGCTTGCCAGGGCGATACATGCCGGATGGCATCCGTTCCCGTTGGGGGGGCGCCGCCGTACGGTACCCTCTGAAAACCCGTATGAAATTTTGTATGGCAATAAATTGGCTATGGTCAGGTGGCGGAAAATGTCCGCCATGCTTCGTTGTGTTTTTCCATTGAAATTTTCGTGATGGATACGGTGCCGCCCCTCTTGACATCACGTGAGGAACCAGTTTAGTTTTATATTACAAAATGAATTTCATATAGTGAACTAAAAAACGCCACGGCAAACACCAGCAAGCGGGCCTTCCCATTGCCTCGGGAAGCGGCCCGCACAAGGAACGGGGAAACGCGAAAGCGCCTCCATATGCGGTTGATGCAAGCCGGAAACCCTGGGGTTTCCCGGTGCGAGAGAACCCTCAACAGAGGAGTCACAGTATGAACCGGTTACATGTTCTTGTCTTGTTGGCTGCAATGGCCTGTACGGGGCTCGTGATGGGGACGGTGAAGGCCGAAGCCGCCGATTCCGGCAAGGAACTGCGTGCCGCGGTCAACGCCACGGCCCCGCCTTTCGCCTTCATGGAAAACGGGAAACTGGTGGGATTCGAGGTGGATCTGCACGCGGAAGTGGCCAAGCGCATGGGCAAACAGCTTGTGATGACGAACATTCCTTTCGCCGGGCTCGCCCCGGGGCTCCAGGCCAAGAAGTGGGATGCCGCCGGGAATACGTGGATCAACAAGGAACGCCTTGTCATGATGGACTTTTCCGATCCGTGGGTTGACGCTCAGCTCGCCTTTGTGACCCGGAAGAACGACGCCATCACCAGCCCGGAACAGCTCAAGGGCAAGACCGTGGGCGCCGAGGCGGGCACCGCCGAACAGCGCTGGCTTGACGCCAACCAGGAAAAGTACGGCCCGTACACCATCCGCACCTACGACCGCTCCATCGACATCCTCATGGATCTCATGAACAAGCGGCTCGACGCCTACCTGCGCGAACAGACCCGCGCCCTCTATCAGATCAAGAATTACCCCATGCTCGGCGTGGCCTTCCCCGTGGGCGACGTGTTCGTTCAGGGCGTGGCCTTCCGCAAGGGCGATCCCCTGCGCGACGAATACAACACGATCCTCAACAGCATGAAGCGGGACGGGACGCTCGCCGCCCTGTACGAAAAGTGGCTCGGCACGAAGCCCGGCCCCGATTCTTCCACTGTGCACGTGTACACGACCCCCTGGCAGCCGAAATAACCTTTTTGGGGCGGCGTTCCAGCGCCGCCCTTCCCGGCGGAGGACGCAATGCAGGCAGAGAACACACACTCGCGGCAGAAGCGGCAACGGCTCTGGTATCAGCGTGACGGATTCCTGTGGGGGCTGGTGGTCGCCCTCATCGCGGCCGCGTGGGGCCTTCTCCCACCGGCGGGAACCTCGCTCGGCATCGGCGGCTGGCTTGGCATGGGCCTGTATATGCTGCTCGCGGCCGTCCCCATGATTGTGACCACAATGGACAAAAGGCGCCCGCAACTGGCGGGGACGGCTGCCGCGCTCGGCTTCCTCGGTTTGCTCGGGCTGGTGTTTTACCGGTATTCCGGGGCACAGTGGGATATGCTCGGCATGATGTTCTTCAACAGGGAACTCATCGTCGAAACGTGGCCCATCCTGCTCGGCGGGCTTGAGAATACGCTGCTGATCTTCATCTGTTCGGCCGTGCTGTCCGTGACCATCGCGCCGATCATCGCGATCATCCGCACCCTGAACAACCCGATCTTCAACTGTGCCATCGACGCGTTCGTGGATGTGTTCCGCTCGCTGCCCATCCTCGTGCTGGTCATCTTCATCTACTATGCGCTGCCGTTCCTTGAAATCCACAGCACGCCCTTTGCGGCGGGCGTGTGCGGGCTTTTCCTCAGCGCGCTGGCCTTCATGATCGAATACTTCCGGGCCGGGATCGAATCCGTGAGCCGGGGGCATGTGGAGGCGGCCCGTTCCCTCGGGCTCGGCGTGATCCAGACCATGCGCTTCGTCATCCTGCCGCTTGCGATCCGCGTGGTGCTGCCGCCGCTCACGGGGCATCTGGTGGGGCTGCTCAAGGCCACGGCCTTCGTCTCCGTGGTGGGTATGCCCGAACTGCTCAAGCGGGCCATGGAAATCGTGGAATGGAAGGCCAACCCGACCCCCCTCGTCACCATCACCATCATGTATCTGATACTGCTTCTGCCGCTCATGTACGGAAGCACGTTGCTCGAAAGGAGACTCGCGAGATGGACAACACCGCATCGTGCATGATCGAAGTCTGCGACCTGCATAAGCATTATAAGGATGTTCATGTCCTGCGCGGCATCAGCACCACCGTCGCCAAGGGTGAGGTCTGCGCGGTCATCGGCCCCTCGGGATCGGGCAAGAGCACGTTCCTGCGATGTCTGAACAGGCTGGAGGAAGCCAGCTCCGGCGAGATTTTCATCAATGCCCAGGAGATCACCGACCCCCACCTGAACCTCAACAAGATGCGCGAGAACATCGGCATGGTGTTTCAGGGGTTCAACCTGTTCCCGCACATGACCGCCATCCAGAACATCATGCTGGCCCCGGTCAACGTGCGCGGCCTCTCCCATAAGGAGGCCGAAGCGTACGGCATGGAGCTGCTCTCCAGAGTCGGGCTCGCCGACAAGCACGCCTCCTACCCCGACATGCTTTCGGGCGGGCAGCAGCAGCGCGTGGCCATCGCCCGCGCGCTCGCCATGCGCCCCGAAGTCATGCTCTTCGACGAGCCTACCAGCGCCCTTGACCCGGAAATGATCGGGGAAGTCCTTGAAGTCATGATTGATCTGGCGAAGCAGGGCATGACGATGGTGGTGGTGAGCCATGAAATGTCCTTTATCCGCGAAGTGGCGGATAAGGTGCTCGTGCTGGCCGACGGCGTGATCATCGAGGAAGGATCGCCGCAAGAGGTCTTCACCAACCCCCGGCACGAACGCTGCAGAAGTTTTCTCAGCAAGATCCTGTGAGGCCTGCCATGTCCAGAGATCCGCATCCGGCAGAGGCCGGAGGGGTTCCGCGTCCGCGCCGCCGCGCACGTGTCGCCGGCCCCTGGTACCATTCGCCGAAAGCCGCCCTGTCCGGGCTTGCCGTCCTGATCGCGTGGGGGCTCCTCCTGCCCGGCGCGACGCCCGTGGGCGGCGGCATGAGCACGCTGGGGAGCCTTTCGCTGTTCGGCTATGCCCTCTTTTCCATCGTCGGCGGCATCGTCTTCCTGTCCAACAGGAACCTGGGGCGGGTGCTTTCCTCCTGCGCCGCCGTGGGGCTCCTCCTGCTCTGGGGCTGGCTCTTCGTCCGTTATTCCGGCGCGGACTGGTCGCGGCTGGCCTACGTGTTCTTCAATTTCGAGATCCTCGGCGAAAGCGGGATGAAGGCACTGGCGGGCGGGTTCATGACCACGCTTGAGGTGGGGATCATCGCCACGCTGTGCGCCTTCTGGCTCGGCGTTTTCCTGACCCTCGTGCGCTTCTTCGAGAACAAGGTCATGACCGGGTTCGTCAAGGTGTACGTGGATGTGTTCCGTGCCCTGCCCACCATCGTGCTGGTGTCCCTTATCCATTACGGCGCGCCGTTCATCGGCATCTACCTGCCGCTGATGGTATCCGGCATCCTGACCCTCACCCTGAACCACAGCGCGTTTTTCAGCGAAATCCTGCGTTCGGGCGTCAGCGCCGTGGGGCATGGGCAGCTTGAGGCGGCGCGCTCCCTCGGGCTCGGCACCTTCAAGACCTTCCGGCTCATCGTTTTCCCGCAGGCCTTCAAGACCGCCATGCCGCCGCTGACCGGGCAGTTCGTGGCGCTGCTTAAGGAAACCGTCATCTGTTCCGTGGTCGGCATCCCGGAACTGCTGCGCGAGGCGCTTGTGGTGCAGTCATGGACGGCCAACCCGACGCCGCTGATCATCGCCACCATCGGCTACCTGCTCCTGCTGGTGCCGCTGACCCGGCTCTCCCGCTACCTTGAGGTACGCATGTCCACCGTCCGCCAGGCCTGTTGACGGGGGCAGCGGGATTTCGTGAAAGGCGGCAGCCGCCGCGCAACAGGCAATACTGTGTGAACACAAGGAGTATACATGCAAGCATCCATTCAATCCCGGCTCGCCGGAGCCATGCGGGAGCAGGGTATGCGGAGCCTCCTGCTGGCCGATCCCGAAAATTTCGGGTACGTGGCCGGCCCCATGCTCCCCTATGTCAAACAGACCCCGGACAGGGCCGTCCTCGCCCTGTTCGAGCCCGGAACGGACGAGGCGGCCTGCACCTGCTGGCTGTATCCCGATCTGGCCCAGCCCGCCGAAGCGCAGCTTGCCAAGGAACCCTCCGCCGTCTGCGTGGCCGTGGCGGAAGATGCCGTGGGCGCGGATTGCCTTATCCGCCGCCTCAAGGAAAGCCGCCCCGATCTGGACGGCGTGGTCGGCGTTGATTTCAGCCAGACCGCCGCTTCCGTATTCGACGCCCTGCGCGCGGCCTTCCCCGGCTGTTCGTTCAAGGATGCGGGCCCCATGCTGCGCGGCCTGCGCCTTGTGAAGCTCCCCGAGGAAATCGACCGGATCGAAATGGCCTGCCGCCAGGTGGATACCGGCATCATCGGCGCGATCAACCACATGGAGGGCGCGCATTCGGGCAGCGCCTACCGCAAGGGCTTTTACACCGTGCCCGAATTCATCGAGCGGGTACGCATCCACGCCTATGAGGGCGGCACAAGCATGAGCGGCAACATGGCGGCGGTGGCTGGGGAAGCCATCGGCGCCAACTATATGCCGCAGCGCGGTTTCCTTCCCTCGGAAGGGCTCTGCCGGATCGAATATGCCTGCTGCCACGGCGGGTACTGGGGCGTCACCGCGCGCATGATCCACATAGGCGAGGACATGGACCCGCGCGTCCGCAGCGCCTGCGCCGACAACCTGAGCCTCAAAATGCTGGCGCTCGACATGCTCCGCCCCGGCGTTGCCTGTTCGGATATCCACGGCGCGGTGGTGAAGGAAGCCGCAAAGCGGGGCATCCCGCTTTCCAGCGCTTCCGGCATAGGCCACGGCGTCGGGCGCGGGGAGATCGAAGGGCCGTACCTCGCCGCCGACGATCCGACCGTGCTCTGCGAGAACATGGTCATCGCCCTTGATGTGGCGACACTGGGCCCGGAAGGGGAACTCCTCCGCTCCATCGACATCTATGCCGTGGAAAAGGATGGGCCGCGCCTCCTGAGCTGGCATCGGAACTGGGACATGCCCTACATGATCACAGGGTTCCGCAGCGCCCACTAAGGGAGCACGCGCCCGTGGAAGATCGAACCGCCATCCCCGCCCTCCCCGCAACAGGGAAAGGCACCGCTACACGACCGCCCGGCCGGGCGGGAATGGCCGGCTTCCGGCTTTTGATGCCGGGAAACGGCAAGCCATTGCCGACAGAGCCAAGGAGAAGAACTTGAATACGACCGTACTTGAAAAGATCCAGTCGGAACTGGAGCGCTCGGGCTGCGATGCGTTCCTTTTGTCCGGCGGGGACAACATGCGTTACGCGGCGCAGGTGCACCTCCCGTTCACGGACGAGCATCCGGGCCTCGCATTCGTCCTGTTCGCCAAAGGCAGGCTCCCCCTCGTCCTGAGCCCGTCCCTCTGGGCCAGAAGCTGGGAACGGGGCATCATTTCGGATGTCCGCGCCTATCCGGGAAGCCTTGATGCCACGCACGCCGCTGCGGAACTGGCGGCTTTCCTCCGCCCGCTGGGGCTGGCCTCCATAGGGCTGGACATGAACCGCGCCAGCGTGGCCCTGCGCGATGCCCTGGGCGAATGGGCGCTCACGGACATTTCCGCCGCGATCAGCGCCATACGCCAGATCAAGAGCGCGGAGGAGGCGGCTTTCCTTGAGGATCTCGCCTACCGCGCCGACCATGCCATCCTGGGGGCCGCCCATCACAGCCTCGCCTGTGACGCCCGTGCGGAAAAGGGGCAGGCGGAGCTCATCCGTATGCACGCCCTTGAACGGGGCTTTGAGGCCGTCGGCTATAACGGGATTTCCCAGTCCGCCACCGGAGCCCATGCCAAAGACTATTGGGCCGAGTCGCCCAAGTTCGGCATCGGGCAGGGCAAGAAGACGGCCCGCGACGAAATGAACCGCCTTGACCTTCAGGCGTCGCTGAACGGCTATTGGGCGTTCGGCTCGCGGCTCATGACGATGGGCTGGCCCCTGCCGGAACAGACGAAAGCGTATGAAGGGCTTGTCGCCATGCGCAAGGCCGCCCTCGCCGCCGTGCGGCCCGGCGCGACCTGCGCGGATCTCTACGCCGCCATGCTGGACGCGGCGGAGCGGGCGGGCGTCACCCCCGTCACCGGCGTCCACTGGGGGCACGGCATCGGCGTCGCCTCGCAGGAGGCCCCGTGGATCGCACCGGGCGATGCCACCGTGCTCAAGGAAGGCATGGTGCTGGTGCTGAACCCGCATGTGCAGGGCCCCGGCGGAACCATCCTGTACTCCCGCGACACGGTGCTGTTGGATTTCAACGGCTGCAAGATCCTCGGCTGGTACAAGGACTGGCGCGAGCCGTACGTCGCGTCCGACTCCTATTACAGCGGCGGCGGTTGATATGGGCACGGTTACGCGTATCGGGCGCGGCCCCGCAGGGCTCCCGTTCTCGCGCATGACCCTCAAGGACGGCCGGTTCTTCCTGTCCGGGCAGGTGGCCCAGAACCCCGAAACGGGGAGCATCGACCACCCCGGCTGCTATGAGCAGTCCCTCACCGTGCTCGGGAATATCCGCGGGATCCTTGCCGAAGCCGGGTTTGCCCCGGAACAGGTGGCGAAGATGACCGTCTTCCTCACGGACATGGGCCAGAAGGATGCGTTCGACCGGGCGTTCGAGCGGGTTTTCCGCCGCGTTCCGGAGGAAGGGGATGCCCCCGGCTCCCCTGAAGGTCCCGGTACCGGGGAAGGCGGCGCGGGGCTGTCCTGCGCCCCGGCCTGCACATGCGTCGGCGTGGCCGCGCTTCCGAACCCCGCCGCCGTGGTTGAAGTGGAACTTGAAGGTTTTGCCGGATGACGGCCGTTCGTGGCAGCTCCCCCCGCCCGAACGCATCCGGCTTCCCGCCCGCAGCGTTTTTTTTGGAACCGCTGCGGGCGGGCCTCCTGATCTCCAATGCGCCTCTTTCCGACGTCTGTGGAGGGCCCTTTTCCGCGCCTCCCTTGTGAGGGGAAGGTTGCCCGCAGAGGCTGCCTCCGGGCGCGATGCTCCGTGGGCCGGGTTTCCGCCCGTGCCCCGTATGAAGACTGTCCCCGCGCGGCGCTTCCCATCCAAGCCAGCCTGACGTGCGGCGCCGCTCCTCCATCAAAAGCCGTAACAGGCTGCCTCTGAAGGATATGTTATGCCCAATTGCACCTTTCACATCGTGGATGCGTTTACTGCGGTGCCATTTACCGGCAACCCCTGCGCCGTGGTGACGGACGCCGACGGCATCGAGCCCGCCGACATGCTGCGCATCGCGCGCGAGACCAACGCCCCGGAAACGGCGTTCGTGTTGGCCTCCGACAAGGCGGACGTGCGTGTCCGCTATTTCATGCCGCGCGGGGAAATCCCCTTTGCGGGGCATCCCACCATTGCCACGGGGCACCTTTTGCGGGAACTGGGCGTGCTCAAGCCGGGCACCGCGCGGTTCGAGTTCGCCATCGGCGTGCTGCCCGTGGACATCCGCCCCGACAGGGTGATCATGACCCAGCCCCCCGCCGTCCCGGACACGTGCGCCGACGCCGGGACAACGGCCCAAGCGCTCGGGCTTCAGGCTTCCGATCTCCGGGAAGGGCTTCCGTGCCAGCTCATGCGGGGGGGCGTCAGCTTCCTGATGGTTCCCGTCCGGGAGCTTGCGGCGCTCCGGCGGATCAACATGGACAGGCCCGCCCTCAAAGCTGTTTTGGCGCCCCTCGGCGTGTCGGCGGCGTACGTGTTCGCCCCCGAAGGCGTGGAGCCTGAAACGGATGTGCACGCCCGGCTTATCGATCCGGACAACGCCGGGGAAGATCCTTTCACCGGATCGGCCGCCGGGTGCATGGCTTCCTACATGCACGCGCACGGGCTGTGTTCCGGGACGCGCATCCGGCTTGAGCAGGGCCATATCCTCGACCGCCCGGGAACCGGGGAACTGGAACTGATCCTTGCTTCCGATAGCGGGAAGCTCGATGCCGTGCGCCTCGGCGGGACGGCGGTGAGCTCCGCCAGCGGCACGCTCCGCTGGTAAAGGCACGAAGCCAAAGGCGCCATCCGAAAGGCACGATAACGCATCAGGGGAGCTTCCTGCAGGAAAGCTCCCCTTCATTATGCCTACCCGCGGGGAGGCCATCCAAGCCCTTCTTTTTCGTGCCCGCCTCCCACGACCAAAGCTGTTTTAAGGGCATCAGCCTTTGCGCCATGCGCCGATCAGCCTTTCAAAAGGCCCCATGAGGCTGGCGAAGCGGGTTTCGGCGTCCGCGCCGAAGGAACCGGGGCGGAGGCTGGCGAGGATGAGGATGGCGTGCAGGCCCTGCTCCGTATAGAACGGTTTGGCGAAATAGGAGCGGATGCCGTGTGGGGCGAACAGCACCCAGTCGATGGACTTGATGCTGTCTAGCGTATCCTCCACGGTGAGCGAGCGCAGGCCGAAGCGTTCGATGTCCTGTGCGATGGTGCCTTCGTAGGCGTGTTCCGCCCCCCAGCGCAGCTCGCGGAAGGCGGGGCCCGCGCCGTACACGACGACCTGCCCCTTGTGGGACTGGATGTCGGAAAAAAGGAGGCCGTCCAGCTCTCCGGCGTAGGGGGCGAAAAGGCTTTCCAGCCCCTCGCGGAGCGGGCGGGGCGCGGTTTGGGCGTCTTCCTCGGAAGGCGGACAGGCCGCGCTTTTCCGGTTTTCGGGGATGTTCAGGAGCGCCACGCGCACGACCCGCCCTTCCCCCGCGCCGCCGCAGGGGGTGAGGCGTACCTTGGCGCTGAACAGGCCGCGCTGGGCGTTGCTGAACGTGAGCGTGCCCGCCCACGCGTCGTTGGCAAGGGCTTTGTTCCCGGCTTCAAGCAGCTTTTCGGCAAGCCCGCCGGGGGCGATATCGGCGAGGCCCAGGGTGTTGGGATCGCGGGATGCCGCCGCGAACAGGCTGCGGGCCGCGTCGTTGATGATCAGCAGCCCGCGCGTGGGGATGTCGAGCGCGAAGACGGGATAGCCGATGCCGCCGATGTCCATCTGGCAGGTCCCGGGCCGCCCGTCCGCCGAATACGCCGCCGGGAGGAAGGCTTCCTTGAGGAACCCGTAATAAAGCGAGTCGTTTTCGCCGGGCCAGCCTTGCAGGATGTACGTCCCGTTGCCGTTCGTCAGCCGGAAGGTGACGGCGGCGGGGCGGCGGGCGGTGAGCATGTCCCAGAATTCCATGAGCAGGGCGTGATCCTCGCGCCGTACGGCTTTTTTCCGGTAACGGGCGTCCTTGAGCAGGCGCGGCACGTCGAGGCCGGGGATGCTCCAGCGGTTGAAGACCTTGAGGCGGGAATGGGGGATGTCGATGCTCCAGATCAGGCCGGGAAATCCGGCGATCCACGGGGAAAACTGCTGCATGCGAAGCTCCGGTGTTTGGGGCATTGTGATGGATTTCGAAAGAAAGGCAAGAGCTGGCCGAGGGGGGATCGGGGCGCCGGGCTTCCCGGGGAGCTGCCGGAGGGGAAGAAAGAGGTGGGAGGCCGGATAGTATTGGTTCATCCAATTGGGCGCATACCCGGCAAAAAGGCCTGTTAGAGCCCGAAAAGGAGGCCTTCCGGTAGGCAAAAGGGGCCGCATGGCCGTCTTTTTTGGTTTCCAGCGTCTATCTGGTCCAACCACTTTTACCGTTGAAGGCATGTAAAAACAATGCGTTGTATGCATGTAGCGCAATTTTGAAAAAAGAGTTGATCGGATTTGCCGGGGGCCCGTATGCTGAAGGCATGAGAATCATTCCATAGCCGTTCCCACAACAGCGGGCAAGGACTGCATGGACAAGCAGGAATGCATAGAACGACAGCTGGAAAGCGCTCTCTTGGAAGGCCGCTGGGGGGTGTTTGAGCGCCTCCCGTCCGAACGCGGCCTCGCCGAGGCTTTCGGCGTGAACCGGGCCACGGTGCGCGCGGCGCTGCGGGCGCTGGCGGGCCGGGGCATCCTTGAAACGCGGCGCGGCAGCGGGACCGTGGTCCGGGCCCTGCCGGGCGATGCGCGCCATGCCGCCGGGACGTTCGCGGATTATCTCGCCGCGTTCCGCATCCTCATGCCGCCTCTGGTGGCCGCGTCCCTGCCCGCCGTGTCCCCGTCCGTGATTCTCGAACTGGAGCGTTTGCTCCCCTCCGCCGGAGCCTCGCTCCGCAACGGAGACATGAAGACCTTTATCCAAGCGCAGATCCGCTTTTTTTCCATATTGATCCGAGTATTGGGCAATCCGCGCCTCGAGGACGCGGCCAGCCGCGTCCTGCCTGACGGTCTGGCGCTGGCGCGGCTGCTGCAGGAGTGCACGCTGCCCCAGTGCGAGAACGTGTTCGCGCAGCTGGCGCGGCTGTTGAGCGCCCTGCGCCACGCCGACGCCGGGGCCGCAGCCAAGGCCGTGGAGGGGTATGCCACCATCCTGCTGGCCTTGCAGGAGGCGCGATGAGCCGTATGAGCCGCCGTGCCTTTCTCGGGTTCCGGTTCTCCGAGGAGGATGCCGGGACGCGGGACGTGCCGGGAGGGGTTCCCCCGGAAACGCCCCTGCCCCCGGAATTCAGCCCGGCGATGCTGCGGGCCGAGGCCGAGCGGCTCGGGCTGGACCCGGATCGGATAGGAGCCGGGGAACTTGCCTCGGCGGTTATGCGCGCCATGTATGCCCGCGCTCCGGAAGGGGCAGGGCGGACCGGATAAGGGAGCTCCGCAAGGGCGGGGCGCAAGTCATGCATCCGAGGAGGATAACGATGTCAGGACAGCAACAGATTCCCTATCTTGAGGAACGCAAGCTCATCAAGCGATGGAGCGGCCCGTGGCCCATGTTGGCGAACATGGCGTTCACCCTGCTGATTTTCGCCGTGACGTGGTGGGTGTTTCAGGACCCGCGCGGGATCATGCGTTTCTACACGCCGTATGTCGGCTACAACTATTGCCGCTGGTGGCTGATCATCCTGATCTGGATGGCCTACATTTTCGACTTCTGGCCGTTCCGGCGCGACTGGGTACGCAGCGCCCACCCGCTCCAGAAGGGGCTCGTGCTGGCGCTGGTGTCCGTGGGCATCATGATCGCCATGATCCACGGCTTCTTCGAGGGCGTGCTCGGCAACCTCGCCTTCGCCTATTTCAACCCGGCGCAGCTCCAGAAGCTCGGCCTCACCGACTTCTACTCGACGGAATACGCGGCGCAGGCCTGCATGATGTTCGCGGTCATCGCCTCGTGGATCAGCCCGGCGTGGCTCGTGGCGCTCGAGGGCCAGCCGTGGGCGGGGCTTTCCCAGCCCGTGCGCGGGTTCAGCATCTGGCTCGGCACGTTCTGCCTCAGCCTGCTCATCTATTTCATGACCATGCACAACCACATGGGCATCCTGTATTACCCGTGGCAGTACTTCACCGCCATCTGCCCGCCGTATTGGGAGCATTTCGCGGAAACCGTGTCCGCCAACTTCCACGTGGCGTGGATCATGTGCTGCACCGTGGTGGTGTGGTTCATGGAAGGCATCTGGGAGCGCTTCCCGTTCACCATGATCAAGACCCCGTGGCTGCGCCGTCTGGCCCTGTTCTTCGGGATCATCGCCATCTCGTGGGCGCTGTGCATGTTCTTCTGGTACATGCAGGAGCTCGTGTGGGGCGACGCCATCCGCGGACACCGCCGCGACGCGGCCCCCGACTGGCGCTGGCTGCATGTGGGCGAGACGGCTATCTTCTTCCTCGTCCCGGCCCTGTTCCTCCAGTTCTACTGCGGCAACTGGCCCAACCGCTTCAGCACGCCGATCAACGTGCTCGTCCGTTCCCTGCTGGTGACGCTCGGCGGCATCGCGATCTACTGCCTCTACTACAAGTACGCCCATTTCGTGCTCGGCACCCAGAAGGGCTTCTCGCACCCGCAGCAGTTCCCCATGATCCCCATGATCTGGCTGATCAACATCTGGCTGATCAACTGGTGGTTCATGGACGGCTGGCCGGGCTGGCGGCGCGAATTCAAGACCGCCGAGGACTTCGCCGCCGAGGAGCGCCATCTGGCCGCCAACGCCGCATGGAACCCCGCCATGCTGCCCGGCGTGATCATCGGCCTCGTCGTGGGCGTGATCGCCTACTTCGCCATCGTGGCCCTGCTGCCTCTGGCGAGCGCAACTTTCACTCTGGTTCAATAGGAGGGACGATATGGACAGACGCGAATTCATGAAGGGCGCCGCGCTCGGCGTGGGCGCGGGCGTGCTCGGCTCCATGGGTCTGTACTCGTATTCGCCGCTCCGCAGGGCCTTCCTTCCCGAAGTGAAGCGCGGCACGGCGGACATCGGGGTGTGCAAGTCGGTCAAGGTCACCAACATCTCCGAGACGAGCTGGTTCGACAACGGCATCTTTATGAACGACGTGACCGGCGCGGGCGGGCTGCTCGTGGACCAGTACACCTTCAACTGGGCGCCCTTCGGCAACGGCAAGGGCGTGGGCAAGGGGACGTTCGAGGAGGGCCTCAAGCGGATCAAGCACCTCCTGCCGCACAAGATCGACGAGGCGTGGGCCATCGCCAAGGAAAACTGCGTCCATGCCGACAACGCGGGCGGCTACTCCTGCCTCGTCGAGATCGAGAGCATGGAAGGCGAGACAACCCGTTACCTGTTCGATACCGGGTGGAATTACGACTGGATGGACACGTGCTTCAAGCGCGAGGGCATCGACGTCATGCTTGCCGACAACAAGATCGACGCCTTCATCCAGACCCATGAGCACATGGACCACTACTGGGGCTTCCCCGTGGTCACCAAGTACAATCCCAACATCCACGTCTACACGCCCAACACCTTCTACCCGGCGGGCAAGGAATACCTGAAGGCCTGCGGGCATGTGGGCAAGTGGACGGAAGTGCCGAAGGGCCTGCACACGCTCCAGCCCGGCGTGGCGCTCTATCAGTTCGACTGCCCGATCATCTTCAAGGTGTTCGGCGAGATGTCGCTGTACTGCAACGTCAAGGACGTGGGCTTGGTGAGCATCACCGGCTGCTGCCATCAGGGGATCATCCTCTTCGCGGACACGGCCTACAAGGAGCTTGCCTACGAGAAGGATCAGTTCTACGGCCTGTACGGCGGGCTGCATATCTCGCCCTTCGACGACTGGGACCCGAAGTACGACGACCTCGTCATCGGGCTCAAGAAGTGGAACCTCCAGCAGGTCGGCTGCAACCACTGCACGGGCCTCATCACCGCCCAGAAGTTCGTGGACGCGGGCTATCCGGTGGTGAAGGGCACGGCCCGGTTCCGCTCCAAGACCACCAACTACCTCGGCAACGGCGACGTCATCAAGTTCCCCGCCTAAGATGAGAAGGTATTGGGGAAGGGAGGGAAAACGCCTCTGAAGAAAGGGCCGCGCTTTTCCCTCCCTTCCCCAAACCCGCCGGCGCGGAGCCCGTCCCTCCATTTCCCAAGGTTTTTTTGTGTATCGGCTCCCTGTTCGCGTGCGTTTTTACTTGCTGAAATGGTGTTCCTGTTCCGTTTTTCCATTCGGTTTGTGTCTGGTTGCTGCCTGTTTCATCCGCCGCTTTTGGCGTGGATCGCCTTTGAAAGAATGCCGTTTCAAAACGGAACGGCTTAGCCCATGACGGGGCGGGGCCGTGTCCCACGGGACGGGCTCCGTCCCGGCCCCGGAGCCCGCGATGCGACTTGAAACACTCCTTCCCCGGCCCCTCGACCCCTGCGGCGGGTCCGAGTGCGCCACGCTCATGGGGGCACTCATCGCCGCCATCCATCTGGATCGCCGCCGCGCCCGCGCGCTGGGCTGGCGGGGGGTGCGCCCCTCCGGTTCGCTGCTGCCCGCATGGACCTGCCGCGTGGCCGGGAGCGGGCTCGTGTTCGGGCTGGTCTTCTTGGGCGAGGACGCGGACGGAGGCGCACTGCGCGGCACGTTCGCGGCCTACGCCTTCCCGCCCCCTGACGCCCCCCTTCTTGAGGTTTTTCCGCTGGAAGCCCTGCGCCTTGCCGTGGACCCCGGCTACGGCGACCGCATCCGGGCGCTTTCGGAGCACGCCGAAACGCTCTCCCCATTCCGGATCGGCACGGTTTCGCTGCGGGCCGCCGTCGACGGCTCCGGGCTGTCCCTGACCCTGTCCGCCCCGGCCCGCCTGCGCATGGCGGCGCTGGACGGCGTGGCGACTTTTTCCGGCGGGCAGCGCTGGCTCGTGGAGCCGGGCGGCTGGGAAACGGACGTGCCCGCCTTCCGGCTGCTCCTGCGCCCGTTCGCGGTCTTGTCGGCCACGGCCGAAAGCCTGCTTGGGGACCCCGCCCGCGTATCGCTGGACGGCGAGGCGGCCCCGATCCCCGGTTTCGACGCCGCCGGGAACATCCGGCACATCCCCGGCGGGACAGGGCGGGAACTCCGGCTCACGGCGGCGTTCGGCAGCGCCGGAGCCCAAGGGCGTCCCCTCGCCCGCCTGCCCCTGCGCCACAAGCCGCTTGAGGAGGAATCCGGCCTGCCCGTGCTGCACATCCTCACCGGCTTTCTCGGCTCGGGCAAAACCACATTCCTGCGGCAATGGCTGGATTTCCTGCACGGGCGTGAGCGCTATACGGGCGTCATCCAAAATGAATTCGGAGAAATCGGTCTTGACGCGGCGCTTCTGCGCGGCGAAACCCAGGTGGAGGCGCTCGATGAGGGGTGCGTGTGCTGTTCGCTGGCGGACAGCCTGCGTCCGGGGCTGCTGCGGCTCATCGGGGACATGCCCGCCGAGCAGTTCATATTGGAAACTACGGGGCTGGCGAACCCCGCCAACGTCATGGAAGCGCTGTCCGAGCTGCGCGACATCGTGCAGCCCGGCCTTGTGATCACGGTGGCGGACGCCCTTGATCTGTGCCGTTCGGAAGGGGACATTGCGGGCATCCGCCGGGCGCAGGCGGCACGGGCGGACGTGATCATCCTGAACAAGGCCGACACCGTGGAGCCGGCCGCGCTTGAGGCGTTGGCGGAACGGCTGCGGGCGCTGAACCGTCAGGCGCTGATCCTGCCCGCGCGCCACGGGGCCGTCGCCTTCGCGGAACTGGACGCCTTCTATGCGGACTGGGCGGATCGCCGGGGCACGCCGCTGCCGTCGCATCGGCCAGCCCTGCCGCGTTTCGGCGAAACCGTGACCCACGCCGATGAGGGGTTTGTCTCGGCTGCCCTCCGCCTGTCCGCCCCGCTGGACGAGGCCGCGCTCCTGGCGTTGCTGGACAGTGCCGGGCCGGGGCTGTGCCGGGCCAAGGGCGTCGTGGATCTGCGGCTGGACGGCGGCGTGACGGTGCCCGCGACGGTGCAGTACGCCGCCGGGCGGTTGGGCTTCGAGCCCGCCCCGGAAGGCGAGGAGCGCTATCTGGTGTTCATCGGCACGGATATTTCCCTGCCGGAAGCGCCGTCTTCGTAAAGGAGGAGCTTGTGGGGCTGATCGAACTGGGCGGCTGGATGATGTGGCCGCTGTTGGCCGTCTCGGTGGCGGCGCTGGCGATTGTCGTCGAGCGGGCGCTGGTGTTCATGGGATGTCCGTTCCCGGACTCCCGTTTTCCCGGCCTCGTGCTGGAGGCGATGCGCACGGGCGACGTGCGGCCTCTGGCGGCCCGGCTGGAGGCCGTCCCCTCCCTGCGGGACTTCGCGGCGCTCCTGGGCTCGCCCCTTCCGAACCGTGAAGCCGCCTTGCGCCTCGCCGGGGAGACGGTGCTGGAACGGCTGGAAGCGCGGCTTTCCCTGCTGTCCGTGCTGGCGCGGCTGGCCCCGCTCATGGGGCTGCTCGGGACCATCCTCGGGATGATCACGACCTTCTCGCGCATCGCCGAGGCCCGCTCGGGCGTGGACATGTCCCTGCTCGCCGGGGGGATCTGGCAGGCCCTGCTGACCACGGCGGCGGGGCTGTGCATCGCCATTCCCGCGCTGTTTTTCCTGTCCTGCTTTCAAGGCAAGGTGCGCCGCGTGGCCGACGCCCTGAACAAGGCCGGAAACGCGGCTCTGCTGGCCGACGGCGGACCGGGCATCACCGTTCGGGCCGGGGCGGAACCGCTTCAGCCCGGAGACATTCCCCGTGGGGGCGGCACGGCACGGCCAACGCCGGAAGGCACGGCGGAAGGGGACTCTTGCCCGGAATCGCCGGAACCTCGCGGCAGCGCTCCGGAGGGCCGGGAAGCCCTGCAATGCCGGGATAACGCCGGGGAAGGGCTGCCGGACGGAGAGCGATCATGCTGAACCTGCGGCCCAAGGCGGCGCGGGACGACGAGCCGGATCTCACGCCGCTCATCGATATGGTCTTCATCCTTTTGATTTTCTTCATCCTCGCCGCGTCGTTCGCGGTGCGGGGCATCGACCTCGACCTGCCTCCGGCGCACAGCGGGCAGGCGCTTTCCGGGCGCGTGGTGGAAATCCGGCTGCTCAGGGACGGCTCGTTCCTGTGCGAGGGCATACCCGTGGCCCGCGCCGACATCCGCGCGAAGCTGCAAAGCCTCGTGCGGGACTTCCGGACGCGCCCCGGACAGCTTGTGCTCAAGGCCGCGCCCGACGCGCCGGTGGAGGCGCTGGTCTTCATTGTGGACGAGGTGCGGATGCAGGGCGGGGAAAAGCTGCTCATCGCCACGGCCCAGCCCGATGAGCCGGGGCGCCCATGACGGAAAAGGAATGCCTCGCCGCCGGGATCGCCGTGTCCCTGTTCGCGCATTTCGCGCTGCTGATCGCCCCGAGGCCGCCCGAGCCCGAGCCGTCCTTCACCACCGTTGTCCAGATGGACATGGCGTCCCCGGCAGTGGCAACGAGCCGGGAGAAGGGCATCGGCATAGCCGCCGCCAGCCCGCGCGACATGGACAAGGCCGATGCCGCCGACCGCAAGCGGCAGGCCTTCCTGCGCTACCTCGACGACATCGACGAGGCCGTGCACGCCCGGCGTCTGGACGGCGGTGAAACCGGGCTCATCGGCGTTGCCGAATATATGTTCACCGTCCGGCCCGACGGGACGTTCACCGATCCCGTGCTCCGCGCATCCTCAGGATCGCCGCAGCTCGACGCCTCGGCGCGCCGGGCCGTCCTCGCCGCCAGCGGCAAAGTGCGCCGCCCCGCCATCATCGGAACGGAACCCATCCCCGTCATTCTGTACGTCAAATACCAATACGGCCTCCGCTGATCGCGCCACCGCCCGGCAATCCAGCGGGATCGCACGGAGAGGGCAGGGTGGGGTTGACGGTGTAATGCCGTTTTCAGGCGCGCTCCAGCGCGGAGGCAGGCCGTTCCCGGGCCCGGGAACGGGCGGTTCCCGCGATGAGTCGGGTCTGCCCCGTCCCTTCCGGACGGGGCTTTTAGGAGCACCGGATAACGTTACGCCTGCAACATACCCTGAATGGCCTTGACCAGAAAGGCCGTATCCGTACCTATGGCCGCGCCCTGATAGCCTTGTGCGAAGTATGCCCGGGCTTCCGGCATGGTGTTCGCGTAGATGAACGCCAGTTTGCCGGAAGCCCGGCAAGCCGCAATCACCCGGCCGAGAGCCTCGGCAAACCGCGGGGTGGCGAACCGCGCCGGAGCGCCCAGCGCCACGGAAAGATCATACGGCCCGACAAAAATGCCGTCGATGCCGTCCAGAGCGGCGATCTCCTCAATATGTTCCAGCGCTCCGGCGGTTTCGCACTGCGGCATGAGGATAGTGCGCTGGTTCGTGGCGGTGAAATAGTCGCCTATCTGCTTCAGCTCGGGCAGGAACCCGTATTTCGCGCTCCGCGAAAAAGCGAATCCGCGCGCTCCCAGAGGGTAATATTTCGCGTATTCCACCAGCCTGCGTGCTTCTTCCACCGATTGCACGTCGGGGATGATGATGCCCCGCGCCCCGAGATCCAGCGCGTGGAGCACGGCGGCGCGCGAGGAATCACGCACGCGCACAAACGCCTCCGCGCTGTGGAGTTCGATGGCGCGGATCATTTCCCCCGTGCTCTCATCAGGGAAGGGCCCGTGTTCCGTATCGATGATGACATAATCCAGGCCGGACAGGCTCAGGCATTCCGCCACGGCGGGGCCGCCCAGATGGGAGAATGTGCCCACCACGCCCTCGCCGGCGGCAAGTTTCTGGTCAAAACGACTCACCGCGCCGCCCTCTTTTCCAGAACCTCACGCATGAGGATAACGGCCCGTTGCAGGTTTTCCATGGAATTGGCATAGGACACGCGCACAAAGCCGTCGCCCATGGTGCCGAAGACATGGCCCGGAGTCATGGATACGCCCGCCTCGTCGATCATCGTGCGGCAGAAGCCGTCGCTGTCCATGCCTGTCCCGGCGATGTTCACGAAAATATAGAACGCGCCGTCCGGTTTGCGGCAGCGGCAGCCCGGCATGGCGTTCAGCGCCTCGACCATGAAGTCCCGACGGCGGCGGTATTCGGCCAGCATGGCCTTTGAGGGCCCCTCGTCGCCTTCCAGCGCGGCGATGCCCGCCGACTGGATGAACGTGGTCGGGCACGCGATATTGTAGAAGCTCAGGCGCATGATGGGGTCCATGAGCTTTACCGGGCACAGCATGTAGCCGATGCGCCATCCTGTCATGGCGTAGTATTTGGAAAATCCGTTGAGGACGATGGTGCGTTCGCGCATCCCCGGAAGCGAGGCGATGCTGGGCGGCATGGGGCGGTCATAGGTCATGTCGGCATAGATTTCGTCGGAAAGCACCAGCAGGTTGTGGCGGATGGCAAGCTCGGCGACGGTGTCGAGCGAAGCCTGATCCAGCACGGAGCCGCAAGGGTTCGCGGGGCTGCAGATCAGGATGGCCTTGGTGCGCGGCGTGATGAGCGCTTCAAGCGTTTCCGCATCGAGCTGGAAGCCGTTCTCTTCGCGCAGCGGATAGGAAACCGGCTTGGCCTGCGCGATATGTGGGTCGGCAAAATAGATCAGATAACCGGGATCGGGGACCAGAATTTCGTCGCCGGGGTCCAGATAGGCGAGCATGGACAGGAAGACGCCGTGGACCACGCCGGTGGATACGAGGATTTCTTCCGGCGCGTACTCGAGGCCATACCGGGTGCAGTGCCTGGACAGGGCCTTGCGGAGTTCCACGGTCCCGGCAATGGGCCCGTAATGCACTTCCTGATTGTCCAGCGCCTTTTTGCAGGCGTCTATGATGTGGGCGGGCGTGCCGAAATCCGGTTCGCCGAGTTCCAGATGGATGATGGAACGCCCCTCCTGCTCCAGCTTGTCGGAGTAGGCGATGATGTTTCGTATGCTGGACAGCGGAGCGTTTTTCATCCGCTCGGACTGGCAAATGGCGCGGGTGGAACCGATGGACATGCGATGCCTCGCTTGGTTGGCAAAATGTGCATGGGAAAGCTCCCCGTCCAAGCCCGAAGGGTTTTGGCCCATGCCTTCGGCGGGCCGCGTGCGGGGAGCCGGGCCGGGCAAGGGAAAGCCGTCAAAGCCTCCCTTCCCCGGCGAACAGGCAATCAATCCACGTCAAGCTTGAGGACGCGGGCCATGTTTTTGTACAGCAGGTTCGGCAGGATGCTCCTGTCGAAGGGCATGGCGACGAACAGATCCACGGCCTGCTTCAGCGGGATGTAGGGGTAGCCGCTGCCAAACAGGAACCGGTCCCGCAGGAAGCCGTTCGCCGCGGTCACGTAGTCCGCCGCGCCGGGCATGTTGTACATGTACATATCGGGGGCGAGGTACATGTTGGGACGGCACATGCAGCTGAACAGGACCTGAGGGACCCACGGGTACGACCCATGCATGTTCACGACGACCAGCTTCGGAAAATCGCGGCAGACGCGGTCGATGTGCTCGGGGTTGCTGTAGGAGAGATCCGGCCCGTTGCCCCCGCCGCCCATCAGGAACATGGGGATGGAGCGGTCGGAGCAGTATTGATAGATGGGGTACAGCCGGGCATCGTCGACATACATGGGGATGGCGCCGCAGCCGGGTTCCATACCCGCGCCGCGCAGGTTCCCGTTTGCCACCGTGCGCTCGATTTCCGCAATAGCGGCAATGGGATCGCTACCGTCCACACCGGCAATGCCCACGAAGCGGCTGGGCTGTTCGCGCACGACGTCCATGAGGTCGTCGTTGGAGACGTTGCCCATGTCGGGGCTCTGGCGTCCGGTCATCACGCCCAGCGTCACGCCCGCGTCGTCCATTTCCCGGTACAGCAAGTCCGCGTCGCGCTGTTCGACGGCGGGCGACACCTTCATCAGGAAATTGTTGCTCCAGCCCTGCGTCTTTTTCGGATCGCGGTACAGGTTGCAGCGGAGGTAGTCTTTCAGCGGGGGACGCAGGCGGGCATCAATGATAGTCATAACGATCAAGCTCCTCTGGAGTGTTTTGCGCGGTTGGGCGGCATCGTGTGGGGAAGGGCCGCTGCCGGATATTTCCCCGGGGGGAATCCGGCAGCGGCGTGCGCCGGAAGATTGGGGCGGAGAACTACGGGTTGGACATCACCGCCCATGTTCCCGCGCGGGCTTGTTACGGGACAGTCAAGCCTTGTTCCTTCGGACGGCTATGGGAAGCGGGAGCCCGCCCGGAGGTGGGGCCGAAAGCCGGAAGGCGGGAATCCCCGGCTTCAGGCCGCGAAACTTGTCAGTTCATGTAGCCCTTTTCCTTGTAGTAGCGCGCGGCGCCGGGGTGCAGGGGATACACGGTGCCCTGCCATGCCTTCGCCGGATCGATGGACTTCCATGCAGGGTTGGCGAGGGCGATGTCGTCCCTGCCTTCGATGACGGCCTGCGTCAGGCGGTAGGCGCTTTCCTCATCCAGATTGTCGCGCACGATGATGGCGTTGGTATCCCAAAGGGTCGTGACGTCGGGGCCGACCTTGCCCTTGTAAAACTCGGCGGGCAAGGTTCCGACGTTGCAGCCGAGGGTAGCGGCGACCTTCTTGGCGATGCCGGATTCGATATTCAGGAACTTCAGGGGGACGCTGCCGGACACGTCGACGATGAACCACGCTTCGCCGGGGCCGATCCAGACGAACACGTCGATCTGGCCGTCCTTCACCATGTTGGCGATGTCGTCGAAGCCGTTGGTGACGACCTTTCCGCCGTTCTTTTTGATGTCTTCATAAGTGATGCCGTATTCTTTCAGGATGTTGCGGAAGATTTTTTCCGTGGAACCGCCTGTGGATCCGACGCCGATGTTGACGTTCTTCATGGTCTTCAGATCGCGCAGATCCTTTACCGGCGAGCTGACGGGCGACACGATCTGATAGTTGATGCGGTCCCACAGGTTGGCGACCGTGGCGATGCCCTTGGGCGTGGGGGCCTTATAGGGTTCGAGGCCGGTCTTGAAGGCGTTCAGCATACTGTTTTCAGCCACCCCCATATCCGCGGCGCGGGAGGCCAGACGGGGCGCATTGGTCGCACCGCCGCCGGGGAGCATGGTCACATCCGTTCCGGGGTTCATGTTCGTGTACGCCTTGCCGACGGCTCCCATGCCGATGTACCAGGTGCCGCTGGGGTTCGCCGCCGATACGCAGCGCAGGGACTCCGCGGATTGGGAGGGCATGGCTCCGAGTGCGAGCAGCGCGCAGGACAGAAGCACTGTTTTGAGGAAGTGGTGCATACATGTTCTCCAAAAGGTTAGAGGTGGTCAAAAAACGCCTTTCAAACAGGCGGCCGCCGTTCGGGGACGGCTCAGGCCTGATTGAGATCGGGTTCGGGAAGTGCCTTGCCGCGGCGGAGGTACTGGAGCATACCGATGAAGAGTATGACGCCCAATCCGGCGAGGTCGCTGTATATTTCGGGGTAGAGCAGGGCTATGCCCGCCGCGAGCAGAAGCACACGTTCCCACAGGAAGCACCGGACCATCAGATAGCCCTGCATACCGCCGGCCAGCGTGATGACGCCGATGAACGACGTGACGAGGGCCTGCGCGACGTGGGAGAACTCGCCCGTCAGGAGCAGGGCGGGCTGGAAGACGAAGATGAAGGGGATGATGTAGGCGACGATCCCCAGACGGAACGCCCGCCAGCCCGTCTGCATGGCGTTGGCTCCCGCGATGGATGCCCCCGCGTAGGCGGACAGGCAGACGGGAGGGGTTATCTCCGAAAGGATGGCGTAATAGAGGACGAACATGTGCGCCGACAGGGTGGGGATGCCGAGCTTCATCAGGGCCGGAGCGCCCAGCGTCGCCACGATGATGTAGGCGGGGGTGGCGGGGACGCCGGTTCCGAGGACAAAGCAGGTGAACATCAGCAGGATCAGCAGCAACAGGATGTGGAACTGCCCCAGATCGGTGATGATGCTGATGAACTTGTAGCCGATGCCCGTTATGGAAACGATGGCGACGATGATGCCCGCGCAGGCGCTGCACGTGGAGATCATGAGCGCGTTGCGCGAGGAGAGTTCCAGCGTGTGGTAAAGGCTCTTCGGCGTGAACCGGGTTTCCGCGCTGAAACAGGAGACGACGATGACCGACGCGATGGAGATGAACGCGGAGGAAATGACGCTCCGCCCCGATACGAGCAGGCCGATCAGCACGATGATGGGCAGGATGTGGTAGGTGCGCCGCAGCACGCTGCGCGGATCGGGGATCTGGTCGGAGGGGATGATGCCGATGTTCTTGTTGACCGCTTCAAAGTGGATCATCATGAGCAGCGAGAAGTAGTACAGCAGGGAAGGGAGCAGGGCGGCCTTGGCGACGGCCAGATACCCGGCCCCGGTCACGTCCGCCATGACGAACGCTGTCGCGCCCATGATGGGGGGCATGAGCTGCCCGCCGGTGGAGGAGACCGCTTCCACTGCCCCGGCGAACGAAGGCGTGTAGCCCACGCGCTTCATGAGCGGGATGGTGAACGTCCCGGTGCTGTACACGTTGGCGACCGCGCTCCCGGAAATGGAGCCGAACAGCGCGGAAGCGAAAATCGAAACTTTGGCGGGCCCGCCCTTGGAGCGCCGGGTCAGCACGCAGGCGAGATCCAGAAAGACCTGCCCCAATCCCGCCCGCTGGAGGAAGCACCCGAACATGACGAAGGCGAAGATCATGGTGGAGGACACCGCCAGCGGAATGCCGTACAGCCCTTCGGTCACGAGATACAGCTGTTCGCAGAGCATCTTGTAGGTGACGCCGTCGTGCCGGAGGATGCCGGGCAGATACTGCCCGCCAAGGCCGTAGGCAAGGAACGCGCTCGCCACGATGACCAGCGGCAACCCCGCCACCCGGCGCGTCGCTTCCAGCACGAGCAGGACGGCGGCGGTCGCGCAGACGGTTTCCGCGTCCGACACGGGGTCCACATACCGGATGCGTTCCATGTAGTAGTCGATGTCGGAGGCGAGGAAATACGCGGTGGCGAAGGCCCCGCAGATCAGGACCAGATCCAGCGCCAGCCAGCCGGGGTGTTCCCGCTCGCCTTCCTGAAGCTTCTTGGGGGGGAAGTAGAGGAAGACCAGAGCGAGCACGATCCCCAGATGGATGGTGCGCAGCAACTGGGAGTCGATGATCCCGAACCCGGCGGTAAAATAGATCTGGAAGATGGCCAGACCGACAGCGATAACGCTGGTAATGCCCTTCAGTGAGTCTCGTGAAATCATGGTTCCCTCGTGCAATCTGAAGTGAGATTCTTTTCAAACAGCATGGTGCCGGTGCGGAGAACAGGGTGTTTCTTCAACTCGGGGGGAGCATCCCCCTTCAACGGATGCCAGTACCGCAACGCTCCGCCCCTGGGGATGCCGCGTGCCCCTTCGCCGCATTCCGGAAGGCTCATCCTTAGAGGCATGGCGGGAACGCCCTTTCCGGAAACGGAACGGCGGATTACTCGGCAATGGTGTTTCCCGCGACGAATCCTTCGTAGATGGCCTTGACGTAATCTTTGGGGCCGGTCGCGTCGCCGCTCACAAGGAACGGGATGCCCAGCGCCTCGAGAGCGGGCCTCAGCCCCTGATTGGGGCGCGCGCCCACGGCGAGGATGATGGTGTCCAGCCGGTCCACGACTTCGGTCTGCCCCTGACGCTCGAGCGTGATGCTTTCCGGCGTCACGGCGGTCACTTTCGCATTGGTGATCTGGTGCAGGGACGGAGTCTGTTCGAAGGCGTGAAGCAGGCAGATGCGCGCGTCCTGCGGCAAATCAACGGCAATGCCGTCCCGCATTTCGATGAGGTATACCTCCCTGTCCTCTTCCTCGACGAGCAGGTGCGCGGTTTCCGCACCGATGGCCCCGCCGCCGATGATGGCGACGCGCCGCCCGACCGGGGCTCTGCCCTCCAGAACGTCGTCGACCAGTACGGCCCCGCCGCCGGACAGCCCCTGAATGGGCGGGACAAAGGGGACGGAACCCGTGGCGAGGATGACCGCGTCGGGTTTCCGGCTGTCCAGTTCCACTTCGGTGACGGCGGCGTTCAGATGGATGTCCACGCCCAGTTTGCGGATTTCGCGCTCCAGATAGTCGCAGGCTTCGCCGTAACGTGCCTTGTGCGGCGGCACGGCGGCCAGACGCAGCCGCCCGCCCAGCCGGGGCCTGTCGTCCCACAGTTCCACGCGGTGCCCGCGCAGCGCCGCAACCCGGGCGGCCTCCATGCCGCTGGGCCCGCCGCCGATTACCATGATCCGGCGGGCTTCCCGGGCGGGGCGGATGGCGAAGGCGTCCATCGTTTCCCGGCCCGTGCGGACATTCAGGGCGCACTTGACCTGCCGATCTTCGGCGGAACGGTCGTGGCAGCCTTTATTGCACGCGATGCAATGGATGATGTCGTCGAGGCGGCCCTCCCTGAGCTTGTCGGGATAGTCCGGATCGGCAATGAGCGTCCTGCCGATGCACAGGATGTCGGCCTTGCCGGTTTCCAGCGCGTGCAGCTGGATTTCGGGCCTGTCGATCTGGCCCGCCGCCATGACGGGAATCCGCACGGCTTCGCGGACGTTTTCCGCAAGATAGAGGTTCACGCCGTGTTTGTGGTACATGTTGGATACCGTGCGTACATACGGATACATCCCGGCGGAGACGCTCAGCGCGGCAACGCCCAGCGACTCGAGGTACCGCGCGATGCGGACGGAAAGCTCCATGTCGATGCCGCCCTCGCGCAGTTCGTCCCCGACGATGCGGCAGGTGATGGGGTAGTCCTCGCCCACAAGCTGGCGGGCGCGGCCGATGATTTCCGTGACGAAGCGCATCCGGGCATGGAAACCGCCGCCGTAGCGGTCGCTCCGCTGATTGGTGAGCGGCGACATGAACGCGCAGATCAGATACCCATGCGCGCAGTGCAGCTCGCAGGCATCAAAGCCCGCTTCCTTGGCGCGGCGCACGGCCTGCGCGTAATATTCGACGTACTGTTCGACCTCGCGGGTTTCCAGCACCCGGGGCGCGTCGTATTCCGCCTTGAATACGGAATGGGTTTCCGGCTCGAAATAGGACGGCGCGACGGGCTGAAAACCGGATGTCCGGGCGTTGGTTTCCCGTCCGGCATGGTGCAGCTGCGCGGCGATGAGGCAATCGTGGCGGTGCACGGCCTCGGTGAGCCGACGAAGGCCGGGGATGCAGCCGTCGTCATGAATAAAAATCTGTCCGCCGAAGTTGCCGTCCGGCCAGATGCAGAGGGAACCGACGATAATCATCGACACCCCGCCCATGGCGCGGCGTTCGGTATAGGCGATTTCCGCGTCGCTGACGGAACCGTCTTCGGTCATGTGCACCGACATGGGCGCCATGACGAACCGGTTTTTAAGGCGGAGGGGGCCGACGGAAATGGGCTGGAACAATGGAGTGTAGTTCATGGGGGCGGCTCTCGGAAAAAGGGGGTGAGCGGGTTCCCTACGCTGCCGCGAGGGGTTCGCGCCGGGGGATTGCCGGGGCGGACGAACCCGTCCCGGCGGTTCCGCGGGCATCACGCCGTGAAACGGGACTTACAGCGCGTATGCGGCGGCCAATCCCTGATGCATGGCGTCCAGAATCTTGCCGGGCACAACGCAGTCGCCGATGGCTTTGTAGGGCAGGCGCATGTGCTCCAGTTCGCGGGCCAGCATCTTTTCAGGCCGGTAGCCGACGCTGATCGCCGTGGTGTCGAACGGCTCCAGCCATTCCTCAACGCCGTAGGCGTCCCGGATGCGGATCCGTCCGGTATTGGCGGTTTCCATGACTTCCATGCCGGTCAGCAGCGTGACCCCGTAGCGCTCGAGCCGGGGCATCAAGGTGTGGCGTGCGCGCCATTCCATGTCCTGCGCCACTTCCGGGCGCATTTCGAGGATGGTCACCGCGTGCCCGCGCTCGCCGAGGAAGTCCGCCAGCTCGCAGCCGATCATGCCGCCCCCGATGATCAACACCCGATGTCCGGGCTTGATCGCTTCCAGCAGGATGTGTTCCGCCGTGGTCATGTTGGGCAGTTCGGCGGCGAAGCGCGGGATCACCGGACGCGAACCCGTCGCCAGCAAGGTCATGTCGAACGCCTGCGCCTGAAGCAGCTGGCCCGTGACGGTCACGCCGCAGCGGATATTCACGCCGAGCGCGTCCAGCTCATGGCGGAAGTAGCGCACAAGCTCCATCAGGCTGTCCTTGAACGGGGGCCGCGACGCGGGGTGGAGGAGGCCGCCGATGTCTTCGCCGCGCTCGAACAGCGTCACGCTGTGCCCGCGCTGCGCGGCGGTCAGCGCCGCCTGCAGTCCAGCCGGTCCAGCGCCGACCACGGCGACCTTGAGGGCCTTGTCCGCCTTGACGCCCAGAGGGTACTTCCCTTCATAGCCCGCGCGCGGATTGATGGCGCAGGTGATGTCGAGCAGCTTGCCGGTGTGCCCGGTGCAGCCTTCGTTGCAGCCGAGGCAGACCCTTACGGAATCCAGACGGTTTTCGGCATACTTGTTGATCAGTTCCGGCTCGGCGATGAGGGCGCGCCCGAAAGCGACCATGTCGGCCTTGCCGTCGCGGATGACCTGATCTGCAATGGCCGGATGCACATACCGCCCGACGGAAATGACCGGAACGCGGTTCCGGACGGCCTCTTTGACCTGCCTCGCGGCATCGGAAAGCCATGCTTCAGGCGTACAGGAGGGCGGAGAGATGAGGTGCTTGGTTTCGCCGATGCCCGCCGAAATATGGAGCGCGTCGACCCCGGCGTCGACCAGCGGATTGACGAGTTGGAGCGTTTCTTCAAGCGTCATGCCGCCGGGAAGCCCGTCGTCGGCATTGTGCCGGTAAGAGATGGGGAAGTCGTCGCCGACCGCCTTGCGGATGGCCCGGATGACCGCGAGAGGCATACGCAGGCGGTTTTCCAGGCTTCCCCCGTAGGCGTCCTCCCGATGGTTCGTCAGCGGGGACACGAACTGGCTGATCAGGTAGCCGTGCGCGCCGTGGATCTCCAGCATGTCGAAACCGGCCTCCCGGACGCGGCGGGCGACCTGCGCGTGGGCGTCAATGATGTATTCGATGTCCTCGACATCCAGCACCACGCTTTCGGCATGGTTGCAGAAGCGCGGCACATACGAAACCATGGGCGTGGCGAACCCGGAAATGGCCGGATTGACGCAGCGACCGCCGTGGATGAGCTGCAACGAAGCCCGCGCGCCGTGCGCCTTGATGGCTTTCGCCAGCTTGGAAAGCCCCTTGATCTTGCTGTCGTCCGCCGCGCTGATGCCCCGGATGAAGGCGGTCCCGCGCGGCTCCACGGCGGTTCCTTCGATGCTCACCAAGCCGACGCCGCCCTTGGCGCGCTCCGCGTAATAATGGATCAGCCGTTCGGTGACGTCGCCGCCCTTGGTGGCGAAGTTGGTCAGCATGGACGGCATGACGGCACGATTGCGGACAACCAGCGTATTGATTGTGATGGGACTCAACAGACCTGATGTTGACATGATGTCTCCCGAATAGGTGGCGTCTGCGTGTCAGCACGGCGGACGCGAACGGTACGCGCCGGACACGCCGCAACGCCGTTGTATGAAATGAAAAAAGGACGAAGGCTTCGGTGTTTCACCGGGGACGGATGCCCGGGGGGAGGCGGCTTGGAGCCGACGGCGCATCCCCAAGGAGAGGGGCATCCCATGCGTATGAGAACAGCAAGGACCGCGCCAAAATGACCGTTTGTGCTTTTTGGCTCAAATGCCGTGCTGTTTCATGGTGTTATAAAAACAGGCCCCAAAGACAAGAAATCATGTCTTGTAGTATAATCGGACATGAATGATCGGACATGTCCGATCATAGGACATCAGCTTGCCTCCTCCGGGCAAATCGACTACGCTTTTCCCGGCGGGGGGGAAAACTGCGCTCCTTGGCCCGCCTTTGATGCCGTCCGGCGGAAAAGGCCCGCCGGATGGGGATGCTCTGATCGAGCCGAGAGGGAACCCTATGGAAAACGCGGCGCCGGACAGCATGTTCGTCCAATGGCAACGCTTCATGGCGGGGCAGGAGGTTGATCGGCGAATAGTCAAGCCAATGGTGTACGACTCGTGGGTCCGTTCCCGTGCCTACGGCGTCCGGCATGACCGGCGTCCCGAAGGCCGCGTGGACGACGCGCGCCTCGCCGAACTGCTCGCCGCGAACAGCGAATTCATCGAAAGCTCCAAAGTCATCATGGCGAAGCTCTTCACCGCCGTGGAGGACGCGAACAGTGTGATTTCCCTGACGGACAGCCAGGGTGTGGTGCTGCATACGCATGTCCACACCAACAGGGGGCATCGCCTTCCCGGCCATATGCCGGGCTTCATTTTTTCCGAGCGCATCTGCGGGACCAACGGCATCGGAACCTGCCTGCACTGCGCGGCCCCCGTTGAGCTTGTCGGCGCGGAACACTACTGCGCCCACGATCATGTCTGGTATTGTTCCGCCGCGCCCATTTTCGATTCCAAGGCCAATCTCCTCGGCGTCTTCAACATTTCCATCTCGCGCGAAAGTTTTCACCACCATACACGCGGCATGGTGGAGGCCGCCGCCCACGCCATCACCGAGCAGGTCTGCCTGCGCGAACTGCTGAGCGAACAGGCCGCGATCATGGAGCTGCTGGACGAAGGGCTGATCGTGGTGAACCACGAAGGGCTCCTGAAATCCATCAGCCAGAAGGCCTGTGCCATTCTGGGCATCCCCTCGCCGCAGGGTTCCGTCCACATCAGCCAGATCATCCCCGCCGCCGACATGCTGCACACGGCGTTGAACCGGCAAGTCGGCTTCCACGATCAGGAAGTGCTGCTCGATCTGCCGCAGGGAACCACGTCATGCCTGATCTCCGCCGCGCCGACGCCGCAGAAAGGAGTGGTTTTCACGCTGCGGGAAGGGAAACGGATGCGCGAGCTGGCGACGCGGGCACTGGGCGCCAAGGCGACGTATACGTTCGATCGGATCATCGGCGAATCGGACTTGCTCAAGGAGACGATCCGGCAGGGCAAGCTCGCGGCGCACAGCGACATCACGACGCTCATCATCGGCGAATCCGGCACGGGCAAGGAATTGTTCGCCCAGGCCATACACAACGCGAGCAGCCGCGCCAACCAACCGTTCGTCGTGGTCAACTGCGGTGCCCTGCCCCGCAATCTCGTGCAATCGGAACTGTTCGGCTATGACGAGGGCGCGTTCACGGGCGCGAGCCGTCAGGGAAAACCCGGCAAATTCGAACTGGCCGACGGCGGCACCGTCTTTCTTGACGAGATAGGGGAAATGCCGCTCGAGGCGCAGGTCAGCCTGTTGCGGCTGCTGCAAAACCGCGAGGTCACCCGCGTGGGCGGAAAGAGCGCCCGGCGGATCAATATCCGCGTCATCGCCGCGACAAACCGCAATCTGGAAGAAGCCGTGCGGCAGAATGTGTTCCGGCATGACCTGTATTACCGGCTGAATGCGTTTCTCCTGAGCATCCCGCCCCTTGCCGCCCGGCGCGGCGACGTGGAACTTCTGGCGAACCATTTCCTGCACAAGTTTTCGGCGGCGCTCGGCAAGCGCGTGCAGGCCATCAATGCCGAAGCGCGGGGCCTGCTCTACCGGTACCCGTGGCCCGGCAACGTCCGCGAACTGGAAAACGCCATCGAGCGCGCCGTGAACGTCTGCGGCGGGCAAGAGCTGATGCCGTGCGATTTCCCCTCGGCCATGCTTGAGCATGAGGCCGTCTCCGGTCCCGGCCGGAAAAACGGCTGGCTGTGGGCGCAGGAAACCGAAACCATCCGGAAGGCGATCCGCGAAACCAACGGGAACCTGCGGCAGGCCGCAATCCTCCTCGGCATTTCGCGCAGCACACTGTATTTAAAGATAAAAAAATCCAACCTGAGCCGCGATGAGCTTCTCGGCCCCTCCCCTGACTGAAGACAATCTCCGCCCTCGGTGCCTGTGCGCCATGATTGGCCCTTGCAACGTGTCCGGCGGGTAACATCAGCCGGGCACGCCGCACGGGACGGTTTTCCTGCCGATCCGTTTTGCCGCCGCTTGAGCACCGCGTTCGTCCCGGGCCGGAGACAGGCATCCCGCAGGCGGGCGATGGCGGTCCGGAAGATGGCGTGGTTGATGCGCCGCATCGGGAATGCTCAAGGGCTGGCTGGAGTTCCGCAGGGGATAAGGCCCGGCTTCCCCTTTCGCGTGCCCGGCTGTTCGCTATTAAGAGCGTCTGGTCGCCCCAAAAGGCGTCTCCCTAAAAATTTCTTCACAATTTTTTACAAAAAACCCATACGCGCTTTACACTCGTACGCTATCTTCCCTTCAACAGGCATCTTGCATTGACTCATAATCCTTCGGAGTTTCATCATGAAAAAGCTTATGTCCTTTGTGTGCGCGGCCTTGTTCGCCTTTTCGTTTTGCGCGGTTATGCCTTCCAATGCGTTCAGCGCCGATCCTAACCGGCAGGAAGTGGAAAAACGTTTTGAGCTGAACAGCGCCACCGCCGAGGAGCTGGCCGGGACCGGCGCGGTTTCCCTTGAGGTTGCCAAGAAGATCGTCGAACTGCGCGATCAGCTCGGTTCGTTCCAGAGCTACGATGATCTCAACGAACTGGAACTCCCCAAGGATCAGATGGACAAGCTGCGTTGGAACACCACCATTCAGGGCATCGCCAGCGACTGCAACTGCTAGGGCGTGTGATTTGTAAGACGGCATAGAGGGAGGTTGGGGAAGGGGGACTTTTCTGAAGAAAGGGGCGAGTGCCCCTCTTTCCCTTCCCCGGACCTGCCTGCGCGGGGCCCCTCCCTTCCCAAACGCTTTCGGTGCCGTCGAATCCCTGCTCACAGCCTTTTCCAACCCAGATATTTGGAAGAAGCCACGTTATGGAAATGCCACGGCCTCCAGCGGTGCGGACGGCCTATCCGCCGCTGGCCGGGTCCCGCCCGGTGCGGGCCTCCCCAAGCCGTTTTCCGGGAACCGCTTCATGGCCCGATGCGCGGGGGTGCTTCCCGGAGGCCTGCCCATAATGTTGCCGGCAGGAAACATGCGGCCACGCGACGCGAACACTTTTATCCGAGAGGGGCATCCCATGCCTGACAGCTATTCCAGACGCCATTTCCTGAAATTGAGCGCGGCCCTGCTGGCTGGCGGCGCGGCGATCGCCGCGGCACCCGACGCGCGGGGCATGGGCTTCTCCGGAGTCCCGGACGTCGGCCCCGTGACCGAGATGAAAGGGTACTGTCCGTTCTGCCAGGTACGCTGCACTTACCGGGCGCGGGTGTCCGGGGGCAAGGTGCTGAGCCTCACCGGGGAAAAGGGCAATTACTGGACCGGCGGGGCCATGTGCCCCAAGGGGATGTCCATCGTCGAGCTGATAGGGAGCCCTTACCGCATCACCGAACCCATGCGGCGCAAGGAAAACGGCGAGTGGGAGCGCGTCACCTACGCGCAGGCCGTGGACATGGTCGCGGAACGCATGGCCGAGGTCATCAAAAAACACGGCAAGGCCGCCGCCAACCGCGTCGGCATGACCATGCCCCTGTGGGACTGCCGCGAGAGCGAGATCGCCGCGCTCATGACCCTGCGCATCGCGGGCAGCGTGCACGCCATGCCTCCGGGCGAATCGTGCGTGTCCAGCGCCTCCAACATGCTCGGGATGATGATCGGCGTGAACAGCGGCTCCACCAAGGTGGACGAGCTGCTCAACACGAAAACCATCGTCCTGTGGGGGGCCAACGTCTGCGATCTCTATCCCCCGTACAGCCGCTGGCTGGAAATGGCCCGCGAAAAGGGCGTGAAGATCGTCTATCTCGATCCGCGCCGGACCCGGACGAGCCTGCTTGCCGACATGCAGCTGCGCCCCTTGCCGGGCACGGACGGCGTTCTGGCCATCGGCGCGATCCGGTACATGCTGGAGACGGGCGCGTATGACGAGGAGCGGGCCAGATTCCAGATCGAGGGATTCGACGAGCTGGCCGCCGAAACCGAGAGCTTTACCGTGGAGAAGGTCGCCTCCGCCACCGGGCTGAGCCCGGAAGCGATCACGGCCTTTTACGGGACGCTGGCCCAGAGCCCGCGCACCGTGGTCTGGCTCGGCGGCTCGCTGTCCCGCTACTCCAACGGGATCATCGGCCTGCGGGCCATCATCCTGCTGCAGGCGCTGTGCGACAACCTCATCGGGGAAGGGAAGGGCATTCTCACCTTCCAGAGCGGCAAGCCCGAAGGGGACGACGAGTTCGTCGATCATTTCTTCGGCGAGACCAAAACGCCGAAGATGAATTTCCGCCGCCTGCGCAATGCGATGGAAAAGGGGACGCTGGACATCCTGTTCCTGAACTCCAGCTACCGCCGCTATCCCGACAGCAAGGGCGTGCGCAAGGCCATCGACAAGGTGCCGTTCGTCGTGCACTGCGGGTTCTTCCTGACCGAGGAGACCGAAGCGGCGGATCTGTTCGTGCCCGCCACCTTCGGCCCGGAAAGCCAGGGGTCGGGCTACGGCAACGAGCAGCAGGTGGTCTGGCGCGAGAAGATGGTGCAGGCCCCCGGCTCCTGCGCCCCGTCATGGCAGTTCTACCGCGATGTGGGCCGCAAGCTCGATCCCGGGCGCTACCCGGACTTCAAGGACCCGGAGGATCTGTACCGCCGCTTCTCGGCGCTTGTCCCTTCATGGAAGGGGATGACCCTGGAACGCCTGCGGGAATCCCCCGACGGTCTGGTGTGGCCCCTCTATTCATTGGAGGACAAGGAACGGACGGGCAGCGTGTTCGCGGAAGGGAAACTGCTCACGCCGTCCGGCAAGATGAAGGCGGTGGATACCCTCTTCGGGCGCTTCCCCCAGTGGGACTATCCCAAGGGCAGCCCGCTGGGCAAGGACCGCTCCGACGACTTTCCGCTGGTCCTCACGCAGGGCAAGCAGCTGTGGCACTGGCAGCAGACGCTGACCAACTTTTCCAAGGCCGTCGCACAGTTCTCGAACGGGCGTTTCATCTGCCTGCACCCCGAGACGGCGCAGGGGCTCGGACTGGCGCAGGGGGATCGGGTCATGCTGGAGACGTCCGTGGGCGGCATCGAGGGCTGGGTGGACATTACGGAAAACGTCCTGCCCGGAACCATCTTCACGCCGTCGAACTGCAACGCCACCACGCCGCTGCCGGAGAACCGGAGCGAGCACATCAGCAGCATACTCCCCAATTACTGGGACCGCATTTCCTGCCAGCACAACGGCGTAGGCTGCCGGCTGCGCAAGCTGGGGTGAGGGCGTCCATGACGGCGTGAAAACCGGCGGGGGGACCGCCGCATCCCGTGGAGAATCCGATGTCCCGTTATATCATGGCGATAGACGCCAACAAATGTATCAACTGCAAGGCCTGCGTTCTGGCCTGCCAGCAGCGTAACGGCACGCCGTACGGCCACTCCCGCAACTGGGTCCGCGAGACGCCGGACAAGCTTTCCCTGCTCGGGACGGCCTATCAGCCCGGCGCGTGTATGCACTGCGACCATCCCCTGTGCGTGGAGGCGTGCCCGACCCACGCGACCTACAAGGCCGACGACGGAAGCGTGGGCATCGATCCCGAACGCTGCATCGGCTGCGGCGGGTGCATCGAAGCCTGTCCTTACGGCGCGCGCTACAAGCATCCGGTGACCGGAAGGGCGGACAAGTGCGACTACTGCCGCCGCGCCACGCCGGGGCAGGTTCCGGCCTGTGTGCAGGTGTGCCCCGTCCGCTGCCGCGTCTTCGGGGATGCGGACAACCCGGACGATCCCGTGGCACGGGCGCTCGCGGGCAACCGGCACGTGTATGTGGTCCCTCCCGACTTCGACGCGAAACCCACGCTCGCCTATCTGAACGGCACGACGCCCACGGACTGGCCGCGCAGGAAGGATGTGCCCCCGGCGCTGGCCGCCATCGGGCCGCTGTCCTCCGTGGTCAAGGCCTTCGGCGGCCTGGCCCTGTTCGGGGTCATCGGCGTGTTCGTCAAACAGTTGTTCTGGCCTTCCGATTCCGGCAAGCCGTCCGACAAAGGAGATCGGCCATGATCAGACGCCATTCGGCCACCGCCATTTTCATGCATTGGTACAACGCGGCCTGCTGGCTGCTTCTGCTGTTCACGGGGTTCGCCCTGCTGGCGAATCCGCTCATGCAGCCGGTGGGGGACTGGTGGAGCTCCTTGTGGACCGGGGCGTTCGGCGCGCTGGGGCTGCTCAGGCTGCACGTCGTCGTGGGCATGGCGTGGATCGTCCTGTATGCCGCCTACCTGCTCGTCCGGGCGCGGGCGGAGGCCCTGCCGTTCCTGAAGGAAATCACCGATCTGCACATCGGTTCCGATCTGGTGTGGTGCCTGAGGAAAGGCTTGTGGCTGGTGCTCGGGGAACGGCTCATGCGCCGCCTCGGGCTCGATCCCGAACTGCCCCCGCAAGGCTTTTACAACGCCGGGCAGAAGCTCGTGGCGATCATCGCCGTTCTGTGCAGCCTTGGGCTCGCCCTGACCGGGCTGATCCTCGTGTTCGCCTCCGGCAGGCCGGGGACGGAGGGGCTCCTGCAGATCTGCCTGCTCGCGCATTTCTGCTGCGCCGGGCTGATGGCTGTTTTCCTGCCCGTGCACATCTACATGGCGGCCTTCGCACCCGGAGAGGCCCCGGCGCTGCGGTCCATGTTCACCGGATACGTGCCGCTGGAGCACATCAGGCACCACAACCCGCTGTGGTTCCGCAAGCTGGCGGAACCGGAAAAGGAATAGGGCCCGTTTCTTTTGAAACGGCAGGGAGGCATCGGGGAAGGGGGACCCTTCTGGAGACTACGCTTTTCCCTCCCCAAACCCGCCAATGCGGAGTCCATTCCTCCCTTTTCAAAGGCGTTTGTGTTGATTGAATCCCTGTTCCCGGCGTTCCCTGAAACGGATTTTCCTTTGAGGGGCCGTTCAACCGGGAAACTAACCGTGCTGGCGGGGCGCACCGTCCGGGAATCCTCCGGCGCTGCGGAACCCTTTGCCCTCCCAGTCCACCCGCCGATCCCCGAGAACGGCGGCGCGTGTTGCCGGAACCATGCCTGATGAGGAGCTTATGAACCGTTTGTGCGCGGCCGTCCTGCTGTTCGCCGTGCTGTTTTGCCTTCCCCGATCCGCCGGGGCGGGGGAACCGCTGGCGGCGGTTTCCGAATCCGAGCTTGCCCGCATCGTCCATGAAGGCGACGGCAGGCCGCTTGTGCTTGTCTATTGGGCGTCGTGGTGCGTCCCCTGCCGCCATTTCCGGGAAAAGCTGGAAAAGATCCGGGCCGGATACCCCGAGAGCGAGCTGCGTATGCTCGCCGTTTCGCTGGACAGGGACCCCGGACCGGCTATGGCCTACCTTGCCCGGAGCCCGTTGCCGTATCCGGCCCGGATCGGGGATGCGGAGCTGATCAAAGCCCGCTCGGGAATGCCCGTGCCCACGACCATCCTGTACCGCCGGGACGGGAGCGTGGAGCGCGAGCTTGTGGGCGACGTTTCGGAAAAGCGGCTGGGGCATTACGTGGGGCGGATCGTGCGCCGCTGAGTGCCGGGAGGCACCGCGTTCCCGAGCGGGGCGGCGCGTCCTCCGCCGCAGGAAAGAGCGTGTTCCCGGCGGGATGGGAAGGAGTGTGTTCCCGCGCGTACCCGGTTCCCTTTTGAGCGGGCAACCGTCCGGAAAAATTGACAGCCGTTGGAGGAACGCTCTATAACATGAGAAAGCGCCGGATTGCACAAGCTTCCCGGCGCGGGGACATCCGGGGACGGCCCCGGCAAGAGCGGGCGGCGGTTGGGCGTCGGAAGGAGCGGGGACATGGATGGTTATGCGGGAAAGGGGCATCAGGTGCTGCTCATCGATGACGACAGCGAATTTTGTGAGCTGATGACGGATTACCTCGACGTGCACTCGTTCGCCGTGTCCTCCGTGCACACGGGGACGGCGGGGATCGAGGCCGCCAGACGTCAGGAATACGACGTCATCCTGCTGGACATGCTGCTGCCGGACATTTCGGGGATTGAGGTGCTGCGGCACCTGCGCACGGAAACGCGCGCGCCGGTCGTCATCCTGTCCGCCCACAACGAGGAGACGGACCGCATCGTCACCCTTGAGCTCGGCGCGGACGACTATGTGCCGAAAACCTTCTCCGCGCGGGAACTGCTCGCCCGCATCCGGGTTGTCCTGCGGCGCATGGAAAACGCCGGGCTTCCGGAAGGCTCGGACAGGCAGGACGGTATGCTCTGTATGCACGGGCTGTGCATGAACCCCCAGACCCTGAAAGTCACGCTGAACAACGAGCCGCTGGACCTGACCAGCATGGAATTCCAGCTCCTGTACCATCTGGCGCGGGGGGCGGGCCGGATCTTCTCCCGCGAGGATCTGCTCAACCTGTTCGCCGAAAAGGAATGGAACAAGTTCGACCGCTGCGTGGACGTGCACATCTCGTCCCTGCGCAAGAAGCTCGGGGACAATTCCCGGTGCCCCACCTACCTGAAAACGGTCCGCGGGCTCGGGTACATGTTTATCAAGCAGAGCGACGCATGGCCCTGAAAAACATGACGTACAGCCTCTATTCCAAGATCGCGCTCTGGCTGGTGCTCAATCTGGTGCTGCTGGCGGTGCTCGGCTTCGGGATCGGCTGGTACGTGCTGCTGGGCAACGGCCTTGTCCCCGCCCATTTTTTCAGCTCGAACATCGAAAACTCGTTCCGCCTCGTCAGCGTGAACCTGCAATACCGTTCCGTCTTCACATGGCAAAAGCTGCTGAAGCAGTACGATCGCGGCGAGGCGCTCCGTTTCCACCTGCGCAGCCTTGAGACGGGCGTGCTGTACGACGACTGCATCCCCGAGAAAGTCATTCAGGCGGCGATGGCCATCCCCAAAAGCAGCTTTACCCTGTGCCCCGATCCCGACATGCAGCTTTGGGACTCCCTGCGCGGCGGCTTCTTCGACACCCAGCAGCGGAACATGGAGGCGGGGCTGCCGCCCATCCCGCCCGCCATCTTTGTGCGCACGCATTCCCCGGCGCGGTATTGGTACGGCCGCGTGCTGTACATCCCGGACAAGAACCATCAGCTCCATTACGTGCTTCTGGCGCTGGAGACGGATTCCTTTTACGGCTACGGGCTGTTTTTCGAATTCCGGGGCGTCCTCTTGGTGATCCTCGCCGTGCTCGGGGTGTCCTGCCTGTGGTGGTGGCCCTTCGTGCGCCACCTTTCCCGGCCCTTGTTGAAAATGGTTCACTATGCCGAACGGGTGGAGATGGACAATTTCGTCTGCCTCGACAAAGCGCTGAGCGACACCAGGACGTTCTCCGGCGAACGGCGGGACGAGATCGGGCGGCTCGGACATGCGTTCATGACCATGACGCGGCGGGTGGGGCTGCTCATTTCGGGGCAGAGCCAGTTCATCCGGCACATCGCCCACGAGCTGAACTCGCCGCTTGCGCGCACGCAGATCGGCCTCGCCATCCTTGAGGAACGGCTGGAAGGCAACCCCAAGGCGCGCGTGCAGCGGATCATGCAGGATATCAACAGGCTGTCCATGCTCACGGACGAGGTTCTTTCCTATCTCCAGGCCAAGGCGTCTCTGGGGACCCCGAAAAACGAGCGGATCTACCTGTGCCCGTTCCTGTCCTCCATCGTGCGCAGCGAAGCGCCGGAGGCCGACGTCAACGTCTTCGCGGACAAGGACGCGTGGCTGTGGACGGACAAGGACTACCTGCGCCGGGCGGTGTGCAACGTGCTGCGCAACGCCATCATCTACGCGGGGGAGGCGGGGCCCATCGTCGTGGAAGTGGGCGAGGAGCATGGGGAAGTGCGCATTTCGGTCCGCGACAGGGGGCCGGGCGCGCCCGAACAGGATTTGCCCCTGCTGCTGGAGCCCTTCTACCGGGGCAAGGCGTCCCTGACGCATCCCGGCGGCTCGGGGCTCGGCCTGTCCATCGTCAAATACTGCATGGAAGCATGTGGCGGGCGGCTCGAATACGCGAACGCCGAACCGTCGGGATTTTGCGTTTCCCTGTTTTTCCCCAAGAGCAAAGGTCCCGTGTTCGGTTAAATGTGCCCTCTGTTCTGCATCTTTTTTTCTCTGACAAGAAATCAGTGCGGCTATTGAAAAGTCCCATTCCGTCTATTGTTCCGCCGCCCTCTGCACCTGCACTGTCGATTATTTTCTGTCCAAGCATCTGGTAGCCGCCGCATATTCCAAACACAGGCATACCTCTTGAAGCACACTTTTTTACAGCTGCTTCAAGTCCGCTTTCACGCAGCCATTTCATATCGGATATTGTACTTTTGGTGCCGGGAATAATTATCATATCAGGCTCGGACAATTCAGATGCCTTTGACACATATCGTACGGACACTCCCTCATACTGTAAAAATGCGTCAAGGTCGGTAAAATTTGAAATTCTTGGCAAACGTATAACAGCTATATCTATAAGACCCTTTGAATGATTTTCAAGCTTTTCTGAAAGGCTGTCCTCGTCCTCTATGTCACAATTGATATACGGAACAACTCCGACAACAGGTTTTCCGCTCCGCTCTTCAAGTATATCAACTCCGCTTTGAAAAATGCTTTTATCTCCACGGAATTTATTTACAACAAGACCTTTGACAATATCCTGCTCATCCTTTTCAAGCAGCATAAGCGTTCCCAGAAGCTGTGCAAAAACACCTCCACGGTCAATATCACCTGCAAGCAGAACAGGCGCACCTGCAAGCTTAGCCATTCCCATATTGACTATATCATCACGTTTCAGATTTATCTCGGCAGGACTTCCCGCTCCCTCGATAACTATAATATCATACTGAGCGGCAAGGGTATCATATGCTTTCATAATGTCGGGGATAAGTTCTTTTTTATGACGGAAATAGTCTGCCGCTTTCATATTCCCCCTGACTTCACCGTTGACTATGACCTGAGAACCACAGTCTGTCACAGGTTTAAGCAATATCGGATTCATAAGCACAGACGGTTCAATACCTGCGGCTTCTGCCTGCATTGCCTGTGCTCTGCCCATTTCAAGTCCGTCCGCTGTGATAAATGAATTAAGTGCCATATTCTGCGATTTGAACGGTGCGGCAGAATAGCCGTCCTGCCTGAATATCCTGCATAGTGCAGCTGTAAGAAAGCTTTTTCCCGAGTTTGACATTGTCCCCTGTATCATTATTGACTTAGCCATTCAGACACCTCCCAAGTGCGGAAATAAGTGCGGTATTTTCTTCGTGACTGCGAACTGCAATGCGGTAAAAGCCAAGTGAAAGTCCTGCATAATTTTCACAGCTTCGTATAAGAATTTTTTCTTTTAAAAGCAGCTCATCTATGGGCAGATCACTGTAAAACAAAATAAAATTTGCCTCTGAGGGATAAACTCTTAACCCTAAGTCAATAAGCTTTTCCGACAGAAATTCACGTTCTTTTTTTATAAGCTTTACCGTTTCTGCCGCATATTCCTTTTCGCTCAATGCAGCTTCCCCCGCAATTTGTGCCGGTGCAGAAACGCTCCAGAACTGCCCGCATTCACGAACCTTTTCTGCAAGCCTGCTGCCTCCGAAAAGTGCATATCCAAGCCTCATACCTGCCATTGCATATATTTTGGTAAATGCTTTCAGTACAATAATTTTACTGTTCATAAAATGCTCGGCACCTATGCCGTTCAATGTAAAATCAAGAAAACATTCGTCACATAAAAATACTATATTTTCAGTTTCACATTTTCGGCAAAGCTTTTCCAGAAGTGCAGCATTTATTGTTTGCCCCGTTGGATTATTTGGGGAGCACAAAATAAGTATATCGACGCTTTCATCAAGCATTTCAATTATCCCGTCATCAAGCACAAAATCCTTTTTCTCGGAAAGGCAATACGTAAATATCTCACAGCCGTTCTGCTTTAAAGCCTTTGCATATTCGCTGAATGAAGGTACACATATAACGGCTTTTTTCGGTCCCACAGCCTGAACGGAACGATATATCAGATCTGCTGCACCATTGCCGCAGACTATATTTTCAGCAGGAAAATTTTCGTGTTCAGACAGCTTTTGTACAAGTCTGCGGCAATGCGGGTCAGGATACTTTTCCCACTCACAGACAGAGCTTTCAAGAGTGCTTTTCACGCTCTGCGGCATACCAAGAGGATTGAGATTTGCTGAAAAATCATATAAAATATCACGTTCAAATGTATCTCCGCCATGCTCGGATATGATCATAACAAACCTCCGAAAACAAATGCTCTGAATGTCAGTGACAAAACAAGCACAACTACTGAAGTACAGTACATAAGTCTGTTTGCACGGCGAATATCCTCATTTTCGGGAGAACGTATATCATCTCCGATAAACTCCTTTTTATGCAGCTCTCCAAAATAATAAGCATCACCTGCAAGCCTTATATCAAGTGCACCTGCACATACGGATTCTGTCTGTGCTGAATTCGGGCTTGTGTGTTTACGTCGGTCACGCTTCCATATATAAAATGCATTCCTGCCGTCAAATCTCATTATGTATGCTGAAAATATCATTGCGAAAGCAGTAAGTCTTGACGGTATAAAATTGAGCAGGTCATCAAACCTTGCGGCAAACCGTCCTATTTCAGCATATTTTTCATTTTTGTAGCCTATCATAGAATCCATTGTATTTGCTGCTTTGTAAAAAAAACCAAGTGCCGCTCCGCCGAGGGCAATATACATAATAGGTGCTGTTACGCCGTCCGAGGTATTTTCAGCGACCGTTTCAACAGCTGCTTTGATTATGCCTGTTTCGTCAAGCACATCTGTATCACGTCCGACTATCATTGATACAGCTTTTCTTGCCTTTTCCACAGCATTTTCTTTTATTGCATAATAGACCTTCATACTTTCCTTTTGCAGACATCTTGCCGCAACAAGCTGCCAGCACATAACGCTTTCGACCGCAACACCTAGAACCACATTTACTTTATAGCATACTATCAGTATTGCCAGAGGAACCGCTGTCGAAATCACAAGAACAATTACCGCAAGGAAAATGCCGCCCTTATGCAAATTATTAAATCTGCTGCGTACAAGTTTTTCAAGCCTTGATATAAGCAAACCAATAAATCTTATGGGGTGCGGCAGGCTGTATGGGTCGCCGAGAATTATGTCAATTATAAACCCGATCATCATCGGTAAAATTAAAATCAGACTTTTCATATTTTCTCCAGAACAGTAATTTTTGTACCGTCAAATTCTGTTATAAAACCATTTGCATTGCCTACCTGAAAGTCATAATATCCGCCCTTTGGATATGCATATTTTTCAAGTACGGACATTATTGTGCCGCCGTGAACTGCAAATGCAAGTATATCAACATCTATATAGTCAGATACAGCTTTTTCAAATTCGTCAATACATCTTTTTTTGAACCCGGCAGGGCTTTCGCCATTTGGAAAAGCTGCTGTTCCGCCGCTGTCTATCCAATTCTGATAATCATCATTGCCCGACAGCTCAATATAATTTTTCCCTTCAAAGTCGCCGAAATCACATTCTCTGAGGTCATCATATGCTGTAACTTGTTTATTGGGATAAATAATTTTTGCCGTTTCAATACAACGTTTCATCGGACTTGAAATAACAATATCACAATCAGGATATTGTTTGCTGCGCAATTCGGAAATACCCTCATCACAAAGCGGCTCATCAGTTCTGCCGATATATCTTTTTTCAAGATTTCCCGCAGTTTTGCCGTGACGGATAAATATTATCTTCATTTGACTACCCCTTGATCTTTACAGCTATTCCGCAGACAAGCCGTACTGCTTCATCTGAATTTGCAGCAATTATACAGCCTGCTCTTCCTGTTTTTTCACGCCATATGCGTTCATTTTTTTCAAGCGGGATTATACCGCTGCCAATTTCATTTATAATTACAACTGCATTGGGATTTTCTTTGCAAAGCTGTTTTGTAAACGCTTCGGGGTCGGAATTTTCAGCAAGCAGACGTTTTACAATAAGCTGATAATCCCTAATGCATTTTGCATTGAAAATCGTATCAAGTTCACAGCTTTCACCGTTCAGAATATCATCATCGGAAAAGCCAAAACGTTTTTTGGCGTAATCGGTCTTACCCTGAAATGCTCCGCCTGTTATCATTATCATAAAGCTGCCACTCCTATAATTTTCTCGCCCACAACTGCAAATATTAGCATACCCAATTCACATATCTGCAAAAACCAGCCCTCAGTATCCCCCGTTATTCCGCCGAAATTTTTATATGACCAATTTCGGTAATATGCAAAGATCAAAACTGCTGCAAGCAAAGCAAGTCCGCCTGAAATAATATTTATAAAAAGCATTGCGGCAGCTGAAACTGCGGCGGTCATTATCAATACTGCCACAGTAATTTTTTTATGCGCAGGCTTTGCAAAGCTTTGAAGTGCACCGTCCTTTTTGGCACATTTGAATGTAACTGCGGCAAGTCCGCTAAGCGACCTTGAAAGAATATATCCTATCGCAGCTGCAGCTGCAGTTTTAAAGCTTTGCATCTCAGCAAACATTGCTGTCTGCAAAAGCAGATACAGGCATAATTTAATTACCGCAAATGAACCTATATGAGAATCACTCATAATTTCAAGCTTACGCTCTTTGTCTGCGCAGGAAGCCATTGCATCTGAAACATCACAAAATCCGTCCATATGTATGCCGCCTGTAACAAGGAGCGGTATAAGCACCGATACAACACCATCTGCCAAAGAGCCTATACTCCAAATCCCACAGATATATTTCCACAAAAGAAAAACTGCTCCTATAACCGCACCGATCAATGGGAAAAAGCATAATGCATAACGTCTGTTTTCTTCTTTCCATTCAACCTGCGGCATTGGTATCCTTGAATACATCAGAAATGCACTTGCAAATGATCTTAAAATATGCATTGCTGTTCTCCTTTCATAAACACAGGAATACCGTAAACGCACTCAACAACAACATCTGCAAGCTCTGCGGCATATCGGTTTATTTTTCCCATAGCTTCAATATATTTTTCAGTGCCTTTTTCATAGGTGATGCCGTCACTTCCAACCTCATTTGTAACTATAACAAACAGTTCGGTCTGATTTTTCAGTTTGCGGAATGCATCAACTATCTTATCTGTCGGGTCTGCGATATTATCATCTCTGAACATTTCATTTGCACACAGATTAGCTGTACATTCAAGCAAGACACCGCTGTTTTCAGGTATGGTTATCTCACCTATATCAGTATATTTTTCTATTGTTTCAAAATTTTTGCCGCTGCGTATTTTTCTATGTCGCTCAATTGCGGCAAAGGCTTCATCGCCATACGGCTGCATTGTTGCAGCATAAAATTTTCTGCCGTCAAAGCTTTCAAACAGCTTTTCGGCAAAATGAGATTTCCCGCATTTTGAACCGCCTGTAACAAGCACAGTCATTTTAATTCAACATACCTTTCTATACCAATATCATCAAAGCGATGAGCATTATTATATATTGCCAAAGCCCCGTCAAGAAGCGGCAGAAGCATTATTCCGCCTGTACCCTCTCCAAGACGCATTTCAGCATTTATAAGTGGTTTTAAGCCTATTTTTTGCAATATGAGCCGACCTGACGGTTCGCCTGAAATATGACTTGCAAGCATATATCCCTTTGCCAAATGATTTATCTTAAAGGCCAAAAGTGCCGCAACAGCCGAAATGACACCGTCAATAATTATTGGGATATGATAATATGCACCGCCGAGAAAAAGTCCTGTCATTCCTGCAATATCATAGCCGCCAAGCTTTGCAAGAAGCTCAACAGGTTTATTTTTATCAGGACTGTTCACGGAAATTGCACGTTCTATAACCGATATTTTACGTTCAAGACCCTTGCTGTCAAGTCCTGCTCCTCTTCCTGTCACTTCCTTTGGTGAAAGCTCCAACAGTACAGATGCCAGTGCGGCAGAGGTCGTGGTATTTCCTATTCCCATTTCACCTGTTACGATAATATCCGCACCGTTGTTTTTCAGGTCACGAACGATGTCCATTCCAACAGCAATTGCCATTTCTGCCTGCTCTGCTGTCATTGCAGGACCTATCGCAATATTTTCCGTGCCGTTTGCAATTTTTCTGTTTAGCAGCTTGGAGCAATCAACATCACGTTCAATTCCTACATCGACGGCAGTTACCTTAGCATTATAAATATCAGCAAGGGCATTTATATTTGATGTACCATTTGCAATTGCCTCCGCGCATACTGCTGTCACAGAACTGTCCGACTGGCTCACGCCCTCGCATACTACGCCGTTATCCCCGCACATTACCACAACATGACGGTTATTTATTTTTACATCGGAAGTACCCTGCACAGCTGCTATCTTTTCAACAGCTTCTTCAAGCAGTCCAAGACTTCCAAGCGGCTTTGCAACGCTGTTCCATTTCATTTTTGCATTATCAGCCGCACACATATCTATTGGCATAATATTATTTATCCTATTCATTTTTCCTCCGTATGCAATACTCAAATCGCAAAATAAAAACATTACCCGATAATCAAACCAGATAATGTTTAAAGTCATATATGTATCAGATATTCTATGCCGCACTTTATTTTTACACATATCGTTTAAGCAGTTTTCTGCACGGCATATAATATCATCGCTTACGTTCCGGAGCTCCGCAGACTATAAACAACACCTGAATAACAGGAAAAATACAGGCAAGTATTCCGACTTATTGCCCGTCAGTAAAACTGACTTATACTGATCATAAAATTTAAAACCTAGCATGATCATGCTGCTGTTGATCAGTATTACATATGCCTTCCCGAAAATATTCAGTGGCTGACTTTACATCATATATGCTTTAAGACAAAACACGGCAACGGCCTTGCTCAGGATTCACACCTGATTCCTTGTTAGGCTTGACAGCTTGTTATAATACTAAACAACAATAAAACCATAGACAAAAAATCATCGCTTAATCCATATATGCAAGATTATGCTCTATTTTTTGTATAGTTTTTAATTGGTGTTAAGTATAAGACTGCTTTCGCACCTGCATTCCGATAAAAATAATATGGTTTTATTTTAGCATTTCATATTGTTATTGTCAAGGATATAAAAATTCAGCATATGTTAAAATTACGGCAAAGCTGCAAAAAGCACCAAAACAGACATTATGTCCGCATTGGTGCTTTATCAATGTTTTCTCATTTATTCGACATTTTTAAGTGCTTCGCTCTTTGATACCTTGGCAACCTTTCTCATTTGAAGAAGTGCGACTGCTGCATAGCAGGCAACGCCTGTTACAAATGTTACGGTGTATGTAATAGGACTTATTATGCACGGAATATATCCTGTCATCATCGTATAAAGATAACCTGTAAAAATTGTTTTCATAGCAACATCAATAAAAGGTATTGATATAAGAAGTCCTACCAGAACTGCAATCGATGTTGATACGATATAAAGCCCTGCTATCTCGCTGTTTCTGAATCCAAGTATTTTGGTAAGGGCAATTGACTGGAAGTTTCTCTCTATTACCTGCTTGCAAAGTACATAAATTACAATAATAAAGAAAAATGCACCGAACCATTTGAAGAGATCCATCATTCCGCCCATTGATGTCATAAGCTGGTCGGAAAGCTTCGTATAGTCCGAAGCTGTGATGACCGAGGCAACATCATCGGGGTCAAGCTCAGTAAGTTCCTTGTTTGAAAAATACCCTGTGAAATAGTCTTTATCTTTTCCAAATGTACTGTTGTAATCGTCAAGATCCATAAACATCGCCAATGATGATTCATAATCATATACACCGCCGATTTTTATTTCATAAGAACTGTCACGCTTATATTTTTCATCAAGTGTTATTATATCACCCTCTGAAAGTCCGTATTTTTTGCTTATACCTGTTGAAATAAGTGCTGTTCCTTCCGGTATATTTGCAGAAACATAACGGCTGTTCTCTGAAACACCGTATACTGAAATGCTGTCAGTAAGGAAACCTTCTTTGGAATAATCAAAGCTTGACATTGCAAATTTTTCTGCCTGTTCGTCAGAAACTTCACCTGCTTCCTCATAGTCATAAACTATGTACTGATACTCGCTTATCATATCACGAATAACGATCTCCTTATAGTCGGTCATCATTCTCGGCATCATATCACCGAAGCTTATAAGTATCGAACTGAAAAGAATACCGATTATCATTATTATATATCCGGGAAGATTGGTGAGAAGTATTCTGAGGCTGAATCTTGTTTTAAACGGTATTTTTGTATTAAGCCGGAATGCTTTCTTATTATTGTTTTTTCTGAGGTCACGTCTGAGGAATTTCAGCGGACTGAGTTTAAGCTTTGAAATAAGTACCGCAAAGTTAATTATAAGCATAAGAACTATCGGAACAACTGTTGAAAGAATAAATGCCGATGCGTCCCAGACAGTTACATATGTAGTAAGTGAATATGAGTTAAGATAAAGGTCAACACAGAAATCCTTCATTACGGTATATCCGATTATATTTCCTGCAACTGCTGCAACAAACGTTACAATAATAGGAAGTGCCATATAATGTCTTATCATTTCTCCCTTTGTATATCCTGATGCACGGAGAGTACCTATGACACCTGCTTCGGAAACAACGGTGTTTGAAATAGTAACAGCAAAAATGAATGCTATCAAAGCTATCATCATATAAACCATTACCATTGTACCTGCTTCATCTCCGCCTATATCATCAATTGAGAATATTACAGCCATATTAAGATAACGGGGAACATAATCATCAACGGAAATAATATCAGTCTTATCAATTTCGTCCTCAAATTCTTCGTCAGCAGGCATTTCGTATTCTTCACCATTTATTTCAGCATCTACACCATCTTCAATAATTCCAAAAAGGAAATCATCAAGCGGAACTGAAAGCTCATCTTTTGTCGGCTTTTCAATTGTCTTCAGATATGCGTCCTTGAATTCATCTTCTGACGGAGCTGACGGTTCTTCTCCCGACAGCATTGCCGAAACTGTATCTTCTATCATTTTAAATGTAAAATCATCAGTTTCAACAGAAAGGTCAGACTGAATCGGTTTCTTTACCGAATCCTTATACTGTGTAAGAAATTCCTGCTCAGAAGGAGCTGTATATTCTGTACCGCTCATAGCAGCCTGAACGCTGTTCTCTATCATCTGATATTCAAAATCATCCACATCAACAGAAAGGTCAGCCTTAGTCGGCTGCTTGCCTGTCATCAAAAGTGCTGCATATTCCTCTGCACCCTTTTGAACATTTTCAGCTACGCTGCTTATTTTTTCTTCAAGTGCCGTTTTATAAAGTTTACCGTATTCTTCTGCGCCTGTTTTAACTGTTTCGGTAACTTCTTCTATCTTATTTTCAAAGCGTTCCTTGTAAATATCAGCATATTCTTCTGACGCTTTTTCAAGCTTATCGGTAATTTCATCTACCTGCTTTTCAACTATCGCTTCATCATAAGCTGTAAGCTCGTCTTCAATTACATCAAGGAATTTTTCCGAAAGCTCGGCAGCTTCAATATCGTCATTATAATCTTCATTATACTGCCAAGCGTAATTATAGCTGAGATTCTTGCTGCCTACCGATCCAAAGCCGCTGTCGGTCATAACTGCTATGGAGAAATTAATTGAGTCAAACATAGCATCTGTGTTATTTTCATAAAGCGTACTGTAATTCGGAAGAGCAACAAAGCCTGTAACAGTAAGCTCCTTTCCGTTAAGCGTCATTTTGTCACCGACGTTTATATCATTATTCTTAGCAAAAACTCTGTCTATCGCTATCTCATTATCGGCATCAGGAAGTTCTCCACTCAGAAGGCATGGTTTGTTTACTTCCGAAGTCTGCTTATATACTCTAATATCAGCACCGGTTTCTGACATAGTTTCGTCAAAATAATATCCGTCGTATAATTTCATTCCGATTTTTTCTTCAAGAGTATTTTTTAAACTTTCAGGCAGCTGTTTATCAAAAACTATGTGTCCGTCTTCAATGTTATAGATCTCAAAGCTGTCATAATATGCTTTTTTCAGACTTTCATTTCCTACTCTCATTCCTGAACACATCGAAATAAGCAGCACCATCATAATAAAAATCGCAATATATTTTGCTGCATCCTTTGCAAGTTCTTTTGGTATTCGTTTTGTAAGCGGATTTCTCATTGTTTTTTCCTCCGTTACCAGTCAAGCTCTTCTGCGGAAAGCTTCTTTTCATTAACGATCTCTTTTCTGACCATACCGTCACGAAGCTTTACGACCTTATCAGCCATATCCTTTATTGCTTCATTATGTGTTACCATAATTATTGTGGTATTGTATTTCTGATTGACCGTTTCAATAAGCTTGAGTATCTCTTTGGAGGTATTGTAATCAAGAGCACCTGTCGGTTCGTCACAAAGCAGAATATCTGGATTTTTTACTATTGCTCGTCCGATAGAGCACCTCTGCTGCTGTCCGCCCGAAAGCTGAGATGGCAGCTTATGTCTGTGCTCATAAAGTCCGAGAGTTTTCAGTATCTCATCAACATCAAGGGGCTTATCACTAAGATACGCACCTGTTTCTATATTTTCCTTGATATTCAGATTTGGTATAAGGTTATACATCTGAAAAATATAGCCAAGATGTTTTCTTCTGTATTCCGTCAAAGCTTTTTCATTCATATTTTCGGTTTTTTCACCGTTGATCGAAATATAGCCTGAATCAGCATCATCTATACCGCCTATAATATTAAGCAATGTTGATTTTCCGCTTCCCGATGGACCGAGAAGAACACAGAACTCCCCTTTTTCAATGCTTATATTTATGCCTTTAAGAACCTGAACCTTATTGTCACCGCTTCCGTAGCTTTTTATAATATCCTTGATCTCTATAAACATAGTAAGAACCCCTCCCAAGATATAATAAACATATGATTAATTGTTCATATGTTTATTATATTGCTTTTTGGTCATTTGTCAAGGATTTTCCTATATATTAAAATTATTTTCGTAGGATTAAACAATCGGTTAGCGTATGATAACTGCAAATTGTAGATTTTGCTGATACTAAAAATATATAATGTCCGCATCAGAAACATATATAATGAATTTTCAATTAAAGTCCTGCTGTCGGATTTTTAAGCAGCTTATTTGTAAACGGTATATCTAATTGCAATATTTGTTGATTAATTTAAACCAATATGGTATAATTGAGCCAATAAAACTTTTTATAAGGTGAAAATATGAACATCAATTATATCCACGAACCAACTGATCTGCAATGCGGTCAGGCTGTTTTGGCAATGCTGCTCGGAACATCTGCCGAATATATATGTGAGTACCTTGGAAACGAACGTGAAACCGACCTGCGGGAAATGAAACGTGTACTTACTGAACACGGTATAAAATTCTCACCGGAACGAAAACAGGCTCAAACTGTTTCCGACCTTCCACGCTGTGCTTTGCTCAGCCTTGAGACCCCTCGCTGCTGGCATTGGTCGCTGTATGCAGACGGCGTTTTTTACGACCCCGAACACGGGATACTTAATGATTTTCCTAAGTCAACTCGAAGATTTTACTGGGAGATATTTCTTTGATAATATAAGTTTATACTAATAACCATTTGTTCTATGGATAAAGGCGGTGGATAGAATACGTCCAATCAAAGAAAACGACCGCAGACAGGCTGCCGCCTTTCAAGGGAGTTTGATGCAGAGTGGGCGTATTATAGCCGCCGTATTTTATCCATAGGTTAAATGGTTATTAGTATTGAATAACCACAAAGCAAAACACCCTGCAAACAACGTCTGTTTGCAGGGTGTTTTTATATTGTCAGCTTTCAAGGTCTGATCTCAATAAATCAGCTTTATGCTTCGCTCTGTTATACTTTTGCTGTTCATCTGCAGTTCTTGTTACAGGATTGAGTCCGTTCCAATTCTTACGCTGCTTAGTGAAATACTCACGCTTATTCTTTTTGCTCATTTTTTCAAGCGGTACAAATTTATCCATATTTCTCACCTGCCTAAAAATATAAAAGCTTGACAGTATAACCTGTTTACACAGCCTGCTGAGGTTCGGCATTATAAGCAATTCTGATTATATCGTCAATATTGGCTTCTTCAAGGCGTATGTCTTTTATTTTTGCCTGATTGCCTATATTGCTCATGAGCTCGGCTGCAGTTATTTCGTCCTTACGGAAACGGTATGTGGTCTGTGCGCCCTCTTTTTTGACTATTTCTGCTTTCGGGTGCGTTATCTCCTGCTCGCTGTAAAATTCAACTATGAGCTGTCGGTATGGTGCGATACGGTCTGCAATTTTGTCAAGGGAACCGTCCTCAACAATTACACCATTATTTATAATAATAATACGCTTGCAAAGTTCCTGTATATCTCCAAGATCATGAGTGGTAAGAATAACTGTTGTCTGACGCTCCGCATTTATCTCCTTGATAAAGCGGCGTATAGCGTGTTTGGCATCAACGTCCAGACCGATAGTCGGCTCGTCAAGGAAAAGTACGTCAGGTGAATGGAGCATTGCTGCTGCAAGGTCGCCCCTCATACGCTGACCCAAAGACAGCTGACGCACGGGTGTGTCAATAATGCTGTTGATGTTCAGTATATCGTCCATCATTTTCATATTATGATCAAATGTAGCATCATCTACATCATATATGCGTCTGAGCAGCTCAAAGCTTTCACCAAGTCGCAGATCCCAATAAAGCTGTGTACGCTGACCAAATACAACACCAAGCTGTTTTACAACGGATTTTCTGTCTTTTTCGGGAGAAATGCCGTTGATAAGTATCTCGCCTGAAGTTGGAGAAAGTATTCCCGACATCATTTTGACCGTAGTGCTTTTGCCTGCACCGTTTGGTCCGATATAGCCTACTATCTCTCCTTTTTCAATGGAAAAGCTTATATCATTTACGGCGGTAACTATCTTTTTTTCAGCCTTGAAAAGCCCCTTAACAGCACCTTTCAATCCTTTTTCTTTTTTTACTGTCTTGAATTGTTTTACAAGATGATTTACTTCTATAACGGGCATGCTATGTCCTCCTATCTGTGTTACGAGCCTGCGCTCTCATATTGTGTAAAGCCTGTTCTGAACACACGGCAGGATATTGCAAAAAGCAATATGCCTATTGCCAATGTAATAAACGGCAGACCAAAAGGCAGACTTACCAATGAATCCTTGCCCAGAAACTCCGAGGCAGGATAAAAACATACCCAGCTTACAGGAAGTACAAATGTGAATATGATCTGTACAGCCCTCGGATACATTGTAAGCGGGTACATATTTGTTCTGTTGAATATCTCCTGCATAAAGCCGGAAATATGCATCGGACTTTTGCTCCAGAATGTGATCGAACCAAGTATAAGGTATATGCCGCCTCTTATGAACGTTGCTCCGATGACAGTGCATATCATAGCTAAAGTATTATATAACGTCCAATGGAAATCAACCGCATAGCAGCCATATATGAAAAGAATGATACCCGGTATGAGATCGGTTATGCCGAATATATTAAGTTCTCCCATCAGAAACTGAAACAATGTCCCCATCGGACGAAGACGCAGCCTGTCAAGCTCACCGTGAATTATCTGATAGCCCATCCACCATGTTTTTGAAAAGAATATAACTGACAGTCCATGACTTAAAATTGATACGCCGTACAGAAATGCAAGCTGTTTATAGTCCCAGCCTGCAAGGTCATCAAACTCCATTACTACAAAGCGTATAGTTGCAAATGCAACAAGAAATTGTATTGGATTTGATATTAACCAACCGATGAATGCCGCAGGATATTCAAAGCATGACTGCACGGACAGCCTTGCCGAAAGCAGCGATACTGACAAATAATGCCGCAGTTTTTTCATTGCATCAACCTCCTTGTACAAGCACACGCTTTTCAATACGCTTCTGTGCTATAACGACTATTACCGCAAGCACAGCAAACCATATTGCCTGTATGCCCAAAGCCTGCAAACCTTCGCTTATGCTGTATTTGCCGATATAAATTCCGAGCGGTGTCTGGAACATATAAACAAAAGGCAGGCAGTTTACCGCTGTACGCAGCCATGCAGGAAAGAACCATATCGGCACTAATGCACCTGAAAGCATATTGACAAAATGGTACTTTACCGAAAAAGCAGGTCCAAGGTCAATAGCGGTAAAAGCTATCATTGCAAACAGCGCAGAAAATGTCCAGTTTATGCCATAGCCTAAAGCAAAGCTCGGTATAAACATAAGAAAATGCTGCAGCGAGGCAGGTACGGGCAGTCCGAAGATCAACAATGCCACAATAAAAATCGGCAGTGCACTTTGGAAGAAGCATATCACAAGATTGCCCATATCCTCTGCAAAATACATACCGAACAGATTTATCGGCTTTATCATATCAGTTGCTATGCTGCCTGTTTTTACGGCATCGGATATTCTGTCCTCGACCCCCATATAGTACAGCGAACCCATAAGTGCGGATATGACGGTATAGGTTATCATAGAATCCCCGGTTACTCCATGAGCTGCTTCTGTACCTCCGTATGCAGCTTTCCAAAAAAAGCCTACCGATAGCATTATAAGTGCCTGCATTACCGTATATGTAATAACCTCCATACGATAAGCAAGCATTGTCTGCATACGAAGCTTTGCAATATAAAGATACGTTTTCATTAAATTCCCCCTTAAAAGCAATCGCCTGTCAGCGTTTAAACAACAAAAAGCCGCCGGAAAAGCTCCGACGGCATATCGACAGTATTACAAGCGCAAAATATCAGCGCAGTATCACTCCGAAAGGACAGGCTTCTCTTTTTACATATGAAATTCTTAATGCAGTATTGTTTACAGATCTCATTATAAAGCCTCCTTTCAAAATAATCGTATTTGCATTATAGCACAGAGAAAATTACTTGTCAATACTTTTTTGAAAATATTCCAATTATTTGTATGAAGCACAATTCACAATGATATAAAGCCGCTATATCAGCTATTTTTCCAAACCATCTTGCGAATATATGAACAGCTCATACTCCACTCACGGATCTCATACAAAACGAAATTATTTAATGCTTTACTCCACTCTTTATTTATTGCATTTATATGCATGATCAGTTCACCTACCACTTTATCAACAGCAGTATAAACATCATCAGAACTTTCAAACAGTAATGCCACAGGATTTGAATGTCCTTCTTCTACATCTTCGAACACATCACAAATATCATCAATAAGCTGGATAGCTAATGCAAAATGTTCAAACAATTTTATATCACTAATATTCAGGTCAGCCGTCATTATTTTTAAATCAATTATAACAAAAATCACGGACTTATCAGTTAATGAACAACTGCTGCTTTTCTCTCCTGAAACAAACAATTCGGATGCCGCTGCTTTATGAATAAGATCAATTATTTCAGAATATGCAGGATAATTAATCTCCTTTATAAAATGCAAACCTTGACCTACATATTCAAACAGCTCATCTAAAACAGAGTCAGTCTTTTTCTCTGAGAAATTTTCAAAATAATATGAGAAGTTTCCCAATTGCAAACTTGAAAAAGCAATTTTCTTTTGTTGTTCTGTTCCATTATCGATCATATGATCTATCAAACAGCCTAAAGCAGAAAAATATACTGCTGTCCGCTCAAGTACAGGCGATGCTGTGTCTGTATAATTATCTCTCACCAATACAGCTTTGCGTGCATTTGTAAAAAACACATATTCAAGGTAAGCTCCAAATTCCTTATATGCCTTCTGTATAATATCATAAGAAATACCAAGCATATCAAAACAATGCCTAAAAGTCATACTCTGCTCCAATTCTGTTTTGGGAAGCAGTTCATGACTTTTAAGACATTTATACAGATACTCATAGTATGCTTTTTCTGATATTTTCATATTACCATCCGCTTTTTTCCTGGCTGTAATTGCCATTATTATATGATGGTGAATAGTCAGCATTATCATCAACAAAATGCTTTTTAGCTTTAGCCTGAAATTCCTCATTCAAACGTTCGCAGGCTTCCTGAGCGTTACTGTATCCCTTTTCAGCTGAAGCTTCATAATAATTGAATGCTTTCTTCTTATTAGCAGAACATCCATGACCATTTTCATAAATAATTCCAAGAAGATACAGCGCAGCAGGAGTTTGGGCTTTTTCACAGTACTCTACTGTCAGTTTGTAATCCTTTTTATCATTAGTGATATTAGCCATTTTCTCAAGCATCTGCTTATCTTTTGAACCTTCCTGATACGCTGCTGTAAAAATATTCAGTGCCATATCACGTGAAGTAATGTCATTTGATCTGAGATATTTACCATAATAATAATTGCCCAACGCTTTAATAGCTGACTTATTACCTTTTGCTGCAGCAATTATCAGATATTTAAATGTATTCTTATAAAAATGATTCTTGTCCGAATTTGCAAGATAAAAACAAGCATCAGCATTACCAAAATCAGCTATGTGTGTTATTTCATCACTTGTAGGCTTGTAAAGCTTCATTAATTGATTTCCTGCAATTTCATCACCAAGCTCCATAGCATCTGTAAATAATTCCTTAGCTTTATCCTTCTTATCGTCTACAAAATAATATGCCTCGGCAAGTTTTCTCTTATCTGACGGACGCATAGAATCTTTTATATAATATATCAGACTTTCATTTTCCGAATACGTAAGCTTTAAAATATCAGACATATCAAGCATTTTCTTTATAACAAACTCTGAAGTCGATTCAAAATTACGAAATCTCTCAAGATAGTCATTTTCTATACTTTCACCAATTGCATCAGAAAATATTACACCTGAAACAGCAGGGTCACCACCAGCAGACTCATAAGCCCTTACTCGCTCACGCATAAGCTCTTTTGACTTTGAATATGGAAACTGAGCAAATGTATTTCCCATCTTTATAAGCAAATCTATTAACACAGGAGATAAGTCCATATGATTGAATAAGCACTTTTCAGAAAAACTGCTATGTACCTTTGTCTCAATATCATTAATCATCGTTATAAGATCATCGGACACAAATTTAAAATCTTTGTATATCTCTTCGATATTTTCAATTGCAGCACTATTCTCACGCTGAACATCCTTTAGAACAGCTTCTGTATCTGAGTCCTTATACAAAAGATCTTTATTTATGATACCCACAGAATCTCTAAGCAGCTTTTTTCTATCTGCAAGAAAACTTCCAATCTCATAAATAATATTTTCAACGGCGTACTTGTATTCAAAATTATTGACTGAGCCATTTAAAGCACATTGTTTGATGCCGTCTGAAATCTTCAGCTTTACACCGGAATACGCCGCCCACTTCTTGAGTTTATCATTTGGTTCAAAACCTAATGTTTCAATCCCTTTCAGATTTGTAAAATCATTAATAAAATTACTGCCAATATTATCGCCGCATATTATAAGCTCGTCTATTGAATTTATAATAGCTTTGCAATACTTTTGGGTTTTATCAATATTTTGAGGAATTATAATATACACAGTATTATTGTCAATTTCCGAAGATGGGATTGCAACAAAATGAAGAAGGCTGCCTAACTCAATTTCATCACTATTTTCCAGGTCAACAATCTGCAAATATTCCTGTTTTTCAATCGACAGAATAGTATCTGACACATTTAATGCCGCAATCATCTCATTATCTTTATCGGGGTAAATTATCGACGGCACATCTGAGCACAAATAACTGCTGTTATTTAAAACAGAGGGACACTTCACAGATTTTTTCAACTTAGAGATCATACCGACATCTGGCTGAATTATACCTATGACATTTTTACCTATTATATATGGTGCTTGAAGATAGAATGACATTTCTGTTGTCATATCTCTCATCTCATTTATAAGCTTATACTTTCGTTCATACTGAACTCTTTCTATTGAAGGCATAAACTTATTCTCAAGCATATCCTGAAACTGAAACAACTGCTCCAGTAACGGGGATACATTTTTTACCCTTTCGTCCATCAAAATTGACAATGTTTCAAGTTTATTTGCCATTACTACACCTATCTCCTGCGTAACTTATAAGAATATCAAAAAAAGATGCTAGCTTTGACTTACATTCCATTATTCTTTTACGCATTATTTTCTTTCGCTGATAATCCATTACTATTGACAGGATATGACGTATGTTTCCGATATTATCCATCATATTCTCATATTTTCCGATAGCATCGGAATATATGCTGATCTGACTGCCAAGCTGTTCTGTAAGGTCATTTTTATACCTTTCAAGAACTGTGCAGCTATTATCCTTACATGAAGAATCATTATTTATCATTTCGAGAAATTTTTCAAGTTTTCCCTCACCTATGACAGTAACCTTATCCTTGGAATTATACGCAATTATATCATATATATCTTTATTTACTGCCTGCAAAGATTTTCTTGCCGAAGCTATCTTTTTTTTGATATTTTCTATCGTATCTGTATCAGCCTTTGTGAACACAACGAGAATTTTCGTAGAAACATTCAGCGAACCTAAAAAGTCAATGTCCTTATCAGTTACTACTCCCTGGGTTGAGTCAACAAGCCATATCAGATAATCGACTGCTTTAAGCTGATTTCTTGCAAGCTCTGCATCACTATTGCCTTCATTTTTTGAGTCATCGGATTTACTGTAACCCGGTGTATCAAGTATTGCAATATTTGGATATGTAAAATCCGGAGTATATACTACCAGATTCCGCACCAGTCTTGAAAAACCTATGTGATATTTTTCATAGAACTGATGAGTCAATGCCTCGAGCGCCATATCATCAAGCTCCAACTCATCATTTCCTTCCGAAACAGCAACATTCTTTTTTGCATCTGCATTTACAATATATGTTGCGATTGACGTAGTGGGGCGCTGCCCTTCCGGCAGATTTGAATTTGTGATTGCATTTATAAAGCTTGATTTTCCGGCGCTGAATTTTCCTCCAACGCCCAGAACTCTCTTTCCTTCAAGAACACTTATCCTTTTCTGCTCGCATATCTGATTGCTTACCTTAGTAAGTGCCTGATAAACTTCAAGCTCGTTATGTAGTTCAAGCTCTGCCAGAATTGGGAATATTTCATCATTTACTATTTTGTCAAAATTGTCAAAACTATTGTTTTTTTCATGCCTGATAAGCATTTTCTTAATGAGTGAAATACCTTCGTCAGGATCATCAAGATACTTATTCTGATCCTGTGCCTGTATTATTTTCATTATTTCTTCCTCAGACCTACCCTTGAACAGCGCCAAACCTTTTCACCCCTGAATCATTGATTTACAATTTTTAAGATTTTCGGTAAATGCATCAAACTTCTGAAGGTTTTCCTGCTTGTTCTGAAGCATATCCTGTACCTTCTTCACATTTTCTTCAAGCTGATCAACTATATTGTCGATAAACGTTGCAGACTCATTTTGCAGACTGTTATCTATATTCACAGCTTCTTGTCTAAGATATTCTATAATATCCTGTGAGATCTCTACCAAAACACGATCCTGATCTCTTTTCAGTTGGGATATGTTATCATTTTTAACAGCACCATTTGATGCTATATTTACAGTAATATCATCAAGAAGATCCAAGTACTTCTGCTGATTTATTTCAACCTGAGGAATGGAGATCCTATTCAGAGCACTTTCAAGAGGAAGAATTATTCTGTTTTCGTCAAAATCCTTGTCATTCTGCTCAAAAGCCGAAAGGACTGCCGCTTTAACGCTGTCTTTCAGTTGATCGATCTTCAAAAGCGCTTTGAAATTGTCATTTATCATCTGCACACAGCTGAAATAATATCTTTTGATATTATCCTCTACATCAGCAATTTCAGCTGTGTGTATAGTATCGACTTCATCCCAATGAATAGTCTTTTTCCAAAACAAATGTCCGGTCGTACTTTGGCGATGCGTGGTCTTTGTTCTTGTACTTACCTCAAAATCAAGGTGGTTGCTCATTTCAAGTCCTATATCAGCTACCATATCCTCGATCATTCTTCTTGAATTTGTTCCTGCATTCTGAAATAAAGTTCTTACAACAATTCTTACAGAATCAAGCTTTTCCTTGAGTGCTTCTATTTTTTCTTCAAGCTGATCAAGATCATATTTTTTCAAATCATTCTGATTATTTCTAACCTGAACATTAATATCCTCAAGAAGTCCAAGAAATTTTCTCTTCTGAACGTCAACAATTGATGCTATTCTTTCAGAAATAATTGCATCCTTTTGTGCTTTTGTTTCTGCAAAGACTGACTCTTTGACATCTGTTATATTGGCCAATCCCAGAAGTGTATCTGCATTTGCAGCGAAATCCGAATATCTCTGAGTAAAATTATCTACCAGCCATTTTTCCATTGCACCAAACGGTTCATCGTTCT